>Ga0302324_100004766_pt1 | contig 29927 bp, 27 predicted proteins | sample Palsa_T0_1_FD_201949 | JGI IMG/M metagenome (GOLD analysis project Ga0302324, IMG submission 201949) | Peat permafrost microbial communities from Stordalen Mire near Abisko, Sweden - Palsa_T0_1 | ecosystem: Environmental > Terrestrial > Soil > Palsa > Peat permafrost | place: Sweden: Abisko...
GATACACGGCAGATCGTGGACGGCTGCGAAGTTCATGCACTCATGCGCTTCGCCTTTTTGCGCACCGCCGTCGCCGAATGCAATAACCGTGACGCTCGGTTCGCGCAGGAGCTGCGAAGCCCAGGCTGAGCCGACGCCATGCGAGGCGTGGTTCGGCTGCGGTCCCTGTTGCGAGAGCACACGCAATGCCGCGGAGCCAAAATGCGCGTACGGTTGACGCCCGTGCGCGTTCGGATCGCTCGGCCGCGAGAAAAAATTGAGCATGACATCACGGGCGGGCATGCCGAGAACGAGGAGCGCCGCTAAATCGCGATAGTGCGGCGCAAGATAATCCACGCCCGGCTTCATCGCCATTGCATACCCGACGCTGACACCCTCGTGGCCGGCGCACGGCACGGCAAAATGGGCGCGGCCGGCACGCGCCAGCCGCCACATACGCTCGTCGAGCGCGCGCGCGAGCGACATCGCACGGTAGGCGCGTTGCCGCTCGCTTTCGGTCATCACGCGGCTATTTCACCAGCTTGAACTTCTGATTATCAACCTGCGTGATCACGGTTGAAAATGACGATAACCCGTTGTGATCGCCCGACGAGATGTGGAACGCGCCCGACACGCCGTTGTACGTGACGTGCTCGAGCGCACTGCGCAGCCAGTTGTGATCGGTCGTCTTCGCTAGTTCGAGCGCGGTTTTGAGAACATAAACGCCGTCGTAACCAAACCCGCCGAAAATGCTGACCGGCAAATCCTTCGGGTATCCCTTGCTAAACGCATCGATGTAGTGGGTCACCACTTTGCGCGCGGGGTCACTCGCGGCAAGCTGATCGGCAACATTGATTTTCGTCGAGGCGATATAGGCGCCGTTGATCGCGGGCCCCGCCTGCTGCAAAAACGCGCCGTTCGCCGCACCATCGGAAAAGAAGATCGGATACGGCAAACTGAGCTCGCGGTACCCTTTCATCACAACCGACACCGACGGCAACGTACTCCACACAACGACGGCTTGGGGACTCGCGGCCTTGATTTTGGTCAGTTGCGTTGTCGCATCGGTCGCGTTCGCCGCGATCGCCTCACTGTCGACAACCTCGAAGCCGGCCTGCTTACCCGAATCCGCGAAATGACCAAGGCCGGATTTGCCGTAGTCGTCGTTACGATAAATGACGGCAACTTTCGTAAGGTGACCGGTCTTCTTCATGAAGTCTTGCATTGTCTGCGCGACGTGATAGTCAGTGATCGGAATCTTGAAGATCCACTTGTGGTCCTGCACCGGTGAAATCACTTGCGCGCTCGAAGCAAAGGAGATCATCGGAATCTCCGCCTTCATCGCCTCAGGTACCATCGCAAGCGAACTCTGCGTTATTGACGATCCAAGAATGGCAATCACATGCTGATCGAGCAGCTTACGAAACGCATTAACCGCCGTCGTTGGATTCGATTCGTCATCGAGAATCGTGATTTGCAGTGGATGGCCATTGACGCCGCCTGCTTTATTGATCTCATCGACCGCAAGTTGCATACTATCGGCTTCCGGCCGTCCAAGCGACGAACCAGGGCCGCTTTCGCAGACGACGGCACCGATGAGATATGGCTCGCCGGCGGCGCCCGCCGAGGGCGACGGCCCGGCGCAAACGACAAGCGCTGTGGCCAGCGCGGTAACACCGAGTCGGACGACGGTCGGACGCATAGATGGACCTCCGAAAAACGTGCGAGGTGGGTTCACGTGGGCGGCTCGAGGTAGAATCGGCGCGCGGAGGCGGCCAGTTCCTCTGACGTTGCGGTTCCGACGATCCGTCCCCGCTGCATCAGATACGCCCGGCTGCAGATTTTCGCTGCCATCCGCAAGTTCTGTTCGACCAGCAGTAAGGTAACACCGCGCCCGGCCAGGCGCGCAAGTGCACCGAAATTCTCGCCCCGGACTTTAGGTGCAAGGCCGAGGCTCGGCTCGTCGAGCAACAGCAGGTCGGGCTTTGCCATCAGCGCCCGGCCGATTGCAACCATTTGCTGCTCGCCGCCCGACAGCGATCCGGCGGCAGTATCTTTATAGCGAACCAGCCCCGGAAAAAGCTCGTACACGTCATCGAGGTCGGCTTCAAGAACCGCACGTTTCGCACGGCGCGCATACGCGCCGAGCAAGAGGTTCTCGCGCACGCTCAGCGGAGCGAAGACTTGCCGGCGCTCGGGAACAAGTGCGACGCCGCGAGCAGCGAGTTGCTCGGGCCGCTTGCCGGTCACGTCGGTACCGGCAATGCGAATCGTGCCGGCAGCGGGCGGAATAAGCCCGGTGATCGAGCCGATGAGGGTTGTTTTCCCGGCGCCGTTTGGGCCGACGATTGCGACGGTTTCTCCGCGCCGCACTTCGAGCGCAACATCCCACAGAATTTGCACGCGACCGCGGAATGTCGAGACACCGTTGACGGAAAGCGCGGGTGCGTCGCTCATGACAACTCGTCACCAATGTACGCATCGATCACCACGGGATTGACGGCGATTTCGGCGCCTCTGCCTTCGGCAATGGTCTTGCCGTAGTCGAGAACGACCACGCGGTCGGCGACCGACAGCAGTTCACCGACGGCGTGCTCGACGAGCAGTACGCCGATTCCGGCGGTACGCGCCGCTCGAATCGACGTAAGTACTTCATCGGCTTCATCGGGATTGAGTCCCGACAGCGGTTCGTCGAGCAACAGCATCACGGGCTCCACGGCAAGCGCACGCGCCATCTCTAGGAGCCGTTCTTCGCCGAACGAGAGCGACTCGGTCGCGCGATCGGCCAGATGCGCGAGCCCCATGCGCTCGAGCAGCGCGCTGGCGCGCTCGCGTAACAGATTGTCGGCGCGCACGCGTGCCGGAATGCCGAGTCCGGCCGCGATTAAGGCACGATCGGGGCGCGGCGGGTACGTGCCGCCGAATTCGCGCGCGCCGAGCGCGACCGCGAGGCTCTCGCGCACGTCAAGACCCCAAAACATGACCGGCGTCTGAAACGTGCGCGTCACCCTGCGTGCCGCAACCGCCGCAACGCTACGGCCCGTCAAGCGCTCACCGCCGAGCGTCACAAAGCCACTCGTCGGCGCTTGCACGCCGCTGATAACGTTGAACAGCGTCGTCTTGCCCGCACCGTTGGGGCCCATCACGCCAAGCACTTCGCCGGCGCGCGCCGTGAACGATACGTTATCGACGGCCACGACGCCGCCGAAACGAACCGTGACGTTGCAGACGTCCAGCGTTGTCGCACTCACGCGCGCCGTGACGCTTTCCCGAGCAAACCTTGCGGCCGAAGAACGAGCACCAGCACCAAAATCAAAAAGCCTACGCCTTGTTCCCAACCCGTGGATAGCACGCCGCCCGATACTTTCTCGACGATTCCCAATACAAAGCCGCCAACCAGCGCGCCGGGCAAACTATCGAGCCCACCCAGTACCGCCGCGACAAACCCGGCAAGCCCGAGCGTTAGGCCCATATCATACGTCGCGCTGGTAATCGGCGTCACGACCACGCCGCCCAGTCCGCCGATTGCAGCAGCCGCGACAAAACTCCAAAACGCAAACGTACGCAGCGGAATGCCGAACGTCGAAGCGATTGCGGGACTCGCAACCGCGGCTCGCACGGCCGTGCCCACGTACGTGTAGCGAAAAAATACATAGAGGGCAGCGAACACAATCGCGTCGGCAAGCAGCACCCAGGCGGCCTGCGGCGGTAAAACGCCGCCAAAAATCGTGATCGCATTGCCGGAGCTAAACGCCGGTAGACTATACGGATTCGTTCCCCACACAAACAGCGCCGCGCCACGAATCGCGACGCTCAATCCAAGCGTGATGAAGATGAGAGTCACGCCGGATGCCTTGCGGGCCGGGCGAATCGCGAGCACATGACACAGACCACCTACGGCAGCCGCGACAACGACGGCGATTGCGGCGGAGGCAATAACCGGCAGTCCAGCGGCGTTAAGCGAAGCTGCCGTCATCGCACCGATCATTGCAAATTCACCCTGCGCAAAGTTGATGATGCCCGTGACCTGATAGATCAGCACGAATCCGGCAGCAATCAACGCGTAGATCGCACCGCTCACAACACCGGCAAGCACGTACTGCCACAGCGAGGCCATTTCGATATGCATTAGCTGCTGCGTCCTTCGCGCCAGCGCGTGAGTCCGTTCGGCAGCAGAATGAGCATCAACACCAGAATCGCGCCAAAAAAGAACGATTGGAAATCGCCGCGTGCCGACGGCAAGACGAGCGGCACGACGCCCTGTAGCACCTCACGCAGCAGCACGACAATAGCCGCACCAATAACCGCGCCCCACAAACTGCGCATGCCGCCGATAACCGACATCAAAACAAAATTCACGGACAACAAGAAGCCAAACGAAGACGGATCGATGTACGACGCATACGAAGCGTAGAGCGCGCCCGCGACCCCGGCGTAGGCGGCACTCAACACAAACGTCTGGCGCTTCAAGCGTTCCGCATCAACACCGAGTGTCGCCGCACCGAGTTCGCCCGCCGAAATGGCAATCAGCGACCGCCCGAAGTTTGAGCGCACCAGATTGCCCGCAAACCAAAGACCCGCAACGACAAACGCCCAACTCAAAATCGCGTAGTCGCGCAAATCAAATACGTGTCCGAATAGTGCAAAGCCGGGAATGCCTTTGAAGCCCGACGAGCCGCCGATGAAGTCCCACTCGTTGAAAACGACGTTGATCACGATCCCGAGCGCAAGTGTCGCAAGCGCAAGCAAATTCTCGCGCAAACGCAGCGCAATGAAACTGAGCGCGTATGCGACGATCGCGGCCACAATCGCACCCGCCATGATGCCCAGCCACGGCGTTACGTTCAGCTTAACGGCCAGCGCGGCCGAGGTGTACGCTCCCAAACCAACAAACGCCGCTTGCCCCAATGACACTTGCCCGGCATAACCCATGAACAGGTTAAGCCCGATAACGACGAGCGCATAAATACCGATCTGCGTAACGAGCCCGGTGTAATACGACGGCAGAAACCATACACCGATCGCGACAACGGCGAACAACGCCAGCGCACCGGGCAGATAACGCCCGGCCTCACGCCGTGCAGAATTTTCGGAACGCAGCAAAACAAAGAATCCGTTCGGATTGCCCCCCGCGGGTGCCTACGAGGCAGCCCACGGCACGGGTATCCTCGCCGCCCCGGTTGGCCGGAATGGTTCGCTCGATGGACGGCGAAAGCTCGGCGACTTTTCTTTGAGGGATTCGCGCATGACGGATATCTCGCGCCTCAGAAACGTTGCCTTCGTCGGGCCCCACCACGCGGGCAAGACGACCTTGGTCGAAGCGCTGCTGGCACGTTGCGGCGCCATCCCACGACGCGGTTCCGTCGGCGCGGGAACGACCATCACCGACTGCGAGCCCGAAGCAATCGAGCACGTCCAATCCGTGTGCGTCGGCTTCGCGCACACGACCTGCGGCGACATCGACATCAACATCATCGATACGCCCGGCTTCATCGATTTCTTCGAGGAAACCAAAGTCGCGCTGCTCGCCGCTGATGCTGCGGTCATCGTCTTGGATGCTGAACCCGGCCGCGTCGCGCAGACCGCGGCGCTTGTCGAGCATCTGGAGGTGCGGAAATTACCGCACCTCTTTTTTATCAACAAGCTCGACCGCCCCGGCGCCGATTTCGACGGCACCGTCGCTGCCTTACGCGCAGCCTACGGCCCGCACGTCGTCGCCGAACATCTGCCGATCGGCAGCGGCGACAGCTTACGCGGTTACGTCGATCTCGCCGAGCGCGCCGCATTCGCCTACGACGCCGAAGGCAAAGAGCACGCAATCGATGTACCGCCGGAACTGACGGCGCACGTCGAAGATCAACGCCGCATTCTGCTTGAAGCGCTCGCCGATTTCGACGATCACCTCATGGAAGAATTGCTCGAAGGCATCGAGCCGTCGCAAGACGAGATTCGCGCCGATCTCTGTGAAGATTGCTCGCACGACCAAATCATCGCCGTGCTCGCGGGCGCTGCACAAAGCAGCGCCGGATCGGCTGCGCTCGTCGATGCAATCGCCCGCCTCTTCCCCTCACCCATAACCCAGCCGCGCACCGACATCGACGGCCGCGAAATCGTCCCACGAGACGACGGCCCGGTCATCGCACAAGTCTTCAAGACAACGATCCACCCCCAAGCAGGCCGCCTCTCAATCGTGCGCGTTTTCACCGGCACACTCAATGGCCAGACGCCCTTGGTCGACGTCTCGCGCGGCAACGCACCGGTCAAACCGTCGGGTCTCTTCCGCCTCTTCGGCAAGAAACAAGAGCCGGTTACAAGCGCCGGCCCGGGCAGCATCGTCGCGGTCGCGCGCCTCGAAGGCGTGTCCACCGGCGACACGCTCGCAAGCGCCGGAACAAACGTCATGATGCCTGTTGTGCCCCTCAGTGAACCCGTCTACGCCGTCGCGATCAAACCACGCGAGAAACTCGACGAATCCAAACTCTCGCAGATGCTCGCCCGGCTCATCGACGAAGACCCCGCGCTACGCGTCGTACGTGCCGACTTCACCAACGAATTGCACTTACTCGGCAACGGCGAAATGCACGTCGTGACCGCCACCGAACGCCTCTCGCGCAAATACCGCCTCGCCCTCGAAACGCACGCACCGACCGTCCCCTACCGCGAAACAATTACATCGCCGACCGAAATCCACACGCGCTACAAACACCAAACCGGCGGCCACGGCCAATTCGGTGATGTGTGGCTGCGCATCGAACCACGCGAACGCGGCCACGGCGTCACCTTCGCGGACAAGATCGTCGGCGGTGTCGTCCCCAAACAATTTTTCCCCGCCGTCGAAAAAGGCGTCCGCGAAGCGTTGATGCGCGGCCCCGTCGGCGGCTTCCCCGTCACCGACATCCACGTAACACTCTTCGACGGTTCATACCACGATGTCGATTCAAGCGAAGCCGCGTTCCGCACAGCCGGCGGAATGGCCATTCGCGACGCCCTTCCAAAATGCGGCCCCGTGCTGCTCGAACCGCTCGTCCGCGTGGAAACCCTCGTCCCGACCGAGTACATGTCGGCCGCCGTCGGCCAACTCACCGCGAAGCGCGGCCAGATCCTCGGTTTCGATACAAGCGATCGCCCCGGCTACGACTGCGTACGCGCCCTGGTTCCGCAATCCGAACTCGCCCGCTACATCACGGAACTCCGCACCGCAACCGCCGGCTTCGGCACCTACTCGTGGCGCCACGAACGCTTCGAGATCGCCCCCGACCGTGTAGCCGCCGGAGTAACCGCGTAAAGGCGCCTAAGCGATATCCATAACGCCGGCCCGCTGCAATTCACGATCCAGTTTGCCCGTCAAAAGCAAATACGCCATCCGATAATCCGCCAGTAGCGACGCAACCGGACGACTAAACGTCTCCGGCCGATTATGCTCGATCATCGCATGCGTATACCAAGCCGGCGCATACCCCGCCACCAGCGCCGCGAGCAACCACTGCGGCCGTCCCGAAGCAATCGCACCGGCCACAATCGTCGTTGCAGCGATAGTGCCCGCCGTATGAATCGTCCGAGTCCGCCGATCCGCATGCGCCCGCAAATACCGCAACCAAAACGCATCGTCCATCGCGCGTAGTTTTCGCCGCGCGCACGAACGACCCTCGCCCATAGGAAGGTCTGAGGCACGACGACTGGTAGCGGCGGGGCGTCGAACAAAATTGCGAAGGCAGGATGCCGAGAGCAATTTTTTCGCGAGTAGAGATTTCACAAGGATGTGAAATCTCGGGCGTCCCCGCCGCTATCAGTCGTCGTGCCTCAGACCTTCCTTACACGCCAGCCTCTCCTAATGAGGTGCGAACGGATCCGTAGCGTAAATCGTGTTAACGTTCACGAGCGGTACGTTCGTCGCATACGCACCGTTCATCGCATTGATGAAAACGTTCGCGGTGACTGCGTAACCCGTGTTCGACGGATGCAACCCGTCGAGGCTAAAGAATCCGCCGCCGAACTGCAACGTGCAGCACTTGGGCGGATTGATCGGCAGACCACCGGCCGCAACAATCGCGTTAACGCTCGAGTTGATGTCGACGAGCGCGGCGCCGGTCTGCGAGGCCGCCGATGCGATCGAGGCGTTGTACGCCGCGTTGAGCGCGTTGACTTGGGTCGCGAGTGCATCGGGCACGAAGTCGCCGCCGCCCAAGGTGAACGTCGCTTGCCCCTGACCGAGCGCCGTGAGGATCTTGCTGAGTCCCGAGATCGTCACGTAGCCGCCGGTACCGACGCCATACGCGGATTGCAGTTGCGCCTTCACGAGCGGCGTCGCTGCACCCGCAGCCGGGCCGCCGAATGCAGTCAGCGCAGTTTGCAGCCCGGGTTGCGGAATGAACAGTGCTGCGTTGAGAATCGGAAACAAATTAGCAACAAGCACTTTCGAGCCGGATGCCTGCAGTGTCCTGATGATCTGCACCAGGTCACCTTGCATCTGACCCGGATCGGTCGGCGCAATCTGACCCAGCGAGAACGTGAATTTCAGGACATCGTTTGAACCCAACCACACTGTCGCGAACTTCGCATGCAGTTGCGCGGCGGCGCCCACTTGGGTCGTGCCTTGCGGAAAGTTGCCGAGAACGGGCCAGAAGTCGACACTCTCGCTACCGACGAGCGATGCGATTCCCGAAAGCGGTCCCGGCGCGACTGCCGCACACGACGCATCTTCGGGCGCCGTCATGAACAGCGCTTCGTGCACGGTTTGTCCGGGCACGCCCAGATCGAACGGCGTGACCGTTGGATTCGCGCGCGCTTGCAGCGCTGTCGCATAGTTAAACGCCAGCGTGTTGTTGCCGCCGCACGGCGCGACGATCGGCGTCGGTTGGCCCACCGCATTTGGAACGAGAACCGTACCGATACCAGGCGCCCCCATTAAGGCAAGCGGCGATGTGGCGGGATTTCCCGTCGTGTTGGCGCCGCCGTTGACTTGCGTCCACAGCAGCGCGAAGAATCCATTGGGCTGCGTGGGTGGCACGATCGGGCCGAACAGCGAACCCGCGACCGGGTTGGCTGCCGGTACGCCGAGTGTTCCGTTGGACTGCGTTCCTTGCGTCAGCGAATCGCCGACTCCGGCGATGGAAATGCTCTGCGCGGTAACGGTTCCCCCAACGAGGGGAGTGGCCGGCGTGCTCTTCCCGCCGTTCGAACAGGCGGTGAGTGCCGCGACGAGCGCCACGGCGAGAATGGAACGTTTGCGTACGATCATAGCGGAATCACCGATGGGGAGCCGATGCCGAACTGAACCTGCACTTGCGTCGCACGCAAGCCGCTAAGCGATGGCACCGCCGTAGCGCACTGTCCGTTCGGAGCAATTTGGAGACACGTGAGGGATGTAATGCCCAGCGTCTGGCGATTCGAGGGCGTGCCCGTCTCGGCCAGTACTTGCACGAACGTGCTCTTGGTGAACTTGTGGGAGATGCCCCAGATCATCGTCGGAATGTATTCCGGATACGGGTCGGGCGGCAGATAGTCGACCAACCGTGACGGCTGAATGAACAGCGTCGTCTTTTTACTGAAACGATATTCGACATAGGCCAGCTCGAAAATTTGCATTTTATTGGGTGCGGCGTTCGCGCCGTTGAGGTTGACGTTCCATTCACCGGCTGCCGTCACGGTGCCGAACATGCGCGGCGTCGAGAGAAACGGCAGCGTGACCGGCAGCAAGTACGTTTGATCGGAGCGCAGATGCACGGTCTGCGGGAAGCCGTTGATCTCAATCACCTGGCTGTCGCCGGTTCCGCCGACGTTCGCGGCGCGCACGATGTAGGTCGGAGAAATAATGATCGGCAACTTGTGAGCGATCAGGAACAGATTTTGATCGCTAACGGTGAACAGTTTGTCTTTGGTCGTAACGTCGGTACCGGCTAGCGCCAGATTTTGCGTGCCGATCGGTGCGCCGAGGCCTTGTAAGAAAACCGGTACGGTGCCGGTGTTAAAGCCGAACGGGTACTCCTGGACTTGATAGTAGCCGGCCTGCAGCCGGTTGTGCGAATTGAAACCGTAACCGATAACGGCATCCATACCGCCGGGCAGCGAGTTGTGTGCCGCGCCGGTCTTACCCTCAGAATACGCGATCGACGCATCGAGCGTGTAGGTGAAGCCGGTCGGCAGACCCGGCGCGCGGATCGGTTTCTCCGGTGTTCCGACGGGAACGGCTTGCGCCATGATCGCGCGGAGTTCGGCGTTGGCGGGTATGATAATCGAGGAGTTGGTCGCGCGCGCCAATGCATCGTCGGCGAGCGCCGGGAGCGGCTGGGAAACGAGCGCGCCGAGCACGCATACCCAGAGGGCGGACGAAATTTTGAATTTCATTTGCAAGAACAAGTATTAACTAGAAAAGAATCTTCCTCGTCGCCCAGAACCCACCCGGCCGGAGGACCCCGCAATCGATACACTGATTTCGCTCTACCGCGCCGCGCTCGAAGGGCCGGATCGCGACATGCTCGCCGAGCGCGATGTATCCGGCACCTGGCAAATGTTGCGCGCCTCGGAAGTAAGCGAGCGGATCGACGCGCGCGCGATGGGGCTGCGCGCCGCCGGTGTCGCACCGGGCGACCGGGTCGCAATTATGTCGCCAAACCGCGTAGATTGGATACTTACGAACCTCGCTGTGCTGCGCGCCGGCGGCGTGAGCGTGCCGATTTATGCGACGCAGGCACACGATCAAGTTTTTCATATTTTGGCAGACTCGGAAGCGAAGTTGCTCTTCGTCGACACGCCGGCTTCGCGCGAAGCGCTTTCCGCCGACGCCGCTCGCACACTACCGGCAACGTTTACATTCGATGGTAACGGAGAGCGAAGCGTTTCTTCGTTAGAGGATACCGGGCGGCTCGCACTGGCGAGCGAACCGGGCGTACTCGATCGCATCGCGGCGACGGTCCAACCCAATGATATGGCCGTGCTCTTGTACACGTCGGGTACGACCGGCTCGCCCAAAGGCGTCGTGCTTACGCATGACAACATCGCCTCGAACATCATTGGCTCAGCACCGCTCTTGGACCCGATCGTAAAGCCGGGCGATCCGGTGCTCTCGATTCTGCCCTACGCGCACATTTATGAGAACGCGAACATCTACGGCTATTTCAAGCATCGCGCGCTCGTCTACGTCAACCATCGCATCGAAACGCTGCTCGACGATCTGCGGTCGGTGCGGCCGACCATCGTGTATGCCGTGCCGCGAGTCTTCGAACGCATGCTCGTCGCGATCCTTTCGCGCGCAAAAAGCGAAGGCGGCGCGCGGGCCAAGCTCATTCCGTGGGCGCTGCGCGTCGGACGCGGGTACATGCGCCGCAAACTCGCCGGCCGGCCCGTCGGCGCCGGCTTACGCTTGCAATACGCGATTGCGCACCGGCTGGTACTGACGAAATTTCGTGCACTGCTGGGACTCGACCGGCTTATATTTTTTGCTAGCGGCAGCGCGCCGCTGCACCCCGATACGACGCTGACGTTTGCGGGCTTCGGCGTCACGATCCTCGAGGGCTACGGGTTGACCGAGTGCTCGCCGGTCGTCACCGCGAGCCCGCCCCCTACGGGCGGGATTGTCGGTAGCGTCGGCCCCCCGCTTTCCAACGTCGAGCTCAAACTCGGCGACGACGGCGAGTTGCTCGTACGCGCCCCCAGCGTCATGAAGGGTTACTATCGCGACGCCGAGGCGACGGCAGCCGTCCTCATCGACGGCTGGTTTCATACCGGCGACATCGCAACGATCGACCCGAGCGGTTACGTCCGCATCACCGATCGCAAACGCGAACTCTTCAAAACATCGGGCGGCAAGTTTATCGCACCGTCGCGCGTCGAATCGGCGATCTTGCGTTCGATCTACGTCAATCAGGCGATGGTGCTCGGCAACGGACGCCCACATCCCGCCGCGCTGATCTCACCCAATTGGCCCAACGTGCGCGCGGAGATGAAGCTCTCCGCCGATATCCCCGTTACGGAATTGATACCGCGTGCGGACGTGCAAGACTTCATGCAGCGTGAAGTCATGAAGCAGACCGGCGGCCTTGGATCGTTCGAGCAAATCCGCCGCGTGAGTCTGTTGCCGCGCGATCTCTCAATCGAGGAAGGCGAGCTTTCGCCGACCCAAAAAATTAAGCGCCGCGTCGTCGAACAACGCTACGCCGATTTGATCGAAGCGCTTTTTACAACGGCTGCGTAGCAAGCCGGTCGGCGATCAGCATACCGGCTTCGCGGTCCGTCGGATCGCTCGACCGCGCCAGTTCGGCCGCAACGCGGTGCTGATCGGCGGCGGGGCGGTTCTGGCTCAGCTTCTCCTTCGCATCGAGCCGTGCGATCGGGATGTCGAAGGCAACGATCCCCTTCATCATGCCGGTCAGGTAGGTTTCTGAGAGCGCTTCCATCTCCCACGGAACGGCGAAACCACGTTCGTTGCGGTCGACGAGCGCCGCAAGAACGGCGCGCACGTCGAACGGATCTTCAAGGATATGCGGCACACCATAGGCGTGCACGGCCGTATAATTCCAGGTTGGAACGCTCTCCGCATCCTCGTACCAGGCCGGCGAAATATACGCGTGAGGTCCCGCAAAGACGACCATGACCTCATCTTTTCCGAATCCGCGCCACTGCGGGTTTGCGCGCGCCATATGGCCGCGCAGACGCCCCGGCTTCGAGCCGTCCGCGTGACCCGCTTCGACGATAAACGGGAGGTGCGTGGCAAAAGGTGCGCCGTCGTGAGTGCTCACGAGCGTTGCAAACGCATGGCGCGCCATGAATGCAAACGGCGCGACGGCGCCGGTCATACGGAAATGGCTGGGAACGTACATGGTAACCCGCTTCTGAAAGGAGAGCGCCCGCTCCGGCACGATACGAAGATTATGCGTACGGATTGGGTCGTTCGACTCGCCGCGGTTGCGGCATTTTCACTGCTCGGTTCTTCGGCGCTTGCGCAAGAAGCGCCGCCGCCGTCAGCGCGCGCCTCGGCGCAACCGGGCGTCCCGGTGCGGCCGGACCGCAGCGTGCCCACCAAGCACACGGTGACCGTCGACGGCGAAGTCATCGCGTACACGGCCACGGCCGGCACGCTGCTCATCCGCGACGACAACGATGCGCCGATCGGCAGCTTCTTCTATGTCGCATATACGAAAGACGACGCGAATAAAAACACGCGCCCGATCACCTTTGCGTACAACGGCGGCCCCGGTTCGTCATCGGTGTGGCTGCACATGGGTTCGATCGGCCCCAAACGCGTTTTGACTCCCGATGCGCAAACCGCGATGCCGGGTGCGTACCAGCTTGCCGACAATCCGTCGACGCTGCTCGATAAGACCGACATCGTTTTCGTCGATGCGATGGCGACCGGCTTTAGCCGGATCGTCGGCCGCGGCCGCGGCAATCAGTTCTTCGGCATCGACGAAGATGCGCAAGCCTTTTCCAAATTCATCCGCCGCTACATTACGGTTGAAGATCGCTGGACTTCACCCAAATTTCTGTTCGGCGAAAGTTACGGTACGACACGCTCGGCCGCGCTTGCCGACGTTCTGCAAGATCAAGGTGTCTATCTCAACGGCGTGACGCTCTTATCGACCGTGCTCGACTTCAACTCGCTTTCGCCCTCACCGGGCGGCGAAGATCTTTCGTATATCGGCTTCTTGCCGACCGAGGCTGCGACTGCGTGGTACCATAACCGCGTTCCGAACAAGCCTGCGAATCTGGCGGCATTCGTGCAGTCGGCGCGTGACTTCGCGGCCGGCCCGTATGCATCTGCACTCATGCGCGACGGCTCGCTCTCCGATGCGGAACGCATGTCGATCGCAAACCGCATGCACGGTTTCATCGGCTTGGATGCGCGCTACATTCTCCAATCGAACTTGCGCGTAACGCCCGGGCGCTTCGAGAAAGAACTCTTGCGCAGCCAGGCCCGCACCGTCGGCCGGCTCGATTCGCGCTACCTCGGTATCGATGCGGATGCCGCCGGCGAACGGACCGAATACGATCCGACCGATACGGCAACAACCGGCCCCTTCACCGCTGCCTTCAACCACTACATTCGCGACGATCTCAAGTGGACCGGCGACGGCGATTATCTCGTCACGAACTACGGCGTCGTTAACCGCACGTGGAGCTTCCAACGCGCGGGCCGCGGGCGTACCCAAGCAAACGTTGCGGGTGACCTACGCGAAGCGATGACGAAGAATCCGCACCTGCGCGTGTTTTCGGCCAACGGCTACTACGATCTGGCAACGCCGTTCTTCGCGACGCAATACACTCTCTCACATTTGGGGCTCGACCCGTCGCTGCGTTCGCACATCAAATACGGTTTCTACGAGTCAGGCCACATGGTCTACCTGAACAATGCTGCACTCGTCGCATTTAAGGCCGACCTCAGCAGCTTCTATAACGACGCAACCCCCCACTAGGGTAATTGCGTACGCTTGAAACGTGACAGCGCCGCAGTAAGATCGGCACTCTGCAGAAAGGCGGCGTTCCAGGCCGCGACGTAGGCGAGGCCCTCGTCGATCGGCTTGCCGCGGCTCGCGTTCATCACGCGCTTGACGCCGCCGGTCGTGAGCGACGAAAACGCCGCGATCTCGCGTGCGACCGTGAGCGCGTGCGCGACGACATCGTCGACGACGTCGTTCACAAGCCCGATCTCCGCAGCGCGGCGAGCGTCAACGGTTTTCCCGGTTAGCGCCAGTTCACGCGCGTGGCCGTCGCCGACGATATATGGCAGTCGCTGCAAGCCGCCGAGGTCGGCGACGATCGCAAGCTGCACTTCACGCAACGAAAACTTCGCGCCGGCGTGCGCGTAGCGCATGTCGCATGCAGCAACTAGCTCGACGCCGCTTCCGATGCACCAACCGGTTACCGCAGCAATCGCGGGCAGGCGTGATTCCGCGACCCGAGTGAACGCGCGCTGCATACGTTCGACCTCGTCAAGGAAGAAGCGGCGCGCGTGAGCGTCGCCGGCTTCGAGCCCCGCAGCAGCAGCCGCGAGGTCGAGACCGTACGAGAAGTGTTCACCGTGGCCCGAGATCACGAGCGCGTGAATCGACGCATCGGCCTCGAGTTCGTCGAGGGCAGCCGGGATGTCGGTCCAGGTGTGCGGGCCCATCGCGTTGCCTTTGCCGGGGCCGGTCAAAATGAGGTGGGCGACGTGGTCGTCGCGCTCGACGCGCAGCGACGAACGGGCGGCGGTGTGGGACATTGGCGGCGGTGCCTCCAAGAAGGGAGCGTCCAGAGGAGATGCGCGATGGCTTCGACGCTCAGCGACCAAACGACCGTGACGACGCTGCCCGGGCTCATGATGGATGTCCCGCTCACCATACGCGGAATCCTCGATCACGCCGTGCGCAACTATCCCAAGCGCGAAATCGTCTCGCGCGACGGTTCGGCGATCGTCCGCTACACCTATGCCGATTTCGGCAAACGCGTCGCGCAACTCGCGCACGCGTTACGCCGCCTAGGTGTGAATAGCGGTGATCGCGTTGCGAGCTTTGCCTGGAATACGCACCGGCATCTCGAGCTGTATTACGGCGTGCCGAGCATTGGTGCCGTGCTGCACACAACGAACATTCGGCTCTTTCCCGAACAAGTTGCCGACTTGCTCGAACATGCCGGCGATACGGTCGTCTTTATCGACGGTATCCTTGTGCCCGCAATGCAAAAGGTTCTCGCGATTCGCCCCGCTCTGGCCAAACTGACGTTCGTCATCATGGGCGACGCAACCGAAACGCTACCGAACGCGCACGATTACGAGGCACTGCTTGCGCAAGAGCCGCAAACGTACGCATATCCCGAGTTCGACGAAAATAGCGCGGCAATCTTATGCTACACATCGGCAACGACCGGCGAACCGAAAGGCGCGCTCTTCTCCCACCGCTCGACCGTCATTCACGCGTTTGCAATCGGGCTCACCGACGTCTTCTCGCTCTCACAGCGCGACTGCGTCTTACCGATCGTCCCGCAATTTCACGTCAATGCGTGGGGTTTACCGTTTCTTACGCTGATGGTCGGCGCAAAGATGGTGATGCCGGGTGCGGCACTCGATCCGGAAAACGTCTGCAATCTCGTCGAGTCCGAGGGCGTGACATTGTCCGCGGGCGTGCCGACCGTCTGGCTTGCCGCCCGCGACCGCCTCAAGCAAACCGGCCGCAGATTGCCGACGCTCAAGCGTTTGGTCATCGGCGGCTCCGCCGTTCCGCCCGGCTTGTTCGACGACCTCGAGGCGATGGGCATCGACGTCATTCACGCCTGGGGCATGACCGAGATGAGCCCGGTCGGCACCGTCTCCTATGTCAAAGGTGAACTTGCCGAACTTCCGCCCGAAGAGCGTCGCCGCAAGCGGCTTAAACAGGGCGCCTTCTCACCGATCGTGCAGTGGAAAGTCGTCGACGAAGCCGGAGCCGAAGTCCCGCGGGATGGTATTTCGCGCGGCGAGTTGTACGTGCGTGGCCCCGCCGTCGCCCGCGAATATTTCCAGAATGCGGCTGCATCAAAAACAGCCTTCAGCGACGGTTGGTTCAAAACACGCGACATCGTTACCGTCGATCAAGACGGGTACATGGAGATCGTTGACCGCTCGAACGATATGATCAAGTCCGGCGGTGAGTGGATCAGTTCGGTGGAACTGGAGAACACACTGATGGGGCATCCGTCCGTCAAGGAAGCGTGCGTCTTCGGCGTACCGCACGAGAAGTGGCTCGAACGGCCGGTCGCCACGGTCGTTTTGCGCGAAGAGTTGCCGGCCGATGAAGCGCAGATTCGTGAATGGCTGGCCGCGCGTGTCGCAAAATGGTGGCTGCCCGACCGAATCCTGTTCGTGGAATCCATTCCGCGCACCGGTGTCGGCAAATTTCTCAAGCGCGATCTGCGCGACCGCTATCGTGATCTGCTGACGGCACCGGCGTGACGCTTTTCGGCACCTTTCTCCGGCACGGCAGCAACGCCGCACTGCTAATCGTCGGCGGCGTTCTTGCGGCTACGATCGCGTGGGTGCCCGGCGGCTTTTCGGTGCTCGGCTTGATCGCCGGGATGCTCGTCTTCTTCATCACCGAGTACACGACGCACCGTTTTCTCTTGCATGCTTCGCCGCAATCGGCACCATTTGTGCTTCGGCTCCAGCATCGCTTACACTACGACCACCACGTTACGCCGGACCGGCTTGATCTGCTGTTCCTACCACTCTGGTTTGCCATCCCGGCGCTCATCCTCTACGGCGGAATCTACTTTGCGATCGCACGAACCGCGGGGTTGACGCTCTCACTTTTATTGGGCAGCGTCATCGCGTTGCTCTACTACGAATGGGTACACTACATCGCACACATCCCGCTTGCGCCCGTCACGCCGATCGGGCGCTACATGAAGAAGTACCATCTGCTGCACCACTTCAAAAACGAGCGCCTCTGGTTCGGTGTGACGAACCCATCGATGGATTTCGTCGGCCGCACCTACCGCAAGCGCGACGAAGCCGACAAAAGCTCAACGACGCGCCACCTGTTCGAGAAATAGCTGGTCCGTTTGGGAACTCTACGAGCGCTCTAGCGCGGGTAGAGGAGCATTTGGGTGCAGCGGAAGACGGCGATCGTTTTGCCGGTGGATTCGTTTGTGACCACGGCGTCCCAAACTTGCGTGCTCCGTCCGCCGTGCAAGAGCGTCGCCACGCAGGCGATCGCTCCCTCACGCGCGGTTGCGAAAAAATTCGTCTTCAGCTCGATCGTTGTGAAGTTTTCCGCCTCGGTCGGCATGCTCTCGAATGTACCATAGCCGCACGCCGTATCGGCCAGCGTGACGACGTTGCCGGCATGAAGAAAGCCGTTCGGAGCTAAGAGCTCGGGCCGGATCGGAAGGCGCATGTGCACCTTGCCCTTTTCAATCGCCAGCACTTCAACGCCTAAAAGTCCGGGAAACTTTCCTTTGCCGCGTTCTTCATAAGCGGCCGCGCGCTCGTTGCTCATCGCACTCCCGCTTCGACGCCGCAGCGTGCGACGAGCCGCTCGATCGCCGCCGTCGTTTCGAGCGGCGCTTCGTCCATCAGCATGTGACCGACACTCGGTATCAGCACGTACTCGCAATCAGCGATCGCGGCCGCCGTCCGCGCGAGCGCCGCCGCAGAAATCAATTCGTCGTTTTCGCCTGCCACGATCAGCGTCGGAACGGCGATGTCCTCAAGCAGGTCCTCGGAGCCGACACGCTCCTTCATGCCGATGACGAGTGCTGCCGCGGCCAGCGGATCTTGACCCTGCATGAGCGCGACCGTGCGCTCGACGATATTCGCGTGTTCTTTATAGAAGGGCGGTGCAAAGAAGCGCGGCACGTAGGAATCGATCGCCGGCTGCATGCCCTCGGCGCTGAGGCGCGACGCAAGCAGATCGCGGACGGGCAAGAGTTCAGGTGTGTCGGCGGACACGTGTCCGGCGACGAAACCGAGTCCCGCTACACGCTCGGCGTACATCCGGAAGAACGCCAGCGCGACATACGTGCCGAGCGAATGACCTACCATAATCGACCGTTCAACGCCGAGCGCATCGAGCAATCCGGCCAGATCGCCGGCCAATGTTTCCATCAGCGCAGGGCCTTCGCCGCGTGCCGATTCGCCCAAGCCACGCAGATCCGGACGGATCACGCGGCAGCTTTTCGCGAGCACTGCGGCCGGAATTTCCCATGTCGTGCGGTCGAGCGGAAAGCCGTGGATCAAGACCAGCGCATCGCCCGAACCGGCATCGTCATAGCCGATTCGGATGCCGTCGATCGTTTTCTGCATGGGCCGCCAGTTCTCGCCGAGACCGCTGCAAACCGCCCGACGCCCCAATTTTCCGGCGGCCGGCCAAAAAGATTTTTTCGGCGGCGCGCACATTCATCGGTGCAAAAAAACGTTGCAGCGCTTGAACTTTTGCGCATTGCGCGTCCGTGTGCGGTAGCCGCTCGCTGGAATTTTCGGCCGGTCTAAAGTTTTGGCGAGAGCGAAAAGTTGCGCAAATTCCTGCTTGATGCTATAACAATGGCAACACCATCCGGCAGTTGATGCCGGATCGCGCTTCACCGCGCAAGCGGTGAGAGAAAGGATCATTGCTTTACAAATGGCAGTGAAACGTAAAGCGAAGAAGGCCGGAGTAAAGAAGGCCGCTCGCAAAAAGACCTCAGCCCGCAAGTCGACCAGCGCAAAGAAGACCGTGCGCAAGGCGACACGCAAGAAGGCCACCCGCAAGAAGGCCACGCGTAAGAAATCCCGCAAGAAATCCTCAGCCCGTAAGTCGACCAGCGCAAAGAAGACCACGCGCAAAAAGGCGACTCGCAAGAAATCCCGCAAGAAGAGCACCCGTAAGGCCGGCGTCAAAAAGGCCGTCCGCAAGACCACGCGCCGCAAGAAATCATCGTCGCGTCGTAAGGCGAAAGCCGCAGCCTAACCCTACGGGATAAGGGATATCAGCGAGTCGCGCGAAGCTCGACTCGCTTTTTTTTTGACATGACGTACACTGATAAAGTCCCCGACCTCTCCTTCGCCAGGCTCGTGCGTTCACGTGCCCGCGGCATCGCATTGCGCGATGAAGGACGGGCAGTCGGCGTGCTCGGCTTGTCGGATGGATCGTTTTTTCCGGCCGATACAATCGTACGTTTCGACCTTGTCGCCGGCGAAGATCCGGGCCGCCGCATGAGCGATGCGCTCTCCTCGACCGGTGCCCGGGCGGTGTGGTTTTACGGCGGCGATGACGTCGCACGGCGCGGCTCAGCGGACCTCACGCTGCAGATCGTACCGAGCGGCGCGGTGTTCGTGCGGCGCATGAATCCGCACGTGCCGCGGCCCGACGATCTCACGTTGCGGCCGGCGGGCCCGCGCGATCGCATGACGCTCAGCGAAGTTCAGGCCGAGCACGCACCCGGATTTCTTGCGCCCGAAACGCTTTTCGCACAGGTTGGAACGGAGATCGTCGGCGTCGCGATGAGCGAAGCACTCGATGCGGAATGGACCGAAGTGCGCGTCGTTGTGTACCCCGCCTATCGTGGTCGCGGGATCGGCACCGGCATTTTTAACGCGATTTCCGACCGGCTTGAAGCGGCGGGGCGCCTCGTCTGCGCTGCGATCGACACGGTTGAGGGCCGCGGGCGAACGGCACTCGAGCGCTCGGGATTTCGGTTAGCCGACTACTACTTTACGGCGCGCCGAGGTGCGCGCTGACCGACCGGTGCGCGAGCGCCATGATCGTCAGCATCGGGTTCACGCCCGATGCGAGCGGGAATGCCGACGCATCGGTAACGAGCAAACCCTCAATGCCGTGAACGCGGCCGTACGGGTCGACCACGCCGCCTGCGGCATCGCGATGCATGCGTGCGGTTCCCATTTGGTGCGCGGAGAACACTGCAAGCCGGTTGGGCGCGACGCCGCGTGCCGCTATCGCTGCCCGAAATGTTGCGCGTCCGCTCGGAGTGGCATCAGCCGCGGCAAGTTCAAGTGGCTTTGCGTGGAGCGTTGTCACGCGGCGCGCGCCGGAAGCGAACGCCAGTTCGATGGCACCGTCGAGCGTCTCGATCATCCGGCGTCCGTCATCGGCGGCGACCGTGTAGCGAACGTCCGCGCGATCATCGAGCGTGACCGAACCCTCGCCGCGATCGCGCGTGAGCGCGATGAGCAACGCGTTGTTGCGCGCTCCATCCATGGCGGCGGCATGCGCCGACCGATCGCGCCACGGTAATGCGAGCGCCATCAAACCCGGGTGGCCCGGCGCGACTTCGATCGTTCCGCCGTAACCGTTCTCCAAATCGCTGAAACGGCTGCAGAGCGCCGTTTGCATCGCGCCGTGCCAGGCGTCAACGGGTTCGGCATACTCGGCGACCAGCGCCGTCGTTGGATGCAGGTGCAAATGTTTGCCGAGGTGCGGCGAGCGAATGCCGCTGCGTGTTAGAACGCCAGGCGTGCGCAATGCTCCTGCGGCAACGATGACGAGCGGTGCATTGATGCGCATTGCGCCCGCGTCGACGCCGGTTACGCGACCGTCGACGATGCGCACCCGGTCCGCCGGTGTTCCCGCATACACGTTCGCTCCGGCGTCAACCGCGTCGCGCAAATAGGTCGCTGCAGTCGATCGCTTGCGCCCGTACACGCAGCCGAACGCGCAGTAGCCGCAGCCTTCGCCGCATGCGTCGGCGTTACGCGGAATCGCGGTCGACGGCCAACCGAGTGCGGCGCATCCCGCGACGATTGCCGAATTGTTGCGATTATGCGTGACCGCAGTTGTGACTTCAAGCCGCGCTTCTACTGCCGCATACGCAGCGTCAAGATCGGTTCCCGTGATTGCGGTGCCAACCGCGGCATCCCACTGCGCCCGCACGACGGGCGTTAAACGCAGCGACGTACACCAGTTGACCGTCGTACCGCCGCCAACGCACGCGCCTGCTAAGATAGAAACGCCCAAGTCATCGGTTGCAGCAAGCCCGGATTCAAGGAAGAGCGCTGCAAACGCCTCAGCTTCACGCTGCGTCGTCGAAATCGGCTCGGCCGCTTCGCCGGCCTCAAGCACGATCGTTCGTAAGCCGGCACGTGCAAGCAGCGCGGCGGCAACGCCGCCGCCTGCGCCCGAACCGATAACAACCGCGTCCGCAACGAGCGTACCGGCGCTCGAGCGTAACGCGGGAAACGGCACGGCGACGGCGGGCCGGTCAGCCCGCGGTCCGGGATAACCGATGCGCGTCCACAGCGGATTATGGCCGCCTTCGTCGGCCACGGCGTAGGCTGCGAAGAGCGAGAGCCGCTTAAACGCTTGAAATCCCGTGCGCAGTGCGGCAACGGGTCCGTCCGCGAGCGCTCGGAGGACGCGCTCGCGTGCTCCGGGGGACAACCGCATGACCGGCCGCAGCAGACCCACAAAGAGAAGTAGCTTGGCGCGGCGGTGCGGCGCGAGCCGTTCGAGTGCTTCGACCATCGTCGCGACGCCGCGCTCGGCGTCCGCTTGCAACGGCGCGAATGTCGCGAAGATCCCGGCGATCGTCCGCCGGTCCCCAGCGGCAATCACCGCTAGTGGCTCGGGCCGCCGTGCGAGGTGCCGTTGGTCTGCGCGGCGCGCGAAAGATAGCGCGACTCGCCGTCGCCGAACGAAAACGCCGGGGCGCCCCGTTCGTTGATGAGGATGACCAGATCCGGCGACGTCAATCCGATCGCGCGCCGGATGTTCTTGCTCACGGCGGTGTGCAAGGCGCGGCGCTGCCCGGTCGTACGGCCGTGGCTGAGCGTAATGTGGACGAACACGCTCGACGCCGTCTCGGCTACGCCGATAAAACTGCGGTGGAATTGCAACCGGCTGGGGTCATACGTTTCGATCGATTCAAAGCGCATGTCGCCCGGCTTGTCGAGCACATCAACGATCGCCTCGAACACACTGTCGGAGAGTGCCGTCAATTCCTCATCCGTATGCGTCGCGGCCGCCGAGATACGCACGAACGGCATTAGATCAGTTTCCCGCCGTAGGATTCGGCATCAAGTTCGTCGAGCAAGCGATTGAGTTCGACCACGCGCTCGGCACCCATCCGCTGCGCCGTTTTCGTGATCAAGCGCGGCGGAATCGTGCGCGCAAAACCACGTAGCGTTTTGATCGCGCCCTGCACATCGGGCTTCGCCTCGCCGGTTAGCGCGATGATGCGCACGGCGCCCATCGTTCCGAGGAAATCGACGGAATCCGCGTCGTGTAATGCAATCGCCTCGGGCACAGATGTTGCATCGCTATAATACATGTGCCCGCGCATCGCCGCCTGGACTGCCGGAAACTTCTGCATCGGAAATCCGGCATCGCGCAGAATCGGCTCGCTCACTTCAGCCGCGACGTCACCGTGTTCGACCTTCGGCCGCTGCCACGGATTGAAGGCTGCCATGTCGTGCAGCATCGCTGCGGCAAACAGCACATCGGTATCGACCTTCATGTTCTCGCCTTGCGCGATCGCAACGGCCAGCCGGTAGTCGCGCTCGGAATGTTGCCAGCCCCAGGCCGGATGGAGAAATTTCTCCCGGGCCAGCGCGTAAATCGTCGCTTTCCACGGCGCGTCGAGCGTGATCCCCGTCACGGTTTGTGTCGGCGCGTCGGCCGCTCGAACTCCCGTACCTGCAACAAGCATACATGCCAAAAGCAACGCGGCAACAAGCGGTCTCATGCGTCGCCCTTCGCCGCTGCCGGTGCCACTCCCGGCGGCTTTAGATTGCTCGGAGCTTGGGATGCGCTGCGTAGACCCACACGGCGCACAGCGCTGCGACGATGCCGCCACCGGCAAGCGCTTCGCGTAGACCGAAGATTGATGCGACCGAACCCAACAGCAGTGTTCCGGCCGGTACCAAGCCCAACACGATCATCGAATAGACGGAGATCGCGCGCCCGCGCATATCATCGGGCGCAAGCGTTTGCAGCATGATATTCGATGAGCCCAGGAACGTCAGCGTTCCCAACCCCATGAATGTCAGCAAGACCAGCGCGACGGCCATATTATCGGTTGACCCAAGGCCGATCACACCGAGCGACAGCAGCACGGCGGAGCCCGTCCATAAAATGCTGCGCCGTCTGGGCATGATTGCGGCCGTGGCGAGCGCGCCGCCGATTGCACCGAGTCCCGTTGCGGCCATCATCCAGCCTAGGCCGCGCGCATCCGTGTGGATGACGTGCGCCGCGTACGCGGGCAAGAGAAAATTGTACGGGCGCACGGCGAGCGACGTCAACACGAGCAAGAGCACGACCCAGCGCAGCACCGGATGCGCGTACAAAAACCGTACGCCGTCAAGAATTGCCTGGAACACCGTTTCGCGTTGGGTCGAACTCGGCGCGACCGGCTTCATAAAAATCAATGCGGCTACGGCCGCGAGTGTCAGGACGGCGTTCGCTGCCATGCACGGCGCGACGCCGAGCGTCGCGATAACGATTCCCGCGATGGGCGGACCGATCGCGGCGGGAGCGTTGAAGGCAAGGCTGTTGAGTCCGATCGCCGTGCCGACGAATTCGCGCGAGACCATGAGCGGCACCCAGCTCTGACGGGCGGGCGCGTCGAACGATTGCGTTGCGGCGCCCGCGCCGCTAAGGATCATCAACAAAACAATCGATGCATGCCCGCTCCCAATCACGATGGCCAGCGTTGCCGCCAAGAGACACGTGACGGTGTTTGTGATCAACAAGACGCGGCGGCGCGGAAAGCGGTCGGCAACGACACCGGCAAACGGTGAAAGCGTCAATACCGGAACAGCACGACCAGCGCCGATTAATCCGACGTAGAGGGCCGCTAGCTGCGGTGACGGCGCGATGCGCACCACTTCGTAGCCGAGCGCCGTAAACTGCATCCACGTTCCCAAGTTGCTAATCAGCAAGCCCGACCACAACAACCGAAAATCACGAAAGCGGAACGGCCCGAGCAGGGTGGGGCGGCGGTCGGCTAGGCGCGGCTCGGTTGCTTCATCGCGCGGCGGAGCTTTCACGCGCGCGCGCTCGCCGCGCGAACTGCCGTCGCGATAACATCGGCGGTTCCCGCAACACCGCAACGCGCCGTGTCGAGGATCATGTCGTAATGACGAACATCACCCCACGTCAGACGATATTGCTCTTGTGCATACGCCCGACGCGCTTCGTCGATGCGCGCGATCTCCAAACGCGCGTACGATTCGTCGACATCGAGCGACGCGCAAACCTGTGCGATACGCCACGCCAGCGGCGCGTGCAGGAAAACGCGCACGACATCCGGCCGCGCACCTAAGATTGCATTCGCAAGCCGCCCGACGATGATAACGTCGCCTTCACGCGCGGCCTCGTGTACGAGCCGTTCGATTTCACGCCGGTAGGCCGCCGAGATGTCGTCCGACGACGACGCCGGCTGCGAAAGTTCGGGCAACGCCGCGGTCAGCCGCGCGAGGACGCGCTCACCGAAACCCTGCGGCCGGTTCTCGACACTTTCAACGACATCGGGCGAGGTCCCCAAACGCAGCGCGATGGCGTGCGGCAACTCGTCGTCGACGAGGCGGTAGCCGAGTTTCGGTGCCAGCGCGCGCGAGACGGCTCGTGCAGCTGCTCCGTACTCCCGCGAAATCGTCACGACCATTATGCGATCACTTTGACGCCGTCACGCATCTTCCGTCAGCGTGACCAAGCCCCCGCGCACGGCCTTGGCAATCGCCCGCGCACGCGTATTGACGCCCAGTTTTCCCAGCACGCGTTCGACGTGCGTCTCGACGGTTCGCGGGCTCACGACCAGGCGCTGCGCGATTTCTTTGTTTGTCAAGCCCAGCGCAAGTAAACTGAGGATTTCGCTTTCGCGCGGCGTGAGCGTCTCGGTTGCCGAGTGCAATTCGAACACAGCGCTCGGTGCGACGGCGTGTGCCGGTGCAGCGAACGCCGCCAGCGCCGTTTCGAATCGCGGTCCGCTGCGCGCGAGGTTATTGCGCGACGCGATAAAGACGGCGAACCGGCCGGCATTGAATGCGGGTGCGGTCCGTTGCTTGCCGTCGCGCGCATCGAGTAACGCCAGTGAATCGGCCGCGGCCGCAAGCGCGGCTGCATCGGCGAGGTCGAAGGGCTGAGCTGATGCGAGCGCTGCTCGCGCTGCGTCACGGCGGCCGGGCGCGCTTATGTCTGCGGCGAGTGCAGCGTACCACGCCGCATCGACCGCGGCGGCTGCAGCCTGTGCCGGCGGGCTGTCGTCGAGCGACGCTGCAACGGCGGCGGCGAGTGCCGCGCGAAAATCGCCGCGTATCGCGTCCGCACGCGCGGCGAATTGTGTCGCTAGCGCCCGGATACGCGACCGGTCGTGGATGTACCACGCGGCGTCAGCATAGGTGCGTGCGCTGTTTGCAGCGCTCACTGCGGCAGCGGCATCCCCCGCGTGCGTGGCTGCTTCGGCGAGCGCAATGTAGAGCGCCGCGGCTTCAGCGCGCCGGTCGAATGGATTCGCCGCGCGCTCGCCCTCGCGCGCATAGTCCCAGGCCGCGATCGTATCCGAACGCAGCAGCGCGAAGCGCGCGGCCCAAACCAGTCCTGCCGCCCGTAATACGAGCGAATCGCTTTGATCGAGTGCTTCGGTCAACGCGTTCATTTCTTGTTCGGCGTTTTCGAGATGGCCGAGTGCCGTTTGCGCGTACGCGCGCAGCGGCGCAATGTAGTAGCGATGAACCGGCGTTCCGTCGTCGGGTGCTTCGTCCGCCAGCCGCAAGCCGTCGGCAAAGCGTCCTTCGAGGACCGCATGCCAGCCGGCGCGGATCGCAGCGCCCATGCGCTCGGCCGGTCCGAGTTCGCGTGCGCGCGCGAGCAGATCGTCGATCGCCGCGCGCTCGACGAAATGTCCACGTCCCATGTCGTTTTCGAGAATTTGCGCCCGGGCCGCAAAGGCAATCGCCGTATCCCCGGCGCGATCTGCACTCGCTATCGCATCGGCGAAGCGTTCGCGCGCCTCACCATCGCCGCGCTGCTTTGCATTCCAGCCCGCGATATAGGAGGTAAGCGCGTCATCGCGCACCCCGTCGCTTTCCATGCGTGCGACGAGTGCCGTGATGCGATCGAGGCTCACACTAATCACGGCTGCAATTGTATGCACACGAAGAAATGCGCGCAGCGCATGTGGATCGCCCGCGCGCTCATAGTGAAAGACGGCCGGTGCCGCTCGGCCGGCGGCGGCAAAGAGCGCGCCCGCGCGCACGTGCATCGCCGCAAGCGCCGCGCTGCCGCTGCGTTCGCGCACACGCTGGCGCATGACGCCGCCGAGCATCGGATGAATACGATAGCCGTCCGAACCCGGCGAATGGGTCACCATCGCGCCGCGTCGTTCGAGGCCGTTCAAAACGCGGCGCGCGGCCGTCAGTTCCAAACCATCGATCACCATGTCATCGACGTGCTGATAAACCGCCAGTGTTTCGAGCAGTGCGATCTCTTCCTCGCCAAGCGTGCGGACCAACTGTTCAATTAAATACGCGCTCGCAGCCTCAAGGGTGCCGTCGATACTCGGAATCGTTCGCACGCCCGTCTGCAGGGCCAGCGCAACACCGGCCGGCCATCCTTCGGTGCGCGCCTGCAACTCATCAAAGCCATCAGCAGCAGCATGCGTCTCGAGCAGCGCCGCGAGCGCGGCGATTTCGCTTCGGTCAAACCGCAAATCGTTTGCCCCCATGACCGTGGCACGACCGTGCGCGACGAGATCGGCGAGGCCGAATGCGGGAACGCTGCGGGTGAGTACGAGCACGTGGGCATGCGCCGGCAGGCGTCGCATCAACGCATCGATGAACGGACCAAATCCGGCCGTATCGAGGTGGTGCGCATCGTCGATCGCGATGACGATCGGCGTTTCGACATGGCGCAAGTCGCTTGCGAACGCGGCGCCGATGCGTTGCGGATCGGCATGTTGCTCGGCCAGCGCTAAGGCTTGGCGGCCGAAGTCCGGCCGCACGCGGCGCATTGCCACGACGAGGGGCTCGACGAAACCGTCGGCATCCCACGGTGCTGCCTCGTACCACGCCACGGTCGCACCGGCCAGCGCACCGGTCGCCGTCGACGTTTTTGCAAAGCCCAGCGGCGCTTGCACGAAGACCAGCGGCGAGGCATCGACCGCCGCGCGCAAGCGCGCCGCGACCTGCGGCCGCTCCAAAAACATCATGGACGGGCGGTCACGGTTTGGGACGTTGAACGAGATCGATCGGAAGTTCGCTTTGCCGCTGCAACGCTAGCATCATCGGTACGACTTCGGGATACTGCAAGGCCTGCGCGCGGTAATGTTCGCGCAGCGCTGCAACGAGCTTGCCTTCACGTCCGAGCAGCGCATCACCGATTGCAATAATGCGCGAGTTCGGCCACGCCTTCGGCCGGATCGCGCGCAGTTCCGCGAAGATTTCCGCCTCTTCGCCGGGCCGACGCTGCGCGAGCAGCAGCACGAGCGCCGCCGTCGAGCGCGAGATACCGGCGGTACAATGAATGACAAGCGCATCGTCCGGCGCGTGATCGCGATCGAACGCGAGCAGGCGCACGATGTCGGCCTCGGTTGCAACCTGATATTCGTCATCGCCGTCGATGACGTCGTCGAAGCGCAGCACGAGCAGGTTTGAATCGAGATGCCGCAGCTCGACGGGAACGGGCGCATGCGGCGAGATGATGGAAACGACGCGGGCCGCGCCCGCGATGGGCGCGTCGCCCAGCTCATCGATTCCGCAGACATGGTGGAGGACCGGCACCGCGCAGCCTTCGCCGAAGCGGTCCGGCGCGCCCGCGAGCCGAACCGCCGAGACGATGCCGATCATCCAAACACGGGACTTGCGAAAAGTCTTCCGTTCGGTCAAGCGGACGCCGGGCGTTGGCGGCACGCTGCGCACGCTCTTTTCGCGCGAGTATGTTGACAAGGTTGCCGTTACCGGCATTTCCATGTCGCTCGAAGCGGGCGAGCTCGTCGGCTATATCGGTCCCAACGGCGCCGGAAAATCGACCACGATCAAAATGCTGACCGGCATTCTCGTTCCGACGGCAGGAACGATCGAAGTCGCGGGCATCGTGCCGTGGGAGTATCGCAAAGCCAACGCACGCAACATCGGCGTCGTGTTCGGCCAGCGCTCGCAACTCTATTGGGACTTGCCGCTGATCGAATCGTTCGAGCTGCTGCGCGCGATCTACGGTATTGCGCGCGACCGCTATCGCCGCAATCTCGACCATTTCACCCAGATTCTCGAGATGGGCGAGTTCTTAGCGACGCCGGTGCGGCAACTGTCGCTGGGTCAGCGCATGCGCGGTGATTTTGCGGCCGCAATGCTGCACGACCCGCAAGTAGTGTTCCTGGACGAACCGACAATCGGACTCGACGTGGTCGCAAAGGAGGCGATCCGCGAATTCATCGCGGGCGTCAATGCCGAGCGCGGCACGACATTCATTCTGACGACGCATGATTTGGCTGACGTGGAGCGGTTGTGCCGGCGCATCGTCCTCATCGATAAAGGCACGCTCATCTACGACGGCGAGATCGAGCGCATCAAAGAGCGGTACGGCACACACCGTACGCTGGTCGTCGAGCTTGGCGAGACGTATGCGGAGGTTTCCGTCGAGGGTGCGGAACTCGAATCGCGCGAGGGTTCCGTTGCGCGGCTACGCTTCGACCGGCGCGAAATTTCCGCCGAAGCACTCATTCGGCGCCTGACCGAGCATTATCGCGTCAACGACATTTCGATCGAAGAGCCCGAACTCGAATCGATCATCCGGCGCATCTACGTCGACGGTTATGACGCCGGCATCCCAGCGGAAACTTAGGGAATGCGCGCGATTAGTTGCTGGTGCGCGGTTCGCGCAAACATACCCGGCGAGTTTCCATGGTCCTGGTCATCACTATGATAGATGATGACGATCAACGTCCCCGATGCCAAATGTTCGGGCGAGGTGACGACGATGTTCGCAGCGCCGTCTTGTTTGGCGTCGAAGTCGTTGCCGATACCACTGCCGTCGAGTGGCGCGAAACGAACACCATCGGGACCGGTGGACCGTATGAACACGCTGTAGTGTCCAAATGCGATCAGGCGCCGCAGCGTCAGCGTTATCCGGTCGCCGCCCGTGTCGGGCGAGACGTCGGCTGTGCCGTTGGCCGCCCGCCACTTCTCAAGCGTAAACAGCAGGCTCGAGCCATCGGCATTAAAGACTTCCAGGCTCGGATCGTCCCCGTTTTGGACCCCGTGCAAGCCGGCAATATGGACGACTCCCCGCTCGTCGTTCTCGGCCCGCGCGCTGTTGTCGCGAACGAAAATTTGAGCCGGGGTGCCCGTCGTCTGCATGTCGGCGAGGCCAAAAGTCACGCTCGCCGCCGCGCCGGCCCCGGCCAAGCACGAAAAAAACGCTCCAAGCGTCAAAACGAAGCGTAAGGTCATACTCGTGCAACGCATCGTCCATCCCCCGCGTTCCCTTGCCCAGCTCGCCGAGCCATACGTCGAGTTCGCTCGCAAAGCGTTCTCGCGTGAAGCAACATACCGCATGGAAGTATTCACGAACGTC
>Ga0302324_100004767_pt1 | contig 29924 bp, 32 predicted proteins | sample Palsa_T0_1_FD_201949 | JGI IMG/M metagenome (GOLD analysis project Ga0302324, IMG submission 201949) | Peat permafrost microbial communities from Stordalen Mire near Abisko, Sweden - Palsa_T0_1 | ecosystem: Environmental > Terrestrial > Soil > Palsa > Peat permafrost | place: Sweden: Abisko...
CATCGACGCGGGCATCTTCATCAGTGCGACCATGACGACGGCTCCTTTACAGGGGATTTTCGTCCGGCGGCGATTTGCCGATGGCTGCATCGACAACAAAAATCCTGTAGGCTCATCGACCAGAAAGCCGGAAAAGGTTATCCAGATTGATAAGGAATTGGCGGTGCCGTGAAGTCCGCAAAAAATAGCGCAATGGTCTATCTCGTCGGCGCCGGTCCGGGCGACCCCGGCCTTATCACCGTGCGCGGGGCCCAATTATTGGAACACGCCCACGTCGTCGTCTACGACTACCTGTCCAATCCGCGCCTGCTCGGTTATTGCCCCCGCGCCGAGATCATCTATGTCGGCAAAAAAGCGGCCTCCCATTCGATGCCGCAGGAACAGATTAACGCCCTCCTGATCCAAAAGGCCCGCGCCGGCCTCTGCGTCGTCCGCCTCAAGGGAGGCGACCCATTCGTCTTCGGCCGCGGCGGCGAGGAATGCCAGGCGCTCGCCGATGCGGGCATCGAATTTGAAATCGTGCCCGGCATCACCGCCGCCATCGCCGCGCCGGCCTACGCCGGAATCCCCGTCACGCATCGAGATTTCAATTCCAGCTTCACCCTCGTAACCGGCCACGAGCGCGACGATGCCCACGACCGCGCCGCCGACATCGCCCCAGAAATTGCATGGGATGCGCTGGCCAAACTTCCCTGCGTCGCGTTCTACATGGGCGCCAAATCGCTCCCGGAAATCTGCGCCAAGCTGATGGAAAACGGCATGCCCGCCGCCACGCCCGCCGCGACGATCCAGTGGGGAACGATGCCGGCGCAGCGCACCGTCGTCTCCACGCTGGCGAATCTCGCCGCCGATGTTGCCAAAGCCGGCATCGGCGCACCTGCCATCACCATCATCGGAAAAGTCGTGGAGTTGCGCGCAGCCCTCGCGTGGGTGGAGAAGCGCCCGCTGTTTGGGCAAACCATTGTCGTGACGCGCACACGCCAGCAGGCGAGTGAGATTTCCAAAAAGCTCGAGGATTTGGGCGCGGCCGTCATCGAAGCCCCGACGATCGAGTTGCACGAACCGCAGGACCTCAGCGAGGTTGATTTCCACCTGAAGCGGGCCGGCGAGTTCGACTGGATTTGCTTCACCAGCGCGAGTGGCGTATCGGCCGCGCGCAAACGGCTCGCCGCGATCGGACTCGATGCGCGCGTCTTCGGAAAAGCGAAACTCGCCGCGATCGGCTCGGCGACGGCGGAGGCGATCGAGCGTCAATTGTGCCTGAAGGTCGATCTGCTCCCGGAATCCTTTGTTGCCGAAGCGCTCGCAGGGGAATTCGAGCAGCGGAATGAAATTTCCGGAAAGAGATTCCTGCTGCTTCGCGCGGACATCGCCCGCCCCCTTCTCCGCGAGCGCCTGCTCGACGGCGAAGCGGCCGAGGTGCGCGATGTGGCGATGTACGAAACCCGCCCGGCAAGCGAATTGCCACCCGGATTGATCGACGCCATCGACGCCGGCCGCATCAACTGGATCACCTTCAGCAGCAGCAGCACCGCCCGGAATTTTGTGAATCTGCTCCCGGAATATCATCGCCGCCTCTCGCGCGTGAAGCTCGCGAGCATCGGTCCAATCACCACGAAGACAATCCGCGATCTCGGCCTGACGCCGGCGGTGGAGGCGGAAACGTTCAACATCGATGGGCTGATCGAAGCCATCCGGAGCGCGCCGCGATGAGCCTGGACCATCCGGTAATCGCGGTGATCGGCGCCGGGGCGCTGGGCGGATATTACGGCGCGAGGATGATCCAGCACGGCTTTGACGCGCATCTCCTCTCGCCCGGCGATTGCGCGGCCATTCGCCGCGACGGCATGCGCATCCACAGCCGCGACGGCGACTTTTCATTGACTCCAAAACAGGTGCGCGTCTACGACGATCCGCGCCAGATGCCCGCCGCCGACCTGGTGGTGGTGACGCTGAAGACCACAGCCAATCATCGCCTGGCGGAGTTGGTCGGCCCGGTCGTCAAGGAAGATTCAATCATCCTCACGCTCCAGAACGGATTGGGAAACGAAGAGCTGCTCGGCGACCTGTTCGGACCCGCGCGGATCGTCGGCGGGATGGCGTTCGTCTGCATCAACCGCACCGCCCCCGGCGAAATCTCGCACACCGATCATGGCATGATCCGCATCGGCGAACCGCACCGCGCGGCGGCCGCGCGCACCCGAATGATCGCCGGCATTTTCCGCGACAGCGGGGTTCCCTGCGAGGCGATCGATGATCTGACCCGTGGCAAATGGGACAAGCTGATCTGGAACCTGCCGTTCAACGGACTGGGCGCGGCACTCGACCGGACAACCGATCAATTGCTCGGCTCAACCGAAGGGCTGTGGCTGGTGCGCCGGCTGTGCGAGGAGGTGATCGCCGCATGCCGGCCGCTGAACATTCAGTTCGAATTCAACGTAATTGAAGAGAAGATTCGTCATACGCAAACAATGGGAGCTTACAAAACGAGCATGCAGATCGACCGGCGCCTGGGCCGTCCGATGGAGATCGAAGCGATCATCGCCCGGCCTCTGCGGGTGGCCGAGGCGAACGCGGTAAATGTTCCTTATATGTCGATGCTTTACAATATGTTATCGGTGCTGGATTCTCGCATTGCGATAAAATGAAGCAGCATGAAATTTGCCAAAATTCGGTTGCCTTTTGCGAATTATGGGATATATAGATTTTAGTGAAGGGCGAGAAATGCATGGCTTCCAAGCTTGCGCTTTCTAACTTTAAAAGATTACAGAGTGGGGAGTTACGGAGTGGAGTAATGGTCTCGCAACGGCGTGCGGCACAGGTTGGGCTCCTGGCGGCGATGGCAGTCATTGTCACGAGCGTCGGGATTCTGGTTTCAAGTGGGGAGGGCGACGGCGCCAGGGGAGCCGCAACGGCGTCTCAATCGGTTATCCAGTCAGGTGATTCGGGACAACGCCAGATTCAGGCGATGCCGATTTCATTGTCGGCGGCGTCAGATTCGGGCTCGTCGGCCGCCATGCAGCGCTGATCCCCCAGGCTAACGCACTAAGTTTGACCCGACTGAGCCGGGCCGTGTCGCCCGGAATTTCCGTACTTCTTCAGCCAACTCCGGTTAAAATTACCCTCATGCACCTGGTGGTTTTTGAGGCTTCGCGGTGGGCTTCGATGGCGCCGCTGTCGCTCAACCGGCCGGTGTTCACGCTGCTCAGCGGGGCCAGTTCTCTTCTCGACAAACAGATTCAGCACATCCAACCGTCGCGGCTGACGCTGTGGGTTCGGCCGCAGTTGGTGGACTATTGCCGCAAGTACGTGCTCCCGGGAATTTCCGTTCCCTGCACCATCAACACGCCGCTCGATGATGAACCGGCGATTCTCAGCAGCGGGCGGGCGCTTCACTTCAGCCAGTTCCCCACACCCGATGAGCCCTCGGCCAGCGTCGATGAAGGCGATCTGATTCGCCACGCCTACGTGAAAATGCCCGGCCTCAGCATCGAAGATGCGATGCAGCGGAACGATCGCTGGCTGGAGATTCTGAAGCTGCCGCGCACCAGCCACGAGACGCGCCTGCCCGAATATGTCTGGGACCTGGTTCACTGGAATGAGGAAGCGATCGTGGCCGATGCGATCCAGATGAAAGACCGCCCGCGCACACCGGCGGATTGCCGATGCCACGTGATCGGCGAAGCCGATGTGATCATGAGCCCCAAGGCGAAGATTTCGCCCGGCGTGGTGCTCGACGCGAGCAAGGGCCCGATCGTCGTCGATGCCGGCGCATCCATCGGCGCGAGCAGCGTCATCCAGGGTCCCGTGTACGTGGGCAAATACGCCAGCATTTCGCCGCTGTCACACATTCACTCCGGCACGAGCATCGGCCCCAACTGCAAAGTCGGCGGCGAGGTGGCGACGAGCGTATTCCTCTCCTACTCCAACAAGCCGCACCTCGGTTTTGTCGGGCACAGCTACATCGGCGAATGGGTCAACATCGGCGCGGGCACCAGCACCAGCAACCTGAAAAATACCTACGGCCCCATCAAGATGCACATCGGCTCCCGGGAAATCGAAACCGATCGGCGATTCCTCGGATCGATGATCGGAGATCATTCCAAGCTCGCGATCGGCACCCGCCTGATGACCGGCAGCTACATCGGGTTCTGCAGTCTGCTGGCCGGAAGCAATCTTCCGCCGAGGTTTATTCCCAGCTATTCCTTCTGGACCGATGCTGGCATGCAGCCCTACAAACTCGACAAAGCGCGCGAGATGATGAAGCAGATGTACTCCCGCCGCGGTCGCTCGTGGGATGACGCCGACGAAACGCAATTGCAGCTTGTGCTGGAGACTTCCAGGGAAGCGGAATCCGGCTACAAGAACGTCAAGCCGACGCACTGAATTTATCAATCGTTAACAATCTGCTTTTAGTATCCACGCCATGATCATCAGAAGAATTGCTGCCGTGTGGTTTTGTGTCTTTCTGGCATCTTTGGCGCTGGGCGCGTCCAGCGCACGCGCGGATGTCGAAATCCAGGCCGGTGGAGCGACGTTTCCCAATCCGATTTACCAGCAGTGGATCAAGGACTTCGGGGCAATTCACGGAGATATCAAAATCTCCTACGCGGCCAAGGGCTCGGGCGCGGGCATCGGTGGATTGCTCGACAGGACATTCGATTTCTGCGGCTCCGACGCCCCGATGAACGATGACGAGCTGAAAAAAGCGCGGGACAAGGGCGGCGATGTGGTGGAGATTCCATCCGTCGCCGGCGCTGTGGTGCTGGCATTTAACCTGCCGGGGTTCAAGGGCGATCTGAACCTCAGCGGGCCGGTGGTGGCTGATATATTTCTGGGAAAGATCACCCGGTGGAACGACCCGGCCATCGCGGCATTGAATCCCGGCGCGGACCTGCCGGGCACCGACATCACCACCGTTCACCGCAGCGACGGCAGCGGGACGACGTTCGTTTTCACCAGCTATCTCTGCACGCAAAGCGATGATTTCCAGACGCAGGTGAATTTCGGCAAAACCGTGCGCTGGCCCGCCGGACAGGGCGGCTCGGGCAACCAGGGCGTCACCCAGGCCGTGCAGATGACCAGCGGCGCGATCGGATATATCGAGCTGAATTTCGCGGCGGACAATCATATTCCGTTTGCGGTGATGCAGAACGACGCCGGCAAGCTGGTGAAGGCGTCGCCGCAAAGCGTTTCCGCCGCCGGGCAGGGAGCCGTGCAGGACATGGACGACCAGAAAACCCTCGCCGTGCGCCTGTGGAGCCGCGACGGCGATGATGTCTATCCCATCTCGTCGTTCACGTACCTGATGTGCTACAAGGACCTCAGCTATCTGAAAGATCCCGCCAAGGCGAAAGCAATCGTGGACTTTTTCGGGTATGCGCTGCACGATGGTCAATCCATGGCAGCGGAGAAAACGTACGCTCCGCTGAGTCCCGGCGTGGTGCAGCGAGCGGAGGCGGTGATCGGTACAATCATGTTTGACGGCAAACCGATTCATCCGTCCATCCCATGACCTCCGTTTCGGACATCGACTCAAATCTCATCGTCAGGCGGCGACGATTCAGCGCCGAGCCGGCGCTCTATCTGGCTGCGCTGGCAAGCGCGGTGATGATCCTGCTGATGCTGGCGGCGCTGTTGGTGGTGCTGTTTGCCGCGGCAGCGCCGAGCATCCATCGCTTCGGCGCGGATTTTCTGGTCAGCACCGACTGGCGCCCCAATCCGCTTCCGGTGCTGAAGCTGAATTCGCACGGCCGGCCGATTCGCGATCCGCGCACCTGGATGAAAGTGGTGGATCACAACGAACCCCCCAGGTTCGGCGCGGTCGCATCCATTTCCGGGACGGCGCAGACCTCGGGGATCGCCCTGCTGCTGGCGGTTCCGCTGAGCCTGGGGGCGGCGCTCTGCCTGGTGCGCATCGTGCCCGTGTGGCTCGTGCCGCCGATTTCCTTTCTCATCGAATTTCTCGCGGCGATTCCCAGCATCGCCTATGGTCTGTGGGGGATGTTCGTGCTCGGGCCGTGGATGGGCGGGCCGGCGCGATGGGAACGCATCGGCGGAGTCATCCCGTTTCCCGCGGGAATCGAAAGCCGCGTCGCCGCTGCGCTCGTTCATCTGCCGGGATTCGGCTGGCTGGTCGAGCGGCAAGTCGGCGGCAAGACGGTCCCGATTCCCACCACCGGCCGCGATGTACTGGTGGCGGGGATCATCCTCGGCATCATGGTCATCCCGATCATCACCGCCATCAGCCGCGATATTCTGCGGAATATTCCCCGCGCGCAAATCGAGGGAACGATCGCGCTCGGAGCGACGTGGTGGCAAAGCTGCACGGAAATGCTCAAGTTCAGCCGAAGCGGATTGTTCGGGGCGATCATCCTCGGCTTAGCGCGGGCGGCGGGGGAAACAATGGCCGTGCTGATGGTGATGGGCAGCACACCGAATGTTTCCGCCTCGCCGCTTTCCGCGGGAGCGACGATGGCATCCACGCTGGCCGGTGAATTTCCCGAGGCCGCCACCAACGATCTTCATCGCGGGGCACTGATGGAATTGGCGCTGATCCTGCTGGTCATGTCGCTGGTGTTCAACATCGTGGCGCGATACCTGGTGGTCGGCAAAACGATTCGGGCGTCGGCGGTCGCATGAAGGAACGATCCGTATGACATCGATGCAGATCACCCGATCCAAAATCGCCAGCCGGATCATGTACGGCGTGTGCATCGCATGCGCGGCGATCATCATCCTGACGCTGCTGCTCATCACCGGATATCTGCTGGTGATCGGCCTTCATTCGCTGAACTGGCGGTTCTTCGTCAACCTTCCGCAGGACAACCCGCCGGGCATGCGCAACAGCATCGAAGGGACGATTATTCTGGTGGCGCTAGCGGCGGCGGCGGGGATACCGATCGGCATGCTGGCGGGAATTTACCTGTCGGAATATGACGCCAATTCCATGCTGGCGGCGCCGGTGCGGTTCGTGGCGGATGTTCTGGCGGGGGTGCCGAGCATCGTCGTGGGAATTCTGGGATACGAACTGCTCGTGGTGCCGATGGGCACGTACAGCGGCTGGGCGGGAGCGGCAGCGCTGGCGTTTATCATGATCCCAATCGTCGCGCGCACGACCGAGGAAATGCTGCGTCTGGTGCCGGGAAGTTATCGCGAAGCATCGATTGCCCTGGGCGCGACCAAGGCGGGGACTATTCTGCGCGTCGTGGTTCCGACGGCCACGGGCAGCGTGGTGACGGGAGCCATGCTGGCGATCGCCCGCGTCGCCGGCGAGACGGCGCCGCTGCTGTTCACCGCGGTGGGAAGCTCGCGTCTGGTGCACAATCCATCAGAGCCGTTTCCGTCGCTGACGCTCAGGATCTACGAGCTGTCCAACGAGCCTTCGCCCGAAACGCGCATGCAGGCGTGGTCGGGGATTCTGGTTCTGATCGCGCTGATATTTTTGGTTAACCTCAGCGTGCGATATTTCACCCGACAGCGCAGGTAGATTCATTGCCCGCCCCGCGTATACTTCCAACTGACAAACCAGAGAAGGTAAGGCGGTATGGCTTCGGTCTGTTTTTATTTTCAGGTGCATCAACCGTTTCGGCTGCGGCGCTACAGCGTTTTCGACACCGACCGGCATTATTTCGACGATTACAAAAATGCGGAAATTTGCCGGAAAGTGGCGCACAAATGCTACATCCCGGCCAACCGCACGCTGCTGGAAGCGATCCGCATGCACGAGGGGCGGTTTCGCATCGCGTATTCGATCACCGGCGTGGCGCTGGAGCAGATCCAGCAGTACGTGCCGGAGGCGATGGATACGTTTCACGAACTGAACAAAACCGGGTGCGTGGAGTTTCTCAACGAGACGTATTACCACTCGCTGTCGTTCCTCTATTCGCGCGAGGAATTTCGCGCGCAGGTGGAACTGCACCGGCACTACATCAAGCACCTGTTCGGGCAGGAGCCGCGCGTTTTCCGTAACACCGAGCTGATTTACAACAATGATCTGGCCCATTTCGTGAGCCACATGGGATACGACGCCGTGCTGGCCGAGGGCGTCGATCATATCCTGGGATATCGCAGCCCCAACTTCGTCTATCGCCCGCCGCACGCGCCGAAGCTGAAACTGCTGCTGAAGAATTATCGTTTGAGCGACGACATCGCGTTTCGGTTTTCCAACCGGTCGTGGGAGCAGTGGCCGCTCACGGCCGAGAAATTCGCCGGCTGGGTCAGCCAGATCAACGGCAACGGCTTCATCTGTAATCTGTTCATGGATTACGAAACCTTCGGCGAGCACCAGTGGGCGGACACCGGCATCTTCGATTTCATCAAGCACGTGCCGGGAAAAGTGATGGAAAACACCGACAATTCATTCCTCACGCCCAGCCAGGTGGTGGACAAATACGAATCGGTCGGCGAGGTCGATGTTCCGCACATGATCTCCTGGGCGGACATGGAGCGCGACCTGTCAGCGTGGCTCGGCAATGCGATGCAGTCCAACGCGCTGCACGAACTGTACAAACTCGAAGGCCCGCTGAAGGAAAAAGGGGACGAACAACTCCTGACCGATTGGCGCCGGCTGACGACGAGCGACCATTTCTACTACATGTGCACGAAATACTGGTCCGATGGCGACGTGCATAAATATTTCAGCCCGTATGAAAGTCCGTATGACAGCTACATCAACTTCATGAACGTGCTGGACAACATCCAGACGCGGTTGCGGGCGTGAATTGACGGCCGGAAAAAATTCTGGCCCGCCCCACATACGGCGGATATAATTGCTTTTATGACTGCTGATGCCGTATTCGCCCGCCTCCGGCGTCGCCCCTTCGTGCCGTTTCGGCTCATCTTGAGCAGCGGTACGACCTATGACATTCTGCATCCGGAAATGTTGTTTGTCTCCAAATCAGGTCTCACGATCGCGATCTATGATCGCGATCAGCCACCCTCTCCGGAAGAAATTCCAGTACGAGAGACATTGGTTTCTTTTCTACATGTGGCAGCCATTGAGGACCTTCCGCAACCCACAGCAAGGGCAGGTTAGTCAAGATTGGCTTCAAGAGGCTGGTTGCCTGCGTGGCAAAAAATGAATTTTATTCATATCTAGATTGGTAAATCTAGGCCCATTTGTGGCTTCCATCGATTTTTTTGTTGCTTTACAGGCAACAAGCCGGGTAGATTTCCACCCCTATGGACACCCATGGCGAACCGATGCCCGCGCCGGAGCTTGAAAGGCTTGGGACGCGGCTTCGATCGCTTCGGTCGGGAAAGGGTTGGACCCTCGAGGAATTGGCCGAGCGCAGCGGGCTTTCCAAGCCGTTTTTGTCAAGGCTGGAAAGTGCCGAGCGGCAGCCGTCCATCGCCGCCGTCCTCACGCTCGCGCGAGTGTTCGGCGTGCCGATGGGAAGCCTGTTTGAAGTCACGCAGGAGGATGATTCCTGCCTCGTGGTTCGGATGGGCGAGGTGGCCGTGCACGAAGGAAATGGAATTTCCTATTTGCCGCTTTCAAGCGCTTCGAGGTTCAACCTCCAGCCGATGCGGGCGACGATTTCACCGCAGCGGCAGGGTTCGGAACGATATCAGCACGATGGGGAAGAATGGCTTTATGTTCTGTCAGGGCGGCTGGCGCTGCATGTCGGTGACCGCGAATATCAGCTCCAGCCCGGTGATGCCGCGCATTTTGATTCACGCCAACCGCACCGTCTCGACGCCATGGATGGGCGCGAGGCCGAAGTGATATTGGTTGCCAGTCCAATACCAACCACGCTCATATCCCGCCGGGAAGCGGGTCAGCGAATGACCGCCGGGCTTTTGGGTTAATCCGGAAAATTTCGCTGGAGAAACTTCCCTGGGCGGCGGAAGTCGGAAACGAACGAGAAACAACCAGCGGAGAGAGGAAAGCTCGCGTCACGGCGTCGAGTGGCTATCTGCCACTGCGCTCGTTCGCTTCCGCGGGCAGTTGAGGTTTTTTGCAGGAGTCCGCCATGAGCGATACGACACTCGGTCCCAAAGCCGGCAATTACGCCGACACGGTGAAGAACACCCATACGAAACTCAAGCACAACGCGCTGAACTTCTGGGAGGTCTCCGCGCAGGCTGTCGCGCTGATTTCACCCAGCATGACTGCCGCACTGATCGTGCCCCTGATGTTTGGAACCGCCGGCACCGCCGGATGGCTCTGCTATCTCTTCGGCACGATCATGCTGCTCTTCGTGGCGATCAGCCTTAACCAGTTCGCCAAGAGATACACCTCCGCGGGCAGCATGTACGAATACACCGTCAAGGGACTCGGTCCCAAGGTCGGTGGCGTTTCAGGCTGGTGCCTGATCTTCGCGTACATGTTCATCGGCATCGCCGGCGTCACGGGCTTCACCCACTTCGCTGCGATGCTGCTCACACAGGCTGGAGCAACCGGTTATCTCTCGCATCCCTATATCACGCTTTTTGCAATCTGCGTGGCGGTCTCATGGTTCCTCTCTTACAAGGACATCACATTTTCAACGCTTCTCATGCTGATCCTTGAAGGGGTCTCCGTCACGGTCATCATGATCCTGGCCATCGTTGCCATCTTAAAAACGGGCGCGGTCGACACCGCGCAGCTTCATCCCACCCAGGGACATGGCCTGAAAGATATCGGGCTGGGCGTCGTCGTGGCGATCTTCAGTCTAGTCGGCTTTGAATGCGCCACCGCCTTCGGCGAAGAGGCCAAGAAACCTCTTATCACGATTCCCCGCGCGGTCATCGCCAGCCTGTTGGTGACCGGCGCGTTCTTCATCTTCATCACTTATGTTGAAACCCACGCGCTGGCCAACAACAATCCGACCCTCGACCAGCTCACCGCTCCGCTGACCACCCTCAGCCAGAACCTTGGGATGGGCTGGATGGGCATCGTGATCGAAATCGGAGCCATGACCAGCTTCTTTGCCCTGGCCATGTCCTGCATGAATGCGGGGTCCAGAATCATCTTCACCATGGCCCGGTACGGCATCTTCCCGATCTCGATGGGAAGCAGCCACAAACATAACCTCACACCCCACTTCGCCCTGACCATATTCGGCATCATTCAATTTCTCATTCCCAGCGCGTTCATGCTTATTTCATACATGGGCGGCAGTGGAGCGGATGGAATCGCCGTGCCGTTCGACGCCTTCAACGCCGCCGGTCTGTTCGGCGCCATGGGATTCAGCGGCGCGTATGTGCTGATCTCCCTGGCGACGCCGTTCTATCTCAAGAAGATCGGCGAGCTGAAGGCCTGGCATGTCGTGGTCTGCGTCATGGCTGAATTGCTGCTGGTCGTCCCGATCGTCGGCCTGGTCTGGCCGGTGCCGCCGTTCCCGGCCAATGTTCAGCCGTATATCTTTGGCGGTTATATCGTGATCGGAATCATCCTCGTCCTGATCCGCAGCCGATCCAAGGATGAATTCGCCAGTATTCGGCTCGTCCTGGAAGAACACGCGATGGCCAAGGCAGTAGACGCCTCGGCCCCCCCGGAACTTCCACCGGATGCGGAGCCGGCGCTGGCCTGATTCATCGTTACAATTTCGCCGCTCGCGCCGACAGCTTCCATGGCGGACTGTCGGCGCGAGTTGCGGCGAAGAGGTATGAACCGCAAAGGGCGCGGAGAAGTACAAATAAAATTAACCTTTTGCGTTCAAACACGATGGCGTTAGAGTAACGATCCCCAAAAATCTCTGCAGATTTCTTCGCGGTCTTCGCATCTTCGCGGTAAAACTCTTCTCGTGTGCGGGCGACGGGAAACCATTTGCCGACCATCGCGAGCATTTCGATATATCCGGTCAAATCCATGGAGCCCATGCTGCTCCCGGAAGCCCGGGTGCTGCGCAGCGGCGCGCTCGAGGGAGACCGCGGGCTGGCGTTTTTTGATGCGGATGGAAAATTCGTCAACGGGAAACGGTTCGCCAAAATCCATCTGCTGAGATCGAAGTACGATCCGTTCACCCACGAGCTTTCGCTGGGGCGGGCGGAAACGGGAATCACCGCCGCCTTTCACGTCGACGACCAGCGCGAAAAAATCGAGACCTGGCTGACGGAATATTTCGGACAGCCCGTCTTTCTGCGCCGCAACACGGAGGTGGGATTTCCCGACGACCTGGATTGCCCCGGCCCCACCGTCATCTCCACCGCGACGCTCGGCGAGGTCGCCTCGTGGTTCGGACTGGAGACGCAGCAGATGCGGCTGCGAATCCGGGCGAATATCGAAATCGGCGATGTCCCCGCCTTCTGGGAAGATCAGCTCTACGGCGTGAAAGATTCACTGTTGCGTTTCCGCATCGGCGATTGCCTGTTCGACGGCAACAATCCCTGCCAGCGCTGCGTCGTTCCGCCGCGCGACCCGTTCACGGGAATCAACAACCCGGAATTCGCTAAAATTTTCGCCCGGAAACGGCAGGAAACGCTCCCGTCCTGGGCGGAGAAATCGCGCTTCAATCATTTCTATCGGCTGTCGGTCAACACCAAAGTCCCGGACGGCGAAGCCGGCAAGGTCATTCGCGTGGGGGATGAGCTGGAAATCCTGTAAAAGCCTTCCTCTGTTCGTCCATACCCGGGGATTTCAGATTTCGCCTTTCGCCGCTATCATCTACCGCTCTATGCGACTTGGATTCACCGACACTTTATCCGCCGCTCTTTTGCATGCCGATGAACTGGCAAGGAAATTCGGTCAGGATTTCGTCGGAACCGAGCACCTGCTGATGGGGATTCTGGAAGGCAAGTCGGGTGATGCGTATCGGTCGCTGGCGGCGGAGACGAATATCGAGCAGTTGATGCCCGAGCTGGTCAAGGCGATGCCGGAATCGGGCGGTCAGACGATGGTCACCGGGCGTCTGCCGCTTTCGCCCAAAGCGCAGCGGGTGGTGAACTCGGCGATTTCCGAGGCTCAGGCGGCGGGGCAAAGCGCGGTTTCGACGCGGTTTTTGCTGCTGGCGCTTCTGGGCGAAGGGGAATCGGCCGCCTGCGAAATTCTGAGCGACTGCGGGGCCGATCTCGACGAATTGCGGGGGCTGCTTTCCCGTCCCAATGGAATTGCGGAGAAATAGGCCAAGCCATGTCGGAGCTTTTCTGCGATCGGCTGCTGGATGCGATCGACTATACGAAATCGCCGATCTGCGTGGGGATCGATCCAATTGTTGAATCACTTCCGAGTCCCGTGCGTGAAAAGTTTCTCTCGCGCGATGATGAGCCGCAGGCCGCTATCGACGCCATCTTCGATTTCACGACGCGGGTCCTGAAGATCGTCGCGCCGCTGGTGCCGATCGTAAAATTTCAATCCGCTTTTTTCGAGCAATATCTCTGGGAAGGCGTCGAAGCGTATTACAGCCTGATCCAGGAAGCGAAGGATCTGGGGCTGCTGGTGATCGGTGATGTGAAGCGTGGCGACATCGGCTCGACGGCATCCGCCTACGCGGCGGGACACCTCGCGGAGCAAACCGCCGCCACCGACGTGGAGATCGCCACGCCCGATGCCATCACGGTTAATCCGATGCTGGGGCTGGACACGCTGGAGCCATTTATCAAAACTGCGAAGGAATTCTCAAAGGGATTGTTCGTGCTGGTGCGAACGAGCAATCCCGGCTCGGGACAATTGCAGGATGCGATGCTCCAATCGGGGCAGACCTGGTCGGAAATGCTGGCGGAAAACCTGGCGAAAATTGCCACCGATCCGGCGCTGGTGGGGTCGCGGTCCTACAGCAGCATCGGCGCCGTGGTCGGCGCGACGCAGGCGCACACGATGCAGAGTCTGCGAAAAAAGCTGCCCAAATCCATCTTTCTTCTTCCCGGCTATGGCACGCAGGGCGCCACGGCTGAGATGACGCGCGCAGCATTCGTCGATGGGCGTGGCGCGATCGTTTCCGCCAGCCGAAGTATTCTGTACGCCGAAAAAAACGAGAAATATTCATCGCAGTTCAAAGACAACTGGGAGAAATGCGTCGAGGCGGCGGTGATGGACATGAAGCGGGAAATTGCCCAGGTCATCGGTGGTTAGCGAGGCGACATTCGCGGGCAGGCGGATTACCGTCGCCGGTCTGGGGCGATTCGGCGGGGGAATCGCCGTCACGCGCTGGCTGTGCGCGCAGGGGGCGAAGGTGCTGGTGACCGATCTCGACTCGGCCGAGAACCTTGGCGATTCGCTGGAGCAACTGCGCGGCTTACCTGTCGAATTTCGCCTCGGCGAGCACCGCGAGCGTGACTTCGCCGAGGCGGATCTGGTGGTCGCCTCCCCCGCCATTCCGCTGCAGAACAAATATCTTGACGCAGCCCGCGCCGCCGGAAAAGTCGTCACGACGGAAATCCGCCTGTTCATCGAGCGGTGCCCGGCGAAAATCGTCGGCGTCACCGGCACCAAGGGCAAATCCACCGCGACCGCCATGCTGGGGAAAATGCTCGAGTCTGCCGGTAAAACCTGGGTTGGCGGAAACATCGGCAAATCGCTTTTGTTCGAGCTGGAAAATATCCGTCCGGCCGATTTTGTCGTTCTGGAATTGTCGAGCTACATGCTGGAATACCTGCGCGACATGCAATGGTCGCCTCACGTCGCGCTCGTGACGATGATTTCCAGCGACCATCTGGCGTGGCACGGATCGCACGAGGCGTATGTCGATGCCAAGCGAAATATCATCCGGTTTCAAAAGCCTGACGACTTTGCCGTCCTGAATGAAGACGATCCGAAATGCGCGGCCTTTGCGCTGGAGACGGTGGGAAAGACGATTCTCTACGGGCTGAAGGGACGCAAAAAATTCGAGCTGCTGATTCCCGGAATTCATAACCAGTCCAACGCCCAGGGGGCGCTGGCGGCGGCGGCGATTTTCGGCGTTGATTTCACCGCCGCCCAGGCCGCGCTGGCGAACTTCCCGGGGTTGCCGCACCGGCTCCAGCGAGTTCACGAGAGCGGCGGGATCACGTTTTACAACGACTCGATCGCGACAATCCCTGATGCCGCCGTCGCGGCGCTGGAATCGTTTCCCGCTAAGAAAGTGATCCAGATCGTCGGCGGGTACGGCAAAGACATGCCGATCACCGCGCTGTGCGCCGCGCTGAACAATCGCGCCAAGGCGGTGCTGTGCATCGGCTCAACCGGCCCGTCGATCGCGGATTTGCTGGAGCAGCCGCCGAACCAGAACGCGGTGGCAACATACCGCTGCGGCGATCTCGCGACGGCGATCACAATCGCCCGCCAAATCGCCGCCAGTGGCGACATCATTCTGCTGAGCCCGGGGTTCAAGAGTTACGACCAGTTCGTGAATTTTGAAAAACGCGGGGAGGAATTTATCCGGCTGACGCGGCAGAATTCTTAACCGGGATTTCCGGCTGCGAAGGCTGCGCCGGCATCGATCGTGAATCCTGGCAGAAGCGACGACTGAACCAGTCCTTGCTGTGATACTTCGCTGAAAGTGTCGTATCGACCATTTGTCAATTTCGAGACGGTGATGGTTCTGCTTCGGGGGTCAACGATCCAGTAATCCGCGACGCCCGCCTGGGCATACTCCGCTCGCTTTGTCTGCAAATCACGGGCCGGGTCGTCCTCGCTCACAACCTCCATCACCAGATCAGCTCCGTCCCAGAAGCGGTCGGCGATTTTTGAAAGATTGGACTGAAGCAGGAACAGCACATCGGGTTCGCGAAATTTGCCTTCGGCCAGTTTGAGCCGAAACGGCGCCATAATTGCCCGGCCTAACTTGCGGGGAGTGACAAATGTACGAAGCATATTGACCAGAAATAAGACGATCTCCTGATGCTCCAAGGTCGGCATGGCAAGGACCTCGATGCGTCCGTCCGAGAATTCGGCAACGCGATTTGATCGGTCGGTCAGAAAAAGATAATCGCTTTCGCTGAGAAATCCCTGGTTTGGAAAAAGCTCAGCGATTTCCCAGGCCGGTTCAACAATGATGCTTTCGGATCGCGCCGACTGCATTGAATTACCTCAATCGATATTATATCACGCGCCGTTCTGAGGGGCACATTAATTCAATACTTTCAACTCCGCCCACGCGAGCGGGTGGTCGGATGCGCCCTTGTCGACCAGGCCTGAATCGAGAGATCGCATTCCGCGGGCGAAGATGCGGTCGAAGCTGTCGGGATGCGCATCGCCGACCGGGTCGATCACGCCGGGGGAATTTCGCAGTTGGGCGATCTGCGGATCATTTTGGATCAGGTTCAAATCTCCCATGAAAATAACCGGCGATTGGAAGGATTGGAACAGCGAGATGGCGGTGCCAAGCTCGGCGGCGTTGTCGCCGTGGCGCTCGAGGTGCGTGATCAGAACATTCAGCGGTTTGCCGGCGAATTGCAGGTGGAGGATGAGGATCTGCCGATTGCTGTCGGCGTTTTCGTTGGAGAGGGGAAATCGCTGCCAGTGATCGACGGAAAGCGTGGTGAGCGCGCCGTCGCCGAAGGCATCGTGCCACCATTGACGTTCAACCGGCGCGAAGAGAGCGGGCATGCCCAGTTTGCGGCCAAGGATTTCGGCCTCGTTGTCCGCGCTCAATGGACAACATCCGTGAACTTCCTCCATGCCGATGAGATCAAACCCGCGCATAGTGTCGGCGGTGGGATCGCCCGATTTCCCGTCGATGTTGAAGGTGGCAACGCGAAGGACGTCGCCGCTGGGCTGGCTGGTGGGCGCGGGTCCGCCGAATGATGTGCCCGCGGCCGCGCCCAGCGGTGTTTTTTCCGAGCCCTGCCAGATGAAAATTCCCGCAACGATCAGGAGAAATACCGCGATTCGTGCGGGAGTGAATCGGCGGCCCGGCGGTGGTAGTTGGGTCGGATCGCTCATTGGCTGATTTCGCTCAGTTCACGGGTTCGATCAAGCTGGGCGGCGATTTCGTAATCGAGCACGCGGCTTTTCATCCAGCGGATCGCCAGCAGATCGTGAAAACTTTTGAAGAGCCGGTTCCACACGCCGTATTTGCTTTGACCGTGAAGGCGGGGATTGTGCGTCACGGGTATCTCGGCGACGGTGAATCCTTCCATTTTCAACAGCGTGGGAATGAAGCGGTGAAGTCCGCGGTAAAGTTTGAGTTTGGCGATGCACTCGCTGCGGAAGGCGCGGTAGGTGCAGCCGGCGTCGGAAATTTCCTCATCGGAAAGTTTGTTTCGGACCCAGTTGGCGATGCGGCTGGAGGCGACGCGGAGGAAGCTGTCTCCCTCGCTGCGCGAGGCGACGCGCGTGCCGCAGACGCAGTCGAATCCCTGGTCCAGGGCATCGAGAAATTTGGGAATGTCCCTGGGATCGTTCTGGAGATCGGCATCCATGGTCATGAGGAACCGCCCGCGCGCGGCGCGCAGGCCGGCATCGCTGGCGGCGGTTTCACCGCGGTTGGATTTGAATCTGATTCCGCGCACGCGCGGGTCCTGAGCGACGAGGTTCTCGATCTGCTTCCAGCTTCCGTCGGTGCTGCCATCGTCCACCAGGATAATTTCCGCGGAGATTTGCGCCGGATCGACAACTTGGACGATGGCCTCATGCAGCAGCGGGATATTTTCCGCCTCGTTGAATACGGGAACGCAGATGCTGAGTGTTGGCTGCATATTGGTCAGCGAATCGCGATCATCCGGCGACAGTTTCCGCCGCCGCTTCCTGACGCCGCTTACGATACACCAGCACCAGATTGCGGGAATAGGGGATTACATTAAGAAGATATCCGGCGATTCCGACTGAATCCTGCTGGCGCAGAAAATAGGCGAGGCACAGAAATGTGCCGATCAGGCTTTGCCACCAGAAGATGACGGGGACGCGGCTTTCCTTGTGTTTTTCGCTGTAAATCCATTGCACGATGAAGCGGGTCCCGAAAGTGGCGATGCCGCCAAAGCCGATGGCCTTCCACAGCCAGTAATTGTCCTGGTACGGCATCCGGAAGACCGCAAGGCTGGTGTAGATGAGCAGTAGTTCGGACATGATTTCAGAAATTCAGTCGGAGCGTTTCAAGTTTAGGCGCGCTTTCTCGCCAGGAACGATTTGATGGCGGCGGAAACGGCAATTACTTCCGGTTCGTCCAGGGAGGGGTACATGGGAATACTGAGGATGCGCTTGACGAATTGCTCGGTTCTCTCCAGCGGAGGCTGCTTGCCGAAACGGTCTGTCAGTGCAGGCTGGAGATGGTTGGGCACCGGGTAATGGATGCCGGTTTCGATGCCCTGCTCGCGCAGATGCCGGGCCAAGGACTCGCGCAGATCGTGATTCTCAACCCGAATGACAAACATGTGGTAGACCGATTCCATTTCCGGCGAATCAAGCGGCGGAAGGGTCAGATGCGGCACATCGGCTAACTCCCGCCGATACCAGCCGGCGACTTTGCGGCGATTGGCGTTGAGATCATCGAGCACCTTAAGCTGTTCCCGCCCCACCGCCGCCTGGATCTCGTTGAACCGCAGGTTGAAGCCGAATCGTTCGTGCAGGTATTTGTCCTTGCGACCGTGATTTCGCAGCATGGTGATTTGCTGCGCGATGGCCGAATCGTTGGTAAGGACTGCCCCGCCATCGCCGTAGACGGTCAGATTCTTCGATGGATAAAAGCTGATGGCCGCGTGATCGCCGAAGCTGCCGACGCGCCGGCCGCTCCACTTGGCGCCGTGCGACTGGGCACAATCTTCGATCACCCAAAGACCATGATCGGCGGCCAGCTTGAGGACGCCGTCGATATTCGCGGGCCGGCCATAGAGATACACGGGAAGAATCCCGACGGTTTTGGCGGTGATTTTCTTTTGAGCGTCGGCGAGATCGATCGTGTAGGTTTCGTCCACATCGCAAAAAACGGGGCGGGCGCCGGCGTGGATCATCGGCTCGATCGACGGAAACGCCGTCAGGCTGGGAACAAGAATCTCATCGCCGCTTTTGACGCCCTGGGCGATATGCAGCAGATGAACGGCCGCGGTCCAGGATGAGGAGAGCACCGCATGCCTGACACCGAAATATTTCGCGAGTTCCGCCTCGAATGATTTGCATTCGGGGCCGAGAATATAATTTCCGGATTTGACGACCTGCAGGATGCGCTGATCGATCTGCTCGGATTGATGAACCTTCGACAACGGAATTTTAGGCACGTCAGTCCACTCCCTTTTATGTCGCTCCAGCAAAATAAGGGGTATGGGGCCGGGAAGCAAGCGGACTCTGAACCGGGTCGCGGATGACGAAAATCTGATTGGTGATGCGCCCAAAACACCGCCGCGACAACATGACCCACTCTGGCCAGTCCGCGCCAAACCGCCTAATATTCCAGAACAATGGCCACTGGCAATTTTGATTTGATCGTGATCGGCGCGGGACCGGGTGGATACACGGCCGCGATCCGCGCGGCGCAGCTTGGAATGAAAGTTGCTTGCGCCGAGCGGGAATTTCTCGGCGGCACGTGCCTGAATATCGGATGTATTCCTTCCAAGGCCCTGCTCGACAGCTCGTATCGTTTTTATGATCTCAAGCATCATTTCGCGCATCGCGGCATCAAGGCGGAAAACCTTTCCGTCGATCTGCAGGCGATGATGGGTTTCAAGGATGATGTCGTTAAGAAGATGACCAGCGGCGTGGGATATCTGTTCCGCAAGAATAAGATCGAGCACCTGGTGGGTCAGGCGCGAATTGTTTCTCCCGGCGAGGTTGAAGTGAAAGGCACCGCCGGCGTGGAAACGTACAAGACGAAATTCATTCTGCTGGCGACCGGGAGCGCCCCGATTGGATTGCCGTCGATTCCATTCGATGGGAAAAATATCCTCTCCTCGACGCAGGCCCTGGCGATGCAGGCGGCGCCAAAGCGTTTGATGGTAATCGGCGGCGGATACATCGGCGTGGAACTGGGGAGCGTGTGGAACCGGCTGGGCTCGGAAGTGCTGGTGCTGGAATTTCTACCGGGGATTTTGCCGCCATCCGACCGGGAGATGGCCGGGGCGCTGCAGAAATCACTGGAAAAGCAGGGGATCAAATTTCGGTTCAACACCATCGCGGATTCGGCCCAGGTCATCGGCGACAAAGTGCGCGTCGTTTTCAAAACCGGCGATCAAACCGGCACGGAGGAAGTAGACAAGGTGCTGGTGTGCGTGGGACGCCGCCCGGTGACGGATGGTTTGGGATTGAAAGAAGTCGGCGTGGCGATGGATCGCAAGGGGTTTGTGTTGGTCGACAAACGCTTCGCGACCAATGTGCCGGGGATTTACGCCATCGGCGATGTGATCGGCGGAGCGATGCTGGCGCACAAGGCCGAAGAGGAAGGCGTGGCGGCGGTGGAAATCATGTCGGGCAAACCGGCGCATGTGAATTACGCGGCGTGCCCGGCGGTGGTTTATACGCATCCCGAACTGGCGGCAGTGGGTTTGACCGAAGAGGAGGCCTCGCAGCGGGGTCCGATCAAGATCGGAAAATTTCCCTTCACCGCCAACGGTCGCGCCCGTGGCATGGACGAGACGGAAGGTTTCGTGAAAGTGATCGGCGACGCGAAAACGGATCGGCTGCTGGGCGTGCATATTCTCGGAGCCGATGCGAGCAACATGATCGCCGAGGCGACGCTGGCGATGGAATTCGCATCGAGCGTGGAAGATATCGGCGCGGCATTCCACGCGCATCCCACCATGCCCGAGGCGCTGCGCGAGGCGGCGCTGGCGGCGAATCATCTGGCCAGGCAGATTTAGCGACTCTTCAAATCTTTAACGGTCGCCCCACCGGCACATCGCCTGAATGATCGGCCGCAGGGTTTTCCCGGCCGGCGTGAGGGAATATTCGACTTTGGGAGGAACCTGGGCGTGGACTTTGCGGCGGACCAGGCCGTCGCGCTCCAGTTCACGCAGTTGCTGGGCGAGCATGCGCGGGGTAACCGGCTCCAGAAGCCGGCGAAGCTCGGAGAAACGGCGCGTGCGGGGCTGCAGATGGTAAAGGATCGGCACCTTCCACTTGCCGCCGATCACCAGCAATGCCCTCTGGGCGGGGCAGCAGGATGTTGCGAGTCGCTTCATGTTTGAGTCAATATATATTGTATACCGAGTACGGTAAATGACCATAGTTTACTTTTTTAGATCACACTGCCTAGGATTGGGCATGACGCAAACAATCTCCAATGACGGCGTTGAAATTGGTTCTGAAGAGGATGCCGAAGCGCTGGATGCGTATTCGCGGACGGTCATCAGTGCCGCGAAGATCGCCAGCCCGGCGGTGGTTAATATCGAGGTTCGCCACGGCAAGCCGGATGGGCGCGGCCATGCGCCGGGCGGAAGCGGTTCGGGGTTTATCTTCACGCCCGATGGGTTCATCCTGACCAATAGCCACGTGGTCCACGGCGCCAAGCAGATCGAAGCGTCGCTGCCGGATGGACGGCGATTTGGCGCGGAGCTGGTGGGGGAAGACCCGGATACCGATCTGGCGATAATCCGCGTCGATGGGCCAAACCTGCCGACCGCGACGCTGGGGGATTCGGGCCGGCTGAAGGTCGGGCAACTGGTGGTGGCGATCGGGAATCCCTACGGATTTCAATACACGGTGACGGCCGGCGTGGTCAGCGGGCTGTCGCGAAGTTTGCGGTCGGTGTCCGGGCGATTGGTGGACAATGTGATTCAGACGGATGCAGCATTGAATCCCGGCAACAGCGGCGGACCATTGGTCAATGGCCGGGCGGAGGTGGTCGGCGTGAACACCGCGATCATCCGGCCGGCGCAGGGGCTCTGCTTTGCGATTCCCAGCAACACGGCGACGTTCGTGGCGGGCCAATTGCTTCGCTTCGGGCGCGTGAAGCGCAGTTATGTGGGCCTGGGCGGACAGGATGTGCCGCTGCACCGGCGAATCGTCCGGTTTCATAAACTGGCGGCCGAGAGCGGCGTGATGGTGATCCAGGTGGAACCCGGCAGTCCCGCGGACCATGCGGGCGTGCGCGAAGGAGACATCATCGTCGAGTTCGACGGCGTGGCCATCGAGCACATGGATGAGTTGTATCGCCTGCTGACCGAAGACCGCGTGGGAAAAACGACGGAAATGACGGTGCTCCGCGGCCTGGATCTGCACGCGCTGATGGTGACGCCGGCGGATAAGGAACATCAGGGGCGCGCAACGGCGGGCGAATCGAATTAACGCGGGTAGTGGGTCGTGTTGAGATTGTAAGTTTAGCCGCCCCGCTTGCGGGGCGCGCGCCGGGCAAGCCCGGCGGCTAAACGCGAAAAGTGTTATTCGCTGGTCGGCAGCGGCGCCACGGAATCCGCCCCACGGCCGGCGAGGGTGACTTCGGGGGTTGGGGGATGCGTCTTGACACGGTAGCCGCTGTAGACGATCCAGGCGTCGTAGCCGCGGGTCATGGCGTAGCCGCGGATGTGATAGGTGTCGTTCTCGGCTTCGAACCAGCAGCGGCCGAGGGTGTCGGTCCACTGGGCGATTAGCCGGCCGCTGCCATCATCCGAATTGGCATACTGAGCCTTCGCAAACCAGATGAGGGTTTGCGGGGAGAAGAGAAACGGCGTGTGCATGTAGGCGACGCCCATGCCGACGTGGTGATCGGGCGAACGCCACTGCTGGTGCGAATAAACCCAGTTGGATGTGAGGGGAAGACGATCCCACTCAATGGGCGGTGCGCAGGAAACGCGAAGCTTAAGAACATCATGCACCGGCAAAAGCCCGGAGTGGTTGACCAGGGCCTGATGCATCTCGAGCTGCGCGACGGAAATGGCGGAAATCTGGCAGCCGGTCAGGGCGAGTGCTATCAGCCCGACGACCGCGGGAAAGAATAAACCACCCTGACGGCGGCAGAAATGACTGCGTCCAGGAACTGAGCCCATAAGCTCTCCATACGCCTGACGGCAATGGCACAGGGAGCGTTAAAAACGAACGATCGGTTGGTTAGAGATCGACCGCTGGTGAATTAGTTGCCCGCATTCTTCAGCGACCCGGCTCGCGTATGTTCCCGCGCGCGGACGGCAAAGTCAAGTTCTTGAGGCAAAATCAGCCCATTTTTGAGCGTTCCGGCATAAACGGCCCAGCCATCCCAACCTGATACCTGAAGATTTCCACGGATGAGATAGAGCCCGCCGACGGCAATGAAGCGGATCCCCGGGAGCGACGGATCATCCTGCCGGGCGAGCAGCGTGGCATCCCCCTCGGTTCTGCGCATCTGGCTGATGAACCCGCTCATGGCCAGGCTCTGACCGACGGGCAACGGCATTCGGAAATGAATCACGCCGTAGGCGGTGTCGCGCGTGGAACTGAGCCAAACCTGATCGGTGTGGTTGGAGGTGGTCTTCAGCGGATCGGGCTTCCAGCCGACGGGTGGGTCGCAGGTGGCCAGGACGGCGGGATCGTAAAAAGGTGGGGAGAGACCGATCAAGTCGGCGCTGGTCGAGGCCGGTTGCGAAGACCTCGCCGAGGAACACCCGCTCACTGCGAGCAGAAGGATGATCGCAAGCCGGGGGAGTGAGAACAGCCCATTCATTTCTTCGCGGCGACGGCTTTGGGGGGCGCGGTTTTCTGGAAGCTGTAGGTTCCGCCGAACTTCTTGCTGAACCGCTCGACGCGGCCGGCGGTATCGACGAACTTCTGCTTCCCGGTGAAGAACGGATGGCAGGCGCTGCAGATATCGACGTTGATCTTGGCCATCGTGCTGCGGGTGACGAACACGTTGCCACAGGCGCAGTGAACGTTGCATTTCTGATAGCGCGGATGAATCTTGGGTTTCACGGCTCAAACTCCTTCGGGCGAGGTCGTGCGTGGCGTCGAAAACTCGAACGATTCCACGTCAGCCTGGTCCATTTTGGGGTGTGGAACTGTAGCAGGTGAGGGGGGAAAAGGCAAACGGAGCAGTGAAGCGGTATGCGTAGTGTCCTAATTTGGGCATCAATATATTTGACAACTCAACGATGATCGGCTCAAATTATCCATTCCCTGCATTTGGTGCATTGAGGACGCCAACATTTAGGCGCTTGCGAGCCTCTCGCGCACTGATAATGGATTTGGATATGCAGATATTTCACGCCGAGATGCTTTATCTCGCAAGCAAATTGCTTTCGCGCCTTTCTGAGGGATTTCCCGCAAATCTTGAAATAGTCATGGACGACGAGGCGCGAACCAATACGGTTGCTCGCACTTCACTCGGAGCATCTTCGGTGTGACGGGCAAGCAGTCCCATCACGGCAGTCTTGTCCGCGCCGCCAGTGCCGGTGAGCTTGGCGCGGCGGGATTTGTGCATGTTCTTTGAAAGGCCGACGACGAATGTTTCGTCCGCTTCCACGATTTCACCCTTCCCGCCGATCTTTTCAAAGCTATTGCTTTTAACGGCAAGACGGATGCGATGCAGCATGAACCATGCGGACTTTTGCGTGATACCAAGCGCCCGATGAATCTCGTAGCTGCTGATTGAATTCTTGGCGTTGACCTCCAGCCAGAACGCGCAGGCCCATTTGTCCAGACCCATCGGCGAATCTTCCATCACCGTTCCGGTTTTGACAGTGAACTGGCGGCGGTCGTGCCGATGACTGCATTCAAAACGCCGATACTTCGGAGAATATTTGACGGTGGTTGCCCCGCATCGCGGACAAACCGGACCATTCGGCCAACGCATCTTTGCGAAGAAATCGTGGGCGATATCCAGATCGGAAAAGTACGTGACGGCTTGCATCAACGTCTTTAGTTCTTTGTCGCTTCCGTTATTGTTCGCGTTCATGCCGAAATTCTAGCGGCATGTCCGTGCGTTGTCAAGTATATTATTACCCTAATTTGAAAAATAATAGCTGCAATCGAATTCGCCAGCTAAAATTTCATGCAACTATGCACCTTGAGCGGCTATCGCGGCAGGAGAGCAGCATCATCAAAGAAGTGCTGCGTGCTGCCGCAGACGGACCCTTCTTTCCCGATTGGGAGTTCCAGACGCTCTTCGGAATTCCGCGTGAAAAGGTGCGCCACATCGCCAATGAGTGGCCACTGCCAAATGCACCTCCCGCCGATGTCGTGCTTGCGGTAAACAATTCACTCAACTGGCTCCTAAGCTATCCGCACCGAAAGCATGATTTGTGGCCGGATTGGATATCGGTGGATCAGCGAGCCTTAAACGAACTTTTCAATAAACTGCGAGGGAAACGCAATGAAAATTCATTTCAGCGCATAATGTGATGTTTTTGCCTAAACGCATTTCACTATCAGCATTTTATTGATGACCGCCTTTGCATTTCTTCACTCGAACCAAGACCATGCTGTAATCCACAAATGTCCAAAACCCGCACACAATTTCTCTGCAATCACTGCGGCGGGGTTCAGGCGAAATGGCTGGGGAAATGTCCGGATTGCGGGTCGTGGGATAGTTTGCAGCCTTACACGCCGCCGGCGCCGGATGCGCGGGCGGAGCGAAGCGGGGCCGATCCGGCGGCGCAGGCGGAGGCGGTGCCGATCGATCAGATTGATGAGTCGCATACGCCGAGGCTCACCACCGGGATCGGGGAATTTGACCGCGTGCTGGGGGGCGGGATTGTGCCGGGGTCGGTGGTGCTCATCGGTGGCGAGCCGGGCATCGGCAAATCGACGCTGCTTCTGCAGGTGGCGCATGCGATGGCGGCGACGGGGAATGCGAAGGTTCTGTATGCCACCAGCGAGGAATCGGCGCGGCAGACGGCGCTGCGGGCCGGGCGGCTGGGGGTGAAGTCCGACCAATTGCTGGTGCTGGCGGAGACCAACGTCGAGCGAATTCTGCATCAGATTTCCAAGCATCAGCCGGCGGTGGCGATCGTCGATTCGATCCAGATGATCTATAAGCCGCAGTTGCCGGCGGCGCCGGGATCGGTGACGCAGCTGCGCGATTCGTGCATGGACCTGGTTTACCTGGCCAAGGCCAGCGGGACGGCGATCGTGCTGGTGGGACATGTCACCAAGGAAGGCACGCTGGCGGGGCCCAAGCTGATCGAGCATATCGTCGATACGGTCGCGTATTTCGAGGGAGATCGATTTCATGCGCACCGGATCGTGCGCTGCATGAAGAATCGCTTTGGCGGCACGCACGAGGTGGGGCTGTTTGAGATGACCGGGCAGGGGCTGCGCGAAGTGACCGATCCGGGGAAGCTGTTCATGGAGCAGTATGGGCCGGGCGGTCAGCCGAGCGGATCGGTCATCACCGCGGCGATGCAGGGATCGCGGGTTTTGCTGATCGAGGTGCAGGCGCTGACGGCATCGAGCGTGATCGGGGCGGCCAAGCGGAAAACCAGCGGGGTCTCGGCCGACCGCGTGGCGATGATCATCGCCGTGCTGGAGAAGCGAGCCGAGATGCGCCTGGCGGCGGATGATGTGTTCGTGAACATTGCCGGGGGAGTGAAGACGCCCGAGCCGGCGATCGATCTGGCGGTGGCGCTGGCGATCGCATCGGCGCATCTGAACCGCCCGCTGCCCAATGGAACGCTGGCGCTGGGCGAATTGGGACTCGGCGGGGAAATTCGGCCGGTGCCGCAGCTTGAAACGCGCCTGCGCGAAGCGTCGCGGCTGGGGGTGGCGCATGCGATTGTGCCGCATGTAGGGAATCACGTGCCCAAGCTGAAGGGAATGGCGCTGCACGAAGTGCGGCGATTATCGCAGGCGCTATCGGATTTCTAATTACTTCACTTTGCCGGCGGGCTGATCTCGCGCAGATATTCAAACGAATAAATTCCCGAACCATGATCGTCCGACCAGTCGATGCGCAGCGCATAATTTCCCACCAGCTCGGCCTTGAGCACGCTCAGCGGCTGGGCGTAATTCCCCGGGAGAATGGTCAGCAAAGGTTTTTTCCTGGGTTCGGCGGCGGATGGAGAAATGTCATGCGGATCGCGGCCTTCGCGCACCATTTTGCATGTGGCGCACGGGCACATGGAGCGGAGATAGGAAAGCGTGTAGACGCTGCGGACGCCGTCTTTCCAGAGAATCTCGAGCTTTTCGTCGCGCTTGAGGTCGAGTTTGGCGGGAATCGACTGCACAAGATGCCCTATCTTGCAAGGGCGACTGCGCGCACATATTCTGAAATGCCGGCCGCCCCGGATTGCTTTGCTTTCGTTTCGAGCATCAACTTCTCCTCACTGCTGAGGCGAATGTTGATCTGCTGGTCCCGCTTTCCCTCCAACGCGGGCGGCGGCGGAGGATATCCATCCTGCAGCATGCTAGCGACCGCCGCGACAAAAGCCTCGCGCGTCTCCGCAGCACATTTCTCAATGCTCTTGCCATCGCCGAACGCATAGGGCAGCTCCACCCCTCGCCCGTAATATTCGCCATCCTGCTGCCAGATCACCATCTGATACTTTTCAGCAATAGGACGAGCCTGCGCGATAAAGGCCGGCTTGAGCCGAAGCGATTTAGAGCTGTTCGATTTCCTTAATGTAGACATATTTCACCTGCTTGCGGTGAACCGGAACAATGACCGCCCGTCCCTGCGAATTCTTGAAAACATGGTGTGATCCCTTCGCATGGTCCAGGTAATATCCTTTCGCCTTCAGTAGTTTGATTACATTTCGCAACGGAACCGGACTGGGCATCACTACCTTCCGTATATTATAATGCTATACACAAAGAGTGGTCAAGCGCCTGTTCCCCGATCAGCTATAGAAAGCTTTCCAGCTTTTTCTTTAGCGCTTCCTGCACCATCTTCGGATTCAATCCTTTGCCGTTCTTCATCACCATCCCCACCAGCGCCCCCATCGCGGATTGTTTGCCGGCTCGGTAATCCTGCAGCGGTTTGGGATTCGCGGCGATCACGGCGTCGATGGCGGCGTCGATGGCGCCGGTGTCGCTGACCTGCGTTAGTCCCAGATCGGCGGCGAGTTTTTCGGCGGGGGCATCGGCCTCGCGCAGTTTGTCGAAAATCGCGCCGGCGCTGCTGACGGAGATTTTGTTCTGGTCGATGAGATTGGCCACCTCGGCGAAGCGCAGAGGGGAGATGCCGATGTCGCCGAGGGCGGCGCTTTTTTCGTTGGCGATGCGGCGGCCGTGGGAGAGGATCAGGTTGCTGACGCGCCTGGCGTCGCCGCCGGCGGCGATGGCGGCCTCGTAGAAATCCCCGGTGAAGCGATCACCGGAAAGGATCGCCGCATCGGCCGCGGAGAGGCCGAGCGCATCGACGTACCGCTTTCGGCGGGCAGCGGGGAGTTCGCCCACCTGCGACTTCAATTCGGCGAGCCATTTCTCGTCCATTTCGACCGGCACTAGGTCCGGGTCGGGAAAATAACGGTAATCGTTGGCCTCTTCTTTTTCGCGCTGCAAAAAGGTCGATCCGTTGGCTTCGTCCCAGCCGTAGGTGCTTTTGCGGCCGAGCGAGCCGGTTTCCTCCCACTGGCGGATTTGCCGCTGCACTTCATATGCGGTGGCGCGCTCCAATACGCTGAAGCTGTTGAGATTTTTGATTTCGGTGATCGCGGTCTTGTGAACTTTTCCATCCTGATCGGTAATGTGCACGTTGATGTTGGGCTCGAAGCGCATGTGGCCCATCTGCATCTGGCCGTGGCTGACGCCGAGGAACTGCACGATCTTCTGTAGTTCCTGGCCGAAGAGCGCGACATCCTGCGGGCTGAAAAGATCAGGCTCGGTGACGATCTCCAGCAGCGGCGTGCCGGCGCGGTTGAGATCGACGATGCTGAAGTCGATCGCGTATCCACCCGGCGCTTCGTGCAGAAGTTTTCCCGCATCTTCCTCCAGATGCGCTCGGCGAATGCGCACCTTGTGCGTGCTGCCGTCCTTGCGCAGCAACTCAAATTCACCCTGATAGCACAGAGGCAGATCGTACTGGCTGATCTGATAGTTCTTGGGAAGATCGGGATAGTAGTAGCTCTTGCGGTCCCATTTCGTGTGCTTGGCTATTGTGCAGCCGAGCGCCATGCCCACCTTGGCGGCATATTCCACGGCGCGCTTGTTCATCACCGGCAGCACGCCGGGCAGACCGAGCACCTGCTCGTCCACCTGGGTGTTGGGCTCGGCGCCGAAACCGTTGGCGGCGCCGGTGAACATCTTGCTTGCCGTGGAAAGCTGGACGTGGACTTCGAGGCCTACGAGGACTTTGTGGGATTGGCAGGTTCTTTGGGACACGTGGATATCCTTTGGAAATACGCCGCGTAAACGCGGCCGCTAAACGGGAGGCTCCGATAATGTTTTCGGGCAGTATAACCCGCACAGGTTGCCCACCCAAAGTCGTCTTGCCTGAATGCCGAAATAAACCAATATGGAAACCGCCTATAGCCAGGAAATCCAAAGCGGCTCAACCGCCGTGGCTGATCCTTCGGAGCGTCGGCGCAGCCCGCGGCAATCTTTCGTGGCCAACGCGTGGCTTTCGCCCGAAGCGGGAACGCGGGGGTCGAATCATCACATCGTGGTGGTCGATCTTTCGCTGCACGGCATGGGATTCAACTCCGATGAGAAGCTCGATCCGCAGGCGGTGCACTGGATGGTTCTGGATGCCGGCGGGCTTCGCGCCAGCGCCCGCGTCCGCATCGCGACCTGCCGCCAGATCGGCAACGGTTCCTACGAGTGTGGCGCGGAATTCTTCTGATCTTTCAGTTTGTTCATCGCCCGACGACGGCGCTGGGCGACTGCCTGAGCATCCCCGCGTACATTTTCTCATATCCGCGCGCGAGGGTTTCAGTATTCAAATTGTCGAGCACCCATTGGCGGCCGCGCTCGCCCAGATCGGGCAATGATTCCCGGTTTTCCAGGAGGCGCTGCAACTCGGCGGCGATTGTCTCGGGTGTGTTGTCGATCACGCTGCCCCCCGCCGCGGCGATATCCTGCCAGATATCCGTCCCCTTTGTCGTCAACACCGGTGTGCCGGCGGCGAGGGCTTCGATCAAGACCAGCCCGAAATTCTCCTGATGGGTCGGCAGAATAAAAAGGTCGGCCGCTTGATACAGGGATATTTTTTCCACCCCCGTCACGAGACCCAGGAACGTCACGACGTCGGTGAGATTCAATCGCTGGGTCAGGCGCTTCAGCAGAGCCTCATATTCGGAACTGCCGCTGCCTG
>Ga0302324_100004768_pt1 | contig 29923 bp, 22 predicted proteins | sample Palsa_T0_1_FD_201949 | JGI IMG/M metagenome (GOLD analysis project Ga0302324, IMG submission 201949) | Peat permafrost microbial communities from Stordalen Mire near Abisko, Sweden - Palsa_T0_1 | ecosystem: Environmental > Terrestrial > Soil > Palsa > Peat permafrost | place: Sweden: Abisko...
GCGCAGGGGTTCATGTCGGCCATTAACTTCCTGAAGCGCGTCACCAATAAGCCTCCGCACAATCTGAACGGATTGACTCTGACGGATCAACAAATGCGGCTGCAATTCTATTGCGATCAAAATCCGCTCAAGCCGTTCTTTTACGCAGCGCAAGACCTTTGGGATGCTTTACCGGAAACAAAACATTAAAAGTCGCCACAATCAAACTGAGACACCACCGAACAAAGCCGCATTTCGGCAGACAGAGTCCGGCTTCCGTCCATGGCGCCTGTTAACGGCGCGCATGATTCCGAAAATGTCAGGCGATTAAGCGTGTTACCGGAGATGTCCCGCGCTGCGCCGACGTTCGTCGGCCGTCTGACAATCGCTGAACAAGTTGCGCATAACCTTGCGGAACAATTGGCCGATCGCCTCGCCGACAGCGACATCGCGGTCAGCATCGCCGAGACCGGCAAGGGGACGTGCGCGCTTGCCGTTTATTTTCGCCGCTCGCGTGACCGGGAGAAGTTGCGCGCCGCCATCGGCGCCGCAGCCGGCCACGCGGCGGCTCGCGCGCTGCGCTTCTCGCGGCTCGACGCCGCCGATTGGGTCGGTGAAAGCCTGCAAGGTTTGACGCCGGTCGAAGCCGGCCGCTTCGTCGTGCACGGCGGGCACGATCGCGGCCGGGTTCCGATCAACCGCATCGGCATCGAAATCGAGGCGGCCCTCGCGTTCGGCAGCGGCCATCATGGCACCACGCGCGGCTGCCTGCTGGCATTCGACCGGATCAGCAAGTCGCTGCGTGAGCCGCGCGCTCGCGCGCGGCGGATGAGCGGAGCGCGCATTCTCGACATCGGCACCGGCAGCGGCGTTCTCGCGATTGCGGCGGCGCGAGCGCTGCGCCGGCGCGTCATCGCCACTGACATCGATCCCGAAGCGGTCGCGGTGGCGCGAACAAACGTGCGGTTAAATCGGGCGGCGGCGCTGGTGTGGATCGAGAAAGCCAACAGCGTGTGCACGGCCAGATTGTCGTCGGCGCGCGGCTTCGAAATTATTTTCGCGAACATTTTGCTGCAGCCGCTCCTGCGGTTGGCATCGCCGCTGCGGCGCCGGATTGCGCCCGGCGGCCGCATCGTGCTCTCGGGCCTATTGCGCGCGCAGGCGAACGCGGTGATCGCGGCCTATCGTCCGCTTGCGCTCGAGAGTCGCATCGAGCTTGACGGATGGGTGACACTTGTGCTCGCGCGCCGCCGTTTGCCGCGCTCGCACCTCCGCCGATCAAGCCCGCGCGCATAACCATGACTCGCATCGAGCGCTATGCCGCAAATAGCTTTTTTTGTTAACCAGCCATTTCCCGGCATAACTGGTTTCCCCTTTCCGGCGCCATGCTCTAGTGTCCCGATTCCGAAGTTCGTATCATGGTGTGGCACTCTCGTTTGCGAACTTCGGAATCGAAAGGACACTGGCAAATCGTCATTGTAGTGTGGCCTTTGGTTCAGAAGCCCGCATGATGCGTTCGCGGCGAGAATGATGCGGACTTCTGAACCGCCACACTAGATTGCCGCCATGTTTGAAGCGCATTTCCAATCGTTCGACGATCGCACCGACCGCACCGAGACCGCGTTGCGCATATCGGCGCTGCGGGTGCTACTGAGGGCACGTGGGCTCGACGGATTCATCGTGCCACGCGCCGATCGTTTTCAGAACGAATACGTGCCGCCGTGCGCCGAGCGGCTCGCCTGGCTCACCGGTTTCACCGGATCCGCCGGCCTTGCCATTGTGCTCGCCGACCGCGCCGTCGTTTTCGTCGACGGCCGTTATCAGGTACAGGTGCGGGAGGAAATCGACCCCGCAATTTTTAGCATCGAGCATTTGATCGAGAGTCCGCCGACGGCTTGGATCGAGGCAAATGTGGCCGCGGGCGCGCGTCTCGGTTATTCGCCATGGCTGCACACTATCGAAGGCGCCGAACGGCTCGCCAAGGCCTGTGCGGCCGCTGACGCCCAGCTCGTTCCGGTGGAAGACAATCCGATCGACGCGATTTGGACCGACCGGCCGCAACCGCCGCTCGGTCCGGTGGTGCCGCACGACATGCGTTACGCCGGCGAGGACGTGCCGTCGAAGCTCGCGCGCGTGCGCGCCGAGGTGCAGAAGCTCTCGGGCGATGCGCTTTTGGTGTCCGATCCGCAAGCGATCTCATGGCTGTTCAACATCCGCGGCAGCGACGTTGCGCACACGCCGGTGGTGCTCGCGTTTGCCACCGTGCCAAAGGACGGTCGGCCGGTTTTGTTCGTCGATCTGCGCAAGCTCGGCACCGGCATGCGCCAGCGACTGGAAGAGGTCGCGGACGTCCGCCCGAACGCGGCCTTCGAGCGCGATCTCACCAGCTTCGGCAAAGATGGGCGCAGCCTGCGGCTGGATCCTTCGACCTGTCCTGAAGCGATCGCGCGCCTGATTGTCGAGAATGGCGGCGAAATCGTTCGCGGACCCGATCCGATCGCGGCGATGAAGGCGGTGAAAAACTCCGCCGAGATCGCCGGCGCGCGCGCCGCGCACCAACGCGACGGAGCGGCGGTAACGCGTTTCCTTGCCTGGTTCGATCGCCAGGCGCCGCGCGGGCAATTGACCGAGATCGACGCCGTCGAGGCCGTGGAAAGCTTTCGGCGCGAGACCGGGCTGCTCAAGGACGTCTCGTTCCCCACCATCGCCGGGGCCGGGCCGAACGCGGCCATCGTGCATTACCGCGTAACACGCAAAAGCAATCGCCGCATCGAACCCGGCGAAGTGTTTCTGCTCGATTCCGGCGGACAATATGAGGACGGCACGACCGATATCACGCGCACTATCGCAGTCGGAACCCCCTCTCCCGAGATGCGGCAAAATTTCACCCGCGTACTCAAAGGTCACATCGCCATCGCCCGCACCGTGTTTCCGGACGGCACCACGGGCGCGCAGATCGATTCGTTCGCGCGCCAGTTTCTGTGGCAGGCCGGACATGATTTTGATCACGGCACCGGTCACGGCGTCGGCAGCTATTTGTCGGTGCACGAGGGGCCGGCGCGCATTTCCAAGCTTGGCACCGTGCCGCTCAAGCGCGGCATGATCCTCTCCAACGAGCCCGGCTATTATCGCGCGGATGCCTACGGCATCCGGCTGGAGAATTTGATCTTGGTGACGGAAGGGCCGGCGGCGGCGGAAGCGGAAAAGCCGGTCAATGCCTTTGAAACGCTGACGCTGGCGCCGATCGACATGCGGTTGATCGAGCCGGGCATGCTGACCGCCGAGGAGATGTTGTGGCTCGACGCTTATCACTCCCGCGTGCGCGAACACATCGCACCGCTGGTCGATTTGTCGACCCGCGCCTGGTTGCTCGCCGCGACCATCCCACCCGAGCGCCGCTAGAAAACGCGCGTTAAAGCCCCGTCCGGCGGCGCGTCGCCGGCAACGCCGCAAAAATTAACCAACACGCGGCGCGCCCCAAGGCATTCGCGAACAACGCACAGCAACGATGGAACTTTTGCGCCACCACGCCGTTTTTTCCGCGGGTTGGAACTTTGACGGCTCGCGATCTTTCGGAGATCGCCCCGGCGATTTCACGCCGGAGCGGTGACTTCCGCAACTCCGAGCCAGGAGCGAGGAACATGCTCGGGACGATTCTAATCATTATTCTCATTCTGCTGCTTGTCGGCGCGTTGCCGACGTGGCCGTATAGCAACGGCTGGGGCTATTACCCCGGCGGAGGCCTCGGCCTGGTCCTGATTATCGTCATCATATTAGTCTTGGTCGGCAGAATTTAGCGACGCGGACGGTGTTTGAGTGAGACCTACGGAGCGAGGGCAGCCACGCGGGCTTTTCAGCACGCAAGGTTCGCCCTCGCTTCTTTCATCTAAAGCCGGTTCATTTCGTCTTCAACGAATAAGCTTGACCCATTCGTCTTCGGTGAGCACGTGCACACCAAGCTTTTTCGCTTCGGTTAGCTTCGAGCCGGCGCCGGGGCCAGCGACAACGTAATCCGTCTTCTTCGAAACCGAGCCGGAGACCTTGGCGCCGAGACGCTCGGCCGAGGCTTTAGCTTCGTCGCGCGTCATTTTCTCCAGCGTGCCCGTGAACACCACGGTCTTGCCGGCGACCGGCGAGTCCGCCCGCGGCTTTTCGGCGTCGAGGATATGGACGTGCTCGGCCAGCCGCTCAACGCGGCGGCGGTTGTGCGACTCGGCAAAATATTCGCTTAAGCTCTCGATCACGGTGTCGCCGATCTGATCGAGCGCATCCATCTCCCGTTTGGTCTCGTCGTCACCCTTGGCAAGCTTGAGGCAAGCATCGTGAAAGGCTTGCCAAGTGCCGTAGCCGCGCGCCAGTGCGACAGCCGTTGTTTCGCCGACGTGACGGATGCCGAGCGCATAAATGAACCGCTCGAGCGCGATCTCGCGCCTGGCGTCGATGGCGTTGAATAGATTTCGGACCGAGGTCGCGCCAAAGCCTTCGACCTCTTCAAGGCGGATTTTTTTGCCAGTTTCCTTCAGCGTGAATTTGCCGTTGCGCCGCTGCAGCGTGAAAATATCGGCGGGCTCGTTCACCCAGCCCTGCTCGTGGAAAAACTCGATCTGCTTTTCGCCCAATCCGTCGATGTCAAAGGCGCGGCGGGAGACGAAGTGTTCAAGGTGGCCGAGCACCTGATAGGGACAGGCAAACTCGCCCGTGCAACGGCCGCGCGCTCCCGCCTCACCGCCGGCGATGGTCTCGCGCACAACGTCAGTGTGAAGAGGACACGGGCACTTGGTCGGGAATTTATACGGCTCAGCGCCGGATCTGCGCTTTTCAAGGACAACGCCGAGCACCTGCGGAATGACATCGCCCGCGCGCTGGATGCGCACCGTGTCGCCTTTGCGGACGTCGAGCCGCTTGATTTCCTCTTCGTTGTGCAACGTCGCATTCTGCACCACGACGCCGCCGACCGTTACCGGCTCGAGCTTGGCGACCGGCGTCAGCGCACCGGTGCGGCCGACTTGAATTTCAATGTCCCTGACGATCGTGGTCGCCTGTTCCGCCGGAAATTTGTGCGCAATCGCCCAGCGCGGCGAGCGCGAGACAAAACCGAGGCGCTCTTGCCAGTCGAGGCGGTCCACCTTGTAGACGACGCCGTCGATATCGTAATCGAGCGTTGCGCGTTGCGCTTCGATCTCACGATGAAATTTTAGGAGCGCGTCGACCGAACGGCACATTTTGGCGAGCGGATTGGTCTTAAAGCCGCAGCGCTCGAACCATTGGATCATGCCGGACTGCGTATCGGCCGGCATCTCACTCATTTCACCCCAGGCGTAAGCAAAAAAGCCGAGCGGCCGCGAGGCGGTGATCGAGGGATCCTTCTGCCGCAGCGAGCCGGCCGCGGTATTTCGCGGGTTGACGTAAAGCGGAGCACCGGCCTCGGCCTGTTTGCGATTGAGCGCCAGGAAGGCGTGCTTGGTCATGTAAACCTCGCCGCGCACCTCGCACACTGCCGGCACATTCTTGCCCTTGAGCCGTTGCGGAATGTCCGAAAGCGTTTTCACGTTAGCGGTGACGTCTTCGCCCTCCGCTCCGTCGCCGCGGGTGGCCCCGGTGACGAGTTCGCCGTTCTCGTAGAGGAGCGACATCGACAGCCCGTCGATCTTCGGCTCGGCGGAGAAGGCAACGACCTCATCTTCGGGCAGGCGCAAAAAGCGCCGGATTCGGCCGACAAAATCGACCACGTCTTCATCAGAAAATGCGTTGTCGAGCGACAGCATCGGAACGGCATGACGGACTTTTGCAAAGCGCGCCGACGGCACCGCTCCGACCTTTGCAGTCAGGCTTTCGCGCGAGCGCAGGCTCGGAAAGCGCGTCTCGATCGCGCCATAGCGCCGGCGCAAGCGATCGTATTCGGCATCGGAGACTGTCGGCGCATCGTCCTGATAATAGTGCCGGTCATGGCCGGCGATTTCGGCGGCGAGCCGCGCGTGCTCGGCGCTGGCTTGCTTTTCCGACAGCGCTTCAACCGGAGTTTCGCCTTTGTCGCGACGTGCCATGGCTGGTGCTAGCCCGCTGCGCGGATCAAGCGCTCGGCGGCGGCTCTGGCTTCCGCGGTGATTTCGGCGCCGGCCAGCATGCGCGCGATCTCTTCACGGCGGCGCTCGCCGGCAAGTTCGGCGATCCTGGTGGCCACCCGCTTGCCCTTGGCGAGCGCGTCCTTGGCGATGAGGTAGTGACGGTCGGCGCGCGCCGCCACTTGCGGCGCATGCGTGACCGCGACGACCTGCACGCTTGATGAAAGGCGCGCCAGCCGCACCCCGATAGCATCGGCAATGGCGCCACCAACACCAGTATCGACTTCGTCGAAAATCAGCGTCGGCGCCGAGCCGCGATCGGCGAGCACCACCTTGAGCGCCAGCAGGAATCTGGCAAGTTCGCCGCCGGAGGCAACTTTCATCAGCGGGCCGGGCCGCGTGCCCGGATTGGTGCGTACCCAGAACTCGATGCGATCGACGCCGTCGGGCCCTTCATCGACCGCTTCAAGGCGCGTGGAAAACTGGGCGCGTTCGAGCTTGAGCGGTCGCAATTCGGCGTTGACCGAGCGGTCGAGCTTTTGCGCCGCGCTCCTTCGCGCGGCCGAGAGCTTTTGCGCGGCGCTCCGGTAATTTGCCGCCGCTTCTCTCGCCTCGCTTTCCAAAGCCGCCAGCCGCTCAACGCCGGCATCAATAAGAGCAAGGTCGGCCCGGTAGCGGCTGGCCAGCTCCGCCAGGGCGTCCACCGGCACATTATATTTGCGCGCCGCTCCCCGCAGCGCGAACAAGCGTTCCTCGATGCGTTCGAGCTCGCCGGGATCGAATTCCGCCGTGCGCAAAGCGGTTTCGAGATGCGCGCGCGCCTCATCGAGCGCGTTGAGCGCCACATCGATGGCCTTGACGACGGGGTCGACCAGGGCCGGCGCCTGCGCCGCGCGCCGCTCGAGCCGCCGCAGCGCGGTCGCGAGCGGCGGCACCGGTGATTGCGGCCCAGCGACTGCGTCGTGCGTCGCACGCAAATCTTCGGCCGCTTTTTCCGCTTGCATCATGGCGGTACGCCGCTCGGCCAGCGTCGATTCTTCGCCCGGCTGCGGCGCCAGCCGATCAAGCTCATCGACTGCATGGCGAAGCCAATCGGCTTCACGCCGCGCGCGCTCGATTTCGACGCGATGCGCGTCGACCGCCGCTTCGCGCGCGCGCCGCTCATGCCAAAGCCCGCGCAGCTCGGCGGCGTCGGCCTCGATCCCGCCGAACGCATCGAGCAGCGCGCGATGCGTCGCCGCATCGACGAAAGCGCGTTCGTCATGCTGGCCGTGAATTTCAACCAGTGCTGCGCCGAGCGCGCGCAGGACTTGCACGCTCACCGGCTCGTCGTTGACGAAAGCGCGAGTGCGGCCGTCGGCAAATTGAATGCGCCGCACGATCAATTCGCCGGCATCCGAACCGTCCCCGGCCAGACCATGTTCCGCAAGCATTTCGCGCACCGGATGGTCTTTGCCGATATCGAAGGCGGCCGTGACCTGACCTTGTTCGGCACCCTCGCGGACCAGCGAGGCCTCACCGCGCGCACCGAGCGCAAGGGCAAATGCATCGAGCAGGATCGACTTGCCGGCCCCGGTCTCGCCAGTAAGCACAGCAAGGCCGCGGCCGAAGTCGATGTCCAGGCGATCGATGAGAACGATGTCGCGGATAGACAGGCGGGACAGCATGAGACCGGATCAAGGACGCCGAAGAACGGAAAAGCGGATCATACGCGATTCCTGTTCTGTCGTCTGCGCCGCGAAGTCTGCCGTCTCTCGTCAGCCCAAGCCCTTAAACGCGCGGCTCATCCACGAACCCTTGTTTTCGGCGGGCTCGCCGCCGGCGGACTTCACCAGCTTATAAGCATCCTTGTACCAAGGGCTTTCCGGAAAATTGTGGCCAAGCACAGCGGCGGCGGTCTGCGCCTCGTCCATGATACCGAGCGAAACATAAGCTTCGGTCAGGCGCGCCAGCGCTTCCTCGACTTCTCGCGTTGTCTGGTATTGGGTAACGACCACCTTGAAGCGATTGATGGCGCCGGTGAAGTCGCGCTTCTTCATGTAGAAGCGGCCGACCTCCATCTCCTTGCCGGCGAGCTGATCCCGCGCCAGGTTGATCTTCTTCTTCGCATTGACCGCATATTCGGTGTCTGGATATTTGCGAATGACTTCTTCGAGCGCGTTGATCGCTTTGTCGGCGCGCGCTTGGTCATGATTGACGTCGAGAATCTGATCGTAATACGACGCGCCGATCAGATACTGCGCGTACGCGGTATCGGAACTGCCGGGGTGCAGCGTCACGTAACGCTTGGCGGCGTTGATGCAATCGTCATATTTTTGCGCTTGGTAGTACGAAAAGGCCGACATCAAGAGCGCCTTGCGCGCCCAGTCTGAATATGGGTTCTGGCGATCGACTTCGTCGAATTTCTTGGCGGCGTCTTCGTATTGTTCCTTGTTGTTGAGAAGGAACAGGCCCTCGTTATAGAGCTTGTCGGCCGGATCTTCCGGGACGTAATCCTCGTCCTTTTTGAGCCAGGCGCAGCCGGCCACGGGGCCGGCCAGCATCGCCAGCATCACCACGCAGGCGAGCGTGCGCAACCGCAAACCGGCACCCCGCGATCCGCTTAACCGCGTCAGCATGAGTTTTATAAGAATCCCGTCCAGCTGCCGGCAAATCCGCTAACAGCCCATCGCCACCCGCGGCGGGCCACCGATTGCGCCGCGTGATTAGGCCGACAATCGGCCCGGATTAAGGCAAAAAGGTCAAGCAAATCAAGAGAGGTCGGGGCTGTACGCCGGAGCGAATGCAGCCGCCAGATCGGCGTGACCGCGTTGCCGACGCGCCGGCTCCTCGACTTCGCTATAGGTCCAGGCGGTCTGGTCGTCCATCAGCGCGGTAACGACGGCATGATTGAGCTTATGTCCGCCGCGGACCGAGTGATAGGCGCCGATCAGTGGCGCACCGGCGAGCGCCAAATCGCCGACCGCATCGACCGCCTTGTGGCGGACGAACTCGTCGGGGAAGCGCATGCCTTCGGTGCTGAGAATTCGGCTCTCCGCGACGACCACCGTGTTTTCGAACGATGCGCCCAACGCGTAGCCCGCGCTCCACAGCTTTGTCACGTCGCGCATGAAACCGAAGGTGCGGGCGCGAGACAGTTCGCGGCGGAAAGGCGCCGGTTGCACATCGAGTGCAAACGTTTGCCGTCCGACCAACGGGTGATCAAATTGGATTTCGGTCTCAACCCGTAGTCCGCGCGCATAGGGCCGCAATTCGCCGAAGCTTCCGTCCCGACTGACACGCACCGGCCGCAAAACTTTGATGCAACGGCGGCGCGCCGACAGGTTGGTAATACCGGCGCGGTCGATGGCCGCGACGAACGCCGCGGCGCTGCCATCCATGATCGGCACTTCCGGACCGTCGACCTCGACGATAGCGTTGTCGACGCCAAGACCGTAAAGCGCGGCCAGCACATGCTCGGTCGTGGAAACGGCCGGGCCGTATTGATCGCCAAGTACCGTGGCAAATTCGGTGGCGGTGACCGAGCGGAAATCGGCGACAATTTCGCGGTCATTTCGACCGCCGAGGCCGCAGCGCCAAAACACGATGCCGGTATTGGCTTCGGCCGGGTATAGGGTCACCGTTACAGGCGAACCCGAATGGATACCAATCCCGGCAATGCTTGCCGGCTCGCACAGAGTCGTCTGTGTGCCGGCTAGCGTGGCCCTCGTCATGCCTTGCGTCCCTAGACCTTTTGGTCGAATTGCCAAGGCAACCGGACCAACCCCAAGACTAAGGAAAGCGAAGGATGGCAAGCTGGGGATTGTGTCCGCGAGACCGCAGAACCCCTAACCCCAATATGAAATCCCCCGACACCGCTCCCCTTTGACGAACAAAGCATACTTGCGTCGCTGTTTTAGGCCAACTCACGGTTTCTTACCGAGTGTTACCTTCTTCTGGCCGCACTCTTGGCACGAACGGGGCGGCCGAACGCTGCCGGCCGTATTCGATTGGCCTGGCGAAACGCTGCCGTCGAGGGTGGATCGACGGTTTTGGAAATTCCAAATTATTCAGTGACTTAACCCATGTGCTCCGGATCGGAAGGGAAATCGCGGCGTCCGCACCGCGATTTCCCCGTGCCGTAGTAATTGAGACGCAATTCGCTCAGTTCGCCTGCCGGCGCAGGAACGCCGGAATATCGAGCTGGTCGTCCTCGCTGTGGCTATGCGTCGGAGCGGATCGTCCATGTTGATCCAATCCCTGAGGCGCCGAGCGTCGAGCATAGTCGGAAACCGGCTCGGTGCGGGGCAATGGACGACCGGGGAGCCGTTCGGCGGCAGGCAGCGGCCCTCCCGGCATGCTGCGCGACTTGGACGGAGGCGCGAGAGGTTCGTGCTCCTCCTCCTGGTCGCGGCGACCCAGACCCACCGAAGCGAGCCGCTGCAAAAGCGACATGCGTTGCTTCTGCGGGTGCTCCTCGTGGGCGACCTCGCCGCGCTGGGCGCGAATTTCGTTTTGCGCCGGCATCGGCAGTTCATCGATTCGCGGCATGCGCAAAGCCCGCGCCGGGACCCGTTCCGGCTGCGGCGGAATGAAGTCATCCGGTTCTTCGGGCTCTGGCGCGCTCTGTGCCGGATCGACGAACAGAGAAGGTTTCGGACCAAGCGGCCGAATGGTCACCTCCGGATTGTTGTGCGGCAGAATGGCGGCGGCCATCGCGGCCTTGGCCGACTCGATCGATTCGTTGACCGAAGCGGGCGAAGCTGCCGGCGGGGGTGCAGGCGCGGCGTGTCGCAGCTGCTCCGGCGCCGGAGGGGCATGTCGGACCGGCTCGCGGCGTTCCGCACGTTCCGGCAAGCGGTCGTTGTCGGCGCGCAGCCGTTGCGCAACTTCGGCGATCCGGGCTTCGGCCGCGGTTATGGTCGGCCGCTCCCGCTCGATACGAGCGTTGTCGATTCCGGTCGCAACAACCGAGACGCGGATGATGCCGTCGAGGTTTTCGTCGAAGGTCGCGCCGACGATGATGTTGGCATCCTGGTCGACCTCCTCGCGGATGCGGGTGGCCGCTTCGTCGACTTCGTAAAGGGTCAAATCCCGGCCGCCGGTAATGGAGATCAGCAGGCCTTTCGCTCCCTTCATCGAGGCGTCGTCGATCAGCGGATTGGAGATCGCCGCTTCGGCGGCGGTCAACGCCCGCTTGTCGCCTTCCGCTTCGCCGGTGCCCATCATCGCCTTGCCCATTTCGCGCATGACCGCGCGGACGTCGGCGAAATCGAGATTGATCAAGCCTTCCTTGACCATCAAATCGGTAATGCAGGCGACGCCGGAATAAAGCACCTGATCGGCCATGGCGAAGGCATCGGCGAATGTCGTTTTTTCGTTCGCCACTCGGAACAGATTCTGATTGGGAATGATCAGAAGCGTATCGACGCATTTGTGCAGTTCGATGATGCCGCTTTCGGCGACGCGCATGCGCCGCTGGCCTTCGAAGTGGAACGGCTTGGTCACCACGCCGACCGTAAGAATGCCGGCTTCCTGCGCCGCTCTGGCGATCACCGGGGCCGCACCGGTGCCGGTGCCGCCGCCCATTCCCGCGGTGACGAACACCATATGCGCGCCGGAAAGATGATCGCGGATCTCGTCGATCACTTCCTCGGCCGCCGTGCACCCGACGTCCGGACGCGAGCCGGCGCCCAGCCCTTCGGTGGCCTGCAAGCCCATCTGAATGATGCGCTCGGCCTTCGACGTGGTGAGCGCTTGCGCGTCGGTATTGGCGACGACGAAATCGACGCCCTGCAGGCCGGCCCCGATCATGTTGTTCACCGCGTTGCCGCCGGCGCCGCCGACGCCAAAGACGGTGATGCGCGGCTTCAGCTCACGAATGTCGGGGATTTTCAGGTTAATGGTCATGGTTGCCTCTTCTTTGATGCGCGGGCGTCAACGACGCCCGGCCCCGGCCGGTCCGCCACCGGCCGCTGTAGTGCTGGATGCGCGTCTGGGGGCCATCAGAAACTCTCGCGCAACCATTGTCCGACGCGGGCGAAGTAGCCGCCCGAGCCATTCATTAGATACCGCCTGCTGCGGCGGGGTTCGAAATACTCGAGATGCGCGGCCTGCGGATAAACCAGCAGGCCGGTCGCCGCGGCAAAGGCGGGACCCCTCGCCGCGTCCGGCAGTCCGGCGATACCCAGCGGCCGGCCGATGCGCACCGGCCGCCCGAGGATACGCGCGGCCAGTTCCGACAATCCGGTCATCTGGCTGGCGCCGCCGGTGAGGATCACGCGCCCGCGCGGCTCGGCCGCAAACGATGAAGCGTTGAGCCGGTCGCGTACCATTTCCAGGATTTCCTCGACCCGCGGCCTGATAATCTCAATAAGCGCCGAGCGCGGCACGAATTGCGCCTGGTCGCGCTCGTCTTCGCCGATTGTCGGGACCGAGATCATGTCGCTTTCGTCCGACCCGCCGAGCAGCACACTGCCATAAAGCGTCTTGATTCGCTCAGCATCGGCCATGGCGGCGTTCAATCCGCGGGCAACGTCGCGTGTCACATTGATCCCGCCGAGCGCAAAGCCCTCGGAGTGCATAAAGCGGCCGCCGAGGAAGACGGCGATGGTGGTCGTGCCGGCGCCCATGTCGACCACCGCCGCGCCAAGATCGGCCTCGTCGTCGGCAAGGACGGCAAGGCCGGCGACGTAGGGACCTGCCACCATGGCCTCGACGTTGAGGTGACAGCGTTCGACCGCGAGCATCAAGTTGCGGGCGGCGGCGATGTCGGTCATAGCGACGTGCATATCGACGCCGAAGCGGGCGCCGAGCATGCCCCGCGGATCGCGAATGCCATTGCCGCCGTCGATCGAATAGCCGATCGGCAGCGAATGAAGGAGGACGCGGCCTTCTTGCATGGCGTGCCGGTTGCCGGCCGCGAGCACCCGGGCGATTTCGTTTTCGGAAACGGCCGAACCCGCCATATCGATCTCGGCGGCGAACAGTTCGCTCGCCAGCCGGCCGGCGGAGATGGACAACACCACCGATTCAATTTCAACGCCGGCGACCCGCTCGGCGCCGTCGACCGCTCGGCGGATTGCTTGTTCGGCCTGCGCGAGATTGACGACACTGCCGGCCTTGGTGCCGCGCGCCGCCGCATGACCGAGCCCGATGACTTCGACGGCATGCGTGCGCCGCGTCAAAACCTGCTGCGGCGCATGCGGCCGCAAGCGTGCAATCACGCATGCGATCTTGCTTGAACCAACATCGAGCGCCGCGACCAGCGCGCTGCGCCGCGGCGCGATGGGCTTCATCTTCGGCGTCAACCCGTAATTGAGGGCGCTCATGCGTCGCCCGCTTTCTTCTTTTTCTTGTCTTTGAGCGCCTCTTCGCGGGCGAATGCCGCCCCGTCGGAAAGCCGCACGCTCACCCGATCCGGCAAGCGCAAATCGACAGCGACGATATCGCGCGACAAAAGCTGCTTGTCGTGATCGAGCTTGGTCAATAGCTCAAGAGCCTGCTCGACTTTCGTCTCGGGCAAACGGATTTCGACGCCGTTTTTCAACCATAGATCCCAGCGCCGTTCCGCCACCAAAACGGAGGCGCGCAGTTGCCCGCGAATGGCGGCAAACCGGCCGAGGACTGCAAAAAAATCGTTGGCTTGGATTTCGGCGCCCGGCCCGACGACCAGCGGCAGATCGAGGTAACGATCCTCGATGTAAGGCTCGAGCACGGTGCCGTCGGGGGCGATCACGCTGACCCGCCCGTTCTTTTGCCATAACGCGAAGGCCTGCCGCTCGGTGACGCTGATCTGCAAACGATCGGGATAGAGCTTGAGCACGGCGGCGTCCGCAATCCACGGATTGGACAGAAGCCGAGTGCGCGCCGCGGCGGCATCGAGAAAAAGCAGCGAGCCGCGGCCGCTCACTCCCGCCGTAGTCAGAATCTCTTCCCGGCTGACTTCTTTCGATCCGCTGATCGAGATTGCGGCAATGCGGAGACCGACCGCATTGGCGACTTCGTCGCGCGCAGTCTTCGCCCAAGTGCCGATATTGGCGAGATGGCCGCCGGCCACGACGCTGTATCCGACGGCCGCAGCAAGCAACACCGTCGCGATCGCCATGGCGGAGCTTGACGGCGACAACGAGCGAACGATCCGCGCACCGGAGCGGCGGAAGGAGTGGCGATAATCCGCCAACACGGTAATGCGATTGATTAAATTGCGATGCAGGCGATTTTCGGCGCGCGGCGAGGACGGCTCGTCAACAGGCGCGCCGATCGCTTCCGCCGCTATTGGCCTCGACCGCATTAGCGGTTGGTCGAGGCGTCCTCCACCATCCATTGCACCAGCTCATCGAAGGTAATGCCCGCGTACGCCGCGAGCTCGGGCACGAGCGAAGTCTCGGTCATGCCCGGCTGTGTATTGATCTCAAGACAGACCAGCTTTCCCGTCCCCTGATCGTCGTAGCGAAAGTCTGCGCGGCTCACACCGCGACAGCCAAGCGCGCTATGGGCAGCCAAGGCGAGTCTGCGGACTTCCTGGTAAACATTTGGTAAAATTTGCGCCGGCAAGAGGTGCTTGGAGCCGCCGGAGGCATACTTGGCTTCGTAGTCGTAGAAGCGCGTCGCCGGCACGATATCGATGACGTCGAGCGCACGGTCGCCGATGACGGCGCAGGTCAATTCTTTGCCCGGAATGTAGCGTTCGATCAGCACCTGTTCGCCGAACTGCCAATCGTCCCGATAAAGCTCCTGCGGCGGGTGCGGATGCCGGTCGGTGACAATGAAGACCCCGACGCTCGACCCCTCGGCAATGGGTTTGATGACGTAAGGCGGGCTCATCAGATGCGCTCGCGCCGCTTCGAACCGCGATGCGACCAAATCCTCAGCGACCGGAATCCCGGCGGCCCGAAACACCGACTTGGCGTAGACTTTATGCATCGCCAGCGCCGACGCGAGCACGCCGGAATGGCTGTAGGGAATGCCGAGAATCTCCAAAACCCCCTGCAGCGTGCCGTCCTCTCCCGGGCGGCCATGCAGCACGTTCAGCGCAACGTCCGGCGCGGCCCCTGTCAGCGCCGACGCCACGTCACGGCCGGCGTCAATGGCGGTGACCCCATAGCCCAGCCGTTGCAGGGCGTCGGCGCAGGCTTTGCCTGAGCGCAATGAAATCTCGCGCTCGGCCGACCAGCCCCCCATCAGAACGGCGACGTGCTTGGGCATACCCAGCCAGATGCCTTAAGCGGAATTGCCTGATTCGCAGCTTTACCCAATAGAATCGACAATTGCGGAAAGGTCGAGGGTGCTCGACAGTTCGGCGCCGATCAGCGGACCGCCATGCCGCCCTTATGCGCGTTGGCTCGCAGCGGCAGCGGGCGTGCGAAAGCCGTCATAAAGCCAAGACAGGCAGTCGAACAGGTGTGCCTCGTCCCAATCGGCGACCGTGGCGTTGCGCACATCGCGGGCGAGGCCTTCGTCGAGATGGAAGAAATCCCACAGCGACCGGGATTCCAGTTGCAAGCGCGCCGTGCGCAAAATCCGCGCCGCCTCGAAACGCTTGAACGCGGCCGTGAGATCGCCCTCCTCCGCCATCAATTCGCCAAGGCAAAGCCCATCCTCGATCGCCATGCCCGCGCCCTGCGCGTAAGATTGCAACGGCGCATGCGCAGCATCGCCGACGAGCACCACACGGCCACGGTGCCAGTGGCGAACCGGATCGCGGTCGGCGACCGCCCGCCGCCACCGTAGATCCAGCATGCCAATCAGGGCGCGCATCGCCGGGTGCGCGTCGCGGTAAGTACGGTCGAGTTCGGCGCGATATGACGCGACATCACCCTTCTCCGCGTGGCTTTCGGTGCGAAACACCGCGACAATGTTGAACTCGGTGCCGTGACGGAGCGGATAATGCACGACATGCATGCCGGGACCGCCCCACAGCGCCACACAATCGCGGGCGACGTCGGCTTTTAGTTCCGCCATCGGCACAATGGTCCGAAACGCCACGTATCCGGTCGGCCGCGGTTCGCCGTCGCCGATCAGCGCGGCGCGAAAAATGGAGCGAAAGCCGTCCGCCGCGACAATCGCGGCGCCGGAAAAATCATGGCCATCGGCCGTTTTTACCGCAACGCCGTCGCCGCGATCTTCGAAACTCGTCACCGCCGCGTCGGCGACAAGATCAATCGCGGCGTGCGCCCTGCAAGCGTCGAGCAAGACGTTATGCACATCGATGCGGTGCACCACGATGTACGGATATTTGAAGCGCGCGCGGAACGACGGCCCGGTCGGTATGCGGAGGAGCTCCTTGCCGTCGAGCGCGTCCATCAGCAACAGCGCCTTCGGAAAGTCGGCGATCGCCTTGACCTGCTCGCTCAGCCCGAGGCGATCGAACACATGGAAAACGTTGGGGCCGAACTGAATGCCGTAGCCAATGGCGCCGAATTGCGGCGCGCCTTCAAGGACACGAACGGCGCGGCCGCGCTGTGCCAAGGTCAGCGCCGTGGTAAGCCCGCCAAGTCCGCCGCCGACAATGAGGATGGGTTCACTACGCATTGCCGAAGAATAGCACGGCGAGCGGCGCTATTTGGCAACGCCAATGCGCTTGATTTCCCACTCAAGCGCGACGCCGGAGCTCTCGTTGACGCGCTGCCGCACGGTTTCGCCGAGCGCCTCGATGTCGGCCGCCGTCGCTTTGCCGAGATTGATCAAGAAATTACAATGCATTTCGGAAACCTGGGCGCCGCCAAGCCGCAAGCCGCGACAACCAGCGGCGTCGATCAGTTGCCAGGCCTTTTGGCCCGGCGGATTTTTGAAGGTCGAGCCGCCGGTGCGGCTTCTGACCGGTTGCGTCGCTTCCCGCGCTTCGGTGATTTTGTCCATTTCCGCCGCGATCACGACGGAGTCACCGGGCGCCGCGCGAAACATCGCTTGCGTGAAAACATAATCGTCGGGGACAGCGCTATGCCGATATGAAAAGCCCATATCGGCGTTACTCAAACGGTGCACTTTTCCGCCGCGATCGACCGCGCGCGCTTCTAGGAACGCGTCTTTGATTTCCCGGCCGTAGGCGCCGCCATTCATCCGCAACGCGCCGCCAACACTACCGGGAATACCGCGCAAGAAGGACAGACCGGAGAGGCCGGCCTCCTGTGCCGCACGCGCCACTTTGACGTCGGGGACCGCGGCGCCGGCGCGCAAATTGACGCCTTCAACGGTAACATCGCCGAAGCCTCGGCCGAGCCTAATCACTACGCCGGCGACGCCGCCGTCGCGTACGATCAAGTTCGAGCCCAGGCCGACAACGGTGACGGGAATGTCCGATGGCAAATTGGCGAGCAGATACGCGAGGTCGTCTTCGTCATCCGGCATGAACAAAACTTGCGCCGGGCCGCCGATGCGGAACCACGTCAGTTCGGCGAGGGATTGGTTGGCCAGAAGGCGTCCGCGCAGTTTCGGCATTCTCCCGCGCAAATCGGCGCTGATGTCCGGAAAATTCACCCTGGCGCTCCCGCCACTTGATCCAGCCACGCCGCTAGAACCTCGCGGCCAACTTCAAGCGTTGCCCGGCCAAAAGTTTGCGCCTGCTTGCGCAGCTCGTTCGGATCGATGCCTGCCTTGCCAAGCTCGACCGTATGGCCGACGAGCCAACTTTCGAAGCGCGCCGGGTCGGTCTCCAAGTGAAATTGCAAGGCAAGCTGCGACGGCGAACGCATAAAGGCCTGTACCGGACAATGCGCCGTTGACGCCAACACGAGACAGTCCGCGGGCAACTCGCAATTGTCGCCGTGCCAGTGCAGCACCGGCGTTGCGCCGAGCGGCGCCAGCACGGATGTGTTGCCTTCTGCGGTCAATGTAAGCGGCGCCCAACCGATCTCCTTGTGCGGACCCGGTGCAACGCGCGCCCCCAAAGCCGCCGCCATCATCTGGGCACCGAGGCAAATCCCGAGGATCGGCTTGTCCGCTGCGATACGATCGGCGATTGCGGCGACCTCGTGAGCGATGAAGGGATAGGCGCTACCCTCGTAAACGCCGATGGGTCCGCCGAGCACAATCACCAAATCCGGCGATTGCAGCGCGTTGGAATCGAATGGATCGATTCCCGCGTCGTGATAGCGGACTTCGTAGTTGCGCGAGACGACGAGCGGACCAAGAAGGCCGAGATCTTCAAAGGCAACGTGCCGGACCGCGAGGCAAACCTTTTTCCGGATCATCCGCTATCTCGCGGCGGCCAATTCCGCCGGCAGGGCATAGGCCCATTGAGTAATCGAACCGGCGCCGAGGCACACCACATAATCGCCCGGCCGCGCCATCGCGGCGACGAGCGGCGCAAGCTTTTCCGGCCCGTCAAGCGCGACGACGTGGCGGTGTCCGTGTGTTCGAAGGCCCTGCACCAGCGCGTCGCGGTCGATTCCTTTAATCGGCGCTTCGCCGGCCGGATAGACCTGCGCGACAATCACCGCATCCGCATCGTTGAAGCAGGTGCAGAACTGGTCGAACAGGACGGCAAGCCGGGTGTAACGATGCGGCTGCACGACGGCGATGACCTGATCCTTGGTCGATTCGCGGGCCGCTCTGAGCACCGCGGCGATCTCTACGGGATGATGGCCGTAATCGTCGATGATGGTTACGCCGTTCCACATGCCGGTCCGGGTAAAGCGCCGGCGCACGCCGGCAAAGTTGGCCAGCGCGGTTTTGATCACCTCGTCGGCGACGCCGAGTTCATGCGCAACCGCGATCGCGGCGGTAGCGTTGAGCGCGTTGTGATGTCCCGGCATCGGCAAAGCAATGTTCTTGATCTCGCGTGCGGCATCGCCGCCCCGATCGCGCAATGCCACGGTAAACAGCGAGGTCCCCCCCGCGTGCGAGACGTCGACGAGCCGCACATCGGCCTGCGGATTTTCTCCGTAGCTGATAATGCGCCGATCCTCGATGCGGCCGATGAGTTTCTGCACCACTGGATGGTCCGCGCACAGCACGGAAAATCCGTAAAACGGCACGTTTTCGACAAAGGCGCGAAACGCCTGTTCGACCGCCTCGAAGTTCCCGAAATAATCAAGGTGCTCCGGATCGATGTTGGTGACAATGGCAATATCGGCCGGGAGCTTGACGAACGTGCCGTCGGATTCATCGGCTTCCACCACCATCCACTCGCCGGCGCCGAGCCGCGCATTCGTTCCGTAGGCGTTGATGATGCCGCCATTAATCACCGTGGGATCGAAGCCGCCGGCATCGAGCAGCGCGGCGATCATCGACGTGGTCGTGGTCTTGCCGTGCGTTCCCCCGACAGCGACGCAGCTCTTCAAGCGCATCAGCTCGGCGAGCATTTCGGCACGGCGCACCACGGGAAGCCTGTGTGCGCGCGCAGCGATCAGTTCCGGATTATCCGATTTCACGGCAGAGGAGACGACGACCACTTTGGCACCGCCGATATTAGCGGCGGCGTGACCGATGGCGATAGCCACGCCCTTATCGCGCAATCTTTTGACGTTGGCGCTATCGGCCTGATCGGAGCCCTGCACGATATAGCCGAGATTGTGCATGACCTCGGCGATGCCGCTCATGCCGATGCCGCCAATGCCGATGAAATGTACTGGACCGGTATCGCGCGGTAATCTCATAACCAACCCTGCTGCGCCGTTGTCGGCTTCACTTATGCGGACACTTTCCTTCCCATCCATGAAAGACATGGATGGCTGGAACAAGCCCAAAAATTCCTAGTTCTTCGAATTAAATCCAGCCACCCGCAGCACCAAATCAGCCAACCGATCAGCGGCGTCGCGCCGGCCAATCGAGTGCGCCGCCGCCGCCATGTCTTGCAGGCGCTGAGGGGCCGCCGCAAGGGCGGCAAGTTCATCGGCAAGCAGCCGCGGCGTAAATTCTTTCTGAGGTAGCCTGATCGCGCCGCCGATACGTTCGAGCACGCCGGCATTGGCGAATTGGTCTTGATCGAGCGCATGCGGCAACGGCACGAGGATCGCCGGACGCCCGATGGCCGAGAGTTCGGCGACCGTGCCCGCGCCGGAGCGCGCAACGACCAAGTGAGCTGCCGCCATACGCGCCGGCAGGTCGATGAAAAAGGGCGCCACCTCCGCCGCGACGCCAAGTTCGCCGTAAGCGGCGCGGACACGCTGCAAATCCTCTTCGCGGCTCTGCTGAATGATAGCGAGCTGCGCGCGCAAGGCAGGTTCGAGCAACCCGATAGCCGCCGGAACCACGTCGGCCATGATGCGGGCGCCTTGGCTGCCGCCGAAAATGAGGAGGCGCAAAGATCCCGAAACGGACGGATACGGCGTCGCTGCCGCGGCGACGACGGCGGGCCTAAGTGGATTGCCGGTCAGCGTCACTTTCGCGCCGAGCGACGGTTGATCCTTTGCGACGTCGGGAAACGTTGTGGCGATGGCCGTAACGCGGGGCGCCAGAAAGCGGTTGGCGCGTCCGAGCACGGCGTTGGCGTCGTGGATAATCGTTGGTACGCCGCGCCAAACGGCCGACAAGACCGGCGGAACCGTCGGGTAGCCGCCGAACCCAACAACGGCCGCCGGTTTAAGCCGGCCGATGAGCGTCCAAGCTTGCGTCACGCCGAGCGCGAGTGCAGACGCCGTTCTTGCCATGGCCAGCGGGCCGCGCCCGCGCAGTGTCGCGCTGGCGACAACGTGAACCGTATCCTCGGCAAAGCCGCGGCCGAACAGTGCCGCCCGGCGGTCGGTGGCAAGATGAACGCTGATGCCGCGTTGTGTGAGCGCCGCCGCGAGCGCTTCGGCCGGGAACAAATGGCCGCCGGTCCCGCCAGCCGCGACCAGGACCGGCGCCCGGTCCGCCGACGGCATTACGCCGCCGCGCCGGCGGCGAGCAAACTCTCACCGGATAGCCGCGCTTGCGGCCGCTCGCGCGTGAGCGCGATCAGCATGCCCATTCCGTAGGCCAGCGAAATGAGCGACGACCCGCCGTAGGAGATAAACGGCAGCGTCATTCCTTTCGCCGGCATCAGGTGCAGATTTACCGCCATGTTGATGGTCGATTGAAGACCAAACAAAATCGCAAGGCCCGCCGCCGCGAAACGAATAAACGGATCGTCATTGCCCATCGCCTTGCGCAGCGCGCGGATGACGATGAACGCGAACAAAGCCACGAGAATGAGGCAGAGCGCGACGCCGAATTCTTCGGCCGCTACGGCGAAGACGAAATCCGTGTGGCCTTCCGGCAGAATGCGCTTGATAGTGCCCTCGCCGGGGCCGCGGCCGAACCAGCCGCCGCGAACGAACGATTCAGTCGCGATATCGATGTTGAACGTGTCGCCCGACGCCGGATCAAGAAACCGATTGATGCGCTGCGCCACGTGCGGCACGGTGTAAAAAGCTGTGACCAGGCCGACACCTGCGGTCGCGGCCAAGCCAAGCATCCAAACAAAACGCATCCCCGCCATATAGAACAGCGCGCCCCAAACGAGCGTGATCAGCATGGTCTGGCCGAAATCCGGCTGTATCACGAGTAAGCCGACCACGACGACCAGGAGCGCCAATGCCGCGGTATTGGCCGGCATGTCCGGTCGCTTGCCCGATTCCGCAAACAGCCAAGCGATAAGAATGACGAATGCCGGTTTGAGAAATTCCGAGGGCTGAATGTTCATGCCGAAAATAATCAGCCAGCGGCGTGCTCCCTTGATCTCGGCGCCGAAGTAAGGCGTCGCGGCGACCAAAATCAGGCTGACGAAAAACACGAGCAGCGCCAGCTTGCGAATGTCGCGCGGCGACAAAAACGAAGAAGCGATCAGCACAACGGTGGCGGGGATAAGAAACAGAACCTGGCGATCGACGAAATGAAACGGATCGAGCCCGATGCGAGCCGCGACTGGTGGGCTCGCGGCAAGGCAGAGCACGATACCGCCGAGCATTAACGCACCGAGTGCCGCCAGCGTCAGCCGATCAATGGTCCGCCACCATTCGCTCAACGGTGTCGGATGCGCACGCGAGGCCATAGCGTCCCCGAGACCAGTTCCCCATGCAGTCCTCGCACCAAGTTGGTTTCCAGAGGATTAACAAAGGCCTAGGCCGCCGCAAAGTGACGGCAGCCAGCCGCGTCAGGGCTTGGGACCAACAATCTCGAGGTGCAACTTTAGCGGCGGAGTTGCCGTGCCATAGGCGTGCCGCTGCAACGCGATGTCGATCCGCTCCGCATCGGGATTGAACTTTGCAAAGTACCTCAGGCAGGCCGCGTAATAGACGCTACCATCATCCAGGCAAATGCCGACGTATCCTTTGTGAATGAGCTCGTCGGGAAAATTGATCCACGGCGAGTAGGCCGGAACGAAGTCCGCGAACATCTTCGGATGGTCGGGGCTATAAAAAACCACTGGCGAGGCGATTTCAAAGCCGCCAGCGACAATCGGCAACGGCGAATGGAACCGTTCGCGCCAGAGCTCCGTGATTTCCGCGGCGGCTTCGCTGAATGGGCGATAGACGCCATCATCGGGCATGATCCTAAAGCGCGCCCACGCGTAAACCGGTGAGCCGAACAATTGAGCGGACAGGAAAATGGCGGCGATCCAAACGGAGACGACCACCGCCCGCCGCGTCACCAGGACCATCGGCAAAAACGACGCGACCGCGATCGGTACCAGAAAGAACAGCGAATTGCCCCAACCGAGCTGCAACGAGACACGGCGCGCGAGCGCCAGCAAGACGGGGCCTAAGACAAGAACGGTTGCAACGATTGTAACGATGGCCCTCTCGTCGGCGCGCGGCGGCTCGGTTACTTTGCGAAACCGCCAGGGCCAAACAGCGATGGCTGCACCGATGAGGCAAAAAGCCAATAAACCGAATTGCTGGGCGAGGTAGCTGACAATGCTGAAGCTGTTCCATCTGAATTCAACCAGGCTATCGACCCAATGCAACGTCGAGAAGTTGTTATTTGCGAGCCACACCGCGTGCGGGATCAGGGCCAACACGAACGCCGCGATGGCGGCGTAAGGAGCCGGGCTTGTAAAAAAGTTTCGTCTGCCGGGAAGCATCACAGCGGCGAGCGTCAGGCCGAGCAATCCGAATGTCGCCGAATAATACGTTAGCATCGAGGCCGCCGCGGCCAAACCGAGCATCAATCCTCGCGACAGCGTTGGCTTTTCGTAAGCGCGCAGAAACATCCAGACTGTCAGCGGCAAGATCGCCAACAAGACTTGAGCGTTGTTGTAGTGGTCAGACTTGCCGCCGACGAACAGCGGATAGAGCAACATCGCGAACACAACGAGCGTCGCGCGCCGGCGGCCGAGCACGTGCTTGCCGATGAAATAAATCGAAACCAGCGAGATGCCGGTCATCACCTGCGACAGTGCGTAGGAGGCCCAGTTTTCAGCCGGAAACACCCGGTACCAAACGCCGGCAATCCAGCCGGTGACCGGCGGATGGCGGCCATAGCCGAAAAGAAATTGCCTGCCCCACGCGTAAGCTTCCGTGCAATCGAGGAACAGCGTCTCGGCCGGCTTCATCAATACAAGCATCAACAAGTTGATCAGGAGCGCCGCGGTGATAGCCGCCATTACCGACGCCGCCGCGGTTCGCGGCCGCAGCAGCGCCGCGGCGAGCCAGACGTTAATGCTGGCGATGGGGCCGCGCCGCCGCCCGGCGAAACTCCGCTCCGGCACGTCTCTATTTCCCGTTCTTGCGAGTGACGATCCCTGGCAGTTCAAGCACAAGACGGCGGAATGCGTCGCCGCGCACTTCGAAATTGCGATACTGATCGAACGAGGCGCACGCCGGCGACAGGAGCACGACCGGCTCGCTCGCCGTGGAGGCCGCGGCATCGCGCGCGGCCGCCGTGACCGCTTTGTCGAGCGTCGTCGTCTCGTGCGCTACGTCGGCGCCGAGGGTGACGGCAAATTCTTCCGCCGCCTCGCCAATCAAGTAAGCCTTGCGGATTCGCGGAAAGAAATGGCGCAACGATTCGATGCCGCCGGTCTTCCGCCTGCCGCCGGCGATCCAAAAAATGTCGTCGAAGCAAGCAAGCGCCTGAGCGGTGGAATCGGCGTTGGTCGCCTTCGAATCGTTGACGAAGAGCACCGCGCCGCGCTTTCCAACTTCCTCCATGCGGTGGTGGAGACCGGGAAAAGACAGCAGACCCCCCTGGATCGCGCCGGGAGAAAGGCCGAGCGCCAGCGCGGCCGCGGCAGCGCATGCAGCGTTCTGCGCGTTGTGCAGGCCGCGGAGCGAGCCGATGCCGTCGATCCGAGCGATCGGCGATAATTTCGCACTCGCGGCGCGTATGATGTGCCAGTCCTCGACGTAAATGCCGTCGGGCAACGCGTGTTGCACTGAAACGCGGGTAGCGCGCTTTGCCGACTGCTCCAGCCGATCGGCGATAGTCCGGCACCAATCGTCGTCGATGCCGACAATGGCTTCTCCGTTGTTCGGCACCCCCGCGACCAAACGTTCCTTGACCGCCGCGTAGTATTCCATGGTGCCGTGGCGATCGAGATGATCTTCGCTCAGATTGATCAGGATGCCGACCGAAGGATCAAGCGTGGGCGCGAGGTCGATCTGATACGACGAACACTCAATGACATGGACCCGCCCTTGGCGTGGCGGCGCCAATGACAGAATCGCGGTGCCGATATTGCCGCCGAGCTGCGCGTCGAGACCGGCGGACGCTGCCAAATGCGCAACCAGCGCCGTGGTCGTCGATTTGCCGTTGGTGCCGGTGATGGCGACGAACGCCGAACCGGGCGCGACCTGACGGCGCTCCCGGCAAAACAATTCGATATCGCCGACGACTTCCACGCCCGCCCTATGTGCGGCCTGCACACTCCAATGCGGCTCCGGATGGGTGAGCGGGACACCGGGGGCGAGCACCAAGGCGGCGATGTTCGACCAATCAACTTCGCGTAAATCAGCAACCGGAATGCCGGCGGCGGCCGCCTTCGCCAAACTGTGCTCGTCGTCGTCGAAGGCGATGACGGAAGCGCCGCCCGCGATCAGCGCTTGGGCGCTCGCAAGCCCTGAGCCGCCCAGACCGAATACCGCGACGGTCCGCCCAGCAAACGTCGTGACCGGAATCACGACGAAGCAATCCCGGCGAACCGGAGGGATATCGCGGTCATCGCAGCTTCAAGGTCGACAGGCCCACGAGCGCCAGCACGACCGAGACGATCCAAAAACGGATGACGATCTGCGGTTCGGTCCAACCCATCTGCTCGAAATGATGATGGATGGGCGCCATCTTGAAAACGCGTTTGCCGGTCAGTTTGAACGATACCACCTGCACGATCACCGAAACCGCTTCGAGCACGAACAGCCCGCCGATAACGGCAAGCACGATCTCGTGCTTGGTCGCGACCGCGATCGCCCCGATCATGCCGCCGAGCGCGAGCGAGCCGGTGTCGCCCATGAAAATCGACGCCGGCGGCGCGTTGAACCACAGAAAACCCAGCCCGGCGCCGAGCACCGCCCCGCACAAAACAGCGAGCTCGCCGGTGCCGGCGACATAGTGAATTTGCAGATAGTCAGCAAATACCGCGTTGCCGGAGAGGTACGCGATCATGCCGAAGCTGGCGGCCGCGATCATCACCGGCACGATGGCGAGCCCGTCGAGCCCGTCGGTCAGGTTTACCGCGTTGCCGGCGCCGACAATAATAAACGCCGCGAACAAGACGAAGAACCAGCTGAGATTGACGACCAGCTCCTTGAAAAACGGAAACACCAGCGAGGTCGAAAACGGCACGTGACCGAGTTGGACCAGCATGATGCAGGCTGTGCCGGCGATCAGGGTCTCGATCGCCAAGCGCGTGCGGCCGGCAAAGCCGCTATGGGTCTGCTTTTTGACTTTCAGATAATCGTCGTAGAAGCCGACAAAGCCGAATCCGATAGTGACCCAAAGCACCACCCAGACGTACGGGTTGGCCGGATTGGCCCACAACAGCGTCGACACTAGCATGCCTGACAAGATCATCAGGCCGCCCATGGTCGGCGTGCCGGCTTTTTTGATGATGTGCGATTGCGGGCCGTCGCTACGGATCGGTTGCCCCTTGCCTTGCAGGAGCCGCAGCCGGTCGATGAAGAATTGCCCGAACAAAAAAACAAAAACCAGGCCGGTGATCACCGCCCCGCCGGTTCGAAACGTGATGTAGCGAAAGACATTAAGGACCGAGAGCTTGTCCGAAAATTCGACCAGCCAATAAAGCATTTGTGTTTCAACTCATTGCGACCGCGGTTTCGAGCGGCTCTCCGGGCGACGACGAACGTTGCAGCGCCTTGACGATAGGCCCCATCCGCGAACCAAGCGAGCCCTTCACCATCACCACGTCGCCGGCACGCATCGCGGACAGCACCTGCGCTTCAAGCGCCGCAGGGTCTTCCGCATAGCCGCCCCGGCGCCCGGCGGGAAGAGCCTGCCACAGCGCCCGCATCAGCGGCCCGCAGCAAAATACCAGATCGATGCCGTTGGCGTTGACGGGCGCAATGAGGCCGCGATGGAGCGCCTTCGCACGCGGTCCAAGTTCCAGCATGTCGCCAAGCACGGCGATGCGGCGGCCGTGCGGACCGATAGTCGCCCGTCCGAGCAGCGCCAGCGCGGCCTCAACCGAAGCCGGATTGGCATTGTAGCTTTCGTCGATCAACAGCGCGGTCCCGCCGGGCAAATCCAGCTCGATCAATTTTCCACGGCCGGCAGGCGGCTTGAATTGCGCGAGCGCGAGCGCCGCGAGTGCAAGATCGGCGCCGACCAACTCCGCGGCTGCCAAAACAGCAAGCGAATTGACCACGAGATGATGGCCGGGCGCGCCGATTTTGTAAGTGAGTTCGGTGCCGAGAATGTTTGCCTCGACGGTCGAGCATTCCGGATGCAGCGCAAACTTGATGAGCCGCGCATCCGCTTTCGCGTGCTGCCCGAACGAGACGACGCGCGCAACTTCGGTCTCTTTGGCGCGGCGCAGAAGATGGGCAAATTGCGAGTTGTCGCGGTTGAGTACCGCCGCGCCGCCTTTTTCCAGTCCGAGAAAAATCTCGGCCTTGGCGTCGGCGATTTTGGCGAGCGTACCGAAAAATTCCAAATGAACCGGCGCGATCGCGGTGATCAGCGCGACGTGGGGACGCGCGAGCCGTGACAACGGCTCGATTTCGCCCGCGTGATTCATTCCCATTTCAAGGATCACGTAGCGCGCACTCGCGGGGCAACGCGCAAGCGACAACGGCACGCCCCAGTGATTGTTGTAGGACGCGACCGACGCATGCGCCTCGCCCTCCTTCTGCAATGCCAACAGCAACGCATCCTTGGTACTTGTCTTGCCAACCGAACCGGTAACGCCGATCACCTTTGCGTTCGTGCGCTTGCGCGCCGCGGCGGCGAGGTCGCGCAATGCTGGCAAGACATCTGGCACCAGCAAGAGCGGTGCATCGTGCGGAAACTGCCCGCGCCGCTCGGCGCCGACGACGGCGAGCCCCGCTTTGGCCGCGAGCGCCGCGTCGACGAAATCGTGCCCGTCGCGGCGGTCGGCGAGCGCGAAGAACGCCTCGCCGGGCGCGACCGTTCGGCTATCGATGGAAACACCGGGAATTGCGCTCGGGAGAACGCCTTGGCGCTCGGCGCCCATTGCCGCCGCCATCTCCGCGACGGTCCACAGCTGGCCCGCGCTCATGCCGCTTGCTCCTTCAGCGCCGCGGCGACTTCCTCGTGATCGCTGAACGGCACCACCCGATCACCGAAAATCTGGCCGGATTCATGGCCCTTCCCGGCTATCAACAACACGTCACCACCGCGCAGTTCGGCGATGGCCGTACGGATCGCTTCGCGCCGGTCGCCAATTTCGACGGCACCAGGCGCCGCGGCAAGGATGGCGGCGCGGATGGCCGCGGGATTCTCGGTACGCGGATTGTCATCGGTCACGATCACCCGATCCGCCTTGGCCGCGGCGACGGCGCCCATCAGCGGGCGCTTGCCGCGGTCGCGATCGCCGCCTGCCCCGAAAACGACAACGAGCCGGGAAGTTACCACCGGCCGCAGCGCGTCGAGCGCCTTGGCGAGCGCATCCGGCTTGTGCGCATAGTCAATGAATATCCGCGCGCCGCGGCTCGAGCCGACGAGTTCGATCCGGCCTTTGGCGCCGGTCAGATGTTCGAGTGCCGGAAACACCAAAGCAGGGTCGCTGCCGGTGGCAATGGCGAGCCCGGCGGCAACGAGCGCGTTTTCGATCTGGAAATCACCGACCAACGGCAGCCGGACTTGAAACTTTTGGCCGCCGTAAGCCACCGACAGAACCTGAGTGAAACCCTCAGTGAAACTTTCGGCAAGCCGAATAACGCTGCCTTCGGAACAGCCGACGCTGAAGATCGCAAGCTTCCGCGCCTTGGCGACTTTTATCACTTCCTGCACGTGCTCGTGGTCGATGTCGACAATTGCGGCGCCACCCGGCGCAATCAATTCGCCAAATAGCCGGAGCTTGGCCTTCAGGTACGCTTCGAAGCTTGGATGATAATCGAGATGATCGCGGGTGATGTTGGTGAACGCCCCCGCGGCAATGCGCAAGCCGTCGAGGCGGAATTGGTCAAGCCCGTGCGAGGACGCCTCGATCGCGAGATGCGTAACGCCGTCCGCGGCCAAGGCGTCGAGCGAGCGATGCAGGGCGATGGGATCAGGCGTGGTCAGCGCGCCGTAGGTTTCGCCGCGCGGAGATACAATTCCGATCGTGCCGATGCTGGCGGCGCGAAGGCCCAGTGAAGTCCAAATCTGCCGGGTGAACGCCGCGACCGAAGTCTTTCCGCTCGTCCCGGTGACGGCGGCGATGACCCGCGGCTGGCGCGGAAAAACTTTGGCGGCCGTCAGCGCGGCCGCACGCCGGCTATTGCCGACACGCACCAAGGTAATTCCCTCGGGCAATGCGGTATTGAGCCCGCTTTGCACAACCACCGCGACGGCGCCGGCGGCGACAGCCGGTGCAACAAATTCGAGACCGTCGGCCTTACCGCCAGCGATCGCCACGAACACGTCGCCGCGCTTGACCGTGCGGCTGTCCGTCGACACGCCGCCGACCTCGATCGCGCCGGAGCCAGCCTCGATTTGGGCGTCGGCGGGCAGAATGTCGGCAAGCTTCATCAAGGGTCGCGATCCAGAGCGACAAGGGTTCCGCAGGGCGGCTTTAAACGGCCCCGCCTTACCTGCTTTCCCGCGCCGAGACCAGCATGAGGTGATCGGCCGGCGGAAGGTCCATGCGCGGCTCGATGCCGAGTAGCGGCGCGATACGCGCGACCACCGCACCGCCGACAGGTACCGCGTTCCAACCGGAAGTTTTGAACCCATGGGTTTCCGGCAGCACCTTCGGATCGTCGAGCATGATCAACAAGAGATAGCGGGGCTGATCGGCTGGGATCACGGCCATAAAATCGGTCAGCACGCTGTTCTTTGAATAATGTCCGTTGACGACCTTGTCGGCGGTGCCGGTTTTGCCGCCGATATAGTAGCCCGGTATTTCGGCTTTGCGGGCGGTGCCTTTCTCGACGTTGAGCCGCATCAGATACCGCATCATCTCGCTGGTCTCAGGCTTTATCACCCGCTTGGCGAGTGCGTCGGCCTCGGCTTGCGTGCGCTTTAAGAATGTCGGCGGAATAAGAAGCCCGCCGTTCATCAGCGCCGCCACGCCCATCGCCGCCTGCAGCGGCGCAACCGAAAGCCCGTGGCCAAACGCGATGGTGATGGTGTTGAGCTCGCCCCAGTGCCGGGGGACGATGGGTTCGGCGCTCTCCGGCAATTCGGTGCGCAGCCGGTCGAGCTGGCCCAGTTTTTTCAGGAACGCCTTGTGCGCCTCGACGCCCATCGACAACGCGGTGCGCGCGGCGCAGATGTTCGACGAAAAGGTGAAGCAGTCCGGAACGGAAAGCATCCGGTTTTCCGGCTCGAAGTCGTGGATCTGAAAATGGCCGACTTGCATCGGACCGTGGGCGTCGAAG
>Ga0302324_100004769_pt1 | contig 29921 bp, 28 predicted proteins | sample Palsa_T0_1_FD_201949 | JGI IMG/M metagenome (GOLD analysis project Ga0302324, IMG submission 201949) | Peat permafrost microbial communities from Stordalen Mire near Abisko, Sweden - Palsa_T0_1 | ecosystem: Environmental > Terrestrial > Soil > Palsa > Peat permafrost | place: Sweden: Abisko...
TCGATGGCGCTCGGTACGTCGCCCTGTAGAATGAGCCGCTGCCGGCGCGCTCTCGGCTCCGGCACCGGTATGGCGGAAAGAAGCGCTTGCGTGTACGGGTGGCGCGGGTTGGCGAAGAGCTCGCGCGTGCGCGCGTATTCGACAATGCGGCCAAGGTACATCACCGCAACGCGCGCGGCGATGTGCTTGACCACAGCAAGATCGTGCGCGATAAAGACGAAAGACAGAGCGAACCTGCGTTGCAGATCGGTCAGGAGATTGACGACCTGCGCCTGGATCGAAACGTCGAGCGCCGACACCGGTTCGTCGCAGACGATAAGTTTTGGCTCGGCGGCTAGCGCACGCGCAATGCCAATACGCTGGCGCTGCCCACCCGAAAATTCATGCGGATAGCGTTCAGCATGCCCAGGCTCAAGCCCTACCAGAACCAGCAGTTCGGCGACGCGCTCACGGCGCCGCCCCTCTGCGAGACCATGAAGTAGGAGCGGTTCGGCCAGCATCTGCCCGACGTTCATGCGCGGGTTGAGTGACGTGTAGGGATCCTGGAAGACAATTTGCAGTGCGCGCCGTTGGGCGCGCAGAGCTGCTGCATCGAGCGACAGCAGATCGCGGCCGTCGAATTCGATCGTGCCCGCGGTCGGCTCGAGCAGACGCAGGATAAGGCGGCCCGTGGTCGATTTGCCGCAGCCCGATTCGCCGACTAGCGCCAGCGTCTCGCCCTCGGCGACGTCAAAATCAACGCCGTCGACTGCGCGCACCACGGCGGTGCCGCGGCGGAAACCGTTCGTGCGTACGGGGAAATGCTTGACGAGCCCGCTAACGCGCAGCAGGACCTTCACGCCGGAACCAGAACGTCTGCTTCGAGCGGGGCTCGCCAGCAGGCCGAAGTGTGTGCATCACCGACAGTTCGGAGCACCGGGCTTTCGGCGCGACATTGCTCGATTGCAAATGGGCAACGCGGATGAAACCGGCAGCCCGGAACCGGATGCAGCGGATTGGGTACCACTCCTTCGATCGCGGGCAGCCGCCGTTGCTCGATGTCGAGTCTCGGGATCGACCCGAGGAGTCCCACGGTATAGGGGTGCTGCGGCCGCGCGAACAAGGTCGTGACGCTTGCGTGTTCGACGATGCGGCCTGCGTACATGACAGCGACTTCGTCGGCTAATTCGGCGACGATGCCGAGATCATGGGTGATCATGATGATCGCTGTGCCGGTCTCCTCGCGCACGGCGCGCATCAGATCGAGAATCTGCGCCTGGATGGTTACATCAAGCGCAGTGGTGGGCTCGTCGGCGATTAAAAGCTTTGGCGCGCAGGCGAGCGCCATCGCGATCATGACACGTTGGCGCATGCCTCCGGAGAGACGGTGGGGGTAATCGGCGAATCGGCTTTCCGGCGATGGAATGTGGACCTGATTGAGCATCTCGAGCGTTCGTTCCTTCGCCGCGGCGTATGACATCTTCCGGTGGCGAAGGATGCCTTCGACGATCTGCTCGCCGACCGTGAACGCCGGATTGAGTGATGTCATCGGTTCCTGAAAAATCATCGACAGTCGGTTGCCGCGAAGCTCGCGCATCGCTGGCCCGGGCAGGCGGGCAAGATCGATGCCTTCGAAGCGAATCTCGCCGCTGACCCGACCCGACGGGGGGATGAGCCCCATTATCGAAAGTGCCGTAACGCTTTTGCCGGACCCGGATTCTCCGACGATGCACAGCGTACGCCCGGCATCGAGCGCAAAGCTTACTCGGTCGACCGCGCAGAGTTCGCCGGCATCGATTGCGAACGATGTGCGGAGATCGTGCACCTCAAGCAGCGCGCTCATCGCTCGCGCCCAGTGCGTTGGGCCTGGAAGCGCCGGATTTCTTCCTCAATCGTGGCGCGGTCGGTGATGCCGGCGGCCCGCGCGCGGTTTGGCAGACAAGCGACGAAGGGCTGAAATCGTTCGAGGCTCTTGACGTATAGACGGTTCATTTCGGCGAGTGGATCCGGATGATCGTCGACACGTAGATCAAGGGCCGGGTACGCTTCAGTGGTGCAGACAATGAGTGCCACCGCCTGCTTGCCTCGCTTGTCGCCGCCGGCAGCCTCGCCGGCCTGCATCGCGGCGATCAATCGTTCGGCGAATGGAAGCTCACGACCGGCATCGTAGAACTGCGCCGTGTCCTCGATCACTTGCGGGCCCGCGAGCATATTGCCCGCGACGGAGAAACCTTCGCCGGTGACGTGGCCGCACCAGTCGATACACTCGACACCCGTGTGTACCGCGAGATTGCCTTCGGCGTCGATCAAATGGACTTGTCGGTGCTCGCGACCGGCGTCGGGATAGACGAGTGTGCGCAGGACGTCGGTCGGTGCCATGCCCTGCGCAAGTCGGGTCAGTCCGCGCATGCCATACAGCGGGTTGACCAGGGCCTGGGTCGATAGTGCGCCGACGCCGCTGAGTGCGTAGGGACAAAGTGCGCCGACCGCAAAAAAACGGCTGGCCACGATAACGCCCAGCGCCCCCGACGGATCGCGTGCGACGATCGACCAAGTCATACCACATTGTGAAAGCTTGCCTGGCGCTTGGCAACGTGACCTTGGCAGGTGAGCCTCGCGACCCGGTCGACGCCGCATCCGAGCCGGTGGCAGGCAACACCATGCCCGGGCGTCGCCGCCGCAAGCAACAGCGCGGCGCGGCCTACATGCGTTCGATGACTGCGGCGATGCCCTGGCCTCCGCCGATGCACATCGTGATCAGCGCATAACGGCCGCCGGTGCGGTGTAGCTCATATATCGCCTTAACCGTGAGGATGCAGCCGGTCGCGCCGATTGGGTGGCCCAGTGCCACAGCACCACCATTGGGATTGACTTTGGCGGGATCCATACCGAGCTCGCTGGACACGCCCAGTGCTTGCGCCGCAAACGCCTCGTTCGATTCGATGACATCCATCTGTTCGAGTTTGAGGCCAGCCTTGGCCAAGGCTTTCTTTACCGCAGACACGGGGCCCAGGCCCATAATCTTCGGGTCAACGCCCGCATGGCCGTAGGCAAGCAAGCGCGCCATCGGCTTCAGCCCTTTTTTTGCGGCCGCGGACTTCTCCATCAGCACCAGCGCTGCGGCCGCATCGTTGATGCCTGAGGCATTGCCCGCGGTCACTGTGCCGTTTTCCTTGGCGAATACCGCTCGCAACTTCGCCATGCCTTCGAGCGACGCATCGTTGCGAACATGCTCGTCGGTATCGAACGGCACTGGTCCTTTCTTGGTCTTCAGCTCGATGGGCAGGATTTGATCCTTGAAGTAGCCCTTGGCTATGGCGTTGGCCGCACGCTTGTGGCTCTCTACCGCAAACGCATCCTGGTCGGCGCGGGTGATGCCGCACTTGGTCGCGACATTCTCCGCGGTGACGCCCATGTGGATCGTGTCGAAGGGGTCGGTCAGTGCGCCGACCATCATGTCGATGTCCTTGGCGTCGCCCATGCGCGCACCCCAGCGCTGCGTAACGTTGGCGTATGCGGCGCGGCTCATGCTTTCCGCGCCGCCCGCGACTGCGGCATCGATGTCGCCCAACATGATGTATTGCGAAGCGGTAACAATTGCCTGCATCCCGCTGCCGCAAAGACGATTCAGGGTAAGCGCACCGGATTCGGCGGGCAGACCGGCATTGAGCGCCGCTACCCGCGACAGGTACATATCCTTCGCCTCGGTGTGAATAACATGGCCAAAGACGCACTGGCCGATATCACTTGGGTCGACTTTGGCCCGGCTTACCGCTTCCCGCACGACCCTGGCGCCCAGTTCGGTTGGCGGGAAATCCTTCAGACTGCCGCCATAATCGCCGATTGCTGTGCGTACGCCGCTTAGGATGACGACTTCTTTCGTTTCGCTCATTGCTGCTCTCCGGAAAGGGATTGCGAAAAGGATGTCAATTATTGCGCGATTGGGACATCCCGCGCGCGCCGCGACGCTTTAGCAAAATGCGGCGTGATGGATGCTTAGACGGTGCTGCGCCCGAAAGATTCGGGCGCGGTCCAGGCTGCTTGGAACGGATACGGCCTACGGCACGTCGAGCAGTCGCTTGCGGTGCCAATCGGCAATACCCTCCTCCGGGTATTCCGCAAAGTGCGTGTGGTCGAGCCCCTCGGGTAGATCCACCCAGGGTGCGGCATAGTCGAGCATGATCTCGACTTCCTCGATTGGTTTCGGCAGCGGCGTATCGATCGCAGACGCGAACGGATAGACCCACTCTGCCCAGCGCGGATCCGATACCCACAGCGCGCTGCCACACTTGCTGCAGAAGTTCCGGCGCGCCTCGGAGAGCTTTTTGCGCCTGCCCTTGCCCTCGGCGATATGTGCGCGGTACACGCTCACGTTCTCTTCACCGCTTACCTTGAGCGACTTTGATTCGCCCATGATGTTGATCGAGTAGCCGCCTCCGCCCTGGGTCTTGCGGCAAATCGAGCAATAGCAGCGCATGTAGGGATAGGGCGTGTGCGAGTCGAGCGAAAACTTGACCGCGCCGCAGGAACAGGAGCCCTTGAGCCGCATGATCTCTTTATTGGCTGGGGAAAAGCGCCATCATACCGCCGCCCGGCGCAGGCGTGCGCCTGTCGCGCGGAATCCCTGCGGTTGGCGCTACACTCTGGCATCGTTGTCGAGGTCGAGGGAGCCACCATGGGTCGCATCAGCCAGGCCGTTACGTTTCCAGGCGCTGCCGGTGACGCGCTTGCCGCGCGCCTCGACCAGCCGTCGGGGATCGCGCCCCGCGCTTTCGTGCTTTTCGCACACTGCTTCACGTGTTCGAAGGATTCGCGCGCCGCAAGCTTCATCAGTGAGGCCCTAACCGATGCCGGATTTGCCGTGCTGCGCTTCGATTTCACCGGTTTGGGCGATTCGGAGGGCGAATTCTCCGACACCACGTTTTCGTCCAACGCCGCCGACCTGGTAGCCGCTGCGACGTGGCTAAGGCGTGAGCACAGGGCGCCGGCAATCATGGTCGGTCATAGCCTGGGGGGCACCGCGGTGCTTGCCGCGGCGGCAAGCGTGCCGGAATCGCTCGCGGTGGCGACCATCAATGCGCCGTCCGATCCGGCGCACGTAATGCACCTATTCGCAGACCGTCGCGCCGAAATCGACGCGGCCGGCGAGGCGGAGGTCGAGCTCGGGGGTCGTCCGTTCCGCATCCGGCGCGAATTTCTCGAAGACCTCGCCGAGCACAAGCTCGCGGCGGCGGTCGCGGCGCTGCGGCGCGCGTTGATCGTGTTTCATTCCCCCCGCGACACCATCGTTGGTATCGATAACGCCTCGCGCATCTTTCTCGCGGCCAAGCATCCGAAGAGCTTCATCTCGCTCGAAGACGCGGATCACCTGCTGACCCGCCGTGCCGATGCGCGGTACGTCGGCGCCGTGCTGGCCGCTTGGGCGAGCCGCTACCTGCCGGACCGGTCCGCGAACAGCGTGGCCGTCGGCCTTCCTCGCGACACCGTACTCGTGCGCGAGACTCGCGCCGGCAAGTTTCAACAGGAGATCATGATCGGGCCGCACCGGCTGCTCGCGGACGAGCCGGCATCGGCTGGCGGTGACGACAGCGGTCCCTCACCCTACGACCTGCTGACTGCGGCGCTCGGCGCGTGCACTTCGATGACCCTCCGCCTTTATGCGGAGCGAAAGCAGCTGCCGCTGGAACGCATTCGCGTCAATTTGCGCCATACCAAGATTCACGCAAGCGATTGCAGTGAATGCGAAACCAGAGAGGGCCGTATCGATCGCATCGAGCGGGTGATCGAGTTGGAAGGGCCGCTAGACGCCGACGCACGGGCTAAATTGCTCGAGATTGCCGACAAGTGTCCCGTGCATCGAACGCTGCAAAGTGAGGTGCTCATTCCAACCCGTCTGGCCGGTGACGGAACGATGCATGGCGAGACACCTCCGGCCGAATGATCCGGATTAGCGTGTGCGCTCGGTTGCGCCAAGCACGGTGAATAACGCGAGACCGAAGAGGGCGACCCCGCTGAGATAGCGTCCCGCCTCCCGGATGCGCCACGCCTTACCAAGGACGGGACCAAGCTTGGCGGCCGAGACGGCATAGGCGCTGTCGGTCACCGCGGCGATCGCGACAAACATCGAACCGAGCGCCACGCTTTGCATCAACGACGCCGTCTCGGAGCTCATGAACTGAGGCAGGAAGGCCGCGAAAAAGATCGTGGTCTTCGGGTTGAGCAACGCCACGACCAAACCATCGCGAAATACCCTGCGCAGCTGCGCAGGCGCCGCGTGCCTTGGCGCGCCGATAGCGTCGGCGCTGCGCAGCGCCTGAACGCCGAGGTAGACCAGATAAAACGCGCCGGCGTACTTGACCACGGTGAAGGCGACCGACGATACCGCGAACAGGGCCGCAAGTCCGACCGAGGCGCCGATCGCATTGCCGAGATTTCCGATCGCCACGCCAGCGACCGAGGTGAGCCCATGCCGCCATCCAGAAGCCGCGCTGCGCGTGACGATATAGAACACCCCCGGTCCGGGCGTGACAGCGAGAATGAGGCTCGCGACCAGGAATGCCGAAAGCAACGGCCAGCTGGGGAATGCGTGCACGGGGCTAGACTTTCATCATCTCGGCTTCGTCCTCGGTCAACTCGCCGCGCTGCCGCGTATCCGGCATGATAATTGCGGCGATGAGTGCAATGCCGCACATGACAGTCACGTACCAGAAGAACAGCGATTCGACGCCGAGTGACTTGAACTCGAGCGCGACGTATTCGGCACTGCCGCCAAAAAGCGCATTGGCGATCGCATACGAAAGCCCGACGCCGAGTGCGCGAACGTGCATTGGAAAGAGTTCCGCCTTTACCAGCCCGCTGATCGACGTGTAGAAGCTCACGCCTGCGAGCGCGAGGATCACCAGGCCAAACGCCGTGTAGGGGTCGGTGACATGCGCGAGTGCGCTGAGGATAGGCACGGTGCCGAGCACCGTCAAGACACCAAAGCAAATCATGGAATTGCGCCGGCCGATTTTGTCCGACAGCGCGCCGAATACCGGCTGCAGCAGCATGTAACAGAGAAGTACCGCGGTCATGACGGCGCTCGCGGTCCGCGCATCCATCTTGGCGGTGTTGACCAGGTACTTCTGCATGTACGTGGTAAATGTGTAAAAGATGAGCGAGCCGCCAGCGGTGAACCCGAGCACCGTTAAGAACGAGCGTGGATAGCGGAACACGCCGCGCAGAGTTCCGGCATCCTTCTGCCGCCGAACCTTGTCCGATGTCGTCTCGGTAAGCGAGCGGCGGAGGAAGAAGGCGACGAGCGCGGCGAGCGCGCCAATCGCGAACGGAATGCGCCAGCCCCACGCCTTGAGTTCGGCATTGTCAAGGTACTGTTGCATCACCACCAGCACCAGCACGGCGAGCAACTGGCCGCCAATGAGCGTGACGTACTGGAACGACGCGTAGAAGCCGCGATGCCGGTGGACCGCGACCTCGCTCATGTACGTCGCGCTGGTGCCGTATTCGCCTCCGACTGATAGACCTTGCAGCAAGCGCGCGACCAGCAGCAACGTCGGTGCGGCCACGCCGATGCTGGCGTACGTTGGTAGCAGCGCCACCATAAGTGACCCGCCGCACATCATGATCACGGCGATCATCATTGAAATGCGTCGCCCATGCTTGTCGGCGATGCGGCCGAAGAACCAGCTGCCGACCGGTCGCATCAGAAACCCCGCGGCGAATACGCCTGCTGCATTGAGAAGCTGCGACGTCTGATCGCCGGAAGGGAAGAATTCAGACGCGAAGTAGAGCGCGGTGAACGAATAGACGTAGAAGTCGTACCACTCGACGAGATTTCCGGACGAGCTTCCGACAATCGCCCAGATCCGACGGCGCGTTTCGGTCGCGCCGATGCCGTGAACGTGATGAGGATGCGTGGTGGTTGTCATGTCCTGGTCCAGTAAGCTGAAAGCGTGCGCCCAGCCCTTGCGAAGCAACCCGGGGATACCATGGCGCACTGGGGAGTCGGGCGCCATCATCGCACTGTCACAGTACCGCGGCAATGTTGCGACGCGCAACCGCGACACGCATAATCGTGCAGCCTGAATCTCGCTGCCGTCAACATGAATCGGCGGACCTGATGCGACTACACACGCTTATTCTGATCGTTGCTTCCGCCCTCGGGGCGGCGTCGGTCCAGGTCACGGCTGCGCCTGGTACCGAAACGCCGATCGAGCACCTGATTGTGGTCATCGGCGAGAACATCAGCTTCGATTGCCTGTTTGCGACCTACGAAGCGCCGGCTGGAAACAAGGTTGCCAACTTGCTGTCGCGGGGCATAGTCGACAAGCAAGGACAGCCGGGACCGCGGTTTGCCGAGGCATTGCAGCGCAAGGCGAACGTTCGCGAGCGCTTCGCGATTACGCCGCCGACCGACGGCGTATTCGCCACCCTGCCTCAACCGGGCACGACATACGCCAAGGGCCTTCCCAGCTAGTCGTCGGACACCAATCAGGGCGGCGAGGCGATGGGTTTTTACAGCATGAGCAGCGGCGACGCGGGATACTTCCGCGAGCTTGCGCGCAACTTTGCGCTGGCCGACAATTACCATCAACCGATCATGGGCGGGACCGGTCCTAACTTTCTGGCGCTCAGCACCGGTTATGGGGGAATGTACCTGGATGCGGGTAAGCCCGCCATGCCGCCAGCCGACCTGATCGAGGATCCCGATCCGCGGCCGGGCACCAACAACTGGTACAAGCGATCGGGTTATAGCAGCGGCGCCTACACGGCGTGTGCCGATGCAAGCCAGCCCGGGGTGAGGGCAATCCGCGACTACCTCGAGACCCTTTCGTATCGAACATTCAACGACGGCAATTGCGCGGCGGACACCTATTATCTGGTGAACAATCGCAATCCGGCCTACACCTTCGACGGGACGCTGCAGGCACGCGGTCCGGGAACCAACCTGCTCTCGCCACAGACGACGCCGAACATCGGCACTGCGCTGGCAGCGAAGGGCGTGTCGTGGAAGTGGTATAGCGGCGGTCGCACCGCGTCAGGCATCGACAGGAGCCGCTACTGCCCAATCTGCGACCCATTGACGCATTCGACGGCGATCATGACCAGTGCACTGCGCGACAATCTGCAGGGCGTGGATGCTTTTTTTCGCGATCTTACCGACGCAAGGGCGTTGCCGGCGGTCTCGTTCGTGATTCCGCCCAATTCCGAATCGGGTCATCCGGCGTATTCGACCGTCTATGCGCTGGAACGTTTCGTCGTGGAAGTCGTAACCCGGGCTCAGGCCAACCCTGTCGTATGGAGCAAGACTGCGATTCTGATCACGACCGACGAAGGCGGTGGCTATTACGACAGCGGTTACGTCCAGATCCTCGACTTCTTTGGCGATGGCACACGGATTCCCCTGCTGGTCGTGTCGCCGTTCGCGCGGAAGGGCTATGTCGATCACACCTACTATGATCACGTGTCGGTGTTGAAATTCATCGAGCGCAATTGGCATCTGCCACCGTTGTCCGAACATAGCCGCGACCGACTTCCCAATCCGGTGATGAACGATGTCGATCCATACGTGCCGTCCAACCGCCCCGCCATCGGTGATCTGATGAACCTGTTCGGGTTCCGAGCCACGACCGAGGCGCGGTGAACCGGCCCGCAGTTCAGTCTTGCGGTAACGGTAATCTCGTTCTGTTGCGCAGGCGCACGGCTGCGGCGAGTTGCTCCAGTACCTCGGTTGTAGTCTCCCAGCCGATGCAGGCATCAGTCACGCTTTGGCCGTAACGCAAACCATGGCGACCCTGTTGGATATCCTGCCGTCCCTCGATGAGATGGCTCTCGAGCATGACCGCGCAGATGGCAGGCGAGCCGGCGGCGATCTGGCCCGCGACGTCCGCTGCCACGACCGGCTGGCGACGGTGATCGCCGCCGCTGTTGCCGTGGCTGCAATCGATCATGAGGCGTGGCGTGAGGCCCGCTTTCTCCAGTGAAGAGACGGCGTCGCGCACGCTGGCGGCATCGTAGTTGGGCCCGTCGCGGCTGCCTCGAAGAACCAGATGGCAATGGGGGTTGCCCGTCGTCGTTACGATGATGGCGCGGCCAGCGATAGAAATCGACGGAAACTTGTGCGGCTGTGCCGCCGCGAGGATCGCGTCCACCGCCGTCTGGATATTGCCGCTGGTCGGGTTCTTGAATCCGACCGGAGCCGACAGCGCGGAGGCCATTTGCCGGTGCAGCGGGCTCTCCGTAGTGCGAGCCCCGATTGCGCCCCATGTCAGCAGATCAGCGTAGTACTGTGGCGTCACCAGGTCGAGAATTTCGGAACCCGCCGCAACACCGATGCGCGCGCAGTCGAGCAGCAGGCGGCGGGCGTCATAGAGGCCTTGGCGGATATTGCCGCGACCGTCAAGATCGGGATCGTAGATGAGTCCCTTCCAGCCCAGACGAGTCCTGGGTTTTTCGAAATACACGCGCATGACCAGGAAAAGGGCATCGGCCACGCGCGGCGCAAACTCGCGCAGGTGCCGCGCGTAGTCGAGCGCTGATTCCGGCTCGTGTATTGAACACGGTCCGGCCACCACGAGCAACCGCGGATCGCGGCCGCAGATAATTTCCTGCGCCACGCCGCGCGAGGTCGCGATCCGAACCGCCTCGTCTTCGCCGGCGTGCAGCTCGGCATGCAGCTCGCTAGGCGCAGGCAGCGCTTCTTCGAGCGCGATATGGATGTCGGAAATGCGCGTGGGCATGACAGGATCGCTACTGGGGAAAGCGCATCAGTTTGGGCGTATCCTTCGGGGCCTCGAAGCGGGCGGCATTGAGCTGCATGGCAAGAAAGGTGTAATAGCCGACTATTCCTGTGAGATCGACCACGCCCTTTTTGCCGAAGCGCTTCTCCGCGCGGTCGAAGGAACGATCCGAAACGCGCTTGTTGCGCAGGAGCTCGGTGGCGAAATCATAGACGATCTCCTCGTCCTCGTTCATTCCCGCCGGGCGCCTCCCGTCAGCGATCGCGTCGGCCGTCTCCTGCTTGATGCCGACTTTGAGGGCGATCGGATAGTGCACGTGCCATTCGTAATCCTGGGTCCATTCGCGGGCTGTGACCAGGATAACGAGTTCGCTCAGCGTATTGCCGATCGCGGACTGATAGCGAAGGTAGTCTCCCATGGCGCGCGCCTGGTTCATGACCCGAGGGCTGTACATGAGCGGCTCAAAGGGGCCAAAAACGGGAACCTTGCGCGCGGCCAGAAAATCTTCCGCCGCCTTTTTCTGCTCGTCCGTATACCGCTCCGGGGGAATGGTCGGCAGTCGCTCCTGGGCGATCGCGGTCGCGGCAACGACGAGGGTGAGTGCGGCGGCCAGAAGTGGTCTCATGGGAGCTTCCTAACGGGTTGAATGTCGAACGGAGCACGTTTCGCACCGGCACCTTAGCAGGGATATCATTGGGCATTCCCCATTTGTTCGCGGCGCGGAAGCCTGTAAGCTTGAACTCGGATTCTGGCCAGCGGATCTATGCAATCACGACTATGCTAGACAGTTCAATCAAGCCGAGCTCCATCGTCAACTTTCTCGACCAGTACGTGATCGGTCAGGACGACGCCAAGAAGACCGTAGCCGTCGCGGTCTACGCGCATTTCAAGAAAATAGCACGATCGCAGCGGGACAACACGCGGATCGACAAGAGTAATGTGCTACTGATCGGCTCCTCCGGAACCGGCAAGACGTTGCTATGCGAGACGCTATCGCGAGTGCTCGGAGTTCCGTTCGCGACTGCGGAGGCGACTTCGTTGGCGCAGACACGCTACGTCAATGAAGAGATCGAGGCGGTCCTGCGACGCCTCGTCGACAAGGCGGACGGCGACATAGCCGAGGCCCAAAATGGGATCGTTTACATCGATGAGATAGACAAGCTTAAGGCCACCGACGGTGAGCGCCGGGGCAGCTCGGGGGAAAGCGTCCAGCACGCGCTTTTGAAAATCATGGAAGGCGCCCCGGTCCGGCTGGGCGACTCACAATACCTTGATACCACCAACGTACTGTTCATCTGCGGTGGCGCATTCGTCGGCCTGGACGAAATCATGTCGCAGACGCATGGATACGGCTTTATCGCCATGTCGAAAGATGACAATCAAAAGATTCTGGACCGGCTCAATTCGCGCGTAAAACCGACCGACCTGTTTACCTATGGCCTGATCCCCGAATTCACCGGCAGGCTGCCGATCGTCGCGCACTTCCGCGACCTTACTCGCAAGATGCTGATCCGAATCATGACCGAGCCTAAGAATTCGCTCTACACCCAGTTTCGCGAATTGTTCCTGAACGAAGGCGTCGAGCTGACAGTCGAGCCGCTGGTTTTCGAGCAGATTTCTGAAGTGGCGTTCGAATACAAGACCGGCGCGCGCAGCCTGCGGGGAATATTCGAAGAGCTCATAACGCCAGTTCTCTATATGATTCCCGATCAGCCCGATATCCGCAAAGTCGTCATCTCCTCCTTGTTTACCGCGCCCAGCTTCACCCGACAACCCCGCGCTTCGTAAAAGCTTCGCTTGCCCGGATGCCTCATGCGCCCACGAGGCGATCGGCAAGCGCCGTCAGGCTCGACGCGGCATAGTCGACCGGCACGCTCGCGGCGCGTTCGCCTTTGCCCGGACCATACTCGTCGGGACGCGCGATGAAGGCCGTACGAAATCCCAGTGCGGCGACGGCTGCGAGATCGTACGAATGCGCCGCGACCATCATGGTCTGCTCGGGCGCGCAGTCGAACGCCGCGGCGGCCGAGAGGTACACGCTCGCCGTCGGCTTGTAGTCGCGCGCGAATTCGGAACCAAGGATGGCGTCCCAGATCAGCCCGTTGCGTCGGGCAAGATCGACCATGATCGATATATTGCCGTTGGAACAGGGTGCAAGGAGGTACTTGGCGCGCAATCGTGCCAAACCCGGCGCCGTATCCGGCCAAGCGTCGAGGCGGTGCCAGGCGCGCGCGAGCGCGGCGCGCGTATTGTCGTCGAGCGCATCGAGCCCGAACTGGCTGAGAATCAGGTCGAGATTTTGCCGCAGCAACACGTCGAGCGTGGTGAATGGCGCGCGACCGCTCCGCACTTTTTCCATCGCCGGCCGGTAGCGGCTCTGCCACGCATCGGCGAACGCCTCCGCGTCGATGGCAATGCCGAGCGGCGCGAAGATCGCGCTCGTCTCCCTGATGATTGAGCCGCGCCAGTCAACCAGGGTACCGAAGACGTCGAAAATAAGAGCTTGCACCCGCTCCATGGCCTGCTCCCGCGTGGATGCCTATTGTTGCACTCCCGGCGTTCGGCGTGTACTATGACAAAAGCATATTACCGCAACGCAGGGAACGCTTCGTGCTCCCTTGCACCGCACACGCATGCGCTCCCAATTCTGTCCGTTGACCTTAGCCTTCGTGCTGGGCCTGCTAATGGCTTCGGTTGCGCTGGCGGCATGCCCACCGTCGGTACCGGTAGAAGGCGCCGCGCCGACGGTTCCATTGCCGCTTTTCCCTCCCGACAATTGGTGGAACCAGGACATCTCCGCTGCCCCTGTCGACACCAATTCGGCTAGCTATATCGCGTTCGTCAACAACGGTGGCACCCGCACCTTGCATCCGGACTTCGGTGGCGAGGTTTCACCTGGCAGCGCGGCGATTTACGGCATGCCCTACGCCATCGTGGACGGGTCTCAGCCGAAGCTGGCGGTCTCTTTTGTCTACTGGAGCGAGAGTGACGGTGTCAATTACACGACGGGCCAAGGAATCCCCTTCTACCCGATTCCCTCGCAGGCCATCACGCAACCGCATTGGGTCGAGGGCGGCTCGCCGGGCGATGTGGACGAGCGCAGCGAGCAGGATCGCCATCTGCTGATCATCGACTGCACGAACAATTACCTCTACGAGCTCTACAACGTCTACTATGATTCGCGTCAGTCGCAGTGGTACGGCGGTTCGGGGGCATTCTTCAACATGAATACCGACAACCGCAGGCCCGAGGGTTGGACTTCCGCCGATGCGGCCGGTCTCGCGATTCTTCCGGGTCTTATCCGTTACGACGAAGCGTGGAACGCCGCCGTGACGGATATCGGCCACGCATTTCGCGTTACCGTCCGCGCGACCAACGGATACGTCTATCCCGCTTCGCACGACGCGGGATCAACGGCGGGTGCGCTTCCGATGGGTGCTCGGTTGCGCCTGAAGACGAATGTGGGCGGACTAGATCCCGCACTGCGCACGAGCGATCCCAACGTGCAGAAGATATTCCGAGCGATGCAGAAATACGGCCTCATTGTTGCCGACAACGGCTCGGACATGTACATCACCGGGACGTTCGACACGCGTTGGGACAATGACATCCTAAACCCGGCGTTTGCTTTGCTCAGCGCAAGTGACTTCGACATCGTGCAACTGGGATGGCAACCGACCGCGAGTCCCGCCGCGCTTGCCTCGATCAGCGCGAGCCCAAGTGCGGTCGTCGGTGGGAACCCGGCGACGGGCACGGTTACCCTGACATCCGCCGCGCCGACGGGTGGCGCGCTAGTTTCCCTGGCGAGTGCGAGCAACGCCGTCACCGTACCCGCGAGCGTGACGGTCGCAGCGGGAGGGAACTCGGCAACGTTTGGTATTACCACGTCTACCGTCGCGATCCAGACCCTGGCGACGCTTTCGGCTTCATACGCGGGCATTACGAAGACGATCACCTTCACGGCCAATCCTGGCGTTCCGGCGGTCCTCGCTGCGTTGTCACTCAACCCCACAACCGTGATTGGTGGTACCCCCATCACCGGGACGGTTACACTCAAGGCTGCAGCGCCCAGCGGGGGGGTGACGGTCATGCTCGCCAGTTCGAGTCCCGCTCTGGCGTCGGTGCCCGCGCACGTCCTGGTGCCGGCTGGGCAGACTTCCGGCGCGTTTACCGTCGCCACCACGAAGCCCCCAACGGAGACAACCGTGGTGATCTCCGCTTCCTATGCCGCTGTGTCGAAGAAGGTCAAAGTGAGGCTGACACGGAAGTGACGGCGTCGCCCCTGTCGTCCATGGCGGGTGCTGAAGGTTTCGCAGTGCTTGCCATCCATCGCAAGTTGTAGTTCCCGCGCCCTGACGCGTCGGGCGAGAAGCATTCACCGCGTAACCCTGCGCCCGGCAACGGTTGCCTCTTGGCATTGCCCTATCCCATGGGAGTAGCATTGCGGCCATCAAGCAGGTCGCCAAACGGACCAAACCGGCCGGGCTCATCGGGCCGCCGCCTGCCAGGAGGAGGTTTTGTATGCGCAAACGCTTCAACGTCCTGATCATGGGCGCGTCTTACGGCTCGCTGTTGGCAACCAAGCTGCTGCTCGCCGGCCACGGGGTCAAATTGGCCTGTCTTCCGGCCGAGGCGGAATTGATCAACCAGGAGGGCACCCGCGTACGTCTGCCGGTCAGAGGCCGCGACGCATTGATTGAGATCGATTCGCGGCGACTACCCGGAACGTTGTCTGCCGCCACGCCGGATGCAGTCGATCCCGCGGGCTTTGATCTGGTGGCGCTGGCCATGCAGGAGCCTCAGTATCGCGCCCCGCCCGTGCGCGACCTTCTGCGCCGCGTGGCCGACGCCAAGGTGCCGTGCATGTCGATCATGAACATGCCGCCGCTGCCCTACCTCGCACGCATTCCCGGCCTGAATGCGAATGCGTGCAGGAGCTGCTACACCGATGCAACGGTCTGGGATCACTTCGATCCAGCGCTGATGACGCTATGTAGCCCTGACCCTCAGGCCTTTCGTCCGCCTGACGAGAAGGTCAATGTGCTGCAGGTAGGACTTGCGACCAACTTCAAAGTCGCGCGCTTCGATTCCGACGAACACACCGCCATGCTTCACCAGATGGAGGCCGATATCGAAGCTGCACGTTTCGACGACGGCAGTGGTGCCATTGAGCTACCGGTGAAACTCAAAGTATACGATTCGGTATTCGTTCCGTTGGCGAAGTGGTGCATGTTGATGACGGGCAACTATCGCTGCATACAGAAAGAGTCAGTGCGCTCCATCAAGGAAGCGGTGTACGACGACCTCGAGCAATCGCGGTCGGTCTACAACTGGGTTGGTGAGCTGTGCAGGGCACTGGGCGCTTCCGAGCGCGATCAGGTTCCTTTCGAAAAGTATGCCAGCGCGGCGCAAAGCCTTGCCAAGCCTTCATCGGTGGCGAGGGCCGTGTCGAGCGGCGCAACCTACATCGAAAGGGTAGACCGTCTCGTGCGCAGCGTCGCGGCGCAGAAGGGGATGCGCTGCGAGGCGTTGGAGGAGGTCGTTGCCGTCGTCGACGCGCGCGTGGAGGCCAATCGCCGCGCGGCCTGAGGTCAGGCCGGGCGCCGCGGTACAATGAGCTTCGCGATCAACGTCTGCACGACCTCGCCGCGCTGATTGAGTGTCTCGCTGCGCAGAGCGACCGTGCCACGGTCCGGGCGCGAGCGCGACGGCGTCACACTGAGGACTTCACTTTCGACCCGCAGCATGTCGCCCGGCCGCGTGGGATTGGGCCACGCGATTTCCGCACCGGCGCCGATGAGGCCTCCCGCAATCGGCACGCCGCCGTCGACCAGCAGACGCATCGTGAGGGCCGCCGTGTGCCAGCCGCTTGCCGCGAGTCCTCCAAACAAGCTGGCGCGGGCCTGTGCATCGTCGAGGTGAAACGGTTGCGGGTCGAACGCGCTGGCGAAAGCCTTGATCTGGTGCTCGTCGAGCCCATGGATTGCGCTGCTGAAGCGCTGGCCGACGTGGAGATCCTCGAGATAGAGTCCACCGCCAATGGGCGGTCGATCGGTATCGGCCATGGGATACCCGTATTTCAGTAGAGGGGTGCCGGGCGTGGCAGCGCCGGCACTTCGACCGGCAGGCGGGTGAGGTCGCCACGGACAAAATCGACCACCGCCGCGATCACGGTCGCATCACGCAGGAGCCGGTAATGCCCAAGGCCATAGGTCTTGAGCAGCCTCGCTCCCGGCATGCGCTGCGAGAGGCGCAACGTGTGCTCGAAGCGCACTTCGGCATCGTTCAAATCGTGCACGAACAAGGCCCGCACACGCACTCGTTCCAAGTCCTCGATGCGGTCGATCTCGGCAAAAGGGACGCCGTAGCGTTGCTCCAAACGACGACGCATCGCCTCGCGCACCTGCGGCGTGATGCCGAGCAGGCGGGCAAAGTGGTATGCATGCTGGTCAATCGACGACGGAGCACTCACGAAAACCACGCGGCCGAGCGCAATGCGGCGACGCAGTGCCATGCCGAGCGCCGCAGCGCCAAGCGAATGGCCGATCGTTGCGGCCATCGGTCCGTGGGTGGTGACAAGCGCTTCCACCGCGCGCACGAAATCGGGCAGACCAACTGCCCGGCGGGGATTTTCACCGTGCCCCGGTTGATCGAACCACACCACCCGATAGCCCGCTGCCAGCAGGGGCGAGACGAAGCCACCCATCTGCAGGCCGCGCCCTCCCCAGCCGTGAACGAGCAGGACGGCTGGGGCCCAGGCGGGCCCGGCCTGCCAGACGGCGAGCAAATGTTTGCCCGCGACGACCGTGTCGCGCCGCGCATCGACGGGTTGCACTCTGCGCCCTGCGTAACGCGGTGGCGAGGTAAACAGATGCTCGGCATGGCGCCTTGCCACGCGCGGAAGCAGTCGGGAAGCGAGCGCGAAATAGACACGTACCAAGCTCCTTATGGAGCTTTTGCGCCGCACGATCGTTCTATTTCCGGATATGCCCAAGCTAACGTTCATCGCCAAAACCTCCGCAGCAGAGTTTTCAGGCGGCCGCGACGGCCAGGCTGACAAGCCGATCGAAAGCGGCTCGCGCGCGCACCTCGGCCCGATGAGGCTCGAACAGGCGCGCGTGGTGGTAGTAGGCCAGGATCACGCCCATCATCTCAAAGACGAACTGGTCGCAGTCCAGGCCCGATCGCAAATGCCCTTGACCAACGGCCAACTCGACTGCCCGGACCAAGCTCCGTTCTAGGCCGGCGAAGTGTTCGATCACTGCGTCGCGAATCGGCCCAGGATGGTCATCAAATTCGACCGCTGCCGCCTGCATCGGGCAACCGTGCGCGAGCCCGCAGTGGGTCGTCCAGGCAAGCCACTGCTCGAACAGTGCGCGCAGACGAGGCAGGCCGCGCGGCGCCTTAAGCGCCGGGATGAAGACGGTTTGCGTGAAGCGTGCGGCCGCGGCCTCGATTGCCGCCACCTGCAACTCCTCGCGCGATCCGAAATGGGCAAACAACCCACTCTTCGACAACCCTGCGCGTTCGGCCAGGGATCCGATCGTGAGTGACTCAAAACCACTTTCACTGGCCTGTGCCAGTGCAGCGTCGAGAATCGCGGCACGCGTGTCTTCGCCTTTGCTCATACGAAAAGAATACGAACGTTCGTGCTTTTTGTCAACAGGCCCGACCACGCGGACGCAAGGCTGCCAATCGGGGCGTGCTCAACTGTCTCGGGTTTTGGCGTCGAGGTGTGCGAGAACCACCGGCCACGCCAATTGGTGCCGGTCCCGCGACGGCGCGTCGAGGAACCCCGCATGGGTCAGCCGCAGGCGTGTTCCCCCGCCTTCCGGCCCCAATTCGACGGTTACGACGGTTTCCGCGCCCTTGGTGCCATCCTTCCCGGTGACCCACGTCAACTCCACAAGCCCATCGGGTTCGAGCCTTAGGAAACGCCCGTAGTGGGGGTAGCGTTGGACCGGGCCGCTATCCTCGCCCTGGAAAACGGTCTCAAAAAAGAAGACTGCATCGACCTCCGGTTGCATGAGCACCGACCCGGGCGTGGCAAACCACCGATCAAAATGCCGGGTCCACGCTGCAAACAAGACACCAGGCGGCGCCGCCAGGATGCGCTCGAGCGTCAACTGAAAGGGGCGCCCGGTGAGATCCGGCACGGTTATCGGTCTGCGCAAATGGGCCTCCCCGATCGGGCGACGTGTCGATCTGACGATTAGCCAGCCGTTTTCGAACCGGCCAGCCACGCGCGGCCCCGGGCATAGAGCGCCTCTACTTCCGGGCCCTTCGTGCCGGGCATGTCTCGCTTGACCGCGTAACCGATCTTCGACTGAGCGTAGGCGAGGTGACGGTAACCTACCGGGAATTGCGCGAGCAACGCCTGGTCGAGTTGCGGCCAAGCTCCCGGCGTCACCGCATCGATGCGGTCCTTTTCGTAGATCGGTTGCCGTAGCACGATCGCCCAGCGTTCACCGCGCCGTTCGAAAAAGTCGTAAAAGCGACCCGTGCATACGATGTCGCACGGCACGCCTTCAACCGTTGCGCGCTGCGAAATGGTCATCTTGGTCTGGCTGATTGCCCGTGGTACTGAAACATCGATCGCAGTGCCGCCGAGAAAGTGGAGAATGCTGACGCCTTTGTCCGAAGCTTCCCTGCTGACGCGAATGAATTCCGCCGCCGACCCCTGGAACCAGGTGGCCATCATGACGCCATCGTCATGCCAGACGTCGCGGAAGCGATCCCAGTCGCCAGCATCCCGCCACAAGACCCAGTTCTCGACGACCTCGCGGATCCTCACGCGCTCCAATGCGTTCCCATCCATTGCCATTCCCCCGGTGCGGCCGACGCCGCTGCCCTCATTGTCGTAGAGGCCGCAGCAGAGCGCCGCCACGCCGACCAATTGCGGTGGCTTACTCGTGCAGCCAAAACCAGTTCAGGTTTCGCAGGCGGCTAGCGCGACGGCGTGGCGATCTCTTCCGCGGCCACAAACCGATCACGCCCCTCTGCCTTGGCACGATACAGCGCCGCGTCGGCCTGCAAAATCCAGGCGTCGACATTGACTGTCTTGGCGTTGGTTTCTGCGGCACCGACACTGACCGTGCAGCGCAAATCCGGAGCGCCGTCGAATGTCTGGCCAGCCAAGTGACCGCGGATACGCCGGGCGGCTGTTTCCGCACCATGCAAATCCGTATCCGGAAGAACAAGCAGGAATTCGTCACCGCCGTAGCGGGAGACCACATCGATCGCACGGCAGCATTCGCGCAAGGAATCCGCGACGGCGCAGAGCACTTCGTCGCCCACCGGGTGGCCGTAGCGGTCGTTGATGTCCTTGAAGCGGTCGATGTCCAAGACGAAGAGCACCGCGGGCCGGCCGGTGCGGTGGTTGCGCGCGAGCTCCTGTTCGGCTTGGGTGAAGCCTTGGCGGCGGTTGGCGAGACCCGTCAACCCGTCGGTGCGACCCAACGCATCCAACCGCCGATTCTGCTTAGTAAGCTTGCGAGCCATGGAGTAGGTGACCGTGCTGATCGCCAGCGGATACAACACCAGCAAGGGAATACACGCGACAATCACCGGCATCGGCGTCGTAAGATCGATCGGCACGCCGAGCAGCGCCGAAGCGATCACGCCGGCGCCTACGAGCAACGCCAAGGAGCGCAGCAGCAGCGACGGACCGCCCACACTGACCTTGTCGACGGCGAGCATCGCGGCGAGCAACGCGCTGGGCAACAGGTTGAATTGCATGACCGCGATCCACATGCCGCCGAGCGCGGAATCGGTCATCAGGTTGCGAAGTTCGGCTCGCTTCGGATTGGCTCCGCGCAGCGCCAGCAGCAACGCCAGGTGTGGCCAGACAAAGCCATTCGCGAGCAGCACGATCCACCAGCCGAGCGGGGCGTTATGCAGTTTCAGAACGGACCCGACGCACAGCGCGCCGAGGCCCAGACCCAATGTGCGCAAGCGGTGAATGCGACGAACGAATCTCAGCTCGCGCACGTGGTGCGCGATGACACTTTGGCGGAAAAGGTCCTTTCCTTCGAGTGCGATGGCGCCATAGCCACCCAGGTGGCTACCCGCACCCGCCTCGGAGGACGCCGCCAGCGACGCCGCACCCGTGCTGCCCTCGTAATGCTTATGGTCCATAGTTGACCGCCGACGGCATTGTTCCGCCCCTACGGTAGTATTGCGCCCTTCGCACCGATTCAGCAAATAGCTGCCCGAGGCGGCCACGGATTGGTCTCCCGATCCGGCGCGATCGCTCGAAGCTGGGAGTTGCCAATGCGTAGGACGGTTGCAGGCATCGTCGCTGGGCTGATCGTCTGGGTTGTCGTCGCGACCGTCGTCAATCTGTTGTTTCGCGCACTCTGGCCGGGCTACGGCGAAGTGGAGCTCGACATGAAGTTCACGTTTGCCATGCTCATTGGCCGGCTCCTGCTTGGCGCGCTCTGTTCCCTCTGTGCCGGCATCGCGCTGGCCTGGATCGCGAAGGAGTACGCCACCAGGGCGGCCATCGTGCTCGGTGCCGCATTGACCATCCTATTCGTCCCCATCCACTACCAGCTGTGGCGCAACTTTCCGGTCGCCTATCACCTGACTTTTCTGCTTTCGCTCTTGCCCGCGACCGTTCTCGGTGCGCGCCTGCATAGCGCGTGGTCGAGTTGACCGCCAAGGCGCCACGACCTAAAGTCTGAACTCCGAAGGGGTAGCGCTTCAGTGGCTGCGCCGGCCGATCATTGAATCCTCTGACCGCCTCCCGCCCATGACCTCCACACCGTTACCGCTGCAAGAGAGCGCTCCGCGCTGGACTTGGTTGCCAAGGCTCGGCACATGGAGGTACTACGCCTTGCTCGGCGGCGTCGGCATCTTCATCCTAGGTCCCTTGGGTGGTCTTGCTGCGGCATACATGAACTTCTCCCTCGGATTTTTCGTCGGTGGACAGGTGCTTGCCGGCATACTCGGTTCGATCGTGACTTTCGGCTATGGCGCATCGGGGCGTCATGGGGCGAACTACATCCAGACAACCGCTGCCTCGGTGGCCGGCATGAGCGGGATGGCGGTTGTGATCCAAGCCATGACCTGGCTGGGACTCCCGTCACCGCCACTCTGGGAGCTCATCGCATACATGCTGTGCATCGGCATGTTTGGCGTCGGCGTGGGCATGCTCTATACGCCGATCCTGGTTGACCGGCTTCAGCTCAAGTTTCCCTCGGGCCTGGCCGTTGCCAACATTCTGCGCTCCCTGACAGATCCCGAACTGCTGCGGCGGTCGGTGGCGCGCCTGTTCGGCGGCATGGCGCTGGGAATAGTCGGCGGCATTGGCGCTACCGAGAACGCGTTTCTCGGGGCGATTGGTTTGTCCACGTCGACGTTCGGAGCCGGAATGATCGTCGGTGCACGCATCGGCATCGCGGCCCTCGTCGGCGGGGTTGTTAGCTGGGCGATGATCCCTTACTTCGTCTCCATCGGTTGGCTCAAAGCCGGCGACCCGTTTCGCAAGATTACCTTCCTGATTGCGCTGGGTATGATCATGGGCGCCGCGCTCATCGATGTCTCGCTGATACTCTTTCGTGCCTACCGGCGTGCACGCGAGCACGCCGCCGTGCCCGTCGAGCAAGAGGATTGGAAGCGGACCAATATGCGCAGGCTCGTTGCCTGGGTCGTGTTCTGGGGTATCTGTATCGTCGTCGTGGGCTCGCAGTTGCTGCATCAGCCGGTTGGCTACCTGGTGTTCGCGGTCCTCCTCGTATTCGTCTTTGCACTCGTCAACGGAATCTCCGTTGGCATGGTGGACTCGAACCCGATTTCATCCGCGTTCGTGGTCACCGTGATCCTGATGGCCGCCATGGGCCTCAAGGACCCGACGATTGGGCTCATCGCGGCTACTGTTCTGCTCGTATCCACCAGCGAGGCATGCGATATGCAGCAGGATCGCTCGACCGGCTGGCGGCTCGGCACCAATCGCACGATACAGTTCCGCTTCCAGGTGGCCGGGATCGTGATGGGTGCGATCATGGCGGTCGTATTCGCCGAGCTGTTCATGAGTGCCTACCCTGTGCTGCAGCTCGATCAGACAGGCCTTTCAGCCGATCAGCAGCCGGAGAGGTGGACTTCGGCGATGACCTACAAGTTCGTCGGGGTGTTGCGCAGCCTGACCGACGACAAACCCTACCAGCGCACCGCGATTTGGATCGGCGTCGCGATCGGATTTGCGACGGAGGTACTACGCAAGGTCATCAAGTCGCGGGCCACGTACAAGAAGTTCGTCAGCGCTAGCCGCGCCGGATTCGCCACCGACTTTCTGCTCGACGCGGTGTTGTTGCCGTCGCCTTACGCGTCGTCCTTCGGCGGCTTTGTCAACCTGCCCACGTCCTCATGGTTCGCTGCAGGCGGTGTGGTCGCGAGCATTGCCAACAGCATGCCCAAGCGCAAGGATGAAGCGGCTGCGCTCCCCGAAGACATGAGCACGGCTTCGCTCGTCGGAGGTGGCCTCATTGCCGGAGACGCGCTTGCCGCGCTCGGATTAGGCATCGTTGGTCTGCTGGCTACGGTGTTTGGCTGAACTGCCAGTAGGCGCGGTCCGGATCGGATCGCCCGGCGATTAGCTAGTCGGCGCCGTGGCGGAAGGTCCGCCGGGCCCTCCAGTTCGCGGTACGATGTGCTTCGCCATGGCTCGCGCGCAAGACGCAAAGACCCTCGCGACCTACGCCAGCAAGCGGGCGTTCGATGTCACGCCCGAGCCTTCGCCGCTCGTTCCCCTGCGCGCTGGCCCACTGCTCTTCGTGGTCCAGGAACATGCTGCGCGCCGTTTGCACTATGACTTCCGCCTGGAGTGGGAGGGCGTACTCAAATCCTGGGCGATTCCGAAGGGTTTGCTCATTGATCCGGGCGAGAAGCATCTGGCTGTGCACGTCGAGGATCATCCTCTGGACTACGGGCCGTTCGAGGGCGTTATCCCACCCAAGCAGTATGGCGCGGGCAAGGTGATCGTCTGGGATTGCGGCATCTATTCACCCGACGAGGGCGGCTCGCTCGTTTTTGACGATCGCGCCGCGGCCGAGCGACGCATGCGCGAAGACATGGCAAAGGGCAAGATCAGCGTTACGCTCGCGGGCACCAAATTGAAGGGTTCCTTCGCGTTGGTGCGTACCGCGAAGGAACCGAACTCCTGGCTGCTGATCAAGCATCGCGACCGATGGCCTAAACGTGTCTTGCCCGCGGACGATCTTGCCCGCTCGGTGCTCACGGCACAGACGGTGCAATCGATTGGCCCGTCGCCGCGCCGAATTGCCTTGGCGGCTTTGATCCCAAATGGGCCGCGCGAGAGTGTGCCGACAAAGCTCGCACCCATGCTGGCCAGCGAGGCCGACGAACCATCGACGCGTCCCGGATGGCTGCACGAGCCCAAACTCGATGGCTATCGCGTGCTCGCGTATATCACCGCCGGCAAGGTTACGCTCCGCAGTCGCAACGGGCTCGACCTCACGGCGGCCTATCCGACCATTGCCTCAGAGCTTGCGACACAACCGGTGCGGCCCATGATTCTCGACGGAGAACTCGTTGGCTTCGAGAATGGCAAGCCTTCCTTCAACGCAATGCAAAAGCGTTCGCAGCTCGCCACCGAGCGCGAGATCGCGGCGGCGGAGCAGACCCTTCCGACGGTGTTCTACGCCTTCGACGTCCTGCATCTTCTGGGCATGAACCTGCGCGGCGCAGCATACGAAGATCGGCAGCGTTACCTCAGCCAGTGCCTGATGCCACTGTCCCACGTGCAGCCGGTGCACACCGAAACCGATGCTTACGCGCTATACCAGGCGTCAATTGCCGCCGGACTGGAAGGCATCGTTTCCAAAAAAGCCGATAGCATTTACGAACCGGGAAGGCGTTCGCCCTACTGGCTCAAAGTCAAAGCCGTGCAGACCGGGGAGTTCGTGATCGGCGGTTTCACGGCCGGCGAAGGGCATCGCCGGGACGAATTTGGGGCCCTGCTGCTGGGCTACTGGGACGAGGGTGCGAAGCTGCGCTATGCCGGTCATGTGGGCAGCGGATTCAACGATCGAACGCTGGTCGAGATCCGCAAGCGCCTGGCCGCGTTAAAGACCGCAGAAAGGCCATTTGCCACCGAGCCGGACCTGCATGCATCGACCACCTGGGTCCGGCCGGCGCTGGTCGCGGAGGTGCAGTATCACGAATGGACGCCAAGCGGGACCCTGCGCGCACCAGTGTTCCTGCGACTGCGCGATGATGTCGATGCGAAGAGCGTTCGGCGCAGGGACGCGGCGGGGGCAACCACTCGCAACGACTCGACCGACGTGGTGACGAGCGTGTTGCGGCAGCTCGCGACGAAGGAATCGTCCCTGTCGCTGCAGGTGGGCGCCCATCGCATAGGTGTCTCCCAACTCGACAAGACGCTCTGGCCGGCGCACAAGAAGTGGCGCGCGGCCACCAAGGACGACCTGCTGCGCTACCTGGCCGCGATGGCCCCCTATATGCTGCCCCATCTTGCCAACCGGCCACTTACTCTGATCCGCATGCCCGACGGCATCGATGGCGAGTCGTTTTTCCAGAAGCACCTCACGCAGAAGCTCCCGCCGTTCGTGGAAACGGTGGAGGTGTACTCGAAGAGCAAGACGGAGAACCATGCCTACCCCCTGTGCAACAACCTGGCGACGCTGTTGTGGCTGGGCCAGCTGGGCACGCTCGAATTTCATGTGTGGCACTCCAGTCTCGCCGAGTCCGAGCATCGCTCCGCCTACTCCGGATCGCTGGCCAAGCTCGAAGCCTCGGCACTGAATTACCCGGATTACGTGGTATTCGACATCGACCCCTATATCTATTCGGGTAAGGAAGCTCCGGGTGCGGAACCGGAGTTCAACCGCAAGGCCTTCGAGGCAGGCAAGACGGTCGCGTTCTGGCTCAAGGAGCTGCTCGACGCCCTGTCGCTGCGATCCTTCGTCAAGACGTCGGGCAAGACGGGATTGCATATTTTCGTGCCCATCGCGCGTACCCTTACTTTCGTGCAGGCACGGTCGGTATGCGAGTTAATTGGCCGCCACCTGATGGCGCAACACCCGGATGTCATCACCATGGACTGGAGCGTGGACAAGCGGCCAGGCAAGATCTTCTTCGACCACAATATGAATACACGGGGCAAAACCCTCAACGTGGCGTATTCACCGCGCGGCGTGCTCGGCGCGCCGGTATCCATGCCCGTGACCTGGGAGGAGCTGCCCGGCGTGCAGCCGCCCGATTTCCGCATGGATAACGCGCCTAAGCTCATGGCCGCGCGGGGGGACGTCTGGCGCGACCTGCATACCACGCGGCAAAGCGTCGAGGCAGCACTGAAGATGTCGACTTCCTAGCTTGAGGCGAATCCAATCCTGGTATACCCTTCGCGGTTCGTGAAAACGCGTGGCCGCGCGTCCAGGGTGAACGGATGCGCGCGGAGCCACTCGTAAGGATCCAGCTTCGAACGAAGGAGGTCCGATGGCTGCTCGCTCAATTGCTTCCCTGTCGCTGACTTTCGGCCTGGTTTCGATTCCGGTGAAAGTCTTTCCGGCCACCGAAAGTTCGGGCGGCATCCGCTTCAACTTGCTGCACAAGACCTGCGGCTCTCGTCTCAAGCAGCAGTACATCTGCCTGAAAGAAAGCGTGCCGGTGGAACGGGCGGAGATGGTGAAGGGCTACGAATTCGAGAAAGACCGCTACGTGATGTTCACGCCCGAGGAGCTCGCGGCGCTCGAGGACAAGAGCGAGCACACGATTGACATCGTATCGTTCATACCGACCAGCGCCATTGATCCCATCTATTACGACAAGGCGTACTACCTTGCACCCGACAAGCGCGGTGCCAAGCCCTATAACCTGTTGGTAGAAGCCATGCGCGAGACCGGACGCTGCGCCCTCGCGACCTGGGTGTGGCGCGGTAAGCAGTATGTGGTCCAGGTGCGCATCGGCGGCGAAGGACTGGTACTGCAGCAACTCCTCTACGCCAGCGAAGTGCGTTCGATGAAAGACCTGGAGATCGAAAAAACCGAGGTCAAGAAGCCGGAATTGACGCTGGCACTGCAACTGATCGACCAGATCTCGGAAGACAGCTACGACCCTTCCGCCTACAAGGATGAGGAAAAGCAGCGGATCGAAACCGCGATCGACGAAAAGATCGCCGGCAAGCAGATTGCTGTATCGGCCGAGCCAGAACCGAGCGGCGGTCAAGTCATCGATCTCATGGACGCCTTGCGCGCGAGCCTGGAGAAGAAGAAAGCCGCCAAGGCGGTCCCAGCGGCGGTCGCCGACACCGCCACGCAGGCCAAGGTGCGCAAAACTGCCAAGCGCGCCATTGAACCGAGCGCCGTAGAGGCGAAAGGACGCGAACGCGCCAGGAAGTGATTGCTGAGCGCATGACCACCTACACCCTGCGGGAGATCCAGGCAATGCTGGGTATCTCGCGGTCGGCAATCAGCAGCCTTATGGCCGCCGGCTTCGTCTCTCCCGGCCGCGGTCGGCGCCGCGAATACCGCTTTACCTTCCAGGATGTGGTGATGCTGCGCACCGCCCACAGCCTGCGTGAAGCGCAAATTCCAGGGCGCAAAATTCTTCGCTCCCTGCGCCGTTTGCGCGATACCTTGCCCGCTGAGCTGCCGCTTAGCGGTCTGCGCATCACCGCGGCCGGCAAAGAGCTCGCGGTGCGCGCGGGCGACACGCAGTGGCAGGTTGATTCCGGCCAATTGCTGCTCGACTTCGAAGTCCGGCCATCCGGCGCGAGCGTGAGCGTGTTGAGCAGGCCGCTGGTGCCCGCCGAAGCCACCGCCGCCGGGCCACCGAGCCGAGGTCGCCGCGAATCGGTCTTGGATGAAGCGGTGCAGGCCGATGGTGCCGACTATTGGTTCGAACGCGGGATCGAACTCGAAGCAAGTCGCCCGGCCGAGGCGGAAGAGGCCTATCGAAAGGCGCTCGCTCGCGCACCAGCCTTGGCCGATGCCTACCTCAACCTTGGCTGCCTGCTCGGCAATGCCGGACGCGGCGCCGAAGCGGTCAGCCTCTATCGGAGTGCGCTCAGACACTGTCCAGACGAGCCGTGGCTGCATTTCAATCTGGCGATTGCACTCGAAGACCAGGGAAAGCCCGTCGAGGCGTTGGCGTGCTACGAGAGGTGCCTGGAATTGTCGGCCGACTTCTCCGACGCGCATTACAACGCGGCGCTACTGTGCGAACAACTCGGGCAACCAAGCAAGGCGATCAAGCACTTCAGCGCCGTGCGACGGCTGCAGAAGCGCTAAGGCCGCCCAGACACCCGGGCGGCGCGAGCCAAACCATGCGCGTCGAGGAGCGCCGAATCGACGTTGAGCCAGGGGTGGAAGTCTCATCGGTGTGGGCCTACCCGATGCAATACGAACCTGGCACATCCGCTGGCCTCATCCTGGCGCATGGGGCGGGCACCGACATGCGCAGCCCGTTCCTCACTTTTTTGCAGGAGGCGCTGGCGACCCGCGGCATGTTGACAGTCAAGTTCAACTTCGCCTATCGGGAGGCGGGCCGAAAAGTCCCGGATCCCCCGCAGCGGTTGATGCTTACCTGGCGCAAAGTGATTGAGCGCGTGCGCGCCGACGCCGGGCCGGGAGCACTTTTCCTGGGCGGACGGAGCATGGGTGGCCGCATCGCATCGATGGTCGCCGCTGAGGGCGAGCCTGCCGATGGGCTCGTTCTCCTGGGGTACCCGCTGCAGCCGGCCGGGCGTCCCGAAGTCGTGCGTTCCGAACACCTTGCCCGGATTACCTCTCCGCTGCTGTTCGTCCAGGGTTCGCAGGATCGGCTCTGCGATCTGGCCCTGCTACGCAGTGTCCTGGCAAAACTTTCCGCGCCGTCGACCGTGCACGTGATCGAGGAAGGGGACCATTCATTCAAGGTTCCGAAACGCAGCGGCAAAACCGAGCAGCAGGTATGGGACGACATCGTAACCAGCACCGCGTCATGGCTGAAGCAGATGACGCCCGCTGGCCCGCGTACTGCGCACACCGCCCGAACCGACATGCGCCGCGGCGCCGATTCGCGCTGACAATTCTTGGAGAGGCGTGATGTCTTTGCTGGCCGGGACGAGCGGCTATTCCTACAAGGAGTGGCTGGGGCCCTTCTATCCGGAACAACTCCCTGCCGGCGAGATGCTGCATTACTACGCCGAGCGTTTCCCAACCGTTGAAATCAACAACACCTTCTATCGCATGCCCGCCATCGCGGTCCTTGAGCAATGGCGCGAACAGGTGCCCGACCACTTCGCCTTCACCCTGAAGGCACCACGCCGCATCACGCATGACAAGCGTCTGCGCGAGACCGAAGCGCAAGTGGCCGAGTTCATGCGCCGCGCCGCTGCGCTTGGGAACAAGCTCGGCGCGATCCTGTTCCAGTTGCCCCCGTACCTCAGAAAGGACCTTCCTCGCCTGCAAGACTTTCTCCATACGCTGCCCTCCGGCACGCGCATTGCCTTCGAGTTTCGCCACGCGTCTTGGCAGGACGACGAGGTGTACGATGCGCTGCGCAGCCGGGGCATTATGTTTTGCGTTACCGACACCGATGAAGGTGACACACCGTTCGTAGTCACCACGGATTGCGCTTATGTGCGGCTGCGGCGAACCCACTACGAAGACAGCGAGTTGGAGGCCTGGGCAGAGCGTATCGCGGCGCAGTCTCTGGCTCGGACTTTCGTCTATTTCATGCACGAAGACGACGCGCTTGGAACGACATTCGCGCGTCGTCTGAGCGAACTATGGCAGGCGCGCGGATCGATGTGAAGGCAACTTGCGGCCTTCGAGTCACGGCCCATGCGGCCCGGGTCGGAAGGCATTCCCGGACTTGCTAAGATGCGTCTCCGCCTTACCGGACCCGCGATGCAATGGCCACCGAGTTGCTGTTTCGAAGCGACGCCTACCTGACGACCGCACAAGCGCAGGTCATCGCAGTGTACGAGCGCGGCATCGAGCTCAACCGCACTATCTTCTACCCGATGGGAGGTGGGCAGCAGGGTGACATTGGCACGCTGCTGCGGTCGAACGGCGAACGCATCGCTGTCACCGACACGCGCAAGGGCGACGCGCCCGAGAGTGTGTTGCACGTCGCGGCGCCCTTGATCCAGCCGCCGGAACCTGGGGAAACGCTGACGCTGGCCATCGACTGGCAGCGTCGCTATGCGTTGATGCGGCTACACACCGCACTGCACGT
>Ga0302324_100004770_pt1 | contig 29920 bp, 26 predicted proteins | sample Palsa_T0_1_FD_201949 | JGI IMG/M metagenome (GOLD analysis project Ga0302324, IMG submission 201949) | Peat permafrost microbial communities from Stordalen Mire near Abisko, Sweden - Palsa_T0_1 | ecosystem: Environmental > Terrestrial > Soil > Palsa > Peat permafrost | place: Sweden: Abisko...
AAAAAACATCGTAAGGCGAGCCGTTGAAGTTGCCGTTGGTATCTTGCGAGAAAACCAAAGTATCCAAATATTGCACTATCAGCGCGGCAACGGTTTGGACAATTTCATCGTCTGACACATAATAGGGGTCGGCCGGATCCATATTTGTCAAGTCGCCAAGCCAATACTGGTAATCTACCCTGTATAGCTGCGAAATCTGTCCCGGAGGGTAGGCCAGCATGACTGAATAAGGATATCCGCCGCCGTATCGGCTGTGCGCCAGCTCTCCCTGGCCGTTGTCATACCGGATAACATTCGCGATATGATGTATGGCGGTTGCATACTCTGTTGGTTTCCAGCCGTAATTCCGCCCCGTCAAGGTTGCAATGACCAAGTCCTGCGGCGTTGCGAATTGCGCGTCAAAGTGCAGAAACAAAGGCACATCCCGCGGCAGTAAAGCGTTGACCAGCGTCGGCGCATTCCGCGGCGTTTCCACGCTCCCGTCCCCAATGTTAGGAATCGGACTGCGCGGCGCGAAATCGCAGTAAGTCCGATTGCCCAAAAAGTTCCGACTCAAACTGTTCTGCATTTCGTTCACCAAATGACAAGCGCGGCAATTCATGGATTGTCCGGCAAAGGGGCCCGGCTGCGGCCCATAAATGGTTGTGAGAGTGTTCAACACCGGATCGCCCTTGGTCAATATCACGTTCGTCGCGCCGGGAGAATTCGTGACCTCGCCGCCGGAATAATCGACATTGGTAATATTGGGCACTATCGCGTTTACGTCCCCGCCGCAGTTGGTGAAGAAAAACTCGGCGAACCGCGTTTCCAAAAACAGACGCTCGCCCAGATTTGCCGCCGCGTTCGTGGAATTATCGTTCAAGACAAAAGCCTGGGCGCGAAAAATCGTTGCAAGCAACAATGCGCCCATGACTATTGCAACGTGGCGGGCCGTTCTCATTGCGATAATGATTTAAGCAAACCTTACAATGCCAAGGGAGAAGTCAACTGACAAGAACGGTAAATCGAAGGAAATTGTTCAAGGATGCGTAGCAAACAAAGACATTTGCGAGCAGAAAACTTGACAAACTCATAGCGCATTGTAGTCGAGAACAGCCTTGCGAGACAATACCCAGATTTAGTGAGATCGCCATCACCGAAACAGGTGAAGCATTCCAAGTTGGGCGAAATTAAGGAAGACTCCGCTCGGGGAAAGCCGCTCCGGGCCAGGCTCTGTGTGCTCGCTTAGACACTTACAATGTTTGGTCGCAGGAAGCGCATGACGGTGTCCCCATGTTTGAGGAGCTTGGTTTCCTCCCATTCGAGCGGGATGCTCAAGGTGTCCCGTTTGGTGTGGCCCAGGATGAAAAAACCGCCAGCTTGCAATACCTCCGGCAAGGCGCGCTCGTCCAGCAATTGTTGGGCGAAGGACGTGGAGCGACGTCCCGTGTTCTTCTCGCCGTAAGGAGGGTCGGCCAGGATTAAATCGAATTGTTGACGATCGAGGGCCAACTGCCGGAGGGCGGCGAAGGCGTCTTGCACGCGAATTTGCAGGCTGGCGGCGGGCAGGCGCGTTTGCTCCAGGTTGGAGCGGATGAACTGGGCGTGGCGGCTGGATTTTTCGACGCACAGCGCAAACGCGGCGCCGCGGCTGAGGCATTCCAAGCTCAACGCGCCGGTGCCGGCAAACAATTCCAGCACCCGCCCCCCTTGCACGCGCGGGCCGAGGCTGTTGAAAACGGCCTGCCGCACCAGGTCGGGCGTGGGCCGCACCTCGAAGCCTTTGGGCGCTTTCAAAATGACGCCGCCGGCGCTGCCGCCAATGATGCGCATAGCGAATCTGTCAGAGCCGTTCGCGTCCGCCGTAGCCGGTTTCCAGATCGTGCCAGAATTCGATGTCCTCCTCGTCTTTTTCCCAGCACAGAAATACCTCCCGGCCGTCGCGCAAGGCGGGGAAATCCAGCAGGCCGCGGCGGAGGTCCTTGACCTGAATTTGCCGCCGGCGGAACTCCTGCAAAGTTTGCTGGCATTGCGCCAGGGTCTTGATGGATTGGTTGACAGGTTCGCCGCCGGCGTCATCGCCCTTGGTCAGCAAGGCGGCGACCTGCTCGTCCAGGAACTGGAGGCGTTTCTGGCATGTCTCCAGTTGCAAGAGCCACTGCCGGATCAACGGCAGGAGGGCGCGGGCTTCTTCGATGGCGTAATGTTTGGTGAATTGCACGTCGCCTCAGAGGCTGCCGCCGGAAAATTGGTCCAACTTACGTTTGGCATCTTCGTTGGCGTCGATGGAGAAGGACTTTTTCCAGGCCTCGATGGCCTTGTCGGTTTGATGCAAGGCCAGGTACACCTCGCCCAGATGGTCCAACACGGTGGGGTCCGGCTCGGGGGTATATTGCATGGACTTGAGCAATTGGGGCAATGCTTGCTGCGGCTGGTTGAGCTTGAAGAGCACCCAGCCCAGACTGTCAAGATAAGCCCCGTTCTTAGGATCGAGGCTGACTGCCTTTTCGATCAAGGCGCGGGCGCGGGGCAATTGTTCGCTGCGGTCAGCCAGCATGTAGCCCAGATAATTGAGCGCTTCGGCGAAATCCGGCGCAAGACCGATGCACTTTTGCAGATATTCCTCCGCCGGCTTGTAGTCGTGGTCGCGCTCGCAGGCCGCGCCAAATTGGAAATAAAACCGCTGGTCCAGCCGCGCCGGGTCGGTGGCCAAACCGATCACTTCCGCCTCCTTGAAATGGCGGATGGCTTCGGAAAAATTCTTGACATGAGCCTGGATCACGCCCGTGTAAAATTCGCAGGCGAAAGTTTTGGGAAACCGGTTGCGCGCCTGCTCCAGAGTGTCAAAGGCCTCCCGGCTCCGGTGCAGGTCCAGTTGCACCAAGGCCAGGTCGTAGTAGGCCTGTTCAATCGTCGGGTCCCAATGCAGCGCGTTGTCGAAATCATCGGCCGCTTCGGCCAGGCTGCCGCCCTCGTAGGCCAGTTCGCCCAGGACAAACCAGGCCCGCGGATAATGCGTCGGATTGTCTCGAATGAGCGCCTGCAGTTCTTTCATGGCATTGGTGCGATCCTCGGTCTGGATGTAAAGTCCCGCCAGCTTCTCCAGGAGGCTGTCGCGCGTGAGTGAGGGATCGGGATGCTCGGCCAAAAGCCGGGTGTAAATCTCCGCGGCTTTTTTTTGCCGGTTCATCCGCGCGTAATCTTCAGCCAAGACCTGCCAGTAGCGGGCGTTGGTGATCTTGAGGCCGGCAATGCGGTCGAGAAGCGCGACAGCCGATGTCTCGGCCTCGGTGTCCTTGGGCTGGTCTTTGAGATATAAGTTGTAGAGGTCCACCACCGCCAGCAAGAGGCCGGGGTCGGCCTGAACCTGGCGGGCGGCGCGATGGATCGTTTTGCTGGCTGCGGCCCATTGCTTGTCGTGCAGGAGGACTTCGACTTGACATGCGTAGCCGTCCAGCGCGCCAGGTTGCCGCTGAATGGCCAGCTTGCTGGAGGCCAGCGCCTGTTTGAAGCGATTGGCCTGAAGCTGGGCGCGGGCCAGCCACGCCAGAACCACCACCGAGGCATTGGTGCGGCTGGCGGACTTGGACAAAACGGCCAGAACCTTCTCATTGTTCTTGTTTTGCAGGAGTTGCGCAGCCACCTCGACGACAAGCCCTTCGTTGGACGGATCGGCCAGGGCGGCCTCCTCCCACTGCCGGAGGGTGCCGGCAGCATCTTCGTTGTCGAAGTAACTTTCCCCGGCGGCGAAGTGGGCAAAGGCGTCGGCATTGCCTTTGACAAGGTGAAAGCGTGGCGCCAGCGCTGCGCTCTGGCCCTCGGCGGCTGGCGCCGTGGACGATCGGCGAAGAGCCGTCGAGCAGGCCGGCAATAATAGGCTGGCCAGCCCGAAAACCAGAATGAAATGCAATGCCTTCATGCGTTGCGCGGCGGCCATGAGAAGCCGCCTCCCGCGCGTGAGCAGGTTGCCTCGGCAACCCCCAAAGGCCCAAGAGCACCCCTGGCTTACTTCTGCCAGGTGCGTTTTTTGTGGCGATTGGCGCGCAGCTTTTTGCGGCGTTTATGTTTGTTTATTTTGCTTTTGCGACGTTTCTTTAATGATCCCATAATTATTTTTTCATATCTGCTGCTTCAATATACCACTTTATTCAAAGGATACTCAATAATTCCTTCGGCCCCGGCCGCTTTGAGTCGGGGAATCAATTCCCGCACCACTTTCTCGTCAATAATCGTCTCCACCGCGACCCACCCCGGCTGGCTCAAGCAGGAGACGGTGGGGTTGCGCAAGGCGGGCAGGGACTTCAGCAGCGAAGCCAGGTCCTTCTCTTGCAGGTTCATCTTCAACCCGACCTTGCTTTCCGCCTCCAACGCGCCCCGCAGCAGGAGCGCCAGGGTCTCGATCTTTTGCCGTTTCCAGGGGTCTTTCCACGACGTGTGATTGACAATCAGGCGCGGGGTGGAAATCAGCAAAGTGTCCACGATGCGCAGTTTGTTGGCGCGCAGTGACGATCCGGTCTCGGTGATTTCGACAATCGCATCCACCAATTCATGCGCCTTGACCTCGGTGGCGCCCCAGGAAAATTCAACCTCGGCCTTGACGCCGTGCTTGCGCAGGTAGCGTTTGGTAATGTTGACGACCTCCGTGGCGATGCGTTTTCCCTGCAAATCCTTGGGCGAACGAATGGGGGAATCCTCCGGCACGGCCAGCACCCAGCGGGCCGGCTCGCTGGTGGCCTTGCTGAATTGGAACTCGCCAACCTCATGCACCTTGGAGCCGTTTTCGACGATCCAATCGTGGCCCGTGAGGCCACAATCAAGATAGCCATGCTCGACATAGCGGCTGATTTCCTGGGCGCGAATAAGCCGGACCATCAGGTGTTCGTCATCCACGTAAGGCACATAGGAACGGCTGCTGACCTGAATATGGAAGCCGGCCTTGGCCATCTTGGCGAGGGCGGCCTCCTGCAAACTGCCCTTGGGCAATCCCAATTTCAAAATGTCTTTAGGACTCATTTCGTTCGGCGTCACGTTTGGCCTTGGCCCGCGCGTAACTCTTGGCGGACTGTTTGACTCGCGTGACGGGCGAAATCTTCCATTGCCGCCGCGGCAAAGCCAACTTTTTCTTTTTCACTTTCATGGCAGGCTGGTTTGCCCCGTTTCCACCACTATTTTGGGGGCAACATCTCTTGTTTAAGCATGGATGGTGGGATTGCCGTGAAATGCGGATCGCGGTGAACCAGCGTTGCAGCGCGCAATATTGCCGTCGCGGCGATCAATGTGTCCATTGCGGAAGCGCGAGCCGTTGCGCTTATTCTCAAGCGTACTCCCTCGACTCGGAGGGTCTCATCCACGTTCACGACCTCGTTGAGCAAAGCACGGTAGCGGTTCACTTCCACGGCCCGTGTCGCAACGTCAACTCCAAGTTGGTGCAAACGCAATTCAAACTCGAAAAGCGCCAAAACGGAAGTTCCTGCCACGACTGCCGCATCCTCAAAAAGCGCCTGAACGCGAGCCGCACCCGGTTCGGCCAGGTAGTGGGCCAACAAGGCCGACGTGTCAAACAAATGAGTCATGGACGTTCGTCAGCCTGATCGAGCATGTCATCCCTCTCACGTTCTCGAATCAGATCGCCAATGAGGTCCGCTCCGGGCTTTAGCCAGCGCTTGCCCGCGCCCATGAGTTGGCGAGCCAGTTCCCCTCTGCTGGGCAACGGCTTGACGAGTATCGTTCCTTCATCCGCCTTTGCCCACTCCAAGCGCGTTCCGGGATGGATGTCGAAATCGCGGGCGATCTCCTGCGGGATGCTCACCTGATTGCTTTCAGTCACAGTCGTTGTCATAGGCACAGGCTACAGCATCGTCCCGGGCACAACAAGCTTGCAAATAGTGCCGATCCAGAGTGCGGCCAACGCACCTTCTTGATCCTCGAACTGTGACAGATGCCACGCGACTAAGCGTGCTGTGAGGCTCCGCGAGAAGCGAGTCAACCGTCGCGTCGGTAGCGTCTTCATTTGAATTTTTTTGCGGTATTTCCACCATATTGTAAGAGCAATCGCGACACCAAGGAGACTAAAGTATATCCAAGGGTGAGTACCCATTAGAAAACGCACTATATCGCCGCCGCCTCCCCTATAAACGCCATAAAGTGCCAGGATCGGATGAAAAGAGCTGCTCATTTAGTCCAAAGAAAACGCTCAAGGCATGAACTGGCTTAACATTTCTAATCAAGTAGCGCAACAATTTGGGAGTGCCTTTATCTGCGAGCCTCCCAACTCAATTGTTCGCTAACGGTTTTGTAAAAATCGTCTGCCGGCCTTGAACGCGGACTTCACCCCGCGCCAGCGCGCCGATCACGGCCGGATAAATCTTCCGTTCCACTTCCTGAATCCTGGCGTGCAACGTTTCCGGCGTGTCGCCAGGCAGGATCGGCACCGTTTCCTGGGCGATGATGGGGCCGGTGTCAATTCCTTGATCAACGAAATGCACCGTCACCCCCGTCATTTTCGCGCCGTAATCGAGGGCTTGCTTCCACGCCTCCAAACCCGGAAAAGCCGGCAGCAACGCGGGGTGGATGTTCACCACTTTTTGGGTGAAGGCGCGAAGCAGTTCGCCCTTGAGAATCCGCATGAAGCCCGCCAGCACCACCAAATCCACCTTCGCTTGGCGCAACGCTTCCAGGAATGCGGCCTCGGCCGGCTCGTCCAGCTTGGTGCGGAATTTGCCCGGAGCGATAAACCGCGCCGGCACTCCGCGTTCTCGCGCCTGCGTCAGTATGCCCGCATTTTCCACGTCGCTCAAAACTACCGCGACGCAGGCCGGGATCGTTCCCGCCGCGCAGGCATCGGCCAAAGCGGCCGCATTGGAGCCTTTGCCGGAGCCAAGGATTCCGAGACGAAAAAGACGATGCTCATTCATTGGCTCAATGCTTGGGCGGATGCTAAGGCACTTTTAAGGCAATGGCTTTACAACGAACTCCTCTCCCAGCCTGCGGCCACCCTCTCCCCGCCTTGCGGGGAGAGGGCAGGGAGAGGGGTTCATGTAAAGGCTTCATCTAATACAAAACTAAAGTGCTTCCGCCACCAGATCGCCCACCTGCGAAGTCGTGTAGCCCATTTTGCCGGCGGCCAAGCTCCTGATCTTCTCGCGCGTCACCTTGACCACCGCGGCCTCAATCGCTTGCGCGGCTTGGTGCTCGCCCAGGAAATCCAGCATCATCTGCCCGGCGCAAATCGCCGCCAGCGGATTGATCACGCCTTGGCCGGTGTATTTGGGCGCGCTGCCGCCGATTGGCTCGAACATGCTGGCCCCTGCGGGATTGATATTGCCGCCGGCCGCGATACCCATGCCCCCTTGCACCATCGCGCCCAAATCAGTGATGATGTCCCCGAACATGTTGTCGGTCACGATGACATCGAACCATTCCGGGTTCTTGACAAACCACATCGTCGTGGCATCGACGTGCGCGTAATCGCGTTTGACATCCGCAAAGTCCTTTTGCCCGACTTCATGGAACGCGCGCTCCCACAAATCGAAGGCGAAAGTGAGCACGTTGGTCTTGCCGCACAGGGTCAATTGGGATTTCTGGCCGGCGGCGAGGTCTGCGGGCTTCAAACCGCGCCAAGGCTGGCCGCCCCGCCGCTTGCGGGCCAATTCAAAAGCGAAGCGCAGGCAACGCTCCACGCCCCGGCGCGTATTGACGCTCTCCTGGATGGCGATCTCGTTGGGCGTGCCCTTGAAAACGAACCCGCCGGACCCGGTGTAAAGCCCTTCGTTGTTTTCCCGCACCACCACAAAATCAATGTCCTCCGGTTTCTTGTCCTTGAGCGGGCAGAAGCGTTCATCGTAAAGTTTGACCGGGCGCAAGTTGATATACTGCTCCAACTCAAACCGCAGCCGCAGCAGGATGCCCTTTTCCAAAATGCCCGGCTTGACCTCCGGATGCCCGATAGCGCCTAGGAGAATGGCCGGAAACTTGCGCAACTCCTCCACCACGCTGTCCGGCAACGCCTCCTTGGTGCGGAGGAAGCGTTCGCCGCCCAGGTCGTAATGGGAGTAATCGAGACGCAAATTAAACTTCTGTCCGGCCGCGTCGAGAACCTTGACGGCCTCGCGGACGACTTCCGGCCCCGTGCCGTCGCCGCCAATGACTGCGATAGGATAAGATTTCATTCAGTGCGGCAAATTATTTTCCAGTCCGCTCAGTTTGGAAAGCACGAAATCCCGCAAAGCTTGTTTGAACATTAGAAGGGGCCCTCGCATTTTTGGCTCGCTTGGAATGCAGGGCGTGGTATTGCTCGTTCAGCAAGATTATGAAACATCTGACACGCGAAGAATTGTTGAAACGCATCTGGATTGACCCGGCGCGGTGCGGCGGCAAACCGTGCATCCGGGGGCATCGCATCTGGGTCTCGCTCATTCTCGATCTCCTTGCCTCGGGCGTTCCAACGCCGGAGATTCTTGACGATTATCCCGGACTGGTGGAAGAGGACATCCTGGCCTGCATCGCTTATGGCTCGGAAATGTCGCGCGAACGGTATGTGGATATTCCATTGGAAGCTCATGTGTGAAACTCAAACTGGATGAAAATCTCGGCCAGCGTGGACGGGCCTTGCTCACCGCCGCCGGGCACGACGTTTCCACGGTGGCGTTGCAACGGATGGAGTCCGAACCGGATGCGGCGGTCATGGATGCCTGCCGCCGCGAAGGGCGCGCGCTGGTGACGCTGGATTTGGATTTTGCGAACCCTCTGGATTATCGTCCCAGCGATTACGCGGGCATCGCCGTGTTGCGCCTGCCCAAGAAAGCCTCGGCGGAAGATTTGCGCCAAACCGTCCAGACATTCGCCCGAGGCCTGGATTTAAACCCGCTGGCCGGCAAATTATGGATCGTCGAGAAGGGCCGCATCCGCCTCTATCAGCAGGACGACGAGGAATGATTTTCCGGCCCCGTGCCGTCGCCGCCAATGACTGCGATAGGATAAGATTTCATTCAGTGCGGCAAATTATTTTCCATGCCGGCCGGTTTGGAAAGCACGAAATCCTGCAGAGGCGAGGGCACTGAAAGTCGGCCAAAGAGCTTTCCTTTTCATTCCGTTTTCATAAACTCGGTTCATGGCGAAGAAATCTGACGTGAAACCGCCTGCTAACTTTGCGAATTTATGAAAGTTCCGCACCCAATTCCTTACCAGGGAAGCAAGCGGAATCTCGCCCCGCCCATTCTTGGATATTTTCCCAAGGACGTTGCGACGTTGATTGAACCGTTCGCTGGTTCGGCGGCCATAACGCTTGCGGCGGCCGCGCGCGGTCTGGCGGACCGATTCGTCATTGCAGATCTCAACAAGCCTTTGGTGGAATTATGGCGCGCCATCATCGAATCGCCCGAAAAACTTGCCCGTCAATATGAAACACTTTGGCGGGCGCAGCATGATGACAGGCGGCAGTATTACGACAAAGTCCGAGAAGAGTTCAACCGAACCGGCAAACCGGATCGTTTTCTTTATTTGCTGGCGCGTTGCGTGAAGGCTTCCGTGCGCTACAACGCCGACGGCCAATTCAATCAAAGTCCGGACAATCGCCGCATGGGCGCGCTGCCTGAAACGATGCGCCTCCATATTCTCGGCGCGTCGCATTTGCTGCGAGGAAAAACGGCCTGCATCGCCAGCGATTACCGGGAAATTGTCGCTCAAGCCACACGGGACGATCTTGTTTATTTGGACCCGCCATATCAAGGCGTCTGCGGCGAGCGCGACCCGCGCTATCTTCAAGGTGTATTGATCAATGAATTTATCGAAGTGTTGGAAACCATGAATTTCCGCGACATCAAGTATCTTGTCAGCTACGATGGGCGAACGGGCGAGCGCGTGCATGGACGCAAATTGCCGGATCGTTTGCGGCTGCATCACGTCGAACTGCACGCCGGACGCTCATCGCAAGCGACGTTGTTAGGACGGGCGGAAATCACCATTGAGTCGCTCTACTTGTCGCCCGCGTTGGCCGAATCCTTGAACCTTGCCAAGAGTTACCCGCGCCATTCTGTGAAGCAATTGGCGCTGTTGGAGGAGAAAGTGCAATCGAAATGAAATTTCCTCCGGCGTTTTTGAAACTGTGCAAAACAGTCAAAGCGAAACGACCCCGGACGGTCATTACACACATTCTCAAGCACGGTTTCATCACGTCTCAGGAATTGAAAGACAAATACGGCTACAACCATCCGCCGCGCGCCGCTCGGGATGTGAAGGAGCACGGCATCCCTATCGAGATGTTTCGAGTTGAAGGCCGCGATGGCCGAAAGATTGCCGCTTATCGCTTTGGCGATCCGAGGAAGGCGAGGTTTGGAAGCCAGGTTGGCCGGACTGTTTTGGGCAAGGAATTGAAAAAGAAGCTGATTGCACTTCACGGGCAACGTTGCGCGATTTACATAACGCCCTTTCCAGAGCGCGAATTGCAGATCGACCATCGGGTTCCTTTTGAAGTTTCGGGCGACGTTATCGGCGCTGAAATGTCGGCGGATGATTACATGCTGCTTTGCGGTTCGGCCAATCGAGCGAAATCGTGGTCTTGCGAGCATTGCGTCAACTGGCTTGAATTGAAGAAGGTCGAAATTTGTCGGAATTGTTATTGGGCATTTCCCGAAAATTACGCTCACGTCGCGATGCGGCAAATTCGTCGCGCCGATATTCTGTGGACGGAATCAGAGGCGGAAATTTACGAAAAGCTGAAGCAGCAGACGCTCGAACTTCAAAAGAATATTCCCGGCTATGTGAAGGAGATCGTCCAACAACACTTGAAGATAAAGCCCGATGAATAGTATTCCGGACAAAATGTACTTCTCAGTTTCCATGCACTCCGCAAAAGCGAAGATGATTATTTGAAAGGCTCGACCTCACCCCGGCCCTCCTGCTGAAATCAGAACAAATTGTCGGGCGGACGCTGGTGCGTGGGGAGAGGGAGAATGATTCGGCAGCCCCTTGAGAAGTCGTGCAACAGGATTGGCCGGAGACGCCTCCGCAAAACCAGAGACGCGCGATAGCCATTCCTTCCTGGGGGAGAAGGCCAGGATGAGGGCGAGCTAAAAAAACCGCGCCAGCGCGGCCATACTGTGTATTTTTGCGCTTGCATTCCCATTTCTGCGTGTTATAGTAGCACCGTGTGGCGCTCACGCGCCTTGTTCTTTGAAATAAAAATTAGGGGTCGGGGTCATCCGCCTTCGCTAAAGCTTCCGCCGTCGCTGAGGCTATGGCGGACGAGATGGCGGACAGGGTGGATTAGCAGGGGGAACTCGAAGTGGATCGTTGTTCCACTTGTTTGCGGTTTTCCTGGCCCGCCATAGGCTTGGCGGCGGCGGCTGCGTTTTTTCGCGGCCATTTCCGTGGATTCGCGGTTGCACGAAGAACGCCAGTCAAGCCTGGTCAAGGCTAATCAAGCCTTCGAAAAATAAAAAAAGGAAGATGCACTACGGCTGAATGAGGCCGGTTACGCCCAGTTACGGTCAGTTACGCCTAATTACGCCATTGAAAAAATAAAAACATGCCGCCCTTCCCAAAAAGCAGCCGAATCAGCCCACAAGAATTGGACTAAATTTGACCAGATTTGAGTGAATTTGACCAAATTTGACTAAAAAAAACGGTCTGAAAAATGGGCCGACCCTTGGAAATCAATCAGAGGTGATTGCAAAATGGTTGGAATCAAAAATCCAATTCACTCACCAGGCACCCCACGCAAGTCGTTGATTTCCATGATAGTTTCAGATAATTCCGCTCTTTTATTTGGAAAACTCACCTTTTATACGAAATGGTAATCGAAGGGTTTGCGCATCTCGCGGGCGAGCATCTTGTTGGCCTCCTTGGCGCCTTCGCCGGTGAACTTTTCGCGCGCCGGGTCCCACTCCAGCTTCCGGCCCAGACGCAACGCCATCACCCCCAAATGACACATCGAGGCGGACCGGTGGCCCGTCTCCACGTCCGCGGCCGGCGGCTTGCGGGAGCGGACGCAGTCAAAAAAATTGCCCATGTGGTCGTTGCTGGCGTAAAGACGCGTCGCGCCGGCGGGCAGGGGCGTGGAAAGCAGCGCGGGGTCACTGGCTTCGATCTCCTCGCGATTGACCCAAATCCAGCCGTTGGTTCCCTCGAACTTGAGGCCGTTGCGCTGGCCGTTCTCGTTGACGACGCCGCCGTAAATGCTGTCGTCGCGCGTAGTCTTGACAGTCTGCCGGACGCCGTTGGCGTAGGTGAAAATCACCTCGTAATCGCTGAAGGCGGTGTAGCCGCCGGGAATGGGCCGGGTGTAAGGCGCGCCTTCAATCTTGACCGGGCCGGCCAGGCCGACGGCCCACCGGGCGATGTCGTTGTGGTGCGCGCCCCAGTCGGTCATCGTTCCGCCCGAGTAATCGTACCAGTAACGGAACGTCAAATGGCAGCGTTGCGGCACATAATCCACCTTGGGCGTCTGGCCCTGCCAGAAATCCCAATTCAACCCGTCCGGTGTCGGTTGGGAGGAGAAAGGGCCATCGCGCAAACCGGCAGGCAGCCAAACGGTGATTTGCTGGAGTTGGCCGATGCGCTGGTTGCGCACCAATTCGCAGGCCAGGCGGAAACGGGAGCTGCTGCGCTGTTGGGTGCCCGTTTGCAAAACGATGTTGTTTTTGCGCACCGCGCTGATGACGTGATGCCCCTCGTCAATGGTCAACGTCAGCGGCTTTTCGCCATAGACATCCTTCCCTGCCTTGGCCGCTGTCATGTTGACAAGAGTGTGCCAATGGTCCGGCGTGGCGTTGATGATGACCTGGATGTCGTCGCGTTCCATGAGTTTCCGCACATCGTCAAAAATGGCGGCCATCTTGCCGCCATTAGCAAACTGGTTGGCGGCGGCGGCGGCGTGTCCGGCATCGACGTCGCAAACGGCGACGATGTCGCCGAAGCGTTTGGCATTGGAAGCGTCGCCACGGCCTTGGCCGCCGCAGCCGACGAGGGCGATGGAGGGTCGGTCATTGGGGCCTAATTTGCGGCTCGGCGCGGCCTCGGCGAGGTCGCGTTCCACGAACCAAGCCGGCAGCCCGGCGGCGGCGCCTGCCAGGGAACAGCGTTTGAGGAAGGACCGGCGCGAAATGAAGAAACTCTTTGTGCTCATGGATGAATACTATTGCACGCGAAGAACTGAGTCTATAAAATTGCCCGGAGCAAGTGCGATTGAGCTTTCATTTCCGTCGGAACGGCGGTATCGTACGAAAGATGGATTTGACACAGAAAGACATTCGAGATTTGGTGCATCAATCACCTTTCAAGCCTTTCCGTCTTCACCTCGCGGATGGCAAGGATATGCGTGTGCCCCATCCCGATTTCGCGCTCGTCAGCGCCGAATATGTGGTGGTGGCGTCCGAATTGCCGGGCGGAGTTCCGGGCGGAATAAACCTGGTGCCCTACGAGCAAATCGTTCGCGTGGAAATGCTGCCGGCGAGAAGAAAAGCGGCGTGACGGTGTCATATCAACCCGGCCCAATCGGGACTGGGCGAGTTGGCAGAAAGCGTCACCCACTCCAAATTCATCTGCCGCCGGAACCAGGTCAATTGGCGCTTGGCGAATTGACGGGTGCGGATTTTCACAAGTTCGATCGTCTCCGTCAGGCCGCGCTCGCCGCGCAAATATTCCACCACCTGCCGGTAGCCCAAGGCCTGCAGCGCGGTGGGATTATCCGCCAGTCCTTGCTCCAATAACGACTCCGTTTCGGCCACCAACCCCTGGCGAAACATCTCGTCCACTCGCCGATGGATGCGCGGGACCAACTCGCTCATCGGCCGCGTCAGGCCAATCAAGCCCGCGCTGGGCCGCTTGGCGTTTGCCCACGGGGCGCGTTGGGCGGAGAAGGGCCGGCCCGTCAGCCGAATGACTTCCAAAGCGCGGATCACGCGGCGCGGATTCCGGCGATCCATGTCTTGAAAGGCCGCCGGATCGTGCTGCTCCAATTCCGCCAGCAATTGCGCCAGCGGCGTCGCTTCCAGTTCGGCGCGGATTTTGGCGTTCCTCGGCGGCGCTGGCCCCAATCCTTCCAGATACGCTTTGAAATAAAGGCCGGTGCCGCCGCAGAAGATGGGCCGCCGACCGCGCGCCTGAATGTCTTGCGCCGCCGCCGCCGCCAGCCGGATAAATTGCGCGGCGTCGAAACTCTCCCTTAAGCTGACCACGTCGATGAGGTGGTGCCGGACGCGACGGCGGTCTTCGGCGCAGGATTTGGCCGTGCCAATGTCCAACCCCTGATAAACCTGCATCGAATCAACGGAGATAATTTCACCGCCGAGACGCTCGCAGAGTTCCAGGGCCAGCGCGGATTTGCCGGCGGCCGTCGGGCCGCCCAAAAAGATCGGGCGCGACGAGGCGTTTTCCATTTTTTTTAGGCCTTGTCCGGCACGGCGGACTTGGCGGCGATTTCCGCGGGCGGCGCCCTGCGCGACAGAATCCACAGCAGCAGGAGGCCGGCGACGATGACGCCGATGCTGACCAATTGCGCCGGGGTCATTCCATGCCAGTAATGTTCGGGACCGTAGTCGCCCCGGAACAACTCGACGAAGGAACGCAAGATGGCATAGCAGATCAGGTAGGCGCCAAAGACCAGCCCGTCAAATTTCCCCCGGCGGTAGAGCCACGCCAGGAAACCGTACAAGGCGAAGTTAAGCAGCGAATCGTAGATCTCAGTCGGATGGACGTAATGAGGGTATGTCTCGTGGTAAGGCGGGAACTGAATCCCCCACGGCAGCGTGGTGGGCCGGCCGTAGCAACAGCCGTTCATCAGGCAGCCCCAGCGTCCGAAGAAACTCCCCAGCGCGATGCTCGGCGCCAGAATATCGGCCAGCCTCCACAGCGGCAATTTTTTGATCCGGGCAAAAATGATGCACGCCAACGAAGCGCCGATGAGTCCCCCATAATAAACTATCCCGCCCCGCTGCACCATGAAGATTTCGTAAAGCGGCCGGCCGGCGAATTCCTCCTGCCAATAGGTAATGACGAAGCACGCGCGCGCCCCCGCAACGGCGCCCAGCAGGAGCCAGGGGCCGAGGTCGAAGATCGTGTCGGGATGGATTTGCCGGCGTAGGGCGCGGCGGCTGGCGGTCCACAACCCGGTCATGAACCCGGCCACCACAAAAATCCCAAACCACGTCACCGTGACGTGCCCGATTTCAAAAGCAATCTTATGCACTCATGGTCAGGGTACGAGAAGAGCGGGCAAATATCAAACCGTCCGAGCGCCTTTCGCTTTTCCGGGCTTCTGCTTCTTCTCTTAAGAGTAATCGTAATCTCTTCCCTTTCACGTCGTTTGACGGCGCAATTCAGCGGCATGATTCATTTTCAAATGCCGCAAGTATTGATCGGGCGTTTGGTGAGCATAACGCTCGAACACACGGCGCAGATAGGCGGCGTCTGAATGACATTCCAGCGCGATTTGCTGCAGCGTCTCGAGCCGCTGGAAATTTTGATCAATGTGCTGGCGGCATTGCTGATAGCTCATGAATGAATGTGGAGGCGCGCCGAGACCGTTGTAAGTCGCATGCGCGTCGCCCGTGCCGTCGTGATTGGTGTCCAGAATGTTGACCATGACCAGCGACGGCGGGCGATGTTGCCCGGCGGCCGACAGAGGATTTTCCTGCGAGTCGGAGGCCGAGTTGTCGGAAGGAGGAACGGTGACGGTCCAGGCGGTGACGAGGAGCATCGCCGCCGCCGCCATCCATGATAATTTTTTCATAGTGCTTGTTCTATTGTTGTGCTGACAAAAGACGGCTGGCCACATGGCCGGGCCTGTTGTTGCCTTTGTCTCTCATACGCATCAATAGACCGCCCCGCTGTTAAGCCATGATTTGCAAAACGTGGAAAATTGTTAAATCAGAGTTAATTTTCCGCAATTTGGCACAAGCGGGTCCCAAAAAAGCGTGGAATTAATAGTATGCTCACATCTCTGAATTTGGCTGTCCGGTCGGTGCAGGGAGTCGTTGAGTCTGGATTCCACAGCGTGCTTGCGCGTTGAACGAAAAAAAGTATTGTTCTGCCATGACTGCAACCTCTCTTTTTGGCCGGAGATTGAATTGACATGAAATTCATTGGCGAGAAGTTTCTGTTGCACAATCGCGCGGGGCAACGGCTTTATCGGCAGTTTGCCGAGCACGAGCCGATCTTCGATTTTCATTGCCATCTCTCTCCAAAAGACATCGCGGAGAACCGGCGGTTCGGCAACCTGTGTGAGATTTGGCTCGAAGGGGATCATTACAAGTGGCGGGCCATGCGGGCCAACGGCGTCGCGGAAAAATTCTGCACGGGCGCGGCCGCGCCGTTCGACAAGTTTCGCGCCTGGGCGGCGACGGTGCCGCACACTTTGCGCAATCCGCTTTATCACTGGACTCATCTGGAACTCAAGCGCTACTTCGGCATGGACGAATTGTTGGGCGAGGAGAGCGCCGGGCGGGTTTGGAAAAAAGCCAACGAACTATTGGCGCGGCCTGAATTCACCGCGCGCGGCATCCTGAAAAAATTCAACGTCACCATCCTCTGCACCACGGATGATCCGGTGGACGACCTGGCGCATCACAAAAAGATCGCCGCGGACGCCGCGGGCACGCGCGTTTTTCCCGCCTTCCGCCTGGACAAGGCGCTGGCGGTCAGCCAACCGGCGGCCTTCAACGCCTGGGTTGGCCGCCTGGAGCAGGCGGCGGACATGGACATCGCCAAGCTGGAGGATTTCGTTTCCGCGTTGCGGCGGCGTCACGACTATTTTCACGCGAATGGCTGCCGGTTGTCCGACCACGGATTGAATCAATGCCCGACCAGCCGCTGCCCGGACAAAACGGCGGCGGCGATTTTTGCCAGGGCGCGCCGCGGCCGGGCGGCTTCACCGGAGGAGGACGCGCAATTCGGGACCTGCCTGATGCTGCATTTTGGGCGATGGGACGCGGAGCGCGGGTGGGTCAAACAATTGCACCTCGGCGCGCTGCGCAACCCCAACACCCGGCTTCTGAACCAACTCGGCCCCGACACCGGAATGGATTGCATCGGAGACTTTCCGCAGGCGCAGGCCCTGGCGCGTTACCTCGATTTGCTGGAGCGGGAAGGACGCCTGCCCAAGGTCATCGTCTATAACAATAATCCTATTGACAATTATGTTGTCGCCGCCGTCCTCGGCAGTTTTCAGGACGGCTCGATTCCGGGCAAGATGCAATTCGGCGCGGGCTGGTGGTTCCTCGATCAGAAGGAGGGCATCCAGTGGCAACTTAACGCGCTGTCCAACCTCGGCTTGCTCTCGCGCTTTGTCGGCATGGTGACCGATTCGCGCTCCTTCATGTCCTTCCCCCGCCACGAGTACTTCCGCCGCGTGCTCTGCAATCTCATCGGGCAGGAAATGGAGCGGGGCGAATTGCCCAACGACGAAGCGCTGCTAGGCACGATGATTCACAATATATGTTACAGAAATGCGCGGCAGTATCTGGGGCTGCCTGAAACACTGCGGACGGCGGCTAGGGTGGCGGATGGGAAGAATGGGAAGAATGGGAAAAAATGAACGTCCCGACCAGAACGCGGTATGTCCACGAACCGCAAATTTGAATTCTCTCGCCCATGGCGATGGACGGTGGAGTTGTTCTCATTAGGCTTGATCTTAGTCCTGTTCGATACGCCAAAATCATTTGCAACTCCTGGGTTGAATTACTGGTTTTGGTTCAGTGACTTACGCGATACAACCTTTCCTGTGATTGCCCTGTTGTTCGTCACGGCCATACTCTCTTGGAGGAGGCACAGGGGACACTCTATATTCGGTTTGATTTTGTGCGCTTCGTGGTTGTTGTGGTCAGCTCTACCTAGATTATGAATTTCAAATTACGACTCCACCGTTTCTTCAACTGGACAGCGCAGTCGCGTCACACTGCCGGCTCCTCCGGCTCCGCAGGCGGGTTGCCATCGGCGCCGCCGCCGTCCAAGTCAATTAGAATGTCGCGCGGCTCGGCGCCTTTGCTCGGGCCGACGATGCCGCGCAATTCCAATTCATCCATGATCCGCGCGGCCCGCGTGTAGCCCAGGCGCAGACGGCGTTGCATGAGCGAGACGCTGGCCTTTTGTTCGCTGCGAATGACTTCGATGCACTGCTGGATGAGGTCCTCGTCCTCGCCGCTCGCGCCGCTTTCGGGTTCCATCCCCGTGCCGGTTTTTTGCAGTTGCTGGTGGATTTCCACCTCGTAACTCGGCTTGCCCTGCTTGGCGATGAAATCCACGATTTTCTGCAATTCGCCGTCAGTGATGAGCGCCCCTTGCACGCGGATCAATTTGGCCGAACCGGGCGGCAGATAAAGCATGTCGCCTTTGCCCAGCAACTTGTCCGCGCCCATCGCGTCCAGAATGGTGCGGGAATCAACCTTGGCCGCGACCTGGAAGGCAATGCGCGCGGGAATGTTGGCCTTGATCACGCCGGTGATGACATCCACGCTGGGCCGCTGCGTGGCGACGATGCAATGAATGCCCGCCGCCCGCGCCATTTGCGTGATGCGGGCGATGGCCATCTCCACGTCGGCGGGCGCGACCAGCATCAAGTCCGCCAATTCGTCGATAATAACAACAATGTAGCTGAGGTAGTCCGGAATGACGATCTCCTCGTCGCGCGGCACGACGATCTCTTCGTCCAATTGCACGGCGAAGCCGTCCGAGCTGGCTTCGACTTTCTCTTTGCGGGACATGAGCGGCAATTCCGGCGGCGACGGAGGGATCGGCTTGTGCTTGGGGCGCTCGTTGAAGGACTTGATGTTGCGCACGCCGACCTTGGCGAAAATCTGGTAGCGCTTTTCCATTTCGTTGACCACCCAACGCAACGCCAGGATGACTTTTTTTGGGTCTGTCACCACCGGGACCACCAGGTGGGGCAGAGAGTTGTATTGCTGCAATTCGACCACCTTGGGATCAATCATGACAAAGCGCAATTGGTCCGGCGGAAACCGGTAGAGCAGCGAGGTGATGATGGCGTTGATGCAAACCGATTTGCCCGAACCAGTGCTGCCGGCGATGAGCAAGTGGGGCATCTCGGCCAGATCGGCCACAATGGGCTGGCCATAGACATCCTTGCCCAAAACCAGCGGGATGCGGGCCTTGGTGCCGCGCCATTCGTCGGAATCGAACATGTCGCGCATGATGACTTTCGTCTTGACGAGGTTGGGGACCTCGACGCCGACGGAGCTTTTGCCCGGCACAGGGGCCAGCACGTTGATGCGTTCGGCCTTGAGCGCGGCAGCGATGTTGTTGCTCAGGCTGACGATCTTCTCCAGCTTGACGCCCGGCGCCGGATGCAACTCGTAGCGCGTGATGGTCGGCCCCTTGGTGATGTCGCCCAGGGAGACTTCGATGTCGAATTGGGCCAGCGTTTGCTGCATGAGCCGCGCGTTGGCCATGAGTTCCTCCTTGGACTCGGTGGGCTTGGTGGTGGTATCGGGGTATTGCAGGAAATCCAGCGACGGCAAGGTGTAATTTCCGATTTTGGGCGTGGCCGCCACGGCGATCGGTTTTGGTTTGCGCGGCGCGGGTTTGGGTTTGGGCGCAGGCGGCGCCAGGGTCGCGGCCAGTGGGGCCTCGCTGTTCTCAAGTGGCGCGGATTCGACCGGCTCTTCCGGTTTTTCCGCGGGCGCGGGCGGTTCCGTTTTCGGTTCGGCGGATTTTCCCAAAATGTCCGCTGTCGTGGCGGCGGCCACCTCCTTGGCGGGAATGACGATGCCTTCGTCGGGCGGCGCGGGTTCCTTGACTGGCTCGGCGTCCGTTTTTTTGGCGCGCTCGCCGGGCTTGGCCTGCGAAAAACTCAAGTCGCGCACGGTCGGTTCCGGCACGGGTTGCATGTCGGCGCCCAAGCCGGTCGGTTCGAGGACTTTTGACACTGTGCCCTTGGTGGATTTATCGAGCTGTTCCTGCAATTTGCGGGCCTGCTTCTCCAAATCGCGCGCGCGGCGTTCGAGATCGTTCTCGCTCGAAGTCTTGGCGGGCGTCTGGCCGCCGAAATGGGCTGTCCACCATTGGCGGCACCAATGGCCGAGTTTGAAATTGGTCAGGTAGATGAGGCTGATGAGATAAACAGCGCCCAGCACGATGCTCGCTCCAACTTTGCCCACGTAATGCAAGACGTGCGCGTTGAAGAATTGGCCGATAAAGCCGCCGACGCTCGGGGCGTTGAGCGCCATCTGCAAATGGACCAACCAGCGGAAGTTACTTTCGAACAGGCTGGCCAGACACATGCAGCAGAGCAGCAACACGCCGCCCCAGAGCCAGCGCCGCTGCAAATAGGAAAGGAACTGGAAGAGATAGCCCAGGCCATACATCAACAGCAGCACCGGAATCATGAAAGCCCCAATGCCAAAGATCCAAAACAACTTTTGCGCCAGCCACGCCCCGGCCGGGCCGCCCAGGTTGTGGATCGGATAATTGGGTGGCACCCGATTGGCCTCCAGGTCGTTGGGATCGTGCGAAAGCAGCGCCACGATCAGGAACAGCGCGGCCGCGCCCAGGAGGATGCCAATGACTTCATTGAGGCCGTGCGACTTAATTTGTGTTGCTTCTTTGCGAGCCATGTGGCAAGTCTAAGGCGGTGATTTTTGCTTTTAAAGCCAAAGTTGCGGAAGGGAAGCGAGATGGGGCCGGGAACATTTTGGCGATTCTAGCATCTTACGGCTGTGCGGGCGTGTCTCGCGCAGGAACAATTACAACGATAGAAATCCGAATTTTATGAAAATGAAAATCTGTTTTCCTCTCGAACCTGTAATAAATAGGGAACTTGTCGTCCTGGGCGACAATATTCGCATGGTTCGCCAAAGCCTCCATGTCTCTCAAGAAGCCATGGCCGACATGTGCGATCTTCACCGCACATACATGTGCGACATAGAAAGAGGCAAGCGCAATGTGAGTTTTTGCTCTCTTTTGAAGTTAGGGCGGGGATTAGGAACCACCGTTTCGGAACTCACGCGTAATGTAGAATCTGGTGTTCGTCCACAGTGCCGGTTCTCAAACCAGCGCGTCAGGCCGCAACCGGCCTCAATCCGTCCAAGTAAAAATGCACATTCGGCCTCTCCAGCCAGCCAGGTCGGATTGAAACTCGATATTTCTCGCCGTGCTTCACGAACGGGAACCGCGCAAACAGGTGACTTCGCCATTTAAAGACTACATCCGCCTTCGTTTTCGCCACCTCAAAAGCGTCGCCTCATGAATCGACCGTGAGAAGACTTCCGTCATTGAGGCGGTACGGCTGAGTTTGCGTTTCTTCTTTGCGAGCCATGTGGCAAGTCTAGGGCCGCGAGTTTAGCTTTTAAAGCCAAAGTTGCGGAAGGAAAGCAAAGCGGGGCCGGGAACATTTTGGCGATTCTCGCATCTTATGGCTGCGCGGGCAAATCCCGCGCAGGAATAATAATAACGATAGAAATCCGAAATATATGAAAATGAAACACTTGAGCATGATTTCAGTCGGCGCGGGAAAATCTCGCGTTGCCAATTTGAGCCTCTTTGCCTTGGGCGCAATGTGTGTGTTTGGATTCGTTGAGTCGAGTCGCGCCCAAGGCACTATTTTCGCCACGGCCTCGATCACCGAAACGGGGACATCAGGCGGTGAGTTTGAATACGCGCTGACTTTGGATAATACGGGCACAGTCCCGATTAACTCTTTTTGGTATGGCTGGGTGCAAGGCAGTTTTGACCTGCCTTCCTCTCCAACCAGCATCACCGCGCTCACCGGCTGGAGTGGAGCCGCCGAAGGCAATTCCATCCAATTTGAGAACAGTTCAGGCAGCGCAATTGCTGCGGGGGGATTTGGCACTTTTGCCTTTGAGAGCACCTTTGGTCCGTCGGCTATGACCTCAGGAATGAACGACGGTGCTCCTACTGGGGCTTCTGTTGCTTACGCTAGCCCGACCGGGCCGCAAACCTTCGGCGAAAACGGGAATGGCTCAAGCGGGCCGATCATCCCGACACTGACACAAGTTCCCGAACCTTCAACTTTTGCCCTTTTGGCGACAGGTTTGACGGGCATGTCATTCTGGATGGCCAAACGGCGGGCCAGGGCGTAGATCCATCAAGCGCGCGGTTTCGGATCTCGGTAGCGCAGCCAGTATAAAACAACCAATCCGGGCGCCAGCAGCAGGCACACCGCCCACGCTCCGCTGCCGGGACGACCAGGGAAGAATTCCAGGGCCGCCGCCGCCACTGCCGGCCCGACGCAGTTGCCGACGCCAATGACGGCCTCGTGTATGCCGCCGTGTTCACCTTTGGTTTCCCCAACGTCCATGGAATAAAACAGCGAGGAGTAATAGATCAGCCCCAGCGCCGGGCCTAAGAGAATTTGGGACAGCACCAGCGCCCAAAGGTGGGGCACCAATAGCATGGCCCCGAATGAAACCATCATTACCATATAAGCCGCCGCCAGGAAACGAAACCGGTAATGCCAGCCCGGCCACAACCACAGCGCGACGAAGGCGCCCGCCCGCGCGAACAACCAGATTGAGCAGACAAATCCCGCCTGCTTCGGCGAAAGGCTCAGCGCTCGGGCCAGCGACGGCACGCTCGAAATTATCGTGTTAATCGCCAAATAGGCCATCGGGTTGGCCAGCCACGCCAGCTTCAGAAACATCGCGGGCGCCACCGGCGACTTGTAACTTTCCTTTACCGGATGCAGCAAAGGCAGGGCGGCTGGCCCGGACGCGGCAGGTTGCCGGCGGACCTTTTCTTCCAACCAGGTCGCCAAGCCCAATTCCAACGCCAAGATGCCGGCTGGAACGTAAAACATGCTGTGCAAGCCCCATTTTTGCAGCATCGCGCCCCCGGTAAAGTAGGCGAACCCCGCCACGGCTGCCCAAACGAAATTGTAGAATCCCACCAGCCCTTGCAGCCGGGCGGGCGGTTCGCCTTCGCTGACCAACGCTTCCATCGCCGGCCAGGTCAAACACATGCCGATGCAACCTGCCACGACCAACGTCATGGTCAGCCACAACGATCCCGTCTGGCTGCACGCCAAGAATGCAACGATCATCAGCCCGGCGCCGCACCGGATGGCGGTCAAATACCCAAACTTCTGCGCGAACCGGCCGCCAAGAAACGCTCCGAAGGCGTAAACAAGACCCAACAGTGCCGCCAGGAGGAGGTTTTGCATGGCATCGAACTTGAACCGTTCCTCGGTATAAAAATAAAGGTAGTAAAAGAAATAGACGGTCGCCAGGCCGTTGAGCGCCTCCAGCACGAAGCAAGCGCTCTTCAAGTTCCGGGATGTGACGCCGCGATGAACGGGCGGCAACTGCGACGGGTTTTTATCCATTCGTTCGCCTGCAAAATGCCCGTCCCCATCGAATCTGTCCAGCCCGCACTGGCCTGCGGTTGCGATTAAAAGTGACGGGCATTCTCAAAGAAGATTGAAGCCCGCGTCGCAAGTGATACTGTGTGCGGATAAGGACATGTTATTTCAACGATTTAGAAAGTTTGGCCGGGCGGTTGAGCACGTCCAGCGGTTGCGTGTCATCGTCGGGGTCTTCCTCAAATACGGCTACGAATCGCTGGCCCGGCGGTTGCCGCTGCCCAGCCCGTGGCATCTTCCTTTCCGCTCGCAGCGCAAAACGCAGGAGGAGTTGTCTTTGCTCACTCCCCCAGAGCGCCTGCGAAAAGCCCTGGAGGAACTCGGGCCGACCTTCGTCAAACTCGGCCAACTTCTCTCCACTCGCACCCATTTGCTGCCGCGGGCCTTTACCCTCGAACTGGCCAACCTGCACGACCAGGTGCCGCCCGTTTCATTTGCAGAGGTCCAGGCCGTTTTGCTGGCTGAATTGAAGCGCCCTCTGGCCGAACTTTTCATCGGCATTGAGGAAACGCCCATCGGCTCCGCTTCCATCGCCCAAGTTCATCGGGCCGTTCTCCTTAACGGCGGGAAATGCGTCATCAAAGTCCAGCGGCCCGGCATCGAAAAAATCGTGCGCGCGGACTTGGAGATCATGGCCTATCTGGCCTCGTTGTTGGAGAACCATGTCGAGGGCTGGCGCGTGCATCAGCCCACCGCGGTGGTGGCCGAATTCGCCAAGAGCATGGAGCAGGAGATGGACTTCGGCGCCGAGGCCGCGCATCTCGAACGTTTTGCCCATCAATTTGCCGGGGAACCCACCATCTATGTCCCCGCGGTCGTGCCCGGCTTGGTGACCAGGCGCGTGCTGACCATGGAATATATCGAGGCGGTCAAAGCGTCGAATTTCCAGGCGCTCGACGACGCCGGACTGGACCGCCGCCAAATTGCCACTCGCATCACCGACCTGGTGATGAAGCAGATTTTTGTCCACGGCTTTTTTCACGCCGACCCGCATCCGGGGAACATTCACATTTTGCCGGGCAACGTGATCTGCTTCCTGGATTTCGGCATGATGGGATTCCTGGACGAGCAAACGCGCCAGACCTTCGCCAAATTTGTCATGGGCATCGCCCAGCGCAACGAAAGCGCCGCCGCCGCCGCCCTGCTCAGACTGGCCCACGCCGAACTGGACCCACCGCGAGTTGGATTCGAGGCGGACGTGGCCGAATTCATGCACCGGCATTTCTACCGGCCGGCGGGCGAAATGGTTTTTGGCCAGTTGGTCAATCATCTTTTCTCATTGACGACGCGGCACAACCTGACCCTCCCGGCGGACCTTTCGGTCATGCTCAAGGCCCTCGGACTGATGGAGAACCTGGTCTGCCGCCTGGACCGAGGCCACGACATTATTGCGCAAGCGCGGCCTTTCATGCGGCAAGTATTGCTGCAGCGGATCCGTCCGCAGCACCTCCTGCGGCATTGGCTGGAATTCGGCGGCGAGGCGGCGGAATTGGCGCGGGAATTGCCCTTGGAAGTCAGGCGGCTGATGGCCCTGTTCAAGGAAGGCCGCGCGCGCCTTCACGTTCATCATCAGGGATTGGAAGGATTGATGAACACGCTCGAACGTATCATCAACCGCCTGGCCTTCGCCCTGGTGCTGGCGTCCTTGATCATTTCTTCCTCCGTGATCGTTCACGCCCGCGTGCCGCCGTTGTTGGCTCATCAAGTGTCGGCCATCGGCGTGGTCGGCTATCTGCTGGCGGGATTGATGGGATTCTGGCTCTTGATCGCCATGTTGCGACATGGCAAAATGTGAGGTGGGCGGATGAAAGCCAAAACATTGGCCTTGTTCTCGCTTTGTCTTTTACTCATCGTTCCTTGGGCCTATGGGGACGGTTGCATTATTCCGCCGACGGCCTTTGCCAAAGTTCAGATTCCCGACCAACGCGCCTTGATTCATTTCGATCAAGGTACGGAAACGCTGGTGATAGACACATCGTTCAAAGGCGAAGGGACAAATTTTGCATGGATTGTTCCTGTGCCTTCTGTGCCGAAACTCGAAATTGCGACGACGGGGCTTTTTCCCACGCTGCAAATGATTTTTCAGCCGGAAATAATTCACAATGTCTTTGGATTTTATTGGCTGGCGATTGGGATCGGAGCATTCGTTCTATCCATCTTTTGGAGAATGCGCCGAGGTGAGCCGCTATTGGGACTTTTGCTAAAGTGGTTATTAGCTCTTTTTCTTTTGAGCATGTTCTCGAGCATGTTATTGCCCGCCAGTGCGAGTTTGGGTGTCGTAGCCCTTGCTTCTGGAAAAGTTGATGTTGTTGAACGAAAAAGGGTTGGAATTTACGACACGGTAGTTCTTTCCTCGCGGGATGGCCTGGCTTTGCTGGATTGGTTAAATAATAACGGTTTCATTGCGCCAACGAATATTGTCCCGGCCATTCAAGCTTACGCCAAGGAAGGTTGGTGTTTCGTGGCGAGCAGAATCAGGTTGGATGCTTCTATGGCTGAACCTGAAAAGCCGTCTCCCTTAGCCCTGACGTTCAAGACAGAACGACCCGTCTATCCGCTTCGCTTGACAGGAATTGGCAATGACAACTGTAGGATCGATCTCTACGTTTTTGGTCCAGGTCGGGCGGCGGCGCCGAATTTTGGCATCGAACGTTGTACGAAACTGGTCGATGATCGGGTGGTGGGCCATTATGGTTGGTACGCCGGTTCTGACCAATTGAGGATTCAACATTCTGCCTTGCGGGCAATGGTGGGTCGAAGTCCTGTGGCCACCAAGCTCACCGCTCGATTGAGCAGCGAGCAGATGAAGGAAGACGCGTACTTAGATTGGTCCCCTTTCGAACCGAAGCGATTGGCATTCTACAGCCGTCATGGTGCCGCTGTGTTTGCGACGAACTGCGTGATTCCATTTATTGTAGTGGTTCTTCTCGTTCTGTATCGAGTGGGCGCGCGTGAAGGTGCTGCATCGGAACGAGTTCGGAAAGCCTGCCGGATAACGGTGTGGGGAGCGGTTTTATTGTGGCTGCCAATCTACTTGCTGCTTCCAAAAACTCAAGTGGTTGTACAAATGATGCCAATAAAAATGAACGAGGTGCTTCACCATGATATCCTCAGAGCGCTGCAATCAAGAGCACGCGAACAGGCCGAGAAGTCAAAGCTGAATCTCACAACAAATATCGAATGGCTGAGTCAACAACTCGTGGAATCTTCTGATTTGAGGCAGCAACTTGTTCCAAATTTGCAGACGAATTTCTTCACGGGTCAACCGTGGCGATTAGAGGATTCACCTGGCAACTGCACGCTTCGTAAAACCGGTGAAGGAATTGAATATGTTTGGTACGACATTGACGGCGGAGGAGAAGCAACCCCACTATTTTCCAAGAATAAATAGTGTGAGGATGTTACGGACGCTTCAATCCAATCACCAGCAAAATCAAATCAACGACGAACAGCAGCACAATGGTCACTTCCAGCGTCAGCATCCACTGGTTGGTGCGGTCCTGGCTCAATAATTGGTAAAGGTCGTCGAGCGTGTCGAGCTTCTTGTCAATCGTGCGGTGCCAATCACCAAGATGAAATCGGGCCGCGATGTTTTCATAGAGGCGCGCCAGATGCCAGTCCCCAAAAAACTTCGTAATGTTGGACAACTCGTCGCTGAATCGCGCCAGATCAACGCGGATTTCGCGCAACTCCCGCATCACCTCGCGGCTGCGCCGGGGCTGCCGCGCCAGGTCGCGGTAGGAGCGCTCCAAGGCGATGTCCAAAATTCGGTCGTATGCCTCCAATTCCGCCAGTTGCAAATTCGCCACCTCCAGAATGTAGAGAATTTCGTCCAACTGCCCCGGCTCTTGCACGATCAAGGCCGCGTCCCAATCCAGCACCGCCAGATCGTTCTCGTAATAGCTCAGATAACGGCCCGTCGATTCGTCCGCCTCCTGCCGGGAAAGCTGGTTCACATCGGCCTCCTGTGTCAGCAAGGCCGCCACATCCCGCCGGTGTTGCTTGAGCCAATCCTCCGCGCTGAGGGGCCGTCCATCCTCCGCCACCAGCGGAGCGTCAACACAAAAAACGGTGTAGGCCTCTTCGTCCGCCAACTGCGCCACCGGCTTGATGCAATAGCGGGCCAGTTCCGCCCGCGCTTCTTCGGCGATCTGCCGCACCTCCTGGCTCAATTGGCCGTTGGAAAACTCCAAATCGTGAAACACGACCAGGTCCTTGATGGCCGCCACTTCAAAGGGCACCGACACCGTGATGCTCAACGCGCCCACCGGCAGCAACTTCATGCTCCGCTCGATGCGGACGGGGCCATTGGGGCCGATGCGTTCCATGGGCGGCAATCGCACCATCTGCGGGCGGTAAAAAAACAGATGACGCGGATTGCGCCGGCTGGCATCGACGGAAAATTGCGCCACGGGCTGCCCCAGCAATTGCGGCAAGGGCATGCGCATCATTTCGTAAGCCACGTCAAAGGCGTAAATGTAGATGACGCGCCCGGCGTAGCGCTTGACGCCCCGCGGCGGTTGGATAGATGGCGGCAGTTCCGGCATACCCTATAATAAACCAGAACAACCCCGCGCAAAAGCTGAAATCCAGCGTGGGTTTGATCTCATCAATGAAAGTCTTCGTTAACGCACTCTTGACGTTATTTTACACGCTGATGGGCGATGCCAAGCGGTTTTGGGCTTCATTTTGGACTTCAAGGAGAGCTGATCCGGGAAAATTGAGTCGTTGGATAGGCGCGGGAAACGTTGAAAAAGGCTGAGGAACAACCGCTTGCGCCGGGGCGGAAGTTGGTATAAACGAATTAAATGCAAAAGCACCGCGGGCTGTTGCTCGCTATGGCGGTTTTTGGGATGGCCGGCGCCGCGCTGGGCCAGGTCGATCCTGAGTTGCGAGAATTGCTTCAGGCTGGCTTCAGCCAATCCACGCAAGGAGCCTCGCCCGTGGCCGCCTACGGATATTACTACTTGAACGAACCGAATTTTTTCCACACCAATGTCACCTTGCGCCTGGCGCTGGCGCCGGTTTATCTGGACTCCGAAGTGGGTTTGGTCGGATTGCTCGGACCGCACACCGACCTGGGCATCGGCCTGGCTGGCGGCGGTTTCGCCGACAATTACTACGAGTTTGAGAAGGGCAAATATCTGCCCGAACAATCCTTTACGGGTGACAGCGCGGAAACGTCCGTTTCGGTTTATCATCTGTTCGATCCAGGAAAGCTCATTCCGTTGTTCGGCCTCCTGCGGGTCAAAGAGCATTACTCCATTTATGAAGGCAACGACGAGCTTGCCCCCGGGTTTGTTCTGCCGCACGACCATTCATCGCTGGATTTTCGCGCGGGCTTGCGCTTGGGTGGTCGAGAACCGTTGCTCACTCCGGCTTTGGCCATGGAACTTTCCGCCTGGTATGAAGGACAGTATCGTTCCGCCGCCGGCCCCTACGGTTTTGACGGCGACCGGGTGCTGCAGCCGTATTCGGAGCTGTTTTGGATGCGCGGGTTGCTTATTTACACACTGCCGGATTCAAAACAGAGTTTTGACGTTAACTACACCGCCGGAACCAGCGGACACGCGGACCGCTTCAGCGCTTACCGTTTGGGCGGAACGCTGCCGCTGGCCTCGGAGTTTCCGCTTTCGATTCCGGGATATTTTTACCAGGAGTTGAGCGCGCGCAATTTCGTTTCCTTCAACGCGCGATACACGTTTCCGCTGGACGCGGACAAAAGATGGAGCTTAAGTCCCATGGGCGCCGCCGCCGTGGTGGATTATTTGCCGGGCACAGGACAGCCCGGCGCCTTTAATTCCGGGGCCGGGCTGGGCTTCGGTTACCACTCGCGCTCCGGCAAGTGGCAGGTCATGGCCACGTACGGATACGGGTTTGAGGCGATCCGTTCCGATGGCCGCGGCGCGCAAGCGGTCGGAATACTGTTTGAAATTGATCTTCATGCCAGGAGGCCTGGCGAGCCAACGCGCCTGGATCAGGCCATTGGATTCTTCCCCAGCCATTTCTAGTAAGCATCGCGAGAAAATAAGATGAGCAACTATGGCGCAGGAATTTTGGCTGCCAGCAAGGCACTCGTGAGGCGCAAATCCGAAGCGATCTGCAACGAACGAGCAACGCAGCCGGCGGCCAAAAGAACCAGCCAGAGTTGCTCAGATTATTTTTTCGCGATGCCTAGGCGCATCAATCCGCCTGGAGGCGGAAAATCAGAATCAACAACGCGATGGCGCAAAAGCCCGCTGTAAAACTGACGACGACAATCTTCTTCTCGTGTTTCATGATCTCGCCCAGCACCGCATGCAGGGCCAGGAAAATGAAGCCTCCGCCCGCGTGCGCCAAGGCCAGATCCAGCCACAGATTGGAGACGTTGCGAAACACGAGCCATCCCAGCACGCCGCCCAAGATGGTGGTTGATTCCACCGACGCCACCAGCCAGAGCATGCGCGCCCGATGGTAGCCGGCACCCAGCAGCAAGGCCCCCAGCGCCAATCCCTCCGGCGCCTTATGCACGCAAATCGCCATGGTTAGAGACATATCGAGCCAATGGCTGGGCGCCAGCCCGCTGTATTCCTGGCGTCCGACGGCCAGCGCCAGGCCATCGCCCGTGCAGTGAAT
>Ga0302324_100004771_pt1 | contig 29911 bp, 21 predicted proteins | sample Palsa_T0_1_FD_201949 | JGI IMG/M metagenome (GOLD analysis project Ga0302324, IMG submission 201949) | Peat permafrost microbial communities from Stordalen Mire near Abisko, Sweden - Palsa_T0_1 | ecosystem: Environmental > Terrestrial > Soil > Palsa > Peat permafrost | place: Sweden: Abisko...
ACTACAAGCGCAGGGCAGCCCGCGAGAAGGAGGAGGTCGAGCGCTTCGGCATCCAGCGGTTGCTCAAGGATTTGCTGCCCGTCATCGACAACCTCGACCGCGCTCTGGAACGCGGCGAGATGAAGGGGCCGCTGGCCGAGGGCGTGGCCGCGACCCGTCGGATCTTCGAGGAGACGATGGGCCGCTACGGGGTCAAGGGCTTCACCAGCGTCGGAGAGGTCTTCGATCCCGTCCGACACGAGGCCATGCAGCAGGTGGAGACGAGCGAGGCGGCCCCCGGCACCGTGGTGTCGGAGATGGTCCGGGGATACATGCTTCACGATCGGCTGGTGCGGCCGGCCCTGGTCGCGGTTGCCGTCGCTCCGGTCCGTGTGCCGGCGGAAGAGATTCCCTTGCCGCCGGCCGAGCGTTCGGAGATCACCGAGCTGCCGCCGCCCGCCGCACCGGGAGACCCAGGAGAGACCCCATGAGCAAAGTCATCGGAATCGATCTGGGAACCACCAACAGCTGTGTCGCGGTGCTGGACAGCGGCGAGCCGATGGTGATCCCCAACACCGAGGGTTCACGGACCACGCCTTCGATGGTGGCCCTCACCGAGAACGACGAGCGGCTGGTGGGGCAGATCGCCAAGCGCCAGGCGGTCACCAATCCCGAAAACACCATCTACTCCGTCAAGCGCCTGATCGGCCGAAAGTTCGATACCCCGGAGGTCAAGCGGTCGATGGGCTTGGTGCCCTACCGCGTGGTCGCGAATCAGAACGGCGACGCCTGGGTCGAGGTGCGCGGCAAGCCGTACAGCCCGGCCGAGGTCTCGGCCATGGTCTTGATGAAGATGAAGCAGACCGCCGAGGACTATCTGGGCGAGGTGGTCACCGAGGCCGTCATCACCGTCCCGGCCTACTTCGACGACGGCCAGCGGCAGGCCACCAAGGACGCGGGACGCATCGCGGGACTGAACGTCCTGCGCATCATCAACGAGCCCACCGCGGCCGCGTTGGCTTACGGCCTCGATCGTCAAAAGCAGCTGGCCTCGGAGAAGGTCGCGGTCTACGACCTCGGCGGAGGCACCTTCGACATCTCGGTGCTCGAGCTCAACAGCGGCGTGTTCGAGGTCCGGGCCACCAACGGCGACACCTTTCTGGGTGGCGAGGATTTCGACCAGCGCATCATCGATCACCTGGCCAAGAACTTCCTGGCGCAGACCAAGGTTGACCTCAAGAAGGACCGCATGGCGCTTCAGCGTCTCAAGGAAGCCGCCGAGCGGGCCAAGCACGAGCTCTCGTCGGCGGAGGAGACCGAGATCAACCTGCCCTTCATCTGCGCCGACGCCACCGGTCCCAAGCATCTGGTCGAGACCTTGACCCGGGCGCAGCTCGAGCAACTGGTGGGTGATCTGATCGACCGGACTCTCGAACCCTGCAAGCTCTGTCTTCAGGATGCCGGGCTCACGGCGCAGCAAATCGACCAGGTCATCCTGGTGGGCGGCATGACCCGCATGCCGAGAGTGCAGCGGCGGGTGCGCGAGTTCTTTGGCAAGGAAGCCTCCAAGGGGGTCAACCCCGACGAAGTGGTCGCCATCGGGGCTGCCATCCAGGGGGCGGTGCTCAAGGGAGAAGTCAAGGACGTGCTCCTGCTGGACGTGACCCCGCTCTCGCTGGGCGTCGAGACCGCGGGCGGGGTGTTCACGAAGATCATCGACAAGAACACGACCATTCCGTGCAAGAAGTCGAACATCTTCTCGACCGCCATGGACAATCAACCGCTGGTGAACGTCCACGTGCTGCAGGGCGAGCGCGAGATGGCGGTCGACAACAAGACGCTGGCCCGGTTCGAGCTGGTCGGCATTCCGCCGGCTCCCCGCGGCGTGCCGCAGATCGAGGTCACCTTCGACCTGGACGCCAACGGCATCGTGCACGTGGCGGCCAAGGATCTCGGCACCGGCAAGCAGCAGGAGATCCGCATCCGGGCCGCCTCGGGTTTGTCGGAGGGCGAGATCGCCCGCATGGTCGCCGAGGCCCAGAAATACGCGGGCGAGGACAAGGGCAAGAAGGAGCTGGCGGAGCTTCGCAACAACGCCGACGGCCTGATCTACACGACCGAGAAGAGCCTCGAGGAGTACGCCTCGCTCGTCACCGAGGAGGACATTCGGGAGATCCGGGCCGATCTCGAGGCCCTCAAGGGCCAGGTCAACGGCGAGAGCGTCGAGTCCCTCAAGGCCTCGATCGCGCAGCTCGAGGGCAGCGCCTATCGCATCGCCGACGCGATTTACGCCTCGCAGGAAAAAAAGAGCGGCTAGGCCGCTATCCCGAAATCTCGATTTGCCAAGTGATTTCCGCGGCTTAGTATTCCGCGAGTGGAATCTGCCTGATGTCCGACAAGCGAGACTACTACGAGATCCTGGGGGTGGCCCGCGATGCCACCGGAGCTGACCTCAAGTCCGCCTTCCGGAAGCTCGCCCTCCAGCACCATCCCGACAAGAACCCGGGGAACCGGGAGGCCGAGGAGAGCTTCAAGGAGTGCTCGGAGGCCTACGCCGTCCTGTCCGATCCCGAGAAGCGCGCGACCTACGATCGCTTCGGGCACTCCCGGGCGCCGAACTTCCCCGAGGGCTTTCCCTTCGGGGGGGACATCAACGACATCTTCGGCGACCTTTTCGGGGAGATGTTCGGCGGCGGCGGCCGGCGGCGCGGCAACCTGAACCGCGGCGCGGACCTCCGCTACAATCTCGAGCTGTCGTTCGAGGAGGCGGCCTTTGGCACCGAGACGCGTTTGCGCATTCCGCGCGCCATCCCGTGTGAAGCCTGTGCGGGAACCGGCAGCAAAGGGCGCTCCAGCTCGACCTGCCCAACCTGCCGGGGCGCCGGCCAGCAACGCTACCAACAGGGCTTCTTCACCGTTGCCCGGACCTGCACCCGTTGCGGGGGCGCCGGCTCGGTGATCAGCGATCCCTGCCCGACCTGCGAGAGCGACGGCCGCCTCGCCGGCGAGAAGGAGCTCGTGCTGCGGGTTCCGGGCGGCGTCGACGACGGCGCGCGCGTGCGGATCCAGGGGGAGGGCGAGGCGGGAGAGCGGGGCGGTCACGCCGGCGACCTGTACGTGGTCATCCACGTGCGCCCCCATCCGATCTTCACGCGCGATGATCAGAACGTGTTGCTCGACCTGCCCATCAGCTTCGCGCAGGCGGCGCTGGGTGCCGAGATCGACGTGCCCACCCTCGAGGGCAAGGTCAAGCTCAAGGTCCCGGCCGGGACCCAGACCGCGCGCGTGTTTCGGTTGAGGGAAAAGGGCATCCCCAGCTCGAATGGCTACCGGCGCGGCGACCAGCTGGTCACGGTTCGGGTCGAGACCCCCGCCAGGCTGACGCGCGAGCAGCGCGAGCTCCTGGAGCGCTTCGCGGCGGTCTCCGGCGAGGAGCAGCATCCCCAGGCACGGGGTTTCTTCGACAAGGTCCGGGAGCTCTTCGGCTGACCGTCGCCATGTCGGGGTGAACCGGGGGCCGCTCTCTGTCTACCTTTGAAGCCGAGCGCGTGCCCGTTCAGCGTGCCCGTGCCCGTCTGCGTGGCTACTTTTCAGGCTCTCGTGGTACAGGGGTCGGACTCGGTGCCCCGGAATTTCGAAGGCTTGCGGGTGGCGTCGTCCGAGCTTCCCGGGCTTGTGTTGGTTCCGTCGTCCATTTCCACGCGAACGGCTCGATGGCCCGTGGACGCTGGCGCACGCCAGCCGCAAGCTGGCGAATTCAGAGAGCGTGACGAGTCCGGCCCCATGACGTGATGCGCAAAGCCGGCACGCGCACGTGCAGGCAAAACGGGCACGCACTCGACCGTCGAGAGACGAGTCTCAACCGATCAAAATGTCTATGCAGACTTACCAGGGTGTCTTTTTGCCTCTTTTCGCCGTCATTGACTTCCCATAGGCGCGCGGATAAACACAGCCCGCTTCCTGGCACCCCGCGCGCCGGCAGTGCCCCACTCACTTCATGATTGCCTCCATCGCACGCCGTTACGCCCGAGCGCTGCTCGATCTCGCGGTCGAGTCCAATTCGGTCGACGCTTTTGGCCTGCAGCTGCAGGCTTTCGCGGAAGCGCTGGACCAGTCGGCCGAGCTGCGGAACCTCCTCGGCAACCCGGCCTTCAGCCGCGAGCTCCGGCAGCGGTCGCTCGACGCTCTGGTCGGAGCCCTCGGGTTGTCTCCATCCGTCGCCAATCTGGCGCGGCTGCTCATCGACCGCGAGCGGGCCACCGAGCTCGGCCAGATCGCGCGCATCTACCGCGACCTGAGCGATGCGCTGGAAGGTCGAGCGCGGGCCCAGTTGCGGGCCGCAACCCCACTCTCGCCCGAGCAGGTGCGTGAGCTCGAGGGCGCGCTCTCCAAGGCACTCCGCAAAGAGGTGACGGTCGAGGCCCAGGTCGACCCTCTGCTTCTCGGCGGAGCGGTCGCCCAGGTGGGGAGCTTTCTGTTCGATGGATCGATCAAGGGCCAGCTGCGGGAGCTCCGTCGCGAGCTCAAGCGCAGCTAGGCCCTTCAGGAGACGCGCTTCATGGAAATTCGCGCCGACGAGATCAGCCGCATCATCAAGCAGCAAATCCAGAGCTATGGGAAAACGCTCGACGTGGCCGAGACCGGCACCGTCCTCTCGGCGGGCGATGGCATCGCCCGCGTCTATGGCCTGTCGGGGGTCATGGCGGGCGAGCTGCTCGAATTCCCGGGAGATCTGAAGGGCCTGGTCCTCAATCTGGAAGAGGACAATGTCGGCGTGGCCCTGATGGGCGAGTACTCCAAGATCGGGGAAGGCGACACCGTCCGGCGCACCGGTCGCATCGCCGAGGCCCCGGTTGGCATGGAGATGGTGGGCCGGGTGGTGGATGCGCTCGGGCAACCCATCGACGGCCGCGGCCCCATCGCCGCCAAGGAGACCCGCAAGATCGAGATCAAGGCTCCGGGAATCGTGGCTCGCAAGTCGGTGCACGAGCCGTTGCAGACCGGCCTCAAGGCCATCGACGCCATGATTCCGGTGGGCCGCGGGCAGCGCGAGCTGATCATCGGCGACCGCCAGACCGGGAAGACCGCGGTGGCCATCGACACCATCCTGAACCAGAAGGGGCAGGGGGTTTACTGCATCTACGTGGCGATAGGGCAGAAGCAGTCGACGGTGGCCCGGGTCGCCGATCGGCTCCAGAAGGCGGGAGCCATGGAGTACTCCACGGTGGTCGCGGCCAACGCCTCCGATCCCGCCCCGCTGCAGTTTCTGGCTCCCTACACCGGCGTGACCATCGGCGAGTACTTCCGCGACAACAAGATGCACGCGCTGATCATCTACGACGACCTCTCGAAGCACGCCGTCGCCTACCGTCAGCTTTCGCTGCTCCTGCGCCGCCCGCCTGGTCGCGAGGCCTTCCCCGGGGACGTGTTCTACCTCCACAGCCGCCTGCTCGAGCGCGCCGCCAAGCTTTCGGACGACAAGGGCGCCGGGTCGCTGACGGCGCTGCCCATCATCGAGACCCAGGCGGGGGACGTCTCCGGCTACATCCCGACCAACGTCATCTCGATCACCGACGGACAGATCTTCCTCGAGACCGACCTCTTCTTCTCGGGGGTCCGGCCCGCCATCAACGTCGGCATCTCGGTGTCGCGCGTCGGCGGAGCCGCGCAGGTCAAGGCCATGAAGCAGGTGGCGGGCAACATGCGGCTCGAGCTGGCGCAGTACCGCGAGCTGGCGGCCTTCTCGCAGTTCGGTTCCGATCTCGACAAGACCACCCAGGAGACGCTGGCCCGCGGCGAGCGGCTCATCGAGGTGCTCAAGCAGGGGCAATACCAGCCCATGCCGGTCGAGAAGCAGGTCATCCAGATCTACGCCGCCACCAACAAGTCGCCGGACGGATCGGTCTGGATCCGGCCCGTGCCGGTCTCCGAGGTTCAGCGCTACATGAAGGAGCTCCTCGAGTTCGTCGCCGGCCGGCACGCCGACATCGCGGCCTCGATCGCCGAGAAGAAGCTGATCGACGACGACACCAAGAAGAAGCTCGACGCAGCGCTGGCCGAGTTCCGGGACGTTTTCCAGTACGCCGGCAAGGAGCAGCAAGCCGCGCCCGAGGCCAAGAAGTAGGAAGCGATGCCGTCTCTTCGCGACATCAAGAAGCGGATCTCCTCGGTCAAGAACACCCAGAAGATCACCAAGGCCATGAAGATGGTGGCCGCCGGCAAGCTGCGCCGGGCCCAGGCCGCCATCCTCGCCGCCCGACCGTACGCGCAGAAGATGGACGACGTGCTGGCCTCGCTGGCGCGCCGCGCCGAGTCGCAGGCCCATCCGCTCCTCGCCATCCGTCCCCCCAAGCGGGTGGAGGTGGTGCTGATCACCTCCGATCGCGGCCAGGCCGGGGCCTTCAACGCCAACGTGATTCGCCGCGCCCAGCGCTTCATCGCCGAGAACACCGCGGCCTACGAGAAGATCGAGCTCTCGACGCTGGGCCGCAAGGGGCGCGACTACGCCCGCCGTCGCCAGCTCGCGATGCGCAAGGACTATCCGGGCATCTTCGACGGCTTGACCTTCGACCGGGCCGACTCGATCGCCAAGGAGCTCATCGCCCACTACGTCGACGCCAGCCTCGACCAGGTCTTTTTGCTCTACAACGAGTTCGTCTCGGCCCTCTCGCAGCGCGTCAACCTCGTCCAGCTGCTGCCCATCGTGCCGCAGCAGCCCCAGGAGGGCGCCCCGCCCGCCAGCGACTACATCTACGAGCCCTCCGAGGCGGCGGTGCTGGACGCGCTCTTGCCGCGCCACCTCGCCATGCAGCTCTGGCGGGCCATGCTCGAGTCGCAGGCCGGCGAGTTCGGCGCCCGGATGGCGGCCATGGATGCCGCCAGCAAGAACGCCGGCAAGCTGATCGGCAGCTACACGCTCGAGTACAACCGCGCGCGGCAAGCCTACATCACCAAGGAACTGATGGAGATCGTCAGCGGCGCCGAAGCGCTGAAATGATCTCCCTCTGAACAGGAGCCCACGATGTCCGACACCCCCATGACGTCCACCGCCGGAAAGGTCACCCAGGTCATCGGACCGGTCGTCGACGTGCACTTTCCGCCCGGCGCGCTGCCGCCCATCTCGACGGCCTTGATCATGTCGAACCCGGCCATCGACGCGCGGCCCGACAATCTGACCCTCGAGGTCGCCCAGCATCTCGGGGAGGACACCGTTCGGACCATCGCCATGGACTCGACCGACGGCCTGGTCCGGGGAATGCCGGTTCGGAACACCGGCGGCCCAATCACCATGCCGGTCGGGAAGGAAACCCTGGGCCGCATCCTCAACGTCATCGGCGAGCCGGTCGACGAGCTCGGTCCGGTCAAGGCCACCCGCCGGATGCCGATTCACCGGCTCCCGCCGACGTTCACCGAGATGGACGTTCGGACCCAGGCCTTCGAGACCGGCATCAAGGTCGTGGATCTGCTCGCGCCCTACACCCGCGGCGGCAAGATCGGCCTGTTCGGCGGCGCCGGCGTGGGCAAGACCGTCTTCCTGCAGGAGCTGATTCGCAACGTGGCCATCGAGCGCGGAGGCTTCTCGGTGTTCGCGGGGGTCGGGGAGCGCACCCGCGAAGGCAACGACCTCTACCGCGAGATGCAGGAGAGCAACGTCATCAATCTCAAGGACCTCGAGAAGAGCCAGTGCGTGCTGGTCTATGGCCAGATGAACGAGCCACCCGGTGCGCGCGCCCGGGTCGCCCTGTCGGCCCTGACCATCGCCGAGTACTTCCGGGACGAGGAGGGGCGCGACGTGCTCTTCTTCATCGACAACATCTTCCGTTTCACGCAGGCGGGCTCGGAGGTGTCGGCCTTGCTCGGCCGCATCCCCAGCGCCGTGGGCTACCAGCCGACCCTGGCCACCGAGATGGGCGACCTGCAGGAACGCATCACCTCGACCAACAAAGGCTCGGTCACCTCGGTGCAGGCCATCTACGTGCCGGCCGACGACCTCACCGATCCCGCCCCGGCCACCACCTTCGCCCACCTGGACGCGACCACCGTGCTTTCACGAGCCGTCTCGGAGCGCGGCATCTATCCGGCCGTCGACCCGCTCGACTCCACCAGCCGCATCCTCGATCCGCTGATCGTCGGCGAGGACCACTACCAGGTTGCGCGTTCGGTCCAGGAGACGTTGCAGGAGTATAAGAATCTCCAGGACATCATCGCGATTCTCGGGATGGACGAGCTCTCCGAGGAACAGAAGCAGACCGTCTCGCGGGCCCGCAAGATCGAGCGCTTTCTGTCACAGCCCTTCCACGTGGCCGAGGTCTTCACCGGAACCAAGGGCCAGTACGTCAAGCTCGAGGACACCATCCGCGGCTTCAAGGAGATCGTCGAAGGCAAGCACGACGACCTCCCCGAGCAGGCCTTCTACTACGTCGGCACCATCGAGCAGGCCGTCGAGAAGGCCAAGCAGATCCGCGGTTGAGCGATGGCCCGGGATCTCCTTCACGAGAAGCTGCAGCTCAACCTGGTGACGCCCAGCGCCGGGGTGCTCTCGGCCCAGGTCGATGAGGTGCGCGCTCCCGGCGTCGACGGAAGCTTCGGAGTGCGGCCCGGGCACGCCGCCTTTCTCACCGAGCTGAGCGCGGGAGTCCTGACCACGGTCGTGGCTGGCCGCGAGGACTACTATGCCGTCGCGGGCGGCTTCTGCGAGGTGGCCGACAACCGCGTCACGGTGCTGGCCGAGTTCGCCGAGCATGCCAGCGGCATCGATCCCGTGCAGGCCCAGAAGGAGCTCGAGGCGGCCCAGCAGCGGTTGCGCGACGCGCTCGACAAGGAAATCCACGTCCGCATGCGCGAAGAGGCTGCGGTCCAGAATGCCGCCGCCCGCATCGCCGCGGCAAGGCACAGATAATTGCTCGCCGCTCCCTGCCCTCCCCCGCTGCGCGGGGGAGGATCAAGGTGGGGGGTTAACCAACCCCCAACCTCTTCCGGACCCGCAGCATCCACTGCGGCGCCCACCAGTTGAGATCTCCGAAGAGCCGCATGGTCGCCGGCACCATCAGCACCCGCACCAGCGTGGCGTCGATCGCGACCGCGATGGCCATTCCCACCCCCACGGCCTGAATCACGACCACGCTGGCGATCGAGAATGCGCTGAACACGGCGACCATGATCGCCGCGGCGCTGGTGATGAGCCCGGCGGTCTTTTCGAGCCCGATGGCGACCGAAGCGGTGTTGTCGGCGGTTCGCTCGTAGGCCTCCTTGATGCGCGAGAGCATCAGGACCTCGTAGTCCATCGACAGACCGAAGATCACGCAGAACAAGAGCACCGGCAGCGAGGGCTCGAGCGGTCGCGGCTCGCGCACGAACAGATGCCCGTCCTGGAAGATCCAGACCAGCGCTCCAAACGACCCGCTGATCGAGACCAGGTTCATCAAGACCGCCTTGATGGGGAGCACGACCGATCCCAGCATCAAGAACAGGATCAGAAAGGTCATCGCCATCACGAACCCGATCGCCAGGGGAGTGCGGGAACGGATGAAGTCCGTCGAGTCGAGGTCGTTGGCGGTCTGTCCCCCCACCCAGAGCGTGCCGTCGGCGACCTGCCGGCCGGCCCTCACGGCCCGCACGACGGCCCGGGCAGCCTCGCCTTCCGGAGGACCGTCGGTGGTCAACGAAACCATGGCGATCTGGTCGTGGGTGGTGAAATGCACCAGATCCCGCAAGGAGTCTTTGGCCTCGGGGGGCGGATCGAGGAGCATCCGGACGGCTTCGTCTTTCGTTCCGACCGGCAGCTGGTCGACCAGGCCCTCGACCTTGGTGACGTGCGCCATGTGCCGGAGCCGCTGCGAGAGATCCCATAGCCCTCGAATCCGGTCAGTCGTCACCACCGGTCCCTGCGGGAACTCCACGGCAATCAGCACCCGGTTGCCACCTTGAGCCGGAAACAGGTCGCGCAGCAGCTCGTAACCGCGGCGCGCTTCGATCGACCGGTCGAGGACCCGAGCGTCCGCCGCGGCCATGCGCAGGTGTAAAAACGGAACGCCCATCAAGAGCAGTACCGCCAGGGTTGGAATCAGAACCAGCAACGGCCGGCGCATGACCCCCAGGGCCATGCGGTGCCAGAAGCCCTCGGCCGGTCCCAGGCGGGGAGCGGGAATCCTGCCGGCATGGATGCGCGGTCCCAGGACCGCCAGCAGAGCCGGCAGGAAGGTCAGCGCAAACAGGACCGCCAGCGCCACGACGATCGCGCCTCCCAGACCCATGGCCCACAGATACGAGCCTTCGAAGAAGAGCAGGCCCCCGAGGCCGGTTCCGACCGCCACGCCCGAGAAGCAGATCATGCGACCGGAGGTTGCCATCGCCCGCGACAGAGCCGCGCGATAATCGCTGCCCAGAGCCAGCTCTTCACGGTAGCGGGCGACGGTGAAGAGCGAGTAGTCGATCGCGACGCCCAACCCGATCAGCGAGCAGACGTTGATGGTGTACTGCGCGATGTCGAGCACATCCGAGAGGCCGAGCACGACGGCCATGCCCCCGACCACCGCCAGGGCTCCCACCCCGGCGGGAAGCACCGCCGCCACCAGGGTCCGGAACACCAGCAAGAGGACCAGGATCGCCAAGGGAAGCGAGATGAGCTCGGCCTTGAGCAAGTCGTGCTCGAGGGTGTGGTTGAGGTCGCTCATGTAGGGCAACTTGCCGGTGCAGGTGATGGTCAACCGGTCGGACCGTAGCCGCGAACGAATGCCCCGGTAGGCCCCCAGCGCCTGTCGGAAGTCTCCCTTCACCGTCACGTACGCCAGCGCCGCCCGGCCGTTCTCCATGTCGAGCGCCAGCGCCGCCGGTGCATCGTCGGGGGCTGTGACGGCCGCTACCCCCGGGTCCGACCGCAGCGGCTCCAGCGCCTTCTGCATCGCGGTCTGGAAGTCCTGGTCGTCGGGTTGCAGGTCGGACGCCTGGAAGACCACGGCGAAGGTCGTGTCGAGGTTGCGGCCGAGCACCTGCTCGACCAGGTGCTGCGCCTGCTCAGCCTCGAGCCCCTCGATGGTGCCGGAGGTCAGGTGGCCACCGCGCACCAGCATCGCCACCGAGGCGGTGAGAAAGGCGCCCGCCAAGCAGAGCGTCAACCAGCGATGCCGATAGATCAGATCGCCGAGAGCTTCAAAGCTCACTGCGGCAGCGGCGCCAGCGCCTGCGTCCGCTCGAGCCGCACCGTCGAGACGGCCTTGCCGACCGCCACGTCCAGGCAGCTGCCGGCCGTCGCGAACAAGGCCGCCAAGGGGTGCGCCGTCTCGGGGGCGGTGCGGCCGCGCAAGGCCTCCCAGCCGGTCTGCCAGCCCGAGATCGCCACCACCCGGGCGTACTCGGCCAGAAAGGTCGCTGGGCTCGAGTCGTCTCCGGTCAGAATCTGGATCGAGACCCGCCGGGCTCGCTCCTGATTGCGCCAGTAGTGAAACACGCCGTCGCGCATCGCGCGCGCGCCGGGACCAGCCCCGCGCAGCACGTCGTAGAGCGAGTGCGCGAACACCTCGCGCGCCCGGACGAAGCGGTAGCGCTGTTTCTGGTAGGCCACCAGCGCCTGGTCGGTGAGGCCAAAGCTGCGCAAGCAACCCACCAGGGTCGTGACGTCGTGCAGCGCGGTGGTCATGCCGGTGGCGGTCAAGGGGTGAGAGCAGCCTCCCGCGTCGCCGACCAAGGCCGCGCCTGCCACCGCGCAAGCCTCGGTCGTGACGGCGTGATTCGCGCTGCTCGCGAAGGCTCCCCGATCGAGCGCCGAGACCATGGCCTCGCGCAGCGGCGACGGCACGTGCGCGGCGTAGTTCTCGCGCACGTAGTGGGCGATGCTCTCGCGCCCATGGGTGACGCCCAGCGGAATGTCGATCACCATTCGCACCCGGTGGTGGCCATACGGATAGGCCAGAATGGGCCCCGGCGCGCCCACGAAGACGTGGCCGGTTCCGGGGATGGGGAGGAGGTCGCCGTCCAGTGCCGGCGCGACGGTGTACGACAGCAGCGTCGACTGGGTTGGCAGCCCGAGCAGCGTGCGCAGCTTGGAGTGACGTCCGTCGGCGGCGATCACCAGCGGCGCCCGGTACTCGTCGCCGCCGTCGACCGCCACGCCCACCACGCGCCTGCGCTCGAAGAGCAGCCTCTCCGCCCGGGTGCGGCTGAGCAGCCGGATCTTGCCGTCTCCGACATGGGATCGAAAGGCGGCCAGGAGGCCGGCGTGCTCGAAGCCCGCCCCGTCGCCGGACATTGGATCGTAGGGAAGCGGTACCGGTTGGTCGGGGGCGCCGAAGGCCGCGAATCCCTGGATCCGGACCGAGCCGGCTCCCCACAGGGCTTCGCCCAGGCCGATCGACTCGAGCGCCCGGACGCCGCCGGGGTGCAAGAGCTCCCCGCGGAAGCTCGCGTTCGTGCCGTTGCCGGCCTCGAGCAGCGTGACCTGGAGACCGGCCTTGGAAAGCGCCGCTCCGGCCGCCAGCCCCGCAAAACCTGCACCCACAACCACAACGTCCTGGTTAGCGATGAGGTTCATTCCGCTCCCGGCAAACTGCCCGGTGGCCTTTGTACCGCACAACCAAATGTTCTAAGAAGCTCTTTCGCACGGAGCCGCCGCTGGCTCCCCGAGGGCGAAATGCCGCTGTCCATCCAAGAATTGCTGGTTCAGACCAGCCGGACCTTTGCCTTAGCGATCCCGCTTCTCCCGGAGCCAACCCAGAACACGACTTGCCTTGCCTACCTGCTCTTTCGCATTGCCGACACGCTCGAGGATGCCGAGACCTGGAGCCGGGCGCAGCGCCAGGAGGCCCTGGCGGAGCTCGGCGAGCTCTTCAAGGCCCCCAGCCAGGAATCGGCCCGCTCCATGAGCCGCCGCTGGCTCGCCGGCACCCCCACCACCCATGCCGGCTACCGCGCCCTGCTGGAGGCCGTTCCGGAGGTGATGGCCGAGGTCGAGCGCCTCGAAGCGGGGAATCGCCGCATCGTTCTGGACCACGCCTTGCGCACGGCGATCGGCATGCGCGGCGTGCTCGAGCGCGCCGACGCCCAGGGGCGGGTGCGCATCAACGACTTGGCCGAGCTCAAAGCCTACTGTTACGTGGTGGCGGGAATCGTCGGCGAGTTGCTGACCGCGCTCTTCGTCCACAACGCCCCTTCGCTGCGCGCGGTGGAGGAGGTCCTCACGCGACACCAGCTCGAGTTCGGCGAGGGCCTTCAGCTCGTCAACATCCTCAAGGACGAGAGCGTCGACCGCGGCGAAGGGCGCAGCTATCTGCCGGTCGAGGTTCCGCGGGTCGAGGTGCTCGAGCTCGCCAAGTCCGACCTGGCCGGGGCGCGCCGTTACATCGCCGCCCTGCGTGAAGGCGGCGCCCCGCGCGGGTTCGTGGCCTTCACGGCCCTCTCCGAGGAGCTGGCCGAGGCCAGCCTGGTCCGGCTCGAGCGCGACGGTCCGGGCGCCAAGGTTTCGCGGACGGAGGTCTTCGAGATCCTAGCGCGGGTTCAGGAGGGAGGAGTTTGAGTACTCGGCCAGGGCCCAGATCGGGAAGTAGTGCCGGTAATTGTCGTAGTTGATGAGGCAGGTGCGGTTGAAGACGCCGACCAACGGCTCGCGTTTCCAGCTGCCGTCCGACTCCTGCCTGGCCATCAAGAGCTCGGCGGCCCGCTGCTGAGGTTCGGCGCTCGGGTGGCGCGCGCGGACCAGCGTCGACAACGCCCATGAGGTCTGGGCCACGAGCGCCTCCGGTGCTTCGACCCAGCGCCTTTCCCGGCAGGATGCTCCGTCCTCGCCCCAGCCGCCATCCGGCCGCTGCTTGGACAACAGGAAGTCGCAGGCCCGCGTGATGGCCCGGTCGCCGTGCGAAGCCCCGGCCGCCAGCAGGCCGCTCACACCAAACCAGGTGCCATACGTGAAGCAGACCCCCCACGATCCCTCGAAGCTGCCGTCGGGCCGCTGTTTCTGACGAAGGAACTGGCTGCCGGCGCTCACCGCGAGGTCGACGCCCTCGGCCAGGTCCCAGCCGAATCGACTGCGGGCCTGGACCAGGGCCTGCAGGCACGCGCTCGTGCATTCGACGTAGGAGTAGTCGACCATGATGTCGCCGAAGACCTGCGAGGGATTGAGGGCCTCGAGCCACGCGCCGCCGCGCTGCTTCTCGTAGGTCGCCCAGCCGCCGTCCTCGTTCTGCCAGGACAGGATCAGCCGGACCGAATCGCGCAGGAGCTCCTCGGGAATGGCGGGGGAGAATCGGCCGGCGAGCGCCAGCGCGCATTTGAGCCCTTCCGAGGTGCAATCGGTGATCGGCCAGCCGTGGGCCCGATTGGAGAAGGGCCAGCCTCCGCGCGAGGGATGCCGGAAATGCCGCTTGGCCTCGGGCACGTCCTCGAGGATCTGATTCTCGCGCAGGTAGCGGTAGGCCTTCTCGAGCATCGGCGCGTGCTGGTCACCGTAAGGTGTCGCCAGGATGGCCTGGGTGGCGAAGGCGGTGTCCCACAGGCGGCTGTTGTTGTAGCCCTGCATCTTGATGCCGTCGTGACCCTCCCAGAGGTAGAGCTCGCAGGCTGCGAAGGCCCGTCGAAAGTTCTCGCCGCCCGGGGATTCGAAGTGGTGCACGAAGGCGTTGAGGACCTTGTTGACCGGCCCGATGTCGATGAAGCTCGTCACCCGATCCTCGTAGAGGATGTGCTCGAAGACCGCGGCGAGCGCCTTGTGGCGTGCCGCCGGCACCCCGACGCGCTGGATCAATCCCATCGCCCGGTTGGCCAGCCCCAGGGCTCGGCGCGGAGGTCGGTAGGCATCGGCCCCCGCGACCGAGTCGCGATGGTCCTCCCAGCGGATGCTGCTCCAGGCTCCTCCGTAGAGCTCGGCGCGCAGCTCGCGGATCAGCGCGTCCTCCGTCACCGTCGCGGCCGTGCCATAGAGCCAGGCCATCGGCAGGTAGACCTGCCGGGCGTGACACCACAGCCGGCTGGGGTGGAACGGGGCTTCGCTCGGCAGCAGCCACAGCTCCGGCAGGACGGGGTGAATCCCGCGCCAGTCGTAGAGCCCCAGGAGGCAGAGCGTGAACTTGCCCCACGAGGCCGCCGTCAGCGGGGCGCCGTTGCGCCCGATCCACTGGCGCATGCGCGTGAGCCGCTCGTCATCGGGAGCGAGCCCCAGGATGCGCAACCCCACGTAGCCCAGGGCGGTGGTGAACATGCTGCCCTGCCGATCCTCGGCATGCAGACCGAGGCTGCCGTCGGGGTTCTGGACGCTCGTGAAGTAGCGGATCATCCCTTCCCGCCGGGCGCCGGATGGAACCGCTTTCGCGGCGTGGCAGAGCGCGAGGTACATCGGCAGCAGGAACATCGGGCCGCCGTAGTCGCCAGGCCACGAGCCGTCGGCGTCCTGGAGCCGGGCGAGATTCTCGAGCCCCCTCTCGAGGCTTTGCCTGATTCCCTCCCCCGCTTGCGGGGCCGGTTGTCGGCTAGGGTGGGGGGTCACCGGCTTCTTCTACGTCGTCGGCACGGTATAAGACCACCCCATGATCCGTGCGGTCGTCACCGACCTCGACAACACGCTCTACTCCTGGGTGAACTACATCGTCCCGGCCCTCGAGGCGATGGTGACCTCCCTGTGCGAGACCACCGGCTACCCGCGGATCCGGGTGGTCCAGTCGCTCAAGGAGGTTTACGAGCGGGTGGGCACCAACGACTACGCCTTCGCCATCCAGGAGTCGTCGATCTTTCGGGAGTTTCACTCCGATTTCGACAGCTTCAACGCGCTCGTGATCGGTCCCGCCAAGGAGGCCTTCGCTCGCGCCCGGCGGAAGTACCTCGAGCTTTATCCCGGGGCGCGCGAGGGCCTCGACTCCCTTCGCGCCCAAGGCCTCAAGGTCATCGGTCTCACGGACTCGCCCCGAAATTCGGCCGAGGCGCGTGTGCGGGCGCTCCAGCTCGACCAGAAGCTCGACGCGCTCTACACGCTTCCGGCTTATCCGTTGCCGCAGTGGGTCGAGGAGCGCATTCGACGCCTGGAGGAAGAGGGCCACTACCGGCTGGGCATTCCGGTGATCGAGCTGGCGCCCGACTGCGAGAAGCCGAGTGGCATGGGCCTGAGCCGCGTGCTCCAGGACCTCGGCCTGCAGCCCGCGGAGGTCTTGATGGTGGGCGACAATCGCGCCAAGGACGGCGGCACCGCCCGCGCCGCCGGTTGCCTCTGGGCCTGGGCCGAGTACGGGACGTACTTGTCGCTCGAGTACCGGGAGCGACTCGACGTCATCTCACCGCGGAGCGTGACCCGCCGTCACTTTGCCGAGCCCGGCGATCCGGCGCTCGATCCCGACTGGGCCCTCTCGAACTTCATGCAGGTCTCGGGCATCGTTGCGCCCTCGACCTAGTGGCGCCGGCGGCCCTGCCGGCGGACTCGACCCCTACCGCCTCAAAGGCACCACCGCTCGCGCCTCCAAGCTCACGCGCTCCAAGCGCTCCAGCGCGGTGGTGAGGTATTCGGAGAGCATCTCGATCGCGATCTCCTGGTCGTGGTCGATCTCGGTCCGCCCCGGCGCCAGCCGCAGCGTGACCACAAGCACGCCGCGTTGCTCGGTCCCCAGGGGAAGCCGCAAGGCAAGCGGAGCACCTGCGGGCGGACCACCCGGGAGCGTCGAATGCACCCAGGAATAGGCGAGGGTCTCGGCGCTGCCGTCGGTCAAACGGTCGTGGAGCTCGAGCTTGAGGGCCTGCACCTCGAGCTCGGAGGCCACGGCCTGCAAGGTTTGCCAGAGCCCGTCCCGGCTCTCTGACAGGCGAAACCTCTCGCCCGCGCCGCGCGCTTGGGCCCGCAGGTGAAGATTGCGATCCCCGGGCGTCCCGAGGGGCCGCGGCTGGATGCTCGCGGGGCCGACGACCCGCAGATAGCCGAGCTTCCGTACCAGGACCGTCACCACCACCGCCACCACCCCCAGCAGCAGCGTCACCTGCTCGCTGTTGGCGTAGGTCATCGCCAGAGCGACCGCTCCGAGGAACACGCAAAGGCCGTAGAGCAGGCCCACCGCCCGCCGCTGCGTGAAGCCCAGCGCCAGCAACTTGTGGTGGATGTGCTCGCGATCCGCCCGGAACATCGAACGCCCCGCCACGAAGCGGCGCGTCATCGCGAGCAGCGTGTCGAGGATCGGCAGCCCCAGGCTGACGATCGGGATCAGGATTGCCACCGTGGTGCTGCTCTTGAGCGAAGTCTGCAGCGAGGTGACGGCCAGCACGAACCCAAGAAACATGCTGCCGCTGTCGCCCATGAAGATGGACGCCGGGTTGAAGTTGAACACCAGAAACCCGAGGACCCCGCCCCCCAGCGAGGCCATGTACAGCGACATCAGGATGTCGCCGCGCGAAATCGCGAGCAGGAAGGTCGTGGCAATGGCGAAGAAACCCACCCCTCCCGCCAGGCCGTCGAGGCCGTCGATCAAGTTGAAGGCGTTGATCACCCCCACGATCCAGAACAGCGTCAGGGGGAGCCCGAAGCTGCCGAGCGCCAGGTGGCCGGCGAAGGGTACCGAGATCTCGTCGATGCGAAAGCCGACCGTGTACATCGCCGCCGCCACCAGGAGCTGCACCGTGAACTTCAAGCGCGCCCCGGCGCCCCGCATGTCGTCGTAGAGGCCGAGCGCGAAGACCACCAGGCCCCCGGCGAGCAGCGCCCAGATCTTGTGCGGCTCCTCGTAGATCCGCTGCGCCACCATGTTGTAGTGAAACAGGAGGCCGATCAGGGGGGCATAGAAGCCGAGCACGATGGCGATGCCGCCCAGGCGCGGGATGGGGGTCCCTTCCGCCTTGCGCGAAGAGAGGTTGCGATCGAAGAGCTTGAAGCGGCGCGCCAGGCTCTTGATGGTCGGAATCGACGCGGCCGAGAGGCCGGAAGAGATCAGGAACGCGATGAAGTACGTCAGCACAGGAAGAAAGAGGGCCGGGAGCCGATGATCTTCAAAGGTTATTCCGCCTCGCCGGCCCACAGCAAGCGAGGGGGTCTCTGAGTTGGACCAACAAGAAGCCGGGTACGTGCCCGTTACGGAGCGTGCCCCTGCCCGTCTGCGTGCCGTATTTTCAAACGCTCGTGGTCCAGGGTCGGACTCGGAGCCGCGGAATTTCGACGGCTTGCGGGTGGCGTAGCGCACAGCTCGTGCCCGTCGCGCACGCTGGCCGCGAGCACATGGAATCTCAGGTCGTGACGAGTCCGGCCCGATGGGTAGTGCGCAAACTCCTGCACGTGCACGGGCACGCAAAACGGGCACGCACACGGCTTCTCCAGAGTCGGATCCTCGACCAATCAGAATCTCGGTCCCGAGGTTCTAAACAGCTATCCCTTCCCCCGACCTCATCGCCTCCTCGATCGCGAACGTCGCCAGGCTGGTGGCGCACAGCGACTCGAGCGCGATCGGTGAAGCCCCTCCCTCGGCGACCGCGCGCACGAAGGCTTCGGCTTCTCCTCGGTGGCCCTTGTCCTGACCCATGCTTCGGGTGGTGCTGCGCTTGCCCCTCACCGACATCTCGAGCGTCCGGAAGTCGTCGAGCACCGCGAGCCGTCCCGCGCCCAGCACCTCCAACCGCTCCTTGGGGAAGGCCGGGTCCCCGTCGCCGCTGTAGACGATCGCCCCGGCTGATCCGTCCGCGAAGGTCAGCGTCGCGATCAGCTGCTCGCCCAAACCAGGCGCTCCCCCCGTGCCCACCGCACCGACCGCCTGCACGCGCACCGGCGGCGCCCCCGCCAGAAACGAGAGCAGGTCGACGAAGTGGCAGACCTCGCCCACGATCCGGCCGCCGCCCACCGCGGGGTCTCTGATCCAGCTCTCGGCCGGCACTTGCCCGGCGTTCACGCGGTAGGTCATCGCCAGCGGAGTCTTGCGATCCTCGAAGAACTGGGCCAGCTGCCGGCTGAGCGGCGCAAATCGACGGTTGAAACCCACCAGGAGGATCCGGCGCGAACGCAGCGCGGCCTTGCGAACCGCCTCGATCTCTTCCCGCGCGATCCCCATCGGCTTCTCGACGAAGACGTGCTTTCCGGCCTCCAGCGCCGCGATGGCCTGCGAAGCGTGCAGATTGTGGCGCGTCGAGATCACCACCGCGTCCAGCGCCGGATCGCCACACAAGTCCTCGAAGGCCGAAGTCGCGTCGCTGAACCCGAAGCGCAGCCCCAGATGCCGCGCGCTGATGCCCCGCGCCGAGACGATGGTCTTGAGGCGGACCTGTTTCAATCGTGCGAAGGCGGGTACCAGCACGCTGCTCGCGAAGGCGCCCGCCCCGGCGAATCCCAGTCGCACCTCGCCCTGGGCGTGACCGATGATGGCCTTGCCCAGCGCGACCGTGCGAGCCACCTCGCGCTCGGGATAGGTCAGCACGATGCCGAGATAGGGCTCCTGCCGCTCCCCCGAGAGCAGCTGGTAGGCCTCGCCGGCGCGATCGATCGGAAAGCGATGGCTGATCAGCGGCCGAACATCCACCCGCCGATCGGCGCACAGCTCGAGGAAAGCTCCGAAATTGCGCTCTTCGGTCCAGCGGACGTAGGACGCTGGATAGTCGCGCCCCTGCTCCTCGTAGCCGGGATCGTAGCGCCCTGGCCCATACGACCGCGAGAGCAGGAGGCTCAGCTCCTTGTCGTAGAAAGGCCGGCGCGGCACGTCCATCGGCACCGCGCCCACCACCACCACCCGGCCTCGGTCGCGGGCGATCTCACCCGCCAGCTCCACGGGGTCGTTCGAATCGGCCGCCGCGCAGATGATGACCGCGTCCATCCCGCGCCCGTCGCTGAGCGCCGCCACCGCCGGGCTCACCTCGCCCGATCGGAGCACCGCCGCCTGGGCGCCGCCCGCCAGCGCCAGCTCGAGCTTGGCCGGTTCGAGGTCGATCCCCAGCACCCGGCACCCGGCGGCCCGCAAGATCCGAACCGTGAGTTGCCCGATCAATCCGAGGCCGATCACCGCCACGCACTCGCCCAGTGCCACCGCCGCGGTCCTGACGCCCTGCAGCGCGATGGCCCCCACCGTGACGAAGGCGGCTTCCTCGTCGCTCACGCCGGCCGGGACCTTGGCGCACAACCGAAACGGCACCGAATTGACCTCGGCATGATTGGCGAGCTTGGCTCCCGCGCAGGCCACGCGCTCGCCCGGCTGGTAGCCCTCCACGCCCTGCCCGACCCTCAGCACCGCGCCGGCGCACGAGTAGCCGAGTGGCATCGGCTCATCCAGCCGCGCCATCACCGTTCGCGCGGTGGCCAGGAGGCCGTCACGCTGGACCTTGTCGAGCGTTTTCCGGACCAGGTCGGGCCGGTTCTGGGCCTTGCCGATCAGCGAGCGCTTGCCGAGCTCCAGCGCCATCTTCTCGGTGCCCGCCGACACCAGCGAGGCCCCGGTTCGCACCAGCAGCGTCCCGGGCTCGGCGGCCGGCATGGGAACGTCGGCGACGGTCAGCTCACCGGTCCGGTAGGAGTGCAGAACCTGCTTCACGCGTTCGGACTCTAGCACCTGCTACGGACTGGCCGGGCAGGCTGCTCCCGCCTGCGGTGCGACGGTGAAGCTGTCCACCCAGTGCGACAGGTCGGCCTCGGTCGAGGCGTGCGAGAAGGTCGCGAGCATGGCCGTGGCGCGGCCGGCGCAGATGGGAACCATCAGGAGCTGGAGCTTGAAGTCGGTGCCGTCCATCAGCCAGCTGGTCTGAAGTCCGGGCGTCCCGTGATGCTGGATCTTTTCCTCGGATTCGGGGCGCAGCTTCTTGCCGCCGCCGACCGCCGACTCGAAGCTGCCCATCATTGCGCCGGCGACCTGGTGGGCCAGCGCGTCGGTCAGCGTCGCGGGGATGTATCCGTAGACCCCGTTGTCGCCGGTGCCCGTCAAACGAATCACCAGTGCCACCCCCGGCAGATCGGTCTTGGCGGTCCAGCCCTGGGGAATGGTCGCGGCGAGGCCCAGCCCGTCGTCGCGCCATTCAAGGCCCGAGACCGTTCCGTGCCGGACGCCCGGCACCGTGGGCGCGATGGGCTTCAGGCTGAACCCTTCGCCGAAGGGCGGTTTCGAAACCGGTGCCGGGCCGGGCGTCGAGCTCGCCAGCGCCGCGAGAATCGGCTTGGCCTGCTCCTCTGGAACGCCGCGCATGACCACCATCTCCGTCCATTTCGGCGGCTCCGACGCCTCGGAGGCCGCGAGCTCGATCTTCACTTCCGAGCCCACCGACCCTTTGCCGTCGCCGCGGTTCTTGTCCCAGCAAGGCTCCTGCCAGATGATGTTGAGCGCGAAGGCGTCGGCGGCCTTGCGGCTCGCCCAGGCGCTGACCCAGACCAGCCCCAGCCGGCCGTCGGGCCGCTGTGCCACGAGATAGCGATCGCCGGACAGGGAGGCGGCATTCCCTTCCGCCTTCACCCGCGCCAGGCACTGCTCGAGCACCGTGAGCGTTCCGAGCTCGCCCATCGAGCCCCGATCCCTCTCGGTCCAGCCTGGCGGCAGCGGTGGGTCCGCGATGGCACGGGGTCGCGCGTCTCGCGCGTAGCGCGAGGGGTGCAGGACCTGGGAGGCCGACACCGGCGGCGTGGCGAAGGCGCGGTTGACGAGGTCGAAGCCGCCCGCCTGCCAGAGCGCGCCCGCCAAGCTGAGCCCCGAGAAGTAGGGGAAGGCCAGCGTCTCGCGCAGAATCGCCGGTGCCTCCAGGAGCTTGGGTGAGAATCCCGAGACGCGCGCCAGCGTGTCCGGGCCGAGCCGGGTGAGGGCCGCCATGTTGCCGAGCGCGCTCTCGATCGACACCCCACTCAGCTTCGCCAGCGTGGCCAGCATCGTCAGCTGGGCGTCGCCTTCGATCAGCGCGCTGCGGGCGAGATTGGCCTCGTCGTCCTTGGACAGCTGATCGAGCGGAGTGAGCAGCTGATCCTGGAGCGCGTGCTCGATCTCGTGGGCCAGCACGCCGCGCGTCAGCACCACCGCGCTGGCGTCGCCAAAGGCCGGCAGCTGGCTGCGCACGTAGAGGGTCTTGGCGGTCGGCGAGTAGAAGCCCACCACCTGTTCGTCGAACACGCTGCGCAGCGAGGCCTGCAAGTCGAAGCTGGGCGAAGCCAGGCCGAAGGCCGTCCAGGCCGCGTGGAGACGCTCGAGCTCGTCGCGCGACGGCTCGTGGAGCTCGCCCAGGGCTTTCGAAAAGGCCGGCGTTTCGAGGATCTGAACCTGAATCGGGGTGCGAGCCTTCAAGCCCCGCACCTCCTGCACCAGGGCGATCGTCGAGGGAACCAGATCGGCCGGGCTGGTGGAGCTCGGCGGCACGGCCGGTGGAGCATGTGCGCAACTCGCCAGGGCCCAAGCGAGAGTCAACCTCAACGGACGCATGATCCCTTCCTTCCGGCGTGCCACACTACCATCCCTCCACCGTGTCAGCTGACCTCCATCTCGCCTGGCGCGCCATCGCTCATTTTCTCGGCGAGCCCGCTCCACTTCCGAGCCCGCTCGACCCCGAGTTGCTGGCGGAGGTGGCCCGCGTCCATCGGCTCGAGGGGGCACTGGCCGAGCCAAGGCTCACGCCGAGCTCGCCCGAGCCCCATGTCCCGCGCACGATCTGGATGCGCTGGCAGGCGGCCCACGCCGCCGGTCTGGCGCAAGCCGTTCGGCGGGCCGGGCCTCTGCGGGCAGCGCTCGCCGCGCTGGCCCCGATTCCGGCGGTGGTGCTCAAGGGGGCCGCGCTGGCCGAGCTGGTCTATCCCAGCCCCGGCGCTCGCGGCATGGGGGACGTCGATCTGCTCGTCCCGCGGGAGCAACTGCCGGCCGCGCTGGTCAAGCTGGCGGCCCTCGGCTACGCGCGCAAATATCCCGGCCATCCGGTCCTCGACCATCCGGAGTTTCACGAGCGGCAGCTCGAGGGGCCGCTGGAGCTCGATCTTCACCAGGCCTTCATCCAGCCCGAGCGCCTCGCCATCGACTACTCCGCTGTTTTCGATCGAGCCGTTCCTTGGCTCGCGCTCGGCCCGAACGCGCTGCTGCTCTCGCCGGAGGACGCCGTGGTCTATGCTTGCCTCCACGCCGCGATCGGGGAGCTCACTCCCACCTGGGCTCCGGCCGTCGGTCTCCTCGATCTGCGGCTCCTGCTCGGCCGCGTCGGCGCCCTGTGGGGAGAGCTCGGGCCAGCGCTGGAACCCGGCGTCGTTCCAGTTCGCGCCCGCGAGTGGGGAGCCGAGCGCATGCTGTATGCGACGCTGGGATTGGCGCGCCGCGTCTTCCCGAGCCTCCCAACCGAGCGTCTTTCGCCGCATCTGGGAGGGACGCTCGAGAGACTGCTCGACGCCGCCATCGTCGGGCGGGCCTTTCCCCCGCCGCTCGTCGATCCCGCTCGCATCGAAGTGGTGTTTCGAAAGAGCCTCCTGCTTCGCCCCGCCGACCGCGTGAGATTTGCGTTTCACACGATCATGAGGCGGATGGGTTGGGGAGAATCTCGGTGACGCGGGAGTCTCGGAGTCTCGGTGACGGACGTTCAATATCCGTTCAACTTCGCACCACCCGGTCCAAAACCGACCACCTTTGCCTGCGCGAGCATCGCTTAAGCCTCGAATTTACAACCCACAACGCTCGGCACATAGCTTGCCTCTCCCACGACAGTGGCCCGCATTCCTCGTCGCCTCCTCGTCGAGCTCGGCTCGACCAACCACTGCACCTGGCGCAGCCACAACTCCACGCATGTCTTCGAGCTCGATACCGCCAAGCGGTTCTTTCTCGACCTCATCAAGAAGTACGCCGGCCGCTACGGCATTAAGGTCCGCTCCTATTGCCTGATGGGCACCCACCCGCACCTCGTCGTCGTCGCGACCAAGGGCCAGGCCGCGTTCAGCCGCTTCTGGCAAGTCATCAACCACCTCTTCGCCCGCTGGTACAACCGCCAGCAGAAATCCAGGCGCGGCCAGGTCGTCACCCAGCGCATGAAGTCTCCAATGATTCAGCCCGGCGCGAACGGACGGCACGTCCTCACCGTGATGCGCTATGGCGACCTGAATCCGGTTCGAGCTGGGATGGTTCGCTCGCCGAAGAACTACGATTGGTCGAGCTACCGGCACTATGCCTACGGCGACTCCAACGATCTCATCGAGGATGAGCCGGAGTATCTCGCGCTCGGCCGCACGGCGAGGGAGCGCCGGATAGCCTACCGTCACCTGTTTGCCGCCCCGCTCACGAGCGGGCTCCGGACGAGGCGACCCGACATCGTGGAAGCGTCGTTCTACGGGGACCCCGCTTGGATCGAACGACACGCCCCGCGGGCGGCTGGTCCGCCGAGTTGGCGCTCGAGTTAGCCTTTTCTCCTTGACGCGTCATCGAGGCCCGCTAGCTACGATCGATGGCGATGACGCCTGCGGATGCTGCGCAGGCTCCGAGTTTTGTTGGATGTTTAGTCCGTCACCGCATCCCGTTCCCCGTACCACCACTACCCTCTGGCCCACACCTCGAGCGCCAGCAAGGCCCAGCCTTGATGTCCGTTTCCGCGCCCGGCGACGACCTCATCCAGGACCCGGTCGATGGCCCGCCCATCGAGCCACCCGCGGATGCGCGCGTTCGGGTCCCGCAGCAGATCCTCCGTCACCGGCCTCAACGGTCCAGCCAGCCATTGCTCCACCGGGCTTCCAAACCCTCGCTTCGGCCGCCCCAGGATGACGTCGGGCAAAAGGTCCGCCGCCGCTTCGCGCAGCAAGAGCTTCCCATCACGCGCATTCTGTTTCAGCCGCGCCGGGGGCGGCACCGCCAGCGCCGCCAGGTCGTGGTCGAGCAGCGGGCAGCGCGCTTCCAGACCCCAGCGCATCGACGCCAGATCCATTTTCTGAAGGAGGTCGTCCGGCAGATAGACCTCCAGGTCGAAGGCCAGCGCAGCATCGACCGCGTTCGCGAAATCTCCCGCTGGTCCCGGAGTCGCCCGCGTCCCCGCTCCCAAGAGCTCACTTCTCTGCTGCGCCGGAAACACCTCGATGAGCGCCCGCTGCCGGGAGGCGTCGCTGGCTTTCAGCGCCTGCGCGAGCCTCTCCAGGCGCCTCCGGTGGCGTCCCAACGGCAGCCTCGCGATCGCCTCCGCCACGGCGCCCGCAGCAGGGAGGTGTGGAATGCGCGCCAACCTCCGGTAGACCCCGTACCCGGCGAACAGCTCGTCTCCTCCGTCACCGGTGAGAACCACCTTCACCTGCTTGGCGACCTCCTTGCACACCGCCACCGTCGGCACCGCCGAGCTGTCGCCGAAAGGCTCGCCATACGCCCCCAGCCCCTCGGCAACCTGCTGGGCCAGCTCCTCCGTCACCAGGATCTCGTGGTGTTCCGTCTGCCACCGCTCCGCCACTGCCCGCGCGAACGGCAGCTCGTCATCCGCTCGCCCGAACCCCACCGAGAAGGTCTTCACGCCCGGGCCCAGCTCCTGGGCCATCAGCGCCACCACCACCGACGAGTCGAGTCCCCCCGAGAGGAGCGCCGCGATTGGCACGTCGCTCTGCAAGCGCGACCGCACCGCCTCTCGCAACGACTTGCGCAGCCGCCCCGGGAGGTCCGGCGCCTCCGCTGGCTCGCTCCCGGGCACCGGCGGCTTCCAGTACCTTCGAACCCGCACCCCTTGCGCATCCGCAATCAGGAGATGGGCGGCTGGCAACTTGCTGATGCCTTGGTAGATCGAGCGCGGTGCCGGCACATAGAGCAGCTCGAGGTAGCTCGCCAGAGCCTCGCGATCGATCGGCGCGGCCCCGATGCCCGCCACCAGCGCCCGCAGCTCGGAGGCAAACGTGAACCTCCCCGCCGCGTGGGCATACAGGAACGGCTTCTCGCCGAAGCGGTCGCGGGCCGCCACCAGCCGCTGCTGGCGCGCATCCCACAGCGCGAACGCGAACATTCCCCGCAGTTTCTCGACCAGACCTTCACCCAGCTCGCCATACAGATGCAGCAGCACCTCGGTGTCGGACGCGGTCCTGAAACGATGCCCCTTCAGCTCGGCCCTCAGCTCTCGATAGTTGTAGATCTCGCCGTTGAAGACCACCGCCAGGGAGCGGTCGGGGCTGAACATCGGCTGCCCGCCCCCCGCCAGGTCGATGATCGAAAGGCGCCGGTGCCCGAGCGCGACGGGCCCGTCCGAGGCGAAGCCTTCGGCATCCGGTCCCCGATGCGCGAGCGCGCGGGTCATGCGCGCCACCGCCTCGAGATCGGGGCCCGCGAAGCAAAGCTGTCCCGCGATGCCGCACATGCGCTTTGATTATCCTCGATTCACCCGTTGCCGGTGTGGCAACGTGAAGCGACCACCTCCGTGAAGATCCTCCTGTCAGAGGAATGGCATTCGCACATCTACGCCGAGCCCTTCTTCCAGCGCTTTCTGGAATTGGGGGTCGAACCGCACGCCTTCAAGGAAGCGGGCTACTTCGGCGGCGGCAGTCTCTGGGGCCGTGTGCAGCGCCGCCTGGGGGCCGGTCCGGCCTTTGCGAGGTTGAACGCCGACTTGCTGCGGACCGCCGAACAACTGCATCCCGAGGTGGTCTTCCTGTTTCGAGGCGAAGCCATTTTTCCCGCGACGCTCCAAGGGCTGCGTTCGCTCGGAGCCCAGGTCGTCGGCTGGAACAACGACGATCCCTTCTCGGAGCTGGCGCCCGCGCGCCGCTGGACCCATTTCGTGCGCGGCATCCCGTACTACGACCGTCTGTGGGGCTACCGGACGTCCAACGTGGAGGAGTTTCGGCGCCGCGGCTGCCCGCGGGTCGGGCTGCTTCGATCGTTCTATCTGCGGGAGCTCAATTTCCCGGTGAGCGATCCCATCGCAGCACCTCTGCGTTCCCAGGTGGCGTTCCTGGGCCACTGGGAGGCCGACAGCCGCGACGACTTCGTCGAAGCGCTTCTCCGGGAGCCTGGTCTCGACTTCAAGTTGTGGGGGACCTTGTGGCAGCGCTCGCGGCTGGCGCGCGAGCTCGCGAAGCGCTTCGGGCGCATCCGGCCCCTCATCAAGCACGACTACAATCTGGCCATCAACGGCGCCGGGATGGCGCTGGTGTTCCTGTCCAGGCTGAACCACGACACCTACACGCGGCGCTGCTTCGAGATCCCCGCCACCGGCACGCTGATGCTCTCGGAGTACACGCCCGACCTCGCGACCCTCTTCGAGGAAGGGGTCGAGGCGGAGTTCTTCCGCGGACCCCAGGAGCTGCTGGACAAAGTGCGCTTCTACACGCGCCACGAGGAGGCGCGCAGGAGGATCGGACAAGCCGGTCGGGCCCGCCTTCTGAAAGACGGCCACGAGGCGCTGGACCGGGCGCGACAGGTCCTGGACGCGATGAGGGAGGATGGGAGGTCGCGATAGTAGAGCTGCATGGAGGTCTTGATCGGTTGGGACGCTCTCAAAGCCGTGTGCGTGCCCGTGCCCGTGCACGCTTCGCGCACGGCTCGGGGGTCGGACGCGCAACGCCATGGGATTTCACGAGCTAGCGGCCGTCGTGCGCGCAAGGCGAGCGAACGAGACGACGCCGTTCGCAAGCCGGGTGAATTCGGGGGTACCCGCGTCCGACCGCGGGACCACGAGAGCTGAAGGCCTCCCACGCAGACGGGCACGGGCACGTCCACGGCTTTAGCTTCTTGTTGGCCCTTAGCTTCCGCAGAGCCCGCAGCACACCTCGTCGAGGTTGCAGCTCGTGTCGCAGCAAGCGACGCCGGAGTTGCCGCACGCCGCATCCGACCCACACACGAGGCTGCAGAACGCGTTGCCCTCCTGGTCGATCGAGCAGTACTGGTTCGCGACCGAGCAGGCGGTGACGGCGCCTCCGCATCCAGCGTGGCTGCTGCCGTCGTCCGGCGCGCAGATGTAAGGGCCCGTGATGATTCCCGCGTCATTGACTCCCGGGGCGCATTCTCCGCTGCATTCGGAAGAAGTGACGCACAGGCAGGCGTAAGAGCTGGCGGTCGGCGGGCTCGGTGCGCAAACCCCGCCCCCGTCTCTGTCGCCCAGTACCTCGCAGCAAGGCATCTCGCCGCTGCAGTCCGCCGATTTCTCGCAGCTGACGCCACAAATCGGGTTGCCGGCCTGATCCTCGACGCACTCGGAGCCAGCCGCGCAGCACATCGAGCCGCAAGCCTGAGCCCCCGAACAGCACGCGTTGCCGACGCACGAATCGCCGCTGTCGCAACAGCTACTGCCGCACGACTGGCTCGCGGCGCAGCAGGCGTCGCCGATGCACGAATCGCCGGCCTCGCAGCAGCTGCCGCCGCAGAGTGCCGTGGCACAGCCGCCGGTGGTCGTGCCGCCCCCGCCGCTGCTGGTGCCGCTCCCGCTGGCTCCCCCGGTCGGGTTGCCACTGTTGCCGCTCCCACTCGCTCCGCCGGTCGGATTGCCACCGTTGCCGCTCCCGCCCGTGCCCCCGCCCGTTGCCCCGATCGTCCCTCCGCCCGAGGTTCCGCAGGCCGCAATCGCGACCGCGAATCCAAGCGCCGCCAGAGTTTTCACGGTTCCTCTCTCGGGTCAGGTGGGGTCGCCGGCACAGGGCCGGCGCCACTGGCTCTGCGGCCCCTAGGTCCCACCCGCGGGGCACAGCCCGCAGCACATGTTGCCCTGGGTGTTGGTGCAGACGTTGTTGCAACAGGCGATGGTGGCATTGCCGCACAGAAAGTCCGCGGTGCACGCGTCGCTGCAAAACTTGTTGCCCAGCGAATCGGTGGCGCAAAACTGAGGCAGGGTGCAGTCGAGATCGCCCCCGCAGCCCTGGTTGGCCGCGGCGTCATTCGGGGTGCAGACGTAGGGCCCGGAGATGTAGCCGGCATTGTTGACCTCCGGTGCGCACTCGTCATTGCCGAGAATGCTGCACTCCGACGTGACCGAGCACAGGCAGGCGTACAAGGTCGGCGGTGAAGGGGTCGCGGTGCAGACGCCGCTTCCGCTGAACACGCCCTGGCCGTTCTCGACGAGCTCGCAGCAGGGCGTCGAAGGGTCACAGTCCGACGAGAGCTGGCAGAGCTTGCTGCAGGCGGAGTTCCCCAACGCGTCGGTGATGCATTCCGAATCCGAGTCGCAGCAGACGTCTTTGCAAGCCCGGGCAATCGGGCAACAGGCGTTGTTGACGCAAGCCCCCTGGCCGCCGTCCGCGTCGGCGCCCGGGCAGCACACGGTCCCGCAGGCTTGGCTCGACGGGCAGCAAGCGCCGTCGATGCACGCTCCCCCGGACGGGCAGCAGATCGTGCCACAAGAAAGCGGCCCCGAGCAGCACGCCTTGTCGATGCAAGAATCGCCCGACGCGCAGCACTCGCCGCCGCAAAGCGCGGTGGCGCAACCGCCGCCGGTGGTGGTGCCCTTGCTGCCGCCGCTGGTGCCGGAGGTCTGTGCGCCGCCGCCGCTGCAGGCGGTGATCGTGACCACGAATCCAACCCAGATCAGTCGTTTCACGTTGTCCTCCCGAGCTCGTCAACGCCGACAGTAGATCCCATGGGTTTCGCCCCACAAGCCTTACTTGCTTCGATCCGCGGGAGTGAAGAGCGGCGCCGGCGCCTCGATCTTCTCCGCGCTCCGGAGCGGTTGACTGGCGGTCTCGCCGCACAGCTCGCGCTCGGCCAGCTCGGCATCCGACGGGAACCTCAGCCGCGTCAGGCGGGGAGCCTCGGCCAGATTGCTCAGAAATCGCTTGAGGCTCATGGGTTCGTCGACCGCCCGCACCAGCTCGGCCAGATCCCCGCAATCCAGCGCGGCCCGAGCCGCTGCGACCTTGCCCTCGGAAGCCCCTCCGTAGTCGTTGGCGGCCAGCCTGCGGCCAATGCACCATTCCTGCCCCGCCCACTTCTCGTGGCCCGGCTGGGCCCGCTTCTCGAGCCGCAGCCGCGAGCCGATCGGGTCGGGCAACCCATGCGGATCGCACACGAAAACCAGCGGCCCGGCCGCGAACGAGAACTCGCCGACGTTGGCGCGAAACGCCACCAGGGGCGCGGCCGCGCCCGACGGCACGCGCGCTTCGCGGGGCTCGGACTTGAAGCCG
>Ga0302324_100004772_pt1 | contig 29910 bp, 29 predicted proteins | sample Palsa_T0_1_FD_201949 | JGI IMG/M metagenome (GOLD analysis project Ga0302324, IMG submission 201949) | Peat permafrost microbial communities from Stordalen Mire near Abisko, Sweden - Palsa_T0_1 | ecosystem: Environmental > Terrestrial > Soil > Palsa > Peat permafrost | place: Sweden: Abisko...
AACCTGGGTCTTATCTTCGAGGCGGCGAAAGGCGCGGGCATGAATGACGCGATCGCGGTCGCGCTGAAAGTCGTTGCGGTAGGGATGCTGCGGCTCAGGGAAGCGGCGGCCGCGGGAATGTTCCACCTGCACCGCGTAGCCGGCCTGCATGCTCAAAAGTCTAACAGAGTTGCTAGTACCGAGTACCGAATCCGAGTTGCGAATGAAAGGCATTTACAGCCGCCGAGCCGTGGCGGCCGGGATTGCCTTGCTCGGAGACTCGGGACGAATTACTGCTGCCCCGATCCTTCCTTGGCCAGGCGCACCTTGGCGGCGTCGAGTTTCTTCTGCGTGGCCGCGAACAGATCGGTGTCCTGTTCCGAAGCTACGGTTTTGTTCCACTCTTGGACGGCACGCTCCCAGTGAGCAGCCGCAAGTTTCAACCGGCCGGTCTTCTGGTAGAGATCGCCGAGGTGATCCTGCACGGTTGGGTCGGAACCCATGCGCAAAGACGCCTTGTTCAGGTTCTCTTCGGCGAGGTCGTACTTGCCGAGCTTGAAATAGGCCCAGCCCAGGGAATCCAGATAGGCGCCGTTGGTGGGCTCCAGGCTCACGGCCAGCTTGATGTAGTTGAGCGACTCTTCGAGCCGAACGTCGCGATCGGCATTCATGTAACCGAGATAGTTCAGGGTGGCGGAGCTCTGCGGATTGGCGGCCAGTATTTTCCTGAATTCGGCTTCCGCTGCGTCGAATTTCTTCTCGCGCTCGTAGGTGGAGCCGCGCAGGAAGGAGACGTATTCTTGATCTTCGGCCTTGGTGGACAGCTTTTGAGCCTTGTTGAGAGCCTCTTCGGCGTCGCTCCAGCGGTGCAGACGCGTGTACATAATCGACAACCGCAGGTAGACATCGCGGTCTTCCGGCGCGCCCTTGAGCAGCGAACGCACGTCGGCGAGAGGCTTCTCGGGATCGCCGGTGTCGGCGAGTTGAGCATCCAGCACCATGCGAAGCTCGCGGTCGTCAGGCAGCTTTTGGACGGCCTCCTTGGCGACGGCCGTGGCCTCCCGCCACTGCTTGGCTTCGCGGTAGGTGTCGATTACGTCCTGATAAGCGGTGCGAGCGTTGTCGTCTCCGAGCGGGATCATCTTGCGGAAAGCTTCCACCGCGGCCGGATAGTTCTCCTGGTCGCGGTAGACCATTCCGAGGCGCTCCATGAAGATCGCACGATTGTTGCGGTCGGCCTGAGAGTAGCTGTTGTCGGGCTTCTCGGTTTTCTTCAGCAGATCCTGCAAAATCTTTGCGGCCTCGTCGTAGCGAGCCTGGGCTTCGTAAACCACCGCGACGTTGTAAGGAACTTCGAGAGCGTCGGGAACCATGGCTTCCGCCTTCTTCAGGTTCTCCAGCGCCTCGTCGTACTTACCCTGGCGGCGGTATATCTCGGAGATGCGGAGGTAGGTCTGCGCATCCTCTGGATTGGCGTCGGCGATCACCTTGTATTGAGTGAGCGCGGCGTCGATCTGGCCGTCGTTCAAAAGATTTTCCGCCAGACCACGCATGGCGTCGAGGTTATCGCGGTCTAACTGAATGGCATGTTTGTAGGCATCGATCGCGCTCTTGTACTCCTTGCGCTGTTCGTAGGTGGCGCCCAGTGCGGCATACAGCTTGCCAGAGCGGCCCGTGTCGGGCACGGCACTGAGCACCTGCAAGGCCTGAGTGGTGTCGCCTTCGTCGCTGTAAAGCAGAGAAAGCGTAGTGACGGCTTCTTCCGAGTCGGGATCGAGCTTCACCGCAATCTTCAGTTCAGCTTCCGCCTTTTGCAAATCATTGTTCAGGCGGTAGAGGCGGCCCAGCAGAAGGTGGTCGTCAACATTGTCGGGCTCGATCTTCACAATCTGTTCGTACTGTTCGATGGCCAGCTTGAGCACGTTATCGGAACCGTTGCCGCTGCCCGGCATATCGCCCAGCGACCGCAGATAAATCCGCCCCAGCAGCTTGTGAGCTTCCAGATTGTTGGGATCGCGCTTGAGAATGTCCTGGGCTTGGAGTACGGCGTCGCGGATGCGTCCGGTCTTCACGTAGAGTTCGGCCAGGCCGGAGGTCAGGAATTCGGAAGACGGGTCGGCCTCGATGGCAAGCCGGTACTCATCCATGGCCTTATTCGCCAACTCGCTGCGGCCATAGACCGTGACCTGTTCTTCGTACATGTGCGCGACGGTGTAGTGGTAATACGCGGCAGAGCGGTCTATTTTGCGCGGGGAAAACGGTGATGACTTGGCCTGGGCTGCGTTTGAGTCCGCGGGCTTCGCCTCCTTAGGGGAGGAGGGAGCGTTTTGCGCGGCCGCGGCCGCGGACAGGATTGAGAACACTAAAACGGCGTAAAAAATTCGATTCATGCTCGACCTGACGACGCTGGAATTAGTTCTATCGGACCTGATTCTGTTGGAGCTGATTCTGTTTGAACTGCTCGCACTTCCCGGAAGCATGATCCCTTGGATGCTCGACCGCCGGGGGTGGGGTGCTTTAATTCTAACCCGATATCGGTCGCATTAGGGAAAAACCCTGGGCGCTTCGCAGGCTGCGTCTAAAACGGAAGTGCTGGGACCGAGGGGACTTGCGCGTGTTGATTGTCAAGTTTGGTAAAGGTTCTTTGGCACAACCAACGACCAAGGTTCGCGGGCTCACCATTCCATGCTCGAGCCGGTAGTTTGGTGTCATCGAATAAGACAATTTCTCAATCTTGTCTGCCGTCTGTTTTTCTTTTTTTCTTTGCGTCGAGCTTGTCCGAGCCGAAATACTGCCTTTGAGACTGTAAGGATTCGACGCCATCATCATTCTTCTTTCCACTGGGGCAAAGAAAGCATTACCCAGTTGGTGATCCCCTGGCGCCCTCCGCTCTCGGGTTTTCTTTGCGGCCTTCGCGCTGGCACGGCGACAAGTTCAAGAAAGAATTTCCCAACCAGCCGAAGTACCGCCGAACCATGCGGGAGGAGGCGGACTGTTTGCACCTGATGGTTACCGTCCTGACCGAGGACAAAGATTTTGAAACCAAGAAGGAAAGATGTCGACCCACTCTCTGTTGTCGGTGGTTACCATCGACCAGGCAGGATTCATCGAGCCCTTTGCCTTGCTCAACCGCGCCGATAACGAAATCACGCAGGACTACGTCACCTACCGCACCGCCAACCGTGACCAGATTTTCCGCTACTTCGACGAGTTCGTGGTCCCGAAAGCGCCACAACCGGCCGCATCCCAGTAACAACTTCCTTCCCCGCGAGCTCCCAATCCACGCAGTTTTTATATCAGGCTTGCCAAAATTACCCTGCCGAAACCCTTCCGGCTATCTTTCCGCCCGGAGTACAGGTACAATGTCGTTAGATATCAAGCACTTAGCTCGTGAAGTTTCGAGCCCAGTTTGGCACACAACCTGTATTAGCAAAGGCAGGCGCCAGCAAGGTTTTTGGAGCCTGGAGGTTGAGATGTTTAGGCGTGCGTTGCGTCAGCGCACGCCGGCAAAGCGGCCACCGCGTTGCTTCACGGTCTGTAGTTTTAGGGGACGCAAAAATCACGCAACACGCCCGTTTCGGCGTGCTGGAGCGCAACCCCCAAACGCTCCCCAACTCGGAGGAAGTTTCTTATGAACATCCGTTTGCTCGTTACTTTTCCCCTGGCCGCGGTGCTCGCGTTTCCGGCCTTGGCCCAAACTTCGCCTTCATCTTCCCAAGATCAATCGAATCCACCGGCCGCGTCGCAGCCGACACAGCCGACAGACACTGCCACCGCGACCGGCAAGCAGCCTCTTCAACCGCCCAGCCGGGAAGGTTTCTGGGGCCGTGTGAACCCATTCGCCCGCAAGACCTACGTGAAGCGGCAAACCGATCCCATTCGCGATCGCGTCAATGAGTTGGACGATCTGACCGCGGCCAACGGCAGGGGGATCAGGGACACCGACGCCCGCGCACAAGCTGGCATCAAGCTGGCTTCGGACAAGGCCGATCAAGCCGACCAGCACGCCATCGATGCCGGCAATAAGGCCACCGTGGCGCAGCAGAGCGCGCAGCAGGCCACTACCCGCATCCAGACCGTTGAGACGGTGGTGGGCAACATCGACCAGTACAAAGCGTCGAACCAGACTGAGATTCGTTTCAAGCCCGGCCAGACGGTGTTGAGCAAGAACGCCAAGGACGCTCTCGATGAGATGGCGACCAGCGTGCAAGGCCAACGCGGCTATATCATTGAAGTGCAGGGCTTCTCTTCCGGCAAGGGCCAGGTCGCAATCCAGAACTCGCAGAAGATGGCCGAGTCCGTGGTGCGCTATATGGTGCTCAACCACGAGATTCCGGTCTATCGCATTTACCTCGTTGGCATGGGCAATGCCCCGGTTGAGAGTGCGGACGCCAATGCCAAGCACATCAGCGGCGGGCGCGTGGAAATCAGCCTGTTGAAGAACGATCTGGAACAGCTCTCCAGCAATTCTTCAGGTCCGGCGACCACTACCGACCAGCAACAGCAGCCGAAGTAGTCAGAATCAAACCATAAGGGTGCCTCGCCCGAGTCCCTCCCCGCAGAGAAACCCCTCGCGCAAGCGAGGGGTTTCTCTTTTGGGTCAGACCAGACTCGTGCGGCGTAAGCCCTGGAACTTATGCGCGGTACGCCCGGCTGGATGCCGAGCTGGTCAAGCTTCGACTGCAGAGCGGTGCGCGTTTCATGCCCAGCCGTGCGGCTGCGCGCTGTCGGCTCGGGACCTTCGTCGGTGGTGAAGATTCAGCAGAGTGCTCCTGTGGGGACAGCCACCCTCGGCAGTCCGCCTCGCGAAGCGAGGCCCTCCAGAGTTTGACCCTGCACTTCCCGCTCCACTAGACTCGCTTCTCGTGGGGTTTCTATGAAACGCGTCCCGTGCCTGCTCTGTGTCTCGGTTTTCACACTTTCGGCTCTCGCCGGCGCTGCCCTCGCCAACGATGATGAAGGCCAGCATCACCCCGAAGAGCTAACCACGGCGCAACTCGGTACGGTCACCTTCCCGGTCTCCTGCGCGCCTGCTGTGCAGAAGCCCTTCGAGCGCGGCGTGGCTCTGCTGCACTCGTTTTGGTACGAAGAGGCAGAAAAAGAATTCATGCAGATTTCCGCTCGCGATCCCAACTGCGCCATGGCGCGCTGGGGGCTGGCCATGAGCCGGTGGCACCAACTGTGGAACGAGCCGGACAAGAAGGTCATCCAGCACGGCCTCGACGAAGTTCGTGAGGCGAAAACCACTGACGGCCCGACCACTCCGCGCGAGAAGGCGTATATCGCGGCCATCGCAGCTTTCTACAGCGATTCCAAGAACCTCAAGCACGACGCTCGCGCCAAGGCGTACTCCGACGCGATGAAGAAGGTTTACGAGACCTACCCCGACGACCACGAAGCCGCGGTTTTCTACGCGCTCTCCCTGCTCGCCTCCGAACCGCACGAGGACGCAACTTTCGCAAATCGCAAGCAAGCGGCGGCGATCCTGGAGCAACTCTTCGCCACCGAGCCCGACCATCCCGGCGTGGCCCACTACCTGATCCACGCCTACGACAAACCGCAACTCGCCCAACTCGGCTTGCCCGCCGCCCGCCGTTACGCACAGGTCGCGCCCGCGGCTCCGCACGCCTTGCACATGCCTTCCCATATCTTCGCGCGCGTCGGCCTCTGGCAGGACGATATCAACTCAAACCTGGCTTCCATCGCGGCCACCCGCAAAACCGCTGCCATGCACATGGGTGGCGAAGGCCACCAGTTCCACGCCATGGATTTTCTCTTCTACGCCTACATGCAAAGCGGACGCGAAGCCGACGCCAGAACCCTGATCGAAGAGATCCGCGCCATGCCCAACAAGAAAGACGATATGTATGGCAAAGGCTACGACCCCCACGCGGCCACTCTGGCGCATCTCAGCGCGCTGTATCCCGTCGAGATGCACGACTGGCCCGCCGCGGCAGCGCTGCCTCCCACCGAGGTTGCGGGCACGGCGGAATATTCGATGATTTTCTGGGCTCGGGCCATTGGGTCAGCCCATCTGCACAAGCCGGACGACGTGCGCAAGGATATCGCAGGGATTGAGCACATTTATAAAAAGCGCGAAGCCGAGAAATCAGACTTTGCCGCCGCCGCAGAAGGCGACCGCAAGGAAGCGCAGGCCTGGCTGGCCTTCGCTGAGGGCAAATACGATGACGCCGTCGAAGCGCTTCGTCCGATAGCCGACAAAGAGGATGCAATTGGTGACGAACCGGACGGCGCTCCCGCCCGCGAAATGATCGCCGACATCCTGCTCGAAGCCAAGCGTCCGCAGCAGGCCCTGGCCGAATATCAGACCGACCTGAAGCTGCATCCTAACCGCTTCGACGGCCTCTACGGCGCAGCCCGCGCCGCCGAAGCCGCCGGCATGCAGGCGGATGCCACGGAATACTATGCGCTGTTGCTGAAAGTCTGTGACGGCTCAAACTCCACGCGCCCGGAGCTGAGCCGGGCAAAGCAGTTGGTGGCGCAGAAGTAAGCTACGAACACGCCGTCCTCCTAAGTCAAGCCGAAGTTTCCCTTGCAGACTTGCGCTACCAGTGGCCTGGCGAGGAGTTTCCATCGCCGGGCTGCGGGTCTCGAGGTTGTCTCCCTCATTGCCGAGCCGGCTTTATTGCTGCGACCTTTGTCAGGTCGGCCTCCGTGACAAAATACGCAACGAACACCAGGCTCCTTGTCGCGTCGATTTGTAATCCCCAACTCGACGCCTCTTCGCCGAAATCTGTTTTGTCAACCAACCGCTGAAACCCGTTTCGAACCTCCGCACAGGAACGATGACAATAGTCCGCCCATGATTCACCGTGTGCGCGGTCCTTTGAGTCGGCGTTGAGCCAGTACATCTCACAAGTGCCGCCCTCCTCCAGGCGAAATTGAAACTGACCGCCCAGACAGGCATAACCGCGGGACTCCGCTTCGGCCAGAGCAGCGGGGAAGGCGGCGACGCTCCAGCCATACTCGTTCGCTCGCAGCGTCGCGCCCTGCAACAGTTGAGGTGGCAGAACCTTGACCATCTCAGCAGCCCCTCCTGTTTTCTCCCTAGCTTCGAAGCATCGTGATCTTGAAAATCAGCCCGCCCATCATGGCCAGCGCCCCCAGCAACGCGTTGTACTCACGATGCTTCAGATACAACTGCAAAGAAAATCCTGCCGAGGCTTTTTTCTCATCCCTTGCATGCGGAGGGAGACGCGGGAACATTCTCGGCACCAGCCGCGCATACTCGTCGAACTCAGGAAACGTCCGCCGCAGAAATGCCTCCTCGTCGCGGATCACCGGCAGATAAACCGCAAAGAACATCACGACCAGAGCAGCGACTACCCACCAACTGCCAGCCGCCACGGCGAATCCCAACCCGATCAGCAGCGATCCCAAATAGAGCGGATTGCGCGTATAAGCATAAGGACCGGAAGTCGCGAGCGATTCGTTCTTGCGCACGTGGCCCGAAGCCAGCGCGCGAATCCCCAGCCCCAGAACAACCACAATCGCACCCGGCATCAGGGAGCGCCAAGAAGGGCGGGCCAGCCAGAAATAAAACACAGCGAACAGAAATCCCAGCGGCACGCGAATGCGCCGCGCGATTTGTGACCACTGAGCCATCCAGGTTATTTGTAAGGTCGATCCATCAATCCGCCAGCAGCTGGTTCGCAGCGGCGACCACTGCATCACTCCCGATCGTCAACATTCCCTCATCCGCCGCAGCCCGCCGCGCATGCGTGGTAAGGCTCTCCTGGCTGCGCAGCACGATCGAGCGCGTTCCATAAGGACCGTTGCGGGCAGGATCTGTAGGCCCATAGATCGCTACTACCGGAACCCGCAACGCCGCCGCCAGATGCAGCGGCCCAGTATCGCCTCCAATGAAAAGCCGCGCGCGGCGAGTTAGCGCGATCAGTTCGGTGATCGTACCATTCGCGGGCCTGGCCCGGTCTCCGCTGGCGGCGAACACAGCGCGGAAAAGATCTTCTTCGCCCGGACCGTAGTTCACCAGGGGCCATATGTCCGCCTCGGCGAGCCTGCGCGCAACTTCACCGTAGCGCTCCGCCGGCCAGCGCTTCGCGCCCCAGCCGGCACCAGGATTCAGGATGGCAAAATCGCGGATCTTGTGCTGCGCCAGCTCCTCGTCGATGCGCGCCTCAGCCTCGAAATCACAAGGAAGATCGTGGGGAATTTCTGCCGCCGAAGGTTTCATCCCGTGCCCAACCAAAGCCCGAGCAACCGAAAGATTCTGCTCAATCACGTGCCCGCCGCGTGCCACGACCTTCCGCGTATACCAAAGGCTCGCTGGAGCTTCTCGCGGCTCGGCCGCACCGTATACGACGCGTGCCTGCGACAACCGCGCCAGCAGCGCAGACCGTATCGCCCCCTGCAGGTCCACGGCAGCATCGTAACCCGCGTCCCGCACATCGTTCCAAACCGTGACCGCCCGCTGCAGGGTCGAAATCGAAAACGGAGATCTTCCCCATGCCTTCAGGTTCACGGCGTGAACCTCATCGACCAGCGGCCGCAGTCGAGACCGGCGTCCGCGCCGCGGAGAGCCCGGCGCACATAGCAACTCGGCCCAGCGCTCCTCAATCAGCCAGCCCATGTGGGCTTGTGGAAATGCCCGCCGCAGCGCCTGCACCGCGGGCAGCGCGTGGATTACGTCTCCCATGGCGCTGAGCCGCACGATCAGCAGCCGCTCAATCTTTCTTTCGGAAGTAATCTCGAGACTCGTGGACTCGAAACTCAAGGCAGCCCCAGCCGCGAGCGAATCGTCGCGCTGGTGGAATGATCCTTCGGATCTCCCACTATCGCAACCCGCCCGCCATATTCTGCGACCGCATCGCGCTCGGGAACGGACTCCACCGTATAATCTGTGCCCTTGGCCTGAATATCCGGATGAATCTCGCGAATCAAAGCGCGGACATCGAGTTCGAAGAATATGACGACGGCATCGACGTCGGCAAGCGCCGCAACAATTTCGGCACGTTCCGCGGCTGGCGTCACCGGACGACCGTCGCCCTTGAGGGCGCGTGCTGATTCGTCAGAATTGATGGCCACCACGAGCTTGCCATCCAGCGCCTTCGCGCCGCGCAGATAGCGCACGTGGCCGACGTGCAGCAGATCGAAATTGCCATTGGCCAGAATGATGCGTTCCCCGGCGCGACGCCACTGCTCTACGCGCTCGCGGAGTTCCTCACGCCCCAGAATCTTGCCGTTACTCATCTTTACGATTTCTCGTCGCTGTTTCCGATCTTCCCCATAAGAAGTCAATGAGGCCGGGTCGAAGGCGGAGCCTGATCTACGGCGCGCAACAGTTCCTCACGGGAAACCGTAGCCGTGCCGCGTTTCATGACCACGATTCCGCCAGCGTAGTTGGCCAACTGCGCCGCTTCTTCCGTGCTGGCCCCGGCGGCAAGAGCCGCGCTGAACGCCGCAATCACCGTATCGCCCGCGCCGGTCACATCGGCAACCTCGTCAGAACCAAAAATCGGAATGTCAACCGGTGCATGCCTCTGATCGAACGCCACCATGCCGTCGCGGCCCCGCGTAATCAGCAGCGACTGCAGCTTCATCTGATCCATAATTTGTTTGCCGGCCTGAGTCAGCTTCTCCCAGTCCCGCCCAATGCGGATGCCCAGCGCCGCTTCCACTTCGGGCTCGTTGGGAGTTGCTGCGGTGGCGCCAGAATAGTCCAGCAAGCGGTACCGCGAGTCCAGAATCAGCGGCACAAGCACAACTCTGCGCCGCCCGGTTTGGCGCAGCGCATTCACGATCGCGGGACTCGCCGACCCATAGCCGTAGTCTGAAACCAGCAGCGCATCCGAGGCGCGCAGATATTCCCGCGCTGCCAGGAATAACTCGCGGGTCAGATGCCGGTTGGGAGGGCTTTCCGGCTCCCGATCCACGCGCACCACCTGCTGGCGTGTGTTGTGTGTCATGCCCGCTAGAATGCGCGTCTTTGTGACCGTCGTGTAACTCTTGTCCTTTAGCACGCCGCTGATCGGAATGCGCTTGTGGCGAAACAACTTCATCAGCAGTCGCCCCGGCTCATCTTCGCCAATGGCGCCGACCGGAAGGACGTTCACTCCCAAGTCGGCCAGATTGTTGACCGCGTTGGCGCCGCCGCCGGGCACCACGGTGCGTTCGCGATGCTTCAGGATCAGCACCGGAGCCTCGCGCGACACGCGCGAGATCTCTCCAAACACGAATTCATCGGCCACCAAGTCCCCCAGCACCGTAATGGTGACCTTGGGGAACGCTTCGATAATCTTCCGCAGCCGCTCGGCTTCCTTCAAATGCTTCGTCATCAGATTTCGCGGCGCCTTACGGTCAGTTGCCGTCTGGGGCATTTTCTCACGAGTGGCGGCGCCGTTCCTCAATCACGCGCAGCATGGTATCCAGAGCATGAGCGGTGTCCGCCAGCTCCATCTTTACCCGAACCACCACCAAGGGCGCGAGCGCGGCCAGATATCCTCCCAGGTTCACGGCATCTTTTTCCGTGGTGAGGAAGCCGCCCGCCTCACTGCGCTGCCGAAGCTCGAGCAAGTCGCGAATATCCTTCTCGGTGTAGGCGTGATGATCGCGGAAGAAAGCCTCGGCGACAGGATCGACGCCCGCAGCCCTCAACTGCAGCAGAAAGTTCTGCGGCCGCGCAATGCCACAGAACACAATCGGCCGAGCCGGAACGTCCTGCGCAACAATCCCACGCCGCACCCGCCACACGGTCTTGCCCGCCAGCGGAAACGATTCCGGCGAAGCGCCGCTGGTCAGCACCACGGCATCGGCCCGTTCGAGAGATCGCAAAGGTTCCCGCAGCCGTCCTGCGGGAAGCAAACGATCGCGCGCATCGTCGGGAGTGACGAGCCCGATCTCGAAATCGCGAGCTAACCCGCGATGCTGGAACCCATCGTCCAGCAAATGAATCTGCGCACCAAATCGCGACTCCGCGAAGCGCCCCGCCTCATAACGATCCTCCCCCACAACGACCGGCGTCTGTAATCGTCGAGCAATCAGCAGCGGCTCATCGCCGAAATCTCGTGGCAGCCCGCCGGGGTCCACCAGCAGCACTCCGCGAGTTGCACGCCCGTAGCCGCGCGAAAGCACGTCGAAGCGGATCCCGCGCGCCTTCAATAACTCGCCCAACAGAATGACGAACGGAGTTTTTCCCGAGCCTCCCGTCGAGATGTTGCCCACGCTGATAACGGTCCCCTCAAGCGACCGCGAGCGCAACCATCTCCGGTCATAGAGCGCGTTGCGCGCCCCAACCACCGCGCCGTAAACCGCGGACAAGGGATTGAAGTTCATGGCCGCGTCAGCAACTCCGCCAGCTCGCCGGCCGTGCGCGCTGTGGCTCCAACCTGCGATCGCGTGGTTTCGGCGGCGCGCTGCCCTAATGCTCTTCGCTCCTCATCGTTGGCCAGCAACTCCAGCAACATCAAGGGCAACTCCGCCGGCCCCACGATCCGCACTGCGTCCCGACTCTCGAACAAGCTCACAATGTCACGGAAGTTCTCCGTATGATTCCCGACTACCGTGGCCACACCATGCTGGGCCGGTTCAATGATGTTATGTCCGCCCTGTTCCACCAGGCTTCCGCCAACGAAGGCAACATCAGCGAGCGCATAGAGCGCGGCTAACTCTCCAATTGTATCCAGCAGAAAAACTCCGCCGGTCAAAGCTTCGCCATTCCACTGCGATCGCCGCGAGAAGCGAATCGACATGTGCTCGAGCAGAGTGATCACGCCGGGAAAACGCTCCGGGTGCCGCGGCGCAAGAATCATTACCGCGCGCGGATGCTCAACCAGCAAGTTCTCGAATGCCTTCAGCAGCAGCGGCTCTTCTCCATCCACGGTGCTGCCGCAGACCAGCACCGGGCCGGCCGCGCTGGCGGTGATCGAGTTCCGCACGCTCTCCACGATCGCAGTTGGAGCGGGCGCCGGGATGTCGAACTTCAGATTTCCGCCGACGTGCACCCGTCCCGGGCTCGCGCCGATATCTCCGAGCCGCGCGGCATCTTCGGAGGTCTGCGCCAGAAACAGGTCGACGTTGGCCAGCACTCTTCGAAGCAATCTGCGGAAACGCCGGTAACGTGGAAATGACCGGTCCGAGATGCGGGCATTCACCACCGCGATCCGCGCCCCGCTGGCATGCGCCAGCCGCATGAAGTTGGGCCAGAACTCGGTCTCGGCAATCACCACCAGTTGCGGCCGCAGCGCCTCGAGGTAAGGACGGATCGCGAAGGCGAAATCCATGGGGAAGTAAAACACATTCGCCTCGCCAAAGCGTTGCCGGGCGAGCGCCTGCCCAGTATCGGTGGTGGTTGAAATGAAAATCCCGTGCCGCGGAAAACGGCGCCCCAGTTCCTCCACCAAACCCGCAACCGCCAGCACCTCTCCCACCGAAACCGCGTGCACCCAGATGACCCGCTCTTGTCTTCCCGGTAACTGAAGCCGCGAAGGCAGCCGCCCCAGCCTTTCCGCCAGGCCCTTGCGGTATTTGCCGTGGCGCGCCATCTGGAAAAGCCAGTAAGGCAGGCTCGTCAACATCCCGACGGCCAGCACAACGCTGTAGAGAAAGCTATAGAGAGAAGTGATCAAGTTCAGCCATTCTAAGACCTTCGTGTAGGTTCGCGCCCTTGGTGGTTGGATTTTAGGAAGCGGCCCAAATTCCAGCCGCGAAAAGGAACCGCCTTAGCCTCTATAATCGGAAGCATGCAGCCAGTGCTGAAGCCCAGGTTTCAGTCAGCGTTCCGCCGTTTCGTGGTCGTCCTATGCGCAGTCGCCGGATTCGCCCTTTGCCTGGCCGCCAAGGATTTTGTAAGACCCGCAGCGCAACCTGCCAAGACCTATCCCGCGCACGACGATCACACTGACGAGAAGGTCGCCATCGCCGCCGACCCCTACGACACCGCCGCTAAGGCAAAGATTTTCTCCGTGAACTTTCACGAGCACGGATTCCTGCCCATCTTTTTCGTCGTAACCAACGACGGCACCCAGCCCATATCCTTGGCCAACCTGCAGGTGACTCTGACCACGGCCAACCGCGACAAGCTGACGCCAGCCTCGCCCGACGACATCTACCGCCGCATCACCAATCCCCGCACCAATACCAACGCGCCGTTGCCATTCCCTATCCCGCAAAAGAAAGTGAAGGGCACCATCAGCCAGAAGGAAAAAGACGAAATCGAATCCTCGCAATTCGCCGCCAAAGCCGTCGAGCCTCACAACACGCAATCGGGATTCCTTTTCTTCGATGTGGAAGACATCAGCGCGCCCCTCGCCGGCGCGCACATCTACGTGACCGGCGTCAACGACGCCAAGGGCACCGAGCTGATGTACTTCGAACTTCCGCTCGAGAAATACCTCAACCCGCCGCAGAGGGCCAATTAACCTTTGGATTGACAATCGCCCGCAGCGAGGGGCATGATGCGGTCGGCCAACTCGCACCCAAGGAGCCATTTACATCAACGCGAATGGTGTCAAGATATAAGTCTCGCCTGTCAGTTCGGCAGCCAGCCCGATTGCATACAGGTGGTTCGAAGCAGTTGGCATAAAAGGCGCAAAGGAGAGGATCATGCGCAATCTTAAGAGCTGGATTTTCTGGGCCGCGTTGCCCAGTCTCGTCGTGGGGCTGCTGGCGGCGGCTCAGGCTTCCGCGTCGAAAGACGCTCTGGAGCAGTTGAACGCGTTGTTGCTGGGCAAGGACGTAAAAGCCCTCGTGGATCTGCCCGCCTATAAGGATGGCGTGGACATGTACTACGTGCCCCCGTCGAACAAGCGCGCCGACGATCGCGGGGTTGACCTCGCCGAACTGACCAAGAGGCTCAAAGAAAAGGGAGTGGGGGTGGAGCGCGACGAATGGGTGACCATCACCAACGTCAAGATCGACAGCGACAAGATCGAGATTCATCTGGAAGGCGGCGGCGAGGGGCGGCGAGCGAGCAATCACGCCAATCGGGTAGGCGCGTCCTACAAGCGGGCCGGCGGCTCGCGGCTCAATCTGAAGTATCAGAAAGATCTCACTGACGCCGACATCGCTCCGCAAAACATCCTGAGATTCATGTCCAGACTGCTGGACGTGAGCCGCATCGAGCTGAAAATTGAAGAGAAGGATATGCCTGCGGAACTTCGCAACGCCGTCGAAGCCCACACCGTGATCGAGAACATGACCTACAAAATGGTTCTGATGAGCTTCGGCGATCCGGATCAGAAGAAGGTGGATGAGGTTGACGCTACGAATCTGAAAGAGACCTGGTTCTACCTGAAGAACGGGCACAGGTGGGTCGTCCACTTTGAGAATGGCAAAGTAACGAAGACGCAGGTGTTTTGAGACAGGGAGGAGCGTCTTATTTTCTTGGCGCTTCCGGCTATTTAGTGGGCGAAGGATCGAGATCCAACCCCCCCCAGGGGAAGTAGATCGCATTGATGAAGTTCTGTTTATTTGCGGAATCCGCGGGCGGTGTACTTCACCCATTGGATCTTCGCATAGAGCGATTCACTGGCGGCATTGGTAATCTGATGTCGCGAAGTAGGTGATGATGTTTTCGAATCGCCGCTTCAGCATCCCCGCTTTTTCTTTCATCGGTTCTAATCGACTTCGCACCGCCCAGTTGTACCACCACTGAAAATGCTTGCGCGCCGGCTTCTCATACACATCGTTGAAAAAGGCCATGGCTGTCTCCTTCAGGGCCCAGGCGCGCGCCGTGTGCAACTCGCTCTGCCGCAGTTGCGCGCAGTCTCGCCGCTGCTCCGCATCCCTGGTCACTGGATTCCGCAGCCAGTCCTATTTGATCCCGGTCAGGCGTTCATCTCCTTCCGCTCTCAGCTGCTTGTGTTCCCGGCGACGTACCCGATCCACCGCTTCCCCCAGATGTTGGGCGATATGAAATTTATCGAACACTATCTTCTTCTCGGCTTCGCTCACAGGTTCCGCACCGACTGTACATAGGGATCCCACCTGTCCATGGCCACCGCGGCAATGCTGTCGCGCTGTTCCTCGGTGAGGCCGGGCCAGAATCCGTCCAGACTCTTCTGCTCCCGACCTTAAGCAGTTAGTAATCAGTAATTTGCAGCAGAATGGAATGCAGGATCGAAATAAAGTTGGCATGGAGTAGTGGCCCGCCTGTAACGGCGTCGCGTGCTGGGTAGGCGAGAAAAATATTGCACTACGTGTCGTCTTTTGCCTGCCACTTCCGATTTCATCATTAGAGGGAAGAATTTGGGGCCGCCTGAGAGAACTTCTCAATGCCCCAAGTTCTTTTTCCAAACTTAAAGAGCTGGCCATGTCAGCAACGGAGGATATTATGTCGCGTACTCAGTCGCAAACAAAGCTCGGACTCGCGATCTGGTTCTCGGCGTTGGCATTGGGCTTCGGCGCCCAGCAAATGAGCGCCGCCACGGTCACCTACATCGTCGGAACCTGCACGAGCGGCACCCATTTCTCGACCATCCAGGCCGCTCTGGATGCCTCTCCGGCTCCCAACACGGTCGAGATCTGTCCCGGCCAGTACGCTGAGCAGATCACGATTACCAAGCCGGTCACGCTCGAAGGTATCACGGCCAGCAATGGATCCATGGCACAAATCGTGCCACCCGGTTCCATGACCCCAATAAGTATTGACGGGTACAATGCTACCGCAGTGGTTCAGGTTTACGTCAACAACGTGAGCGGCGGTGACGTAAATCTGACAAACCTGGATGTTAGTGGCAACTACGCAGGCCTTCAAGGTGCACTGTTTATTGGGATCTCCTACCAGGGGTCGTCTGGGACCATCAACCAGGTGATCTCGTCGATGCAGAGCCCCCCGACAAACGGTACCGGATGGGGAATGTGGATCGAGGGCGGTAGTTCCAATCCATCGGTCACAGTCGAGAACTCCAGTATCCATGATTTTAATCAGGGCGGCATCTTCGTCACCGGCTCGACGGACACGGGCGCCCCGAATCTCACTGCGTCAATCAAGAACAACACGATTTCTAATTTCGTCTCCCAGACGACGTATGACCTCGACCTTGAAGCGGGCAGCAACGCCACGGTCACCGGAAACTTCCTGAGTGGCGGACTCTGCGGAGTCTGTCTCGAGGGTGCGACCACGGGATCGGTTAGCGGCAATACGGTCTTCGGCAGCCAGTATGGAATCCTGTTAGCTGTCGATGGCCCAACGGTGACATCAAACAATATCTATGGCACCCGAGTTAACGGTATCAACGTGCTGGCGCCCAGTCTCAGCGCTTCTGTGGTCGAGAGCAACACAATCAGGACCGTGGATCCCCCCGGTAGTTCAGGAACCGGAATCGAACTCAACTGCAACAACATAAGTTCCAGTAAGGTGCATTCGAATACCATTCTCGATGCTTACGTTGGATATGATGGTGCACCTGCAGGATTCGCAGGGAGCAACACCTATCTTGGTGTGGCTCTCGATGTCAACTCTTGCGCCAGCAAATAGTGTTTCCAGCAAAGCGACCCCGGTCGAAAAAATGGCCGGGGTTTTGGTTTGGATGAAAGGAGCCTTGCCGGAATGGTCTTGCCCGTTCGCTTTCTCGGGCACGCTAGCGTACTCTGTGACCGCGTGCTAGAACGCGCATGATCGAAAAGACGCAAAGCCGCTAGTTTGGATGCCTCCGGCTAGCGGGCTTTTTGTACCCTCAAATTTTCACTGCGCCCCAGCCTGACACGGAGAACGACGTTTTCGGTTCTCCGAGCTGTTTATAAATAAGGTTGCAGAGGCTGCGACCCTTTCCGCTGTGGTGGGGGACGTTCAGTTCCCCCTCATTCCTTCCATAGTGGAGCGGGTTCGCAGCGGCCCGGAGCGGTCAAGGGCGCGCCGTTTTTTGGCGCGGCGAAGCGCACCCTTTCCGACGAATGCGGAGCGAGCTGCGGCGGGGCGCCGACTCTTCAGCTGCTGGGCGGATCGGCCGGGATTTCTCAGCGCCAATCAAACCCAGGTTGGCCGTTATAATCACCCGATATGTCGACCAACTCCGACACGTCCGTCGCCGCTCACACCGCCTACGAGCCGGTCATCGGCCTCGAAGTGCACATCCAGCTTCTGACGGCGTCGAAGATCTTCTGCTCCTGCTCCACGCGCTTTGGCGCTCCGCCGAACACGAATGTTTGCCCCGTGTGCCTTGGGATGCCTGGGGCTTTGCCGGTGCTGAACCGCAAGGCGGTCGAGTTTGCCACGCTGGCCGCGATTGCCCTGAATTGTCGGATCAATGAAACGTCGATCTTCGCGCGCAAGAATTATTTCTATCCCGACCTCCCCAAGGGCTATCAGATTTCGCAATACGACAAGCCGCTGGCCGAGCATGGATTCATCGAAGTCCTCACCGGGGGGAACTGGGGCGGGGCAAGCGATGGGAAGTTCTCCAAAGAAGAGGAGAGAAGGATGAACGAAGTGAGCCAAAGGGTTCCTCCCCCACACCAGAAGAAAATCGGAATCACCCGCGTGCACCTCGAAGAGGACGCGGGCAAGAGCCTGCACGAGGGGTTTCCCGACTCGGATAAAAAGACCGCCATCGACCTCAACCGCACTGGCGTACCGCTGATCGAGATTGTCAGTGAGCCCGACATTGCCACGCCCGACGAGGCCCACGAATACCTCACGCGGCTGAAGGAGATTATCCTCTACACTGGGGTCAGCGACTGCAACATGGAGGAGGGATCGCTGCGCTGCGACGCCAACGTGAGCGTTCGCCCGCGGGGGCAGGAAGAGTTGGGAACGAAGACGGAAATCAAGAACGTGAACTCGTTCCGTTTCATCCGCGAGGCGCTCGTCTACGAGATCGCGCGCCAGATTGAGGTGATCGACGGCGGCGGAAAGATCACGCAGGAAACGCGGCTTTACAACTCCCACGAAGGCAAGACCTACAGCATGCGCTCGAAAGAGCAGGCGCACGACTACCGCTACTTCCCCGAACCTGACTTGCTGCCGCTGGTGATGGATAAGAAATGGGAGGCTGAGATTATGAAGAATTTGCCCGAACTGCCGGAAGCGCTACGCGCGCGGCTGGTGAAGGAATATGGCATCACGGAATACGACGCGCAAGTGCTGACAGCCTCAAAGCCGCTCGCCGATCGGTTTGAAGCGGCGGCGAAGGCGGCGAAGAATCCCAAGCGCGTGGCGAACCTGGTACAGAGCGAACTGATGGGCCGCTTGAAGACCAGGGACGTGGAGATTGAGAAGTCTCCGATTTCGATGAAAGGAGTGGCGGCATCTGCCGATCTGGTGGAGAGCGGCGCCATCTCCGGCAAGATGCTTAAGGATCTTTACGATCTCTGCTTCGAGCGCAATAAGGATTTTCCCGTGGTTTACGCTGAAGAAGGCCGTCCGCAACAGTCATCGGACACAGCGGCGCTGGAGAAGATCATCGACGAAGTGATTGCCGCGAGTCCCAAGCAGCTGGAGCAATACCGCGCCGGCAAGAAGACGACGATCGGATTCTTTGTCGGGCAGGTGATGAAAGCTTCCAAGGGACAGGCCAATCCGCAGTTGGTGAATGAGTTGCTGACCAGGAAGCTAGGCTGAGCGTGGGCCGGGTTGTGGAGGAACAACATTCTCCGCAGCCACTTTGGCGTACCAGCGGCCGGAGTCTTTGATGGTTCGTTGTTGGGTTTTGAAATCCACGTAAGCCAAGCCGAAGCGCTGGCTGAAACCCTCGGCCCATTCGAGGTTATCGAACAGACTCCAGGCATGATAGCCGCGGACGTCGGCGCCGTCGGCGATGGCGCGGGCGAGCGCTTGCAGATATTGCCGGTGATACTCAATGCGGCGAGTGTCACGAATCAAACCGTCGACGCCGGGACCGTCGTTGTAGGCACAACCGTTCTCGGTAATCTCGATCTGCGGCCGGCTGAAGTCGCGACTGATGCGCGTGACCATGTCGTATATCGCCTGCGGCCAGACCTCCCATCCGTTGCCGGTTTTCGGACCTTGCTGGCCGTCAGTTATCTTTACCGGGAACAACCACTGCTGGGCATGGGGGAGCCGCTCGATCAAGCTGGGTGCCGATGCAATGGTGCGATAGTAGAGATTGATGCCGATGAAATCGAGCGGAGCCCGCACCTTGTCGAGGTCGTCGGACTTGATCCCCATGGCAGTTTCCGGAAGAAACGCGAGCGCCTCCGGATAGCGTCCCTGGAGCGCCGGCTCTAGAAACCACAGGTTGATGAGGGCGTGAGCGCGCTCCGCTGCCTGCCTGTCTTCTTCGGAGTTGGTCGCGGGTTCGCAGGCTGACATACTGAATGCGGTTCCCCCGCGCGCGGAGGGGCGAGTTGCTTTTAATGCTCGATACCCGGCGGCCTGCGCCAGATTCACCGTATGCGACGCGCGCAGGAAATCGATGATGCTTTTGCGTCCGGGCGCGTTGCTACCTTCGAGATAACCCAGATAGGTGAACGCGAAAGGTTCGTTGAATAGCATCCAATCGGAAACCCGGTCGCCCAACCCGCGCGCTACGAGCTCCACGTAATCGCCAAAGCGAGAAGCGGTATCGCGATTGGGCCAGCCCCCGGCATCTTCCAAAGACTGCGGCAAGTCCCAGTGATAGAGCGTAACCAAGGGACGAATTCGGGCTTCGAGCAGCGCATCGACGAGGCGGCTGTAATAGTCGATGCCTTTGGAATTCGCAAGACCGGATCCGGCGGGCTGAATACGCGGCCAGGAAACGGAGAAGCGGTAGCTGGTCAGATTCATCACGCGTAGCAGCGCGACGTCTTCGCGCCAGCGATGATAGGAATCGCAGGCTAGGTCGCCGGTGTCGCCATTCTTGATCTTGCCGGGAGTATGCGAGAAGCGGTCCCAGATCGATTCGCCCTTGCCGTCTTCTTTCCATGCCCCCTCGATCTGATAGGCGGCGGTGGCTGCGCCCCAGGAAAAATTCTTCGGAAAAGGAATCTCGGAAGAGTTGTCGAACTGCGTGCTGCGAGAGCTGGGGCGAGCCACGGAACCTGCCGTGCGCGCCGCATTCGACGAAACCCCGCAGCCTGAAAACAAACCGGCTGGCAGCGCGGCCGCGATGCCTGCGGCGAGGGCCGAGTGCGCAAATTCGCGGCGGGTCAGGCGCAAGGCAGAATGCGTCTCCTTCAAGATCATAGGGCTATCGGCGTCAATTGTGCTGGATGAGCTTCCCGGTCCTCTGCCCCGTGAGTGAGTTGTACACCGTCTCCAGGAACACGTCTTGGTTGACGAAGTCTCCGGAATACTTCTTCCAGGGTTCGAGCAGCTTCGCCTGCTTCATCTGATCGAGCATCTTGCCCTGTTTCAAGGCATTCTGCACTGCGTCGCGCGTCTCTTTCAGCATGACAAGATAAGTCCGCACGTCATCCAGGCTAGAGACTGGTCCATGCCCCGGAATCACCTTCACGTCCGGCGGCAGTTGCGAGATCACTTGGGCCACGGCATCAATCATACCGTTGATGCTGCCCCCGCTCTCCACGTCAATGAAGGGAAAGCCGTAGGTGACGAAGTCGTCGCCCATGTGTACGACATTGGAGCGCGGGAAAAAAATGATCGAGTCGCCGTCGGTGTGTCCGGCGGGAAAATAGAGCGCGCGGATGTCTTCGCCGTTCAGGTGCACGGTGACGTCATGGTCGAAGGTGATGATGGGCAGAGCCTCGTGAGGCGCAGGCTTCATGTCCATATGGATAGAGCCGCCATTGCCGCCGCCGCCGCCGCTTTCCAGGCGTTTGCGAACGTTGTCTTGGGCAATGATGGGCGCTTGCTTCTGGAAGTAGGCGTTCCCACCGGTGTGGTCGGGGTGATAGTGGGTGTTGATGATGAAACGCACCGGCTTGTCGGTGATGCCTTTCAACGCGTCCTGAATCTTGTCGGCCAGCGGGGCGTACTGGTCATCGACGATGACGATGCCGTCGACGCCGATCGACGCGCCAATGTTTCCGCCCGCGCCCTGCAGCATGTAAACATTGCCAGCCACTTTCGAGACCTTCATCTGCACTTTGCTGAAGTCCTGTTCTTGAGTGGCAGCCTGGGTGCTGGCAAACAGACAGGCGGCAAAAAGGGTCAACATTTTACGCATGATCGTCCTCATTTTCAGTTTGACCACGGGCAGACATTCTAAACCGGAATGGAAAAGCGTGCGCACTGAAGACTGGAGCCGGGTTTCTATGGAAGTTCCTGTGACGTTGCGATCGCCGTTTCTTATCTATTACTCCGCTGCGCTCCGCCACCTGGTTTTTTCGGCTTGTCTTTGCGTTTTTATCCGTGCGCAGTTTCCATGTCGTCCCAACATTCGTGCTCTATTTTCCAGGGGGTGCGAATGTCCCTAGAATGAATGCGAATCTGCTCCCTGACTCCTCGGCGGACGCTCACCACAGCATGGCGGCGGTGTACCTCTTTGCCAAGTGGCCTTCGAACGTGTTTTCGTTAGCTTTAAGGACGACATCCTCGCGAATCTGCCCACGCTTCCCAAGAATCGGGGAAGGATGGGGCACCCCGCGCCATGGGTTCATTATTTCCTTTCCAGAGTTTACGGGTTCAAGGGCATGGAGAAGGAATCCGTGCAGGAACTGGACACGCAGCTTAACCGCGGCGAGAAAGCCGCAGCCGAGATCCCGCTCGCCCATGAGCGCGGCGGCAGAAAAGCAGTTTTGCAACTACAGCTGAACGAACGATCTTAAGACTCGCAGCCGTAAAGAGTATGTCTCGCCCTCTGACCTAGCGGTAGCCTATGCGACCCTTGGAATGAAGGACGAAACGCTCCAACAACTCAAGGATGCTTATCGCCAGCACGCGATGGACCTCGTGTTTCTGCAAGACGAGCTCGTCTTCGACTTCCTGCATTCAGACGAACGTTAGCGTGCACTCGTAAGAAAGATCGGGCTGACGCCGACGTACTGAGTATTGTTTTGAATTCGTCCTTGCGCAAACCCTGAGACCTCGACGCGCTATCGCGCGCTCGGGAAAAAAATTAGGTTGCCGCCCGAATATTCCGGGGATGGGCTCGCAACTGATTCGCCCCACGCCTGGATCGGTTGCTGCGACGGGTCAAAACCGCGCCAGATCAAATCGAAGACACCGGCCGCCAAGGACCCCAGTCCGTAGACCTAGACACCGAGATTCGACAAAACCTCGATCGTTCGAAATCCGTTCGCCATAATCTCACATTGCCCTTCTCCGCGAGCGGACTACCGGGGGCTGGCCCACCCTTTCCGACCCGTCTATGATCAGTTCCACACGAAGTCAAAGTCCCCGCCCTGCCGCCTCCAAAGAACGGAGGGGCGAGGAAGGGGTACCCGCAGCTGAATAGCAAGTAAGGATGGGCCCCCGGGGTGGCGCCCACGGCGATCGATAAGCTCCACCGCAAGAGAGGACGGCTCATTTTTCGTTAGGTCTCGTACCTCACTTCAAGTCGGCCAAGTCTTCGAGCAATTGCTCGACGTTGAATCCGTCAGGCGTGACGGGCTGACCGTCTTCTTTTTGAGAAAGTCGGGGCTGAGAATGGCGTAGGCCTCATGGCAGTAGGCCGCCCAGAGGCCCCGGGTCATGGTCTGCAACCCGCCCCAGGTGGCGACAGTGAGGCTGCGGGCGTCGTAAGCCACCACGGGAGCGGCGTGTCCGCCCCAGGAACCGGGTGCGCCGTCGCCGATTGTGCCCGCCAGCGTCACAGACCAAGGCTGGTGATTCTGGGTTTGAGCCTTGGCGGTATTGGGCAAGGCCAGTCCAATGTAGCAGCCGCCAAAGATCGAGGTCCCATCCATGATTTGGATGTGGTTGGCGGGCTCGAGGGCGACGAAAGCCTGGATCTTGTGACCGGCGATGCCGATCTGCCGCCAGTAGTTGAGCACGCCGATTTCCTGGGCCCCATTGTCGTTGGCTCCAGTCTTGGGATTAGCGCGCAACTATGCCCGTAAGATACTCGTCACCGAACCCATGGACGCCTGCAAAGGCGTCACCGTGATTGACCCAACCAGAATCGATCCTCTCAAACTGAAGCTCGGCAAACACCCGCCGCGCCATGATCCGCGCAAGAACTTGCGCTTATTACGAAAAACGAACAAAACCACGGGAGCCGGGAACTACTACAGCTCTGGAGGTCAACCGATGAGCGGAACTGCAACCGGAATTGGAATCACGCACTTGGGTCAGGTGGCCGTCAACGCAAAAGATGTGGACCGCGCGGCGGCCTTCTACGAGAACAGGCTGGGGCTGAAGCTGCTTTTCAAGGCACCGCCAGGGCTGGCGTTTTTCGCTTGCGGCGGGGTGCGGCTGATGCTGGAACGGGCGGAGAAGACGGAGTTCGATCATCCCAGCTCGGTTCTGTATTTCGCCGTGCCCGATATTCAGGCGGCTTACGGAAAACTGAGAGAAGACGGAGTGCACTTCGAGGACGAGCCGCACCTGATCGCGAGAATGCCGGCGCACGACTTGTGGATGACGTTTTTTCGCGACACCGAAGGAAATCTGCTGGCGCTGATGAGTGAAGTTCGGCGGTAGCCGCTGACTGCGATGACCCTGGCCATCGGTGTGGCTTCCATGGCCGATTTTCGATTGCCAAGTATCCGCTGGGTGATTGAGAATCCGGGTGATAGGCGATGACGTGAAACAAGCATCTGCGCTTTCAGCATCGGGTTTTGGCAATGCGTGGTTTGCCCTGTGCGCGGCGTTCGCGCTGCACATCCTGGATGAAGCCACCACCGGCTTTCTTGCCGTGTACAATCCAACCGTGACCATCTTGCGCGAGCGCTGGAGCTGGTTTCCCATGCCTAGGCTCGAGTTTGGAGAGTGGCTGGTTGCCCTGATGGTGGGTTGCGGGCTGCTGTTTTGTCTGACTCCGGTGGCGGCCCGCGGGATGCGCGGATTGCGGCCACTGGCGTGGTGCTATGCCGTCCTCATGTTTCTGAACGGCTTGGGCCACCTGCTGTTCACGATTCTGGGGCACACGGTGGCTTCCGTGACATTTTCCCGTCCGGCACCGGGATTTTATTCTTCTCCGTTTCTGTTCGCCGCTTCGCTGTGGCTGATGGCCCGGCTGCGACGCACCGCGCAAGTCGATTTTCAATTGCCGACGGGCTATTGACCCTTCACCGTCAATAGAATCGCGGGGTTTCGGACTCCGGACGGCACGGCGTCTCCCCTGCTATCATCGTTGGCTGAGTCGAGTGAAAGCCATGGAAGACATGGAAGACGAAGAGCAGATTCCTTATATTTCCGGTTCAGGAGAAGGACTCATGGATGAAGGCCCAGGTTTGCATGCGAGTGCGCGCCGCAATGAGGACATCGCGCTCGATCTAATGAAATTCATTGCGATGACGACGGGATACGGCCGAACGACTTCCTCCGGCGTAGGTTTTCAGGGCACAGGGTCGGCATCGAAGCCCGAAGAATACGCCACTCACTTGCTCGAGTTATACGCAAAGTGCAGGGCAGCGGTGGAGGGAAAAAAGTAAGAAGTTCCGAGTGCCGAGTGCTGCCATGGTGTGAAGCGATCAGCACTTCTGGAAACAAAGGAACCGCGGCCCGTGAGCCGCGGTTCTTGACTCCCGACGCTCGCCTTAGCGCCCGCCCTTCTTAGCCTTCTTCTTGGCCTTTTTCGCCGGCTTTTTTGCCGCTTTCTTTTTTGCGGGCTTCTTTGCGGCTTTCTTCTGCGCCGGCTTCTGCGCCGGCTTCTTAGCCGCCTTCTTTTTCGCCGCTTTCTTTTTCGCGGCGGGCTTGCTGCCACCTCCACCACCTCCGGCGGGAGCAGCGGCTTTGGGTGCGGGAGGCGGGGGGGGAGCTGGCGCTACCGGCTCACCCAGCACGGGTTCGGGTACGCCGGCTTCTTCTTCCTCCTCCTCTTCCTCTTCGAAATCCTCTTCGAGCGACTCGGTATAGGCGCCGCTGTCGCCGAATTCTTCTTCCTCATCAAGTCCGTAGAGTGTGGGATCGTAGAACGTCATTGCTCCTCCTGATCTTGGTTTGGCCTCCTGGCGCAAGAACGGCTGCGCAAGGCTGCCGGGGCACGAGAAATTAAAAGACCACCAGAAACCGATGTTGGAACGGCGCGCGATTATAGCACGACGTTTGGTGCAGGCTGCAAGGGCCGTGATTCCATCCGGCCCGACTATCCTGTTATCACACGAAGCGGCGGAATGGAAGAAGATTCTTTCCGCCCAGGCGGAAAACTTGCCCTGAGGGCAAGATGTAGCCGAGAGCCCAGCGGAGTAAGCGCGGAGAAGATTGCGGGAGCGCCTGTAGCTGCTGCTACCGGGCGGGCTGCACGATCAGGATCATACCGGGCCGCAGGACGGCCACGTTACCGTTGTAGCGCTTGAGGGCGGCGACCGTGGTGTTGTAGGTAGTGGCGATCGAATAGAGCGTTTCGCCCGACTTCACCTTGTGGCGAAGCACGCTGGCCGGCTCGGAGGGACGTTCGTCCCCGGCTTTTGCCCTTGCTGACTTTCCCGAGGGAGCCTTGGTGCTTGCGGTTGGAGAGGCCTTCCGGGGGTGCCCAACCGACCCGGAGACGATCGAGGCCCCGTCACCGCCGGGCGTAACTGGCAGGTGCAGGGCAAGCACTTTCCTTCCGCGCAGGCCATCTCCGCTGTGCAGGCCGTTCCAGCGGCGGACCATCTGAGCGGAGACGCCAAAGTTCTCGGCTACGGTCGCGACCGTGTCTCCCGCGCGGACTTTGTAGCGAGTGATCCGGCGGGCGTAAGTGCTGGTATCGCTTACCGGGTGCTTGCTGGGTGCGACCGGAATAATCAGCTCGGCATCGGCCGGGAGTTCTGTGCCGTCGAGCTGATTGGCCCCGGCGATCGCATCCGCGGTGACGCGATAAGAGCGGGCGAGCGAAGCCAGCGTGTCGCCGGGCTGGACTTTGTGGTAGCGCCACCAGAGGCGCATGGCGCTCGGAATGGCTGCGATGGCGATCTGATATTGGTCTCCTGTCCCAACCGGAAGATGGAGCTCGAATGTGCCTTCTTTCGGCGTAGTCAGCCGCAGTAGGCTGGGATTCAGTTCCTGCAGTTGGGTGGGGGTCGCGTTCACACAATCGGCTACCAGGCGCAAGTCCACGGGATAGTTGATGGTTACGGAATCATAGGCCACCGGCTCGTCCATGGAGACATCATCAAAACCGTACTGTGACAGGTTCTTGGTCATGATGGTCACGGCCAGGATGATGGGAATGTAGTTACGCGTCTCCTTGGGGAGAACGTTGCGCCGGTAGAGCTCCCAGAAATCTGCATAACCGGTGCGTTTGACCGCAGCCTGCACCGTTCCGGGACCGGAGTTGTAGGCAGCCATGGCGAGATACCAGTCGCCGAACTCCGCGTACAGATCTTTCAAGTGGCGGGCGGCGGCGCGAGTCGATTTCTCGGGATCCTGGCGATCATCCACCCACAGGCTGCGCTCAAGGCCGTAGCCCCGGGCGCGGCTGCCCATGAATTGCCAGATGCCGCGAGCTCCGGCACGAGAAACCGCGAGAGGATGAAAGCCTGACTCGGCCTGCGCCAGGTAAATCAGGTCCTGTGGTACGCCTTCTTCCTTGAGAATCGAAACCATCATGTCGCGGTAGCGGCCGGAGCGGGCGAAAGCGCGTTCGAATGTGCCGCGCCCGCGATTGGAGAAGTAGCTGATGTAGCCGGCGACTTGGTCGGTCATCATCAGCGGCAGGTCGGAATGGGTCGACTTGATTTCAGCCTGTGCTTTGGCCCTCACCTTGGCGTCGGCAGACGGTGTGATGCCGTTGGTTTCATCGATGGGTGCGGGCTCGGATTTCTGTGTTTTGGAATCGGACTCCAAGCTGCCTAAATCCAGATGGTTGACGCCCTCTACGATGCGGTCAAATTCCTTCTCCAGTCGGTCGTCGGACCGGACGTCGAGGTTGCTTTCGAGCAAGGCGTTAAACGCCTTGTCGAAATCCTGCCTGGCAGTCTCGGTCTGGCCTGCCTGGTAGGCGTCCAATCCTGCCTGAAAGTCCTTTTCCACCCGGGCGATCAGATCGCCGACTGGATCGGAAGCGGGCGTCGCGGCCGCAGCTTCTGTGGATGGGGACTGCGGCTTGGTTTCGGCCGCAGCTGTAACCGGAACTTGCGGCTGATCGAATGCGGATGCCTGCGGCGCAACGGGCGGCGTCTGCTGCTGCGCTGGAACCGGTGCTCGAGCGCTCGAGGTCAGAGCCGGGGCAGTGCCTGCGGGCAGCAATGAAGCCGGCTTTTGCGCCGTCTGGCACGCGGAAGCTGACACAGCCAGGGCAGCCAGCATGGCAACCCGCATTTGGAGTTTTGCAACTCGCATATTTCTCTATGAGATACGGAGTGCCCTCCGGGGTTTAGACCCCGTGCATTCTATCAAAAATCGTACCCCTCGGTCTCGTTCGGGTCAACGCGGAAAAGGAACGGCAGCCGTTACGTTCGGCACCCGGTCAAATGGTTACCGGCGCATCTCCTTACCAGTCGGGCCGTAAAGCCCCGGTCCTTCAGGGCGGGGATATAAGGCCGGTTAAAGCGGGGTCTTTTGTTGCTCAACGTATTGCTGGATGATGCCCAGCGGTGCCCCGCCGCAACTGGCGGCAAAGTAAGACGGCGACCACAGGACATTCTTCCAATAGCGTTTCTCAAGATCAGGCCGCTCGATACGGAGCAGTCGACTGGAAACGCTTTTGAGACGGTTGACCATGCTCGACACCGAGTGCTTGGGTGGGTGGTGGATGAGCAAGTGTACGTGTTTGGCCTCACCGTTCCTCTCGACGAGTTGCGCCTCGAAGTCAGTGTAAACTTTCTCGAACATGACTGTGAGCCGCTGGATAGCGTCTCCGTCAAATACCTTTCTTCTATATTTGGTGACGAATACCAAGTGGACATGCCATGCGAACACGCAATGCCTGCTGTGACGAATATCGCTTGACAACAGCCAATAGCATAGACCCATAGCATAGTGGGGGTTGGGTTGAGATGGCAAGCCTTCCCATTCGAAGGCATGCCGAACGGCGAACAACTCTATCCCATAATCTCAGAAAGGAGTTTGCCGTACTGAAATCTCGATTGCCCCCCGGTGGACGAACTCATACTTCGTCAGCACCGTTGGGAGCACCCCTCACGGTCATCCCGCCATACGTGGAAAATCAAAAGAATGTCTGAGACGATACAGCAACGACGAGTATATAAGTTCCGAATGGAACCAACCGCGCTCCCAGCAGACGAACTCCTGCGGATGGCGGGGACGGCTCGGTTCGTGTGGAACTGGGCACTCCATCGAAGCCAAACTTTCTACAAGGCAAACAAGAAAGGCATCCCGCCAGCGCAGTTATCCAACGAGTTGACATCTCTGAAGTCTGAGCAACCGTGAGCAACCGTGGCTCTACGACTTCGACTCACAGTCCTTGCAACAGGTACTCAAGAATCTCAAGCAGGCGTACCAGAATCACTTCAATCCAAGCATGCGTGCAGGATTCCCTAAGTTTAAGACCAAGAAGAACGCCAAACAATCATTCCGTATCCCACAGCGGGTTGTGCTCCAGGACGGCAAAGTCTATGTGCCTAAACTCGGCTGGGTCAAGGTGCGGCAGTCGCAGGACATCGAAGGTGAAACCAAGTCCGCGACTTTCAAGCGTACGGCAACAGGTAAATGGTTTGTCACACTGGTGAGCGAGTTCGCGGTTGTGAAGTGCTTGCCGAAGGTCACACCAGAACAGGTCGCTGGTGGAGACTTAGGGCTAAACACGTATATCACCTTGTCGGACGGCAGGTCCGAAGAAGTGCCAAAATTCTATCGACAAAGTGCCAAGAAACTGCGTCGCGCGCAGCGGGATATGTCTCGCAAAGTCAAAGGTAGCAGGAACCGGGCAAAGGCACGCCTGGCGGTTGCCAAGGTACATGAGCGGATTAGCAATCTCCGAAGTGACTTCGCTCATCAGTTAACCCACAGGTTGGTTGAGAAATATCCAGCACTGTGCCTGGAAAACCTCAGCATCGTTGGTCTGGCGAAAACCAAGCTAGCCCAGTCGATGCTAGATGCTGCATTCGGTGAAACGCTACGTCAATGGAAGTACAAGTCGATTTGGAACAACCAGCATGCTCTTCAGGCCGATCGATTCTATCCATCGACACGGTTGTGCTCTGCATGTGGATACAAGAATGGCAACCTCAGTCTGAGTGATCGAGAATGGCACTGCCCCGCCTGTGGAACAAATCACAGCCGGGATTTCAATGCCGCTATCAATCTCAAAGACGAAGGTTTAAGACAACTCGTCGCCTCGGGATACGTGGAGACGCTAAACGACTGCGGACAAGATGTAAGTCTGGCGATAGCCAGCAATCTTGGTTGAACCAGTTAAGGTCGCCGTAAGGCGACTAGAATCCCCCGCCTTCAGGCGTGGGGAGTATCAATCAGACGACGGGAGTCGCATAAAGGTTTGATCGGCAATCTGGCTTTGTCCGATGGGGTGCAGGTTCAGCGGTCCAGTCCATATTGGAACTCGAAGATTTCGGCCCCGAATGCCGCGAGCCTCTCTGTTGCCTTCGGACCTGGGTTCCCATAAACTTCGGCGCCCGCGACGCTCGCCGTCCCCAATAGTTTTGGCAGAAGCTCCTGCACCACCGGGCCGTTCAGGTGTGCCAGCACCGCGTTTGCGTCGGTATAGGTTTCCATGAGCCGGCACCTTCTCCGATCGGCACTCAAGAACCATTCATACCCCAGGGTGCCGGGTTCCTTCTGGCTGCTTGCGACCATCGCTCGCGCAATGCCCTCGAATGCATCCAGCTTTCCCTCATGGATGGTGAGATCGACCGCGAGGTGTACTGTGTGTTTGACCATGGTCCAACTCCTTTCAAGTATTCTCAAGAAATGTTGCCGAGGCTCGATTCATTCGAGCACGCGGCGATAGTCTCCGCGCAAAACGATGCGGCGAATGCGACAGGAACTTAGACCCGCCAGTAGTCCGGACGCCAGGTCTCTATCGCCTTCTTGATATCCGCCGGCGA
>Ga0302324_100004773_pt1 | contig 29908 bp, 23 predicted proteins | sample Palsa_T0_1_FD_201949 | JGI IMG/M metagenome (GOLD analysis project Ga0302324, IMG submission 201949) | Peat permafrost microbial communities from Stordalen Mire near Abisko, Sweden - Palsa_T0_1 | ecosystem: Environmental > Terrestrial > Soil > Palsa > Peat permafrost | place: Sweden: Abisko...
CGCTTCCCCAACCGCGCCAAACCCTTGTCGGCGCGATGCTCGAAGTGCCGGCACTCGTCTTCATGTTGCCGCAGATTCTAAGAAGCGCAGATTTTGTTTCCATCGATTCCAACGACCTGCTGCAGTTCGTATTTGCCACGGACCGCACCAACGCGCGCGTGGCACGCCGTTACGATGCGCTGAGCCCCGCAGCACTCACGCTTGTGCGCCAGATCGTCCGCAGCGCCGCGGAGGCGAATGGCGAGGTTTCCCTTTGCGGCGAAATGGCGGGCCGCCCGCTGGAGGCTATGGCGCTGATCGGTACGGGTATGCGTAGTCTTTCGATGCAGCCCGCCAATATTGGACCAATAAAAATGATGATACGAAGTCTCGATACGCGCGACGTCACCCAATTCGTCGACAGGCTTTGCGGGCGCAGCGATCATAGCTTGCGCACTCGACTATCCGCCTTTGCCGCTGAACACGGAGTCGTGATCAAATAGCTGTGAACACTTCCTTTTGATGCTCTCGCATGGCCATCCGGGGTTGTGTTTCCCTCATCTCCACCACAAGCTGATCGCATAGTTGCTGGCGACTGGGGTCCGACATGCGCAAATCCATCGTATCTTTTGCTGGTATTTTGAGTCTTGTTCCGGCGCTGGCGCTCGCGGATCCCTCGACGACGACAACCGGGCAGCAACAGCCATACGCTGCTGTGTCGGCGCTACAACAAACTTCGTCGATTGGGTCCGATCCCGATCGAGTCGTCTGCAAGCCCAGTGCGCCGCCCATAGGGTCGCGCATTCCGGCCGGGCGGGAATGTCACACTCAACGGGAATGGGATGTAGCACGCCAGGACGCGCAGAAGGCATTGAGCGGGTCGCAACTGCGCGATCTGGATTCTTGTATGCCTGGTTGTTCGGGGGGGCGTTAATATGAAAGTACAAAACGCCGCAGCTTTTTATTGTTCCTTGCGCCGACTCCGCGTGCGCCGCGCTTGATAGATGCTTGCCTTTGTTCTTGTTCCACAGCACACTCAATCGTTAATCCGTTCACGAAAGGTGTCTGGCATGCGTTGTTCAGTCGTATTGTTCGCTGCGTTCGCAGGTTGCGTGTCGTTGCCCTGGTTGGCATTAGCGGATCCTTCCCCCGCATATACTGCGACCCAGGCACCTGGCACTTATTTGCTGCAAACCTCGGCGACGCAGGCACCCGTGATGCCCGCCGCTCCTGGGCAACAAACATCGTCGACGGCATCTGATCCCGATCAGATTGTTTGCAAGGCTGGTGTGCCCCCGATCGGTTCCCGAATTCCGGCTGCGCGGGAATGTCACACTCAGCGGCAGTGGGATCAGGAGCGCGAGGACGCGCAGAAGGCGTTGGCGGGTTCCCAAATACGCGGATTGGGGTCCGCGCTGCCGGGCGGCAACTAAGCCTAGGGCCATCTTGGGTGGCCGCATTTGCTTTTACACGTAAGCAAACGACCGGGATTTTACCCGTTGGGGTATTGTGCCGCTGGATGAAGTGGCGCGTTGGCGCTATTGCTTCGTCATGACAAAGGTCACCCATTTGACGCTCGACGAGCGTGGCGGCGCGAAAGAGCCCAGGATTCACTTGCGTGAAATCTCGGGCGATGCCGACGCGCCGCTAGGAACGGTCGGACAGGATCTGCGGGAGGCTCGGCTTCGCCGTGGTGACGATCTTGCCACGGTGTCCCGAGTTCTCAGGATTCGCAAGGATCACCTCGAAGCGCTGGAGGAAGATCGCCTTGAGGCGCTTCCAGGCCGGACATATGCCATCGGTTTCGTCAGGTCTTACGCCGACTATCTGGGTCTGGACGCGCCGGCCTGCGTCGAACGCTTCAAGACCGAGAATGCCGGACGAAGCGATGGATCCCCGCAGGTCGGGGTGGCGCCTCCTGATCCTGACGAGCGCCGGCTGCCGCATGGCTGGATCGTGATGGTGATCGTGGTCCTCGGCATTGTGCTCTATGGCGGCTATTATCTCGCGCGGTCGGCGGATACCCTGCTCAAACAGCCTGTCGCGCCGGTGCCCGCCCGTATCGCTTCGCCGCCGGTCAACAACTTGTCGCATGCAGCCATCGTTCATCGGGCGCCACCGGTCGCGGCCGCGCCGCTTCCAGGAACGGGCATGCCGGCTGTTCCAAATGCTAACCAAACGACCACTGCCTCGGCCGGCGTGCAGCCGGCCACTCTGCCGCCGGGACAGGTATTCGGACAGCAAAACAGGGGGGCCAGGGTCGTCTTGCTCGTCCGCGCCGTGACGCATGTGCTGGTTCAAGGGCCCGGCGGAAGGGTATATATCAACCGCGTTCTGCATCCGGGCGACAGTTATCGGGTTCCCGATGTCGTGGGATTGACGCTGACCACGCCTGACGGCGGTGCGATCGGTCTGGAACTGGACGGGCAGGAAATGGGGACAGCAGGACGACGGGGCCAGATTACCGAAGCTCTTTCACTCAATCCCCAGTCTGTGGTCGACCATCATAACGCAGGAAGCGCGGGTTGACCGCGTGCAGGTAAGCCCATGAGCATCAGAGCCTATCGGGATATCGTCAGGCGCAAATCGCGCAAGATTCGCGTGGGCAATGTCGAGATCGGCGGTGATTCGCCCATTTCCGTGCAGAGCATGACGAACACGCTGACGTCCGATGCAAAGGCGACGATCGCCCAGGTGCGCGGGCTGGAGGAAGCTGGCGCGGATATCGTCCGGGTATCGTGCCCGGACGAGGATTCGACAAAGGCCCTGAAAGCGATCGTAAGGGGCTCGCGCGTTCCCATCGTGGCCGACATCCATTTTCACTACAAACGCGCCATCGAAGCGGCCAAAGCTGGCGCTGCCTGTCTGCGCATCAATCCCGGCAATATCGGGTCGGCGCAGCGCGTGCGCGAAGTCGTGGCGGCAGCCAAAGATCATGGCTGCTCGATGCGCATCGGCGTCAACGCCGGCTCGCTCGAAAGGGAATTACTGGAGCGTTACGGCGAACCTTGCCCGGAAGCGATGGTGGAAAGCGCGCTCAATCATGCGCGCATTCTCGAGGACAATGATTTCACGGAATTCAAGATCAGCGTGAAAGCGTCGGATGTGTTCCTCGCGGTCGCCGCTTATCAGGGCTTAGCTGAGGCCTGCGATTATCCGCTGCATCTGGGCATCACCGAGGCCGGCGGACTGATGTCAGGAACCGTCAAATCGGCCATCGGAATGGGCATGCTCCTCTGGTCCGGGATCGGCGACACCATTCGCGTATCGCTCTCGGCGGATCCGGTGGAAGAGATCCGGGCAGGGTTCGATATTCTCAAGTCGCTGGGACTGCGGCACCGCGGCGTCAACGTGATTTCGTGTCCGTCCTGCGCCCGTCAGGGGTTCAATGTGATCGAGACCGTGAAGCTGCTTGAAGACCGGCTCAAACACATTGCGACACCCATGACGCTTTCCATCATCGGCTGCGTAGTTAACGGCCCCGGTGAGGCGCGCGAGACGGATCTGGGCTTCACGGGTGGTGGCGCGGGCGGTGCGTCCGGCATGATCTATCTGAACGGCAAACCCGCCTACAAGCTCGACAACACGAAGCTCGTCGACCATGTCGTCGAGCTTTGCGAGAAAAAGGCGGATGAGATCGAGCGCGGTCGGGAGAAGACGGCGGCCCTTGAGCCCGCGCAATAGCGCGCTCATCTTTCTTCCATGATTCCCGAAGCCAAGCTTGCGCGGCTGGTCGACCGTTTCGCGGCGGTCGAAGCCGAGCTGTCCTCCGGCGGAGGCGGCGCGACCTATGTGAAGCTCTCGAAAGAGCACGCGGAGCTTTCGCCCATCGTCGCCGCCATTGAAGCCTATCGCAAAGCGTCGCGAGAGCTCGGCGAGGCCGACGCGCTGGCGAACGATATGGCGAACGATGCCGAAATGCGTGCTTTGGCCGAAGAGGAGCGGACGAGGCTCAAGGACCGTTTCGGCGCGCTGGAGCGCAATCTGCAACTTCAATTGCTGCCCAAGGACGCGGCGGACTCGTCGTCGGCCATTGTCGAAATACGCGCCGGCACCGGCGGCGACGAGGCGGCGCTGTTCGCGAGCGATCTCCTGCGCATGTATCAGCGCTATTCGCAGCTCCAGGGCTGGCGCACCGATATTCTCAGTCTGAGCGACAGCGACCTGGGTGGGATCAAAGAAGCCGTCATGGAGGTGGTGGGGCAGGGCGCCTTCGCCCAACTCAAATTCGAAAGCGGCGTGCATCGCGTGCAGCGCGTGCCCGTCACGGAGGCAGGCGGCCGCATCCACACCTCTGCTGCGACCGTTGCCGTTTTGCCCGAACCCGAAGATGTCGACGTCCAAGTCGATGACAAGGATTTGCGTATCGATGTCTTTCGCGCGAGCGGCGCAGGCGGTCAGCACGTCAACAAGACCGAAAGTGCCGTGCGCATCACCCATCTGCCGTCCGGCATCGTCGTCGCGCAGCAAGACGAGAAATCGCAGCATAAGAACAAGGCTAGGGCTCTCAAGATTCTGAAGGCGAAACTGTTCGAAGCGGAACGTGAGCGTCAGGCGAATGCGCGCGCCGCCGAGCGCAAAGGTCTCGTCGGTTCGGGCGATCGCTCGGAGCGCATCCGCACGTATAATTTTCCGCAGGGCCGCATGACCGACCATCGCATCAACCTCACGCTCTACAAGCTCGATCGCATCCTTTCGGGCGACGATCTGGGCGAAGTGATCGACGCTTTGATGACGGAAGATCAGGCGAGTCGCCTGGCCGCGATGGATGACGAATTCCGGCAATGAGCGATATACACGGAACGCTGGCGCGTGGCGCCGAGCGCCTCCGTCAGGCCGGCGTGGCTTCGCCGCGCCTGGATGCACGCGTCTTGCTGGCGTATGTGTTGGGGACGAACGCCGAAGAATTGTTAGTCCAGGATAATATCGATGCGGACCAGAAAGGGCGGTTCGAGGCACTGATTTCGCGCCGCGCGGCACGTGAGCCTCTCGCCTACATCGTAGGCTCAAAGGAATTCTGGAGCCGGAACTTCGAGGTCGGTCCAGGTGCGCTCATACCGCGGCCGGAAACGGAAACGCTGGTCGAAGAGGCGCTGCGCGCCTTTCCGGACCGCTCGGCGTCTCTTCAGGTGCTCGATCTGGGAACGGGGACTGGATGCCTGCTGGTGACGTTCCTTGCCGAATTCCCGCAAGCGCGAGGCACGGGAATCGATGCCTCTCCGGTGGCGCTGGCATGGGCCCATCGCAACGCAGCCCGGCATAACGTCGCGACGCGGTGCGCATTCAAGCAGAGCGACTGGAATAACATCAACGAGGATACCTTCGATGTTGTTTTCGCAAATCCGCCCTATCTTTCGGAACAACAATTCGAAATGACGGAGCCAGAAATTGAAGTTTACGAACCCCGAGAAGCGTTTGTGGGAGGGCCAGACGGTCTTGACGCTTATCGCATGCTCGGGCCGTTGATTTTGAGGTGTTTGCGGCAGGACGGGCTGGCTTTTCTTGAAATCGGTGCGGGGCAGGCCGAACCGGTAAGTCGCATTCTGGAAGCCTGCAGTCTTAACGTTGGCAGGGTGGCAGCGGATCTGGCTCGTATTCCGCGCTGTCTGGTCGTTGGGCGCGCCATGAAAGTCACCACTTCCAAAAAAACCTTGGAAAGAGCGTGACGACTCGCTAGCTTTTCCCTATATAGGGGCAGGCACGGATCCCGCCCGGCGCGAGCTATTTGGAAAGCGCCAGGGGGAAAAGCGGGATCGGCAGGCGCGTTGTGAGCGCCGCCGACTGTGCAAAGCGAAAGACGAGTTCAGCGCTTCGATGCGACAAGTCGGCGGACGAACCTATGGGCGCGACCGCTGGAATGATGCAGGAAAATCGCGAACGCTTCCTCGCGTGAAAACACGCCAGGGTTGATCGATAGATAAGGGGATCAGGTGAAACGCTCTCGTGGACGCGGCCGTAGGCCGCAGAACAACAACCCGAACAGAACTTTCGATTCGGCTGGCCCGGAAATCAAAATTCGCGGTTCCGCGGCGCAGGTATACGAGAAGTATCTTCAGCTTGCCCGGGATGCCAACGTCTCCGGCGACCGGGTCATGGCGGAGAATTATCTCCAGCATGCCGAACATTATTATCGCCTTCTGAGTGCGAGCCAGCCGCAGCAACAACCTTATCAGGGTCATCATCAGCAGAACGGAGCCGGCCGGCCTAACGGCAATGACGGCAACACGCTGCAGAATGGTGGCAGCGGGCCGTCCTTTACGCTCGCCGACGGCTCCGAAGACGAAGGCGATGAAGAAGACGACAACGACGGCGCTGCCGCGGCCGAATAGCCGAGCATCGTTGCTTTCCGCCCTTGTGCGCAAGCGTCCCAATTCTAAATAAGGACTCTGGCGTGGCGCTCTTTTGAGGCCTTGCCAAATCCATGAGGCTTGCCTGAGCCGCCGCAAGGGGCCGCGCGAGTGCTTGAGAGGCATATATGGACAGCGAAAAATTCACCGAGCGGGCGCGCGGGTTTATTCAATCAGCACAGAGCCTTGCCCTGCGTTCCAACAATCAGGTCTTAAAACCGGAGCATCTCTTGAAGGTCCTCATCGACGATGAGGAGGGCCTCGCTGCGCGTCTGATCCGCGCCGCCGAGGGCCGACCGGAGGAGGTACAGCAGCAGGTCGAGCTCGCGCTCGCCAAATTGCCAAAGGTCGAAGGGGCGGGCGAAGGGCAGATCTATCTCGCGCCGGAGACCGCAAGGCTGCTCGATTCGGCGCAGGAACTGGCGAAAAAGTCCGGAGACAGTTTCGTCACGGCGGAATTTCTATTGCTCGCGCTCGCCATGGCGCAGGGCACCGACGCAGCCCGCATTCTCGCCAATGCGGGCGTCAAGCCGCACAATCTGAACAGCGCGATCAAGGGCCTGCGGCAAGGCCGCACGGCGGACAGCGCGACAGCCGAGAACAGCTACGATGCGCTCAAGAAATATGCGCGCGACCTGACCGAGCTTGCCCGCACGGGAAAGCTCGATCCCGTGATCGGTCGCGACGAGGAAATTCGCCGCACGATCCAGGTGCTGTCGCGCCGTACGAAAAACAATCCGGTTCTCATCGGCGAGCCGGGCGTCGGCAAGACGGCCATCGCCGAAGGTCTGGCGCTGCGCATCGTCAACGAGGACGTGCCGGAAAGCCTGCGCGACAAACGCCTCATGGCGCTCGACATGGGTTCCTTGATCGCGGGCGCGAAGTTCCGCGGCGAATTCGAGGAGCGGTTGAAGGCGGTGCTGTCGGAGATCACCTCGGCGCAAGGCAAGGTGATCCTGTTCATCGACGAGATGCACACGCTGGTGGGCGCCGGCAAGGCTGAAGGCGCTATGGATGCGTCCAACCTGCTGAAACCTGCCCTTGCCAGAGGCGAACTCCATTGCGTGGGTGCCACCACGCTCGACGAATATCGCAAGCATGTGGAAAAGGATGCGGCGCTGGCGCGGCGCTTCCAGCCCATATTCGTGTCCGAACCGACGGTGGAAGATACGATCTCCATCCTGCGCGGCCTCAAGGAGAAGTACGAGGTCCATCACGGCGTGCGGATCACCGACGGGGCGATCGTCGCCGCGGCGCAGCTTTCGCATCGCTATATCGCGGATCGGTTTCTGCCCGACAAGGCCATCGATCTGATGGACGAGGCCGCGAGCCGGTTGCGCATGCAGGTCGATTCGAAGCCGGAGGAGCTTGATGAGTTCGATCGGCGTATCATGCAGCTCAAGATCGAACGGGAGGCGCTGCGGAAAGAATCCGACAAGGCGTCGAAGGATCGGCTGGCCGCCCTCGAAAGCGAACTCGGCGAACTGGAAGAAAAATCCGCGTCGCTCACCGCACGCTGGCAGGAAGAGAAGAAATCCGTCCAGAACGTGCAGGGCCTCAAGGAGAAGCTCGACCAGGCACGTCAGGATCTCGAGATCGCGCAGCGCAAGGGTAATCTCGCGCATGCCGGCGAACTCGCCTATGGCGTCATTCCCGAGCTCGAACGCAAATTGAAAGCGATCGAGGAGCAGAAAGGGGTGGCGCTCGTCAATGAGGCGGTAACGCCCGAACATATTGCGGGCGTAGTATCGCGCTGGACCGGCATTCCCGTCGACAAGATGCTCGAAGGCGAACGCGAAAAGCTTCTGCACATGGAAACCTCCCTGGACAGACGCGTGGTCGGACAGGAAGCCGCCGTGCGCGCGGTCTCCAATGCGGTCAGGCGGGCGCGCGCCGGATTGCAGGATCCCAATCGTCCGATCGGTTCGTTCCTGTTTCTCGGGCCCACGGGCGTCGGCAAGACGGAACTTACCAAGGCGCTCGCCGAATTCCTGTTCGATGACGACACGGCCATGGTGCGCATCGACATGTCGGAATTCATGGAAAAGCATTCGGTCGCGCGCCTCATCGGCGCGCCGCCGGGCTATGTGGGTTACGAGGAAGGCGGCACCCTGACCGAGGCGGTGCGGCGCAGGCCCTACCAGGTCGTGCTGTTCGACGAAGTCGAGAAAGCCCATCACGACGTGTTCAACGTGCTCCTGCAGGTGCTCGATGACGGCCGCCTGACCGACGGGCAGGGCCGCACGGTCGATTTCCGCAACACGGTAATCATCCTGACTTCCAATCTGGGCACGGAACTGCTTTCGACCGGCGAGGGCGCGGAATCGCCCCAGGCTCGCGCGCAGGTCATGAGTGCGGTGCGGGCGCATTTCCGGCCCGAGTTCCTCAACCGGCTCGATGAGATCATCCTGTTCCATCGGCTATCGCGCGCGAACATGGACCGGATCGTCGACATTCAGATCGCACGCCTGTCGAGGCTGCTGGCCGACCGCAAGATCGAGATCGCTCTCGATGCAAAAGCGCGCGAGTGGTTGGCGCAGGCGGGTTACGATCCCGTCTACGGCGCGCGCCCGCTCAAACGCGTCATCCAGCGCCGATTGCAGGACCCTCTCGCGCAGTTGCTGCTGGAGGGCAGCATCGGCGACGGCACTAAGGTGAAGGTGAGCGCGAACAAGAGCGGATTGCTGATCGACGGGCGCAGTTTCGACGCGACCGACGATCCGCTCTCTGCGAGCGACGCGCCGAGCCACTCGGTCCATTGAGCGGAATGGGCATGGGGGATTGTCCGGGCTGAATTAATAGCCTGGAAATCCGCCATGCGAGCCGTCTTGAACAGGCGAGATCGTCAGCGCCGATCGAAGATATTTCGACGTTCCACCGATAGAAATCGGCGGAACACGGTGTCCGTTTGCGATAGGATGTACCCAGGAAGAAGGTCGCCAAATCACTCCGTACGCTGACGGAGGTGGGCTATCTTCTCGTTTCGCCGAGGGGGCTTGCGCGTCATGAAAATCCTTATCCTGATTGCGACGCTGAGCTTGTCATTGTTCGGTTGCGTGAGTGTGACCGCGCAATCGTTCCCGTATGACGAGCCCGTCGGCGTCGGCGCGCCGGGTACGATCATCTCCGATGAGCCGATGCCGGGACCCGAAGGGGCCGAAACCTGGCGCGTGCTGTATCGCTCGACAGATCCGAACGGCGTGCCGGTTGCCGTATCCGGCATCGTGATGATTCCCCACGGGGCTGCACCTGCGGGCGGAAGATCGATCGTCGCCTGGGCGCATCCGACATCCGGCGTGGTGCCCAAATGCGCACCGTCGCTCGCGAATTTTTTCGTCCGACAGGTGCAGGGGCTGCAGGACATGATCGCCCGCGGCTACATAGTTGCCGCCACGGATTACCCGGGGCTGGGGACGCCGGGACCGCACCCATACATGATCGGCGTCAGCGAGGCGCGCGCGGTGATCGACAGCGTTCGCGCGGCCCGGGCGCTGGCAGGTGCGGATGCCGGCAATCGCTTCGCCGTTTGGGGACATTCCCAGGGCGGGCAGGCGGCCTTGTTCACGGGATTGATTGCCGGAACCTATGCGCCGGAACTGCATCTCGTCGGTGTCGCGGCCGCGGCGCCGCCGACGGACCTGAAGGCGCTTCTCATGGACGACATCGACACCAATGGCGGCCGGAACCTGACGGCCATGACGTTCTATTCCTGGTCGCGCCTCTACGATCTGCCGCTCGAAGGAATTGTGAAACCGCAAGCCATGCCGGCGGTCGACGCGCTGTCGAACGAATGCATCGAGTCGATTTTCGACATCATCGAGCGCCGTATTTCGGAACGGCCGCTGCGACATGAGTTCCTCGCCAACGACAATTTCGAGAACATCCCGCCGTGGAGCGATCTGATCGCCGCCAACTCGCCGGGTCTGCTGCCGCCGCACGTGCCGGTGTTCCTGGCGCAGGGCAGCGACGACGGGCTCGTACGTCCCGGCATCACGGCCGCCTATTTCGATAGGCTGTGCCGACAGGGAAGCGCCGTACGTTATCTCGCGCTGCCGGGCGTCAATCACGCCTGGGTAGCGAAGAAAAGCGCTGGTGATGCGATGCAGTGGATCGCGGATCGCTTTGCCGACGACACGCCGCCGAGCGATTGCACCCGGAAAGATGAAAAATCTTGATCTCTTTATCGTTTCGGCTTCGCGGTCGCGCAGCACGAGTAAGTTGTCGCGGTGTCGTGGGTGAACCCGTCAGTTCTTCGCGGCGCGTAGATCGGTCGCGGCGTCGGCGACCTTGCCTTCCAGCGGCATCGCAGCCAGCCGGGAATCCACATTCAGTCTTTCGCTCTCGAACGCGCGCAGATCGCTGCCGAACAGGGCGCGGCCGCGTGCGACTTTCACCTGCAGTGGATTCACTTGCGAGCCGTTGATGCGAATCTCGTAGTGGAGATGCGGGCCGGTGGCGAGACCTGTGGCGCCGCTGTAGGCGATGACCTGGCCCTGGCGCACATGCGAACCCTGACGCACGCCAGGCGCGAAGCGGGACAGATGGCCATAGGCCGTCTGATAGGAATTGCCGTGATCTAGTAAGACGAAATTGCCGTAGCCGCCGAGCCAGCCTTCCATCTTTACCGTACCGCCGCCGGCCGCCATAACGGGCGTGCCGGAGGGCACCGCGAAATCGATTCCCTTGTGCATGCGCGTATAGCCGAGCACGGGATGAAAGCGCATTCCGAAACCCGATGAAATGCGCGCGCCGTCCACCGGCGTCTTCATCAGCATGCTCTTGGCGCTCTGGCCGTTCGCATCGAAGAAATCCGGCGTGTCCTCGCCCTTCGGCTGGTAGCGATAGAGCGCTACCGTGCGTCCGGGTAGATGCATGGCGGCATAACTGATGTCGCCCTGCTTCGCGGGTTTTCCGTCGGGCGTGTAGTAGTAGTTGTAATAGACCTCGAACGAATCTCCCGGCTGAATGTCACGCTGGAAATCCACCTCGTAAGAGAACATGTGGATCATCTGCACGACGACTTCGGCCGGGATCCCCGCCTGCATGGCCGCGAGATAGAGGCTCGAATCGATCCGGGCGCCCGCGCGATGAAAATGCGCTTCGAGCTTTTTGTGCTCGTCCTGCGCCGTGAAATTGCCGTCCGCCATCCGCGCGACTGTCACGTCGTGATCGATGGTGGGCGAGAAGCTGACCGACAGCAGCCTGCCCACCGGCGTGGCGGGCTCGGGCTGGATGGAAAGATCGCCACTCGTTCCTTCACCCTGTGCCGGCGGCGTGTAGATGATCTGCGCCACGGCTGTGGGCTGCGGGACCGAGGCGAACGTCACGTGCAATGTCATGCCGGCCTTGACGGCGCGAGGATCGTAGACCTTGGCCAGCGCGATGACGGCCGCTTCGGCGTCCGCGGGCGTGGCGCCCGCATCGTTGAGCACGCCGGCCAGCGTGTCGCCCGAGTCGAGCGGGATGTCGCGCTTGTCGACGCCGGAATTGCCACTCTGCGTATCGTCTTCGTCATCCGCCGCCAATGCCTTGTCGAGCGCAGGATTGGCGAGAGGCGTGGGGCTGGACGTGATGCCGCCCAGCGGAGCCACATCTGCATAGTCCATTCCATGGCTTTCCTGGACGAGCCTCTGGAACAATTCATAGGGTATCGAGGAACGTCCGCGCGCGCTATCGAAACCGTGCGAAGGCAGTGCGGTACCGGCCGCGAGCCAGGCGATCGAGCCGGCGATCGCCGCCGTGACCGACGTCGAAACCAGCGCCCAGCGGCCGTCCGGAGACGACATCGCGGCGGCCGCGGATTGCCGGGAGGCCTGCCATTGATTCAAGAAGGGTTCGAATGTCGTCGCGCGGCTACGGCCCACGGCGGCTCCTGTGCTTTCTTGTCGAGGCTGTGATACCCCAGCCATCCCGAGCGCCCGGCCGAAGCAGGGCAGGCCATATAGAACGGGCCGTATTAAATCCGTCAACCATTGCGGTAGCGTTAACAATCCACAGGTCCACGCAAAAACGCGCCGCGAACTTCCGTCCGCGGCGCGCGCAATTTGTCCTGAGGATCAAAGCCTTACGAGGAGCAGCTCCGCGATTCGGCCGTGCACCCAGCCCACGCCCTTGGCGAGATGCAGCACCAGGAAGAACAGGAAGATACCGCAGGCCCCCGCAGCGATCAGCCCCGGCGCCGTATGCATCAGATGGTCGAGCCATGGCACGTCGTCGATGCTGAACGTCGAGTGGTTGGTGACGAGGGCATACATCGATGAGCCGATGAGTCCGAGCGACACGGCCAGACCCGTGATAGCGATCGTGAAATAGGCGATCCCCAAAGGCAGCTTCAGCAGCAGATACAGCATGGAAGACCAGGTGCGGACGTCGGTGAGCGCATCCTTGATGCGCGACCAGATTTTTTCGTCGCCGGAGACTTGGGCCGGCAGGCGACGCGGCATGCGCACGCCCAGCATCCCTTCTACGATCCGCCCTTCGACATGGCTGAGGACGCGCACCGAACCGATGAACAGAAGCGCGAACGGAATGCCGATGATGAGGATCATGAAGCCCACCGTCAACGCCAGGCCCGTCACCGTCCAGGTGAAATAGAAAATCCCGGTGACGAGGGAGAGCAGCATGTAGAGCAGGGCGCTGTAGGCGCGCGGATCACCGATCACGCCAAAAAATCCGTAGTGACGTTCGGGCTTCTGTTCCGGCTTCGGGAACGGTCCCGCAATGGCAGCTTCCATGGTTTTATACTCCTCCGCGATTTCCTGGGGCGTTCCATATGTTCCGATCACGGAAGCCAGGACCTCCGCCTCGGTGCGTTCGGGGTTGCTCGCGATCTCGCCGCGCAGATGTTCTTCTGCATCGGCCAGCGCGTCGCTGATGAGCCCGGGCGACGATCCCTTGAGCGCGCCCTGGAGCGCGTCGAGATAGGCCCGGACGGTGTTAGGCGGACGGTCTGTGTTCATAAACGGCTCCTCCCGCCGCGAGCGCATCGTCCACAAAGCCGCGCATATCGCGCCAGGCGCCCTGCCAATCGGCGAGCGCGCGCCGGCCTTCATCGGTGATGTTGTAATAGCGGCGGGGCGGACCGAAGGCCGAGGCCTCGACCCGGCTCTCCAGGAGCCCCAGCGCATTGAGCGAGCGCAGGACCGGATAGATGGCGCCCTGTTTGAAGATCAGCCCGCCTTCGCCTTCCGCCTTCACGGCCTTGGCGATTTCGTAACCATACATTTCCCGGGCCGCGCGGGCGAGCACAGCCAGCAGGACGAGCGAGGAAAGCCCGGCCATGAGTTCCTTACGGAATTTGCGCGTATGAATGGATTCTTCGGTCACCGCGCTTGCTTCCGCCTCCTTAGCTATTACGAACTCCTATATAGCATGAACTTAGTACTATGCAATAGTAAGCTATACGGAAGTTGAAAATATTTTTCACTCCCCATTAAGGAGGGACAGAGGACTGAAATTCCCTGATAAAATTCCCTCAGCTGAGGGAATAACAGGGAATTTGGGTTGGACGGCATATCCGTTCCTCGCGCCTGATGGTTCCCATTTGGTATTTATAGTACCATTTCGGTTATAGTGCAAGTACCTATTTCCGTGCGTGACGCCCCCTCCTGGGCGCTCCGCGGCAGACATATGTTTGCGCGTGGTTCCGCCGCCGGATGGCCCAACGGGCCACCCGCCGGCAAGCGGCGACTGAAGCTGTTATGAAACGGACCGAATACTCTGCAGTCTCAATCCGGACTGTTACAGCGGGCAAGATCGTCGGCAGTAAAAGGGGTCGCGGCGCTGCCGTAAGCTGTCAGTTTGCCGACGGCTTTAAAGAGTGCGTGGCAGGCGAAAACGGTGTCCACGCCGCTCGGCTTCGAGACCGTTGTGCATGAGGTGCCCGAGCATTTGAAGATGGTCGTGCCCACCATGACTTCTTTCGCTGAGTCCAGCGGCTGAGCCAGCGTTGCGGAATAAGGCTGCGATGACGCCGATGCCGGACTGGCGAGACACGCCGCGGCCAACAGACAATATACCAATCTTCTCATGAAACCCTCTCTGCGCGGATTTTCCGCGGTACGATGTCGACGTGTTTTCGAGCGCGTCGCGCCGCGCAATAACGCAATCGTACATAGCTTAACGATCATCCGGAGACGGATTCAAGGCCAATTCGCCGGGTGCGACCGGACGGCTCAGCCGGCCCGGCGGCCGCAATTGGAGTTGCTGTTGAGTGTGGCGCTAGGGCTTCGGGGACGTATCGGAGTCGAAGTCTAATACTCAAGTGCCGTCTGGTTATCTCGATTCTACGTTCGCCGCCAGAAAAGGGAAGCGGCCCTGCTCGGCTAAAAGTTTCTATCCAACTGGCAGCTTGGGAAAATCGGGATCAGAACGAAATTTATCCGATCTAACTTCCAAATCCCTCATTGAGAAACGCTTCCGCGAAGGCGCAATGCATGGCGACGCCGCGCGCCATGACGGATTCGTCAAGCACCATGCGGTTCGAATGCAACCCGCAGCAGGATTCGGCGTTGTCGCCTGCGGGCGCCGCACCCAGCATCACCATCGCGCCCGGCACCTTCTGCAATACATAGGAGAAATCTTCCGCGCCCATCTTCGGCGATTCCAGCGAAACCCACGCTTCAGCGCCGAAGAGATTTGCGGCGGTCTTCTTCGCCAGCAGGACGGCGCGGTCGTCGCAGATCGTGACCGGAAATCCGGGAATGATCCGGGCCTCGGCCTGGCACATGTGCGCCGCCGCGACGTGCGCTGCGACGCGCTGCAAACCCTCATGCGCCAGCGTGCGCGAACTTTCGTGGAAGCTGCGGATCGTGCCTTCGATATGCGCCCGTTCGGGGATGATGTTGTTGGTGGTGCCGGACGAGATGCGGCCCACTGTGAGCACCACAGGATCGAAAGCCGGAATGCGGCGCGTCACCATCGCCTGCAACGCCAGTACGATCTCGCACGCCACGGGGATGGGATCGACGGTCATGTGCGGTTGAGAGGCGTGACCGCCTTTGCCCGTGACCGTGATCTCGAAGCGGTCGGCGGCGGCCAGCAGCGGACCGGCGCGGCCCGCGAAACTGCCGGTGGAAAAATTCGGCCACACATGCAGCGCGAATGCGGCGTCGGGCAGGGGATCGAGCAGCCCATCCTCCAGCATGAAGCGCGCGCCGTGATGACCCTCTTCGCCGGGCTGGAACATGAACATCACGGTGCCCGACAGGCGTTCGCGTTGCGCGCACAGCGCTCTGGCCGCGCCGACCAGCATGGCGACATGGGTGTCGTGACCGCAGGCATGCATCGCGCCTTCGATCTGCGAGGAAAAAGGTAGCCCCGTTTCTTCGACAAGAGGAAGCGCGTCCATGTCGCCGCGCAGGAGCACCTTGCGCCCATTGGCGGGTCCTCGCAGCACCGCGACGAACCCCGTCGTCGAAGAGCCTTCGCGAATCTCCAGCGGCAGGCCGGCCAGCGCGGCCTTCGCCTTTGCCGTTGTGCGCGGTGTGTGGAGGCCCAGTTCGGGATCGGCATGAATGGCACGGCGCAACGCGATCATATCGCCGGTCAGCGCACGGCCAGCTTCAACCCAGTCATTCGTGTTGCTCTCGCTCATTCTGCCTGCTCCAATGATGCTCCTGCGAAATTGCGCCATGCCCCGGACCCGCGCAAGCTGTTGCCGGCCCGTTTGCGCCTTGCCGCGGACGGAAAATGCGGCGAAGCTGTTTGCGGTTCTTATCGGTGTTCCGACATGCGCATTGTGATTTCCGCGATGATCGATCTGGTGCCGGGAGTCCGTGAGCAGACATTGCGCGATGCCCAGAAGCATATCGCCGGCACGGAAGCCGAGCCCGGTTGCCTCGAATACACCTGGACGCCGTCTTTCACGCGACCCGACCGCATTCACGTATTCGAGGAATGGGCCGATGAGGGCAGCCTAAAGGGACATTTCGAGAGTTCGCATTACGCGGCGATGCGCGACCATCTGCAGAAGGCGGGGATCGTCGCCGCCACCAATCGCAAATACCTCGTCGCCGCGTTCGAGCCGGTTTACGATTCCGATGGGCGCCCACGGACCGATTTCGCCGACGCACCGTCCTCCTGAACCGGGCTCTGCCTATTCGTTGGCGAGGATGAAATTGCGCACGACGGGATAGGTCTGCTTGCGCCAGCGGCCGCCCGAGAACACGCCGTAATGACCGACGCCCGGCTGCAGGCGATGCTGCTTGCGGAACGGTTTGATGCTTTCGCACAGATCGTGGGCGGCGACGGTCTGGCCCGGCGCGCAGATGTCGTCGCGCTCGCCTTCGACGGTGAGGAGCGCCGTCCGGCGGACGCTCTGCGCATCGACCCTCTGGCCCCGGTAAGTGAACAGCCCGCGCGGCAGATGATGCTCCTGGAACACGCGCTGGACGGTTTCGAGATAAAACTCCGCCGGCATGTCGAGCACGGCGAAATATTCGTCGTAGAAATCGCGCGCCTGCTGCGCCTTGGCGTCGTCGCCCTTCGCGATATGGCTGAACATATCCACATGCGCCCGCACATGCCGCGACAGGTTCATCGACATGAAGGCCAGCAGCTGCAGGAAGCCAGGATAGACACGCCGATAGGCACCGGGGTGCCGGGAGGGCACGGCCGAGATGAGATTGCGCTCGAACCAGCCGATGGTGTGACCCTTGGCGAGTTCGTTCACCTTGGTGGGGGAAATGCGCGTGTCGACTGGTCCCGCCATCAGGGTCATGCTGCGCGGCTGGGCTCGGTGGTCCTGCTCGGCCATCACGGCCACGGCCGCGAGCAGCGCCGCGCAAGGCTGGCACACACCCATCACGTGCGCGGGCGGCCCGAGGTAATCGAGAAAGGCGATCACATGGTCGATATATTCGTCGAGGCCGAAGCGGCCGGCCGCGCGCGGCACATCGCGGGCGTTGCGCCAGTCGGTGATGTAGACATCGTGGTCCGGCAGCAACGTGTCCACCGTATCGCGCAGCAGCGTGGCGAAATGGCCGGCGATAGGGGCCACGAGCAGAAGACGCGGCTGCGGCATTTCGCGCGCCTTGCGGAAATGCAGGAGGGCGCCGAACGGCGTTTCCGCCGCGATTTCTTCCGTGATCGCGATCTCCTCGCCAGCCACGCGTGTCGTCGCGATGCCGAAAGAGGGGCGTTCATGCAGGAGCCGCGTTCGCGAAAAAATCTCGGCCGCCGCGCCCAGCCGGCGGAAGGCCGGGGTGGCGAATGGTCCCGCGCAGGGGACCTGCAGCATGCTGCAAGCCAATTGGGCCATCGCCCGAAAAGGCGCGAGCAAATCGGCCTGCGCCTGATACGCCTCGTAGATCATCGCCCCGGCTCGCACGCGGCAGCCCCGAGGCTGCGTCGCTGATTTGTCCCGCAGAAGGCTGGCTCGCCTCTGTGCCCGGCCTCCGCACCCCGGGTTTATTCCGTGGCAAGCGAATTTCGAGTCTTCCAGACTAGCGCAGTTCATTTTGCAATGCGAAACTATTGTTGCAGCGCGAGAGCCCGCCAGAGTCGGCCGGAACCGGGTCGCGGAACGGGATCGAAAACGGGAGCGGGCGGATGTCGCGGGCGGTGCTGACCATCAGCAGCAAGAATTATTCTTCCTGGTCGCTCAGGGGCTGGTTGCTTTGCCGGCTGGCGGGGCTCGATTTCGAGGAGGAGATCAAATCGAGCGACGATCCTTCCACACGCGCGGAGCTGTTATTGCTATCGCCGTCGTTTCTCGTGCCTCGCCTTACGCATGACGGTATACGCGTATGGGACACGCTGGCGATTGCGGAATTTCTGAACGAAATTCGTCCCGATGCGGGATTGTTGCCTGGAAACATTGCCGCGCGCGCGCATTGCCGCGCCGTCTCGGGCGAGATGCATTCGGGCTTCGCGGGCATGCGCGCGGCACTGCCGATGAACCTGAAGGGATACTATCCCGGCTTCAAGATCTGGACGGGTGCGCGGGGCGATATCGATCGCATCCTCACGATCTGGCGCGAGTGCCTGGCGCAATATGGCGGACCGTTCCTGTTCGGCCGCGCGCCCACGCTGGCCGACGCCATGTATGCGCCCGTCTGCGCGCGCTTCGCGAGCTATGACGTGAAGCTCGATTCTGTGGCCTCCGGATATTGCAAGACCATCTTCGAACTGCCGCCCATGATCGAATGGGTCGAGGCGGCGAAGGCCGAGCCCAGCGAAGTCGAGGAACTCGAAGCCGAATTTTGAGCGGTCGATTGTCCGCCAGACTTGGAGATGGGATATCAGACGCGGGTGAAATTCTGGGCGCGGGAATCTGGTGCGGGCAGCAAGGGGCGGAAAGTTCGGCCAGCGGGCGACGGCCGCCTGGTTTGTCGTCACGTTACTCATGCCGGGCGCGGCGCGCGCGCAGGATTTCGAACGCGTGGCACCCAAAACCCTGCCTTCGACGGGCAGCGGTACCATGGCTTTGCCGGCCGCGCCGTCCGTCCGTCTCGACCCTTCCGACTATCGCCCCATTCTGGATCGCCTCGCCGGTATTCGCCTGGTCGACAAGGCGGCAAAAATTGAAACGAATGGCGCGCATGGCGAGGGGCTGACGCTTGATGGACTGAAGCTTCTCGCCCACGACGAAATCGAAAGTCGTCTGCGCGCTTTCATCGGCAAGCCGCTCACCGCCGCCAACATGAAAATGATCGCGGCCGAAATCGAGCAATGGTACCGCGACCACGACCGGCCCTTTGTGGACGTGGTCTATCCCGAACAGGACATCAGCACTGGCGTGTTGCAGGCTGTCGTCACCGAGTTTCGTGCCGGCCGGATCCGGTTCGAGGGCAACAACTGGTTCGCCGACTGGATTTTGCGGGCGCAGATCGGCCTTGAAAGCGGCGATGTGATCCGCGCAAGCAAGCTCAACGAGGACATCGCCTGGCTCAACCGGAGCTCGTTCCACCAGACAACCGCGGTGGCGCAGCAGGGCACGCTTGCCGGCACGACTGACATCATTCTGCACACGGATGACCGCTTTCCATTGCGCGTCTATATGAGCTACGACAATACGGGCATTCCGGCCGAAGGCGTCAATCGCTGGGGTCTGGGTTTCGTATGGGGCGATGCGTTCCTGCTCGACCAGACGCTGGCCTACCAATTCACGTCGAGCGACGATTTCTGGTCGCGTCCCAGCCACGTCTTCGTCAGCGAAGGCAGGGCCAGCCTCGGGGCGCATTCGCTGAGCTATACAGTGCCGCTGCCCTGGCACGACAAGCTCGTCTTTTTCGGTCTTTACGAACAGGACCGCCCGGATGTGGGGTTCTTCCTCCAGGAAACGGGTGTGAGCTGGCAGACGAGCATGCGCTACGACAAGACGCTGCCTGACTGGGGTGGCCTGTCACAGGAACTGCAAGCCGGCTTCGACTTCAAGCGAACGAACAACAATTTCGGCTTTGGCGGCTTCGATATCTCGAACAGCCTGACCGATATTGCGCAATTTCCGATTCAGTATACCGGGTTGCAGCGCGACGATTGGGGGCAGACCTCGATCTCTGAGCTAGCGGTACTCAGCCCAGGCCATTTCGATGTGAACAACACCGACGCGGCCTTCCAGCCGTCCTTTGCCCATTTCGGCGTCAACTACGCCTCTGCGAGATATGCCTATAACGACATTACCGCGACACGCATCACCCGGCTGCCTTGGGATGTCACCGCGGTCACGCGGGTGCAAAGCCAGCTTTCCACGACGAACCTTTTGCCCAGCGAAGCGCTGGGCTTGGGTGGGCTCGATTCGGTACGGGGTTATGACGAGCGCACCGCGTCAGGCTCACTGGGCGTACTCGCGACCCAGGAATTCCGCTCGCCGGTCTTCGGACCGGTCGACTGGCTGCTCGGTTCCTCACTCGGCGACGCGCTGCAATTCGATGCCTTCTGGGACTTCGGCCATGTGCGTGACAACCGCGTACCGGCCGGCGGTTCGACTGGCACGACACTTATGAGCGTGGGCGTGGGCGCGCACTACACATTGAATCGCTTCGTCGATTTCCGCTTCGAGAATGGCTGGCAATTGCGCGAGGCGCCGGGGGAAACCTCGCACGGCTCGCGGCTCATCTTCTCGGTCGTCATCGGCGACTGAAAAAGTCGTCATTTGCGCGAGACCGGCGGCTTGCCTATGAAGGAAGGCTAAGAACGAACGAATTTTTCTCAAGGTTTCCGATATGCGCCTGTCCCGCTATTTCCTGCCGCTGCTCAAGGAGACGCCTGCCGAAGCGCAAATCGTCTCGCACCGGCTGATGCTGCGGGCCGGGCTCGTCCGACAGGAGGCGGCCGGCATCTATGCCTGGCTGCCACTCGGTCATCGCGTGCTGAAAAAGATCGAGCAGATTGTGCGCGAAGAGCAGAACCGCGCCGGCGCCATCGAGATTCTGATGCCGACTTTGCAACCGGCGGAGTTCTGGCGTGAGACCGGACGATACGACGCTTATGGCAAGGAAATGCTGCGCATCAAGGATCGGCATGAGCGGGAACTGCTGTACGGTCCCACCAACGAAGACATGGTGACCGAAATCTTCCGGGCCTATGTGCGCTCCTACAAGAGCCTGCCGCTCACGCTCTATCACATCCAGTGGAAATTCCGCGACGAGATCCGTCCGCGTTTCGGCGTGATGCGCGGCCGCGAATTCCTCATGAAAGACGCCTATTCGTTCGATATCGATGCGGCCTCCGCGCGCAAATCCTATTACAGGATGTATGTCGCCTATCTGCGCACCTTCGCACGCATGGGTCTCAAATCCATTCCGATGCGCGCGGAGACAGGGCCGATCGGCGGCGATTTGAGCCATGAGTTCATCATTCTGGCGGACACGGGCGAGAGTCAGGTGTTCTGTCACAAGGATCTGGTGGATATGCCCGTGCCCGGCGAAGACGTCGATTTCGATGGCGACCTTGAGCCCATCGTGCGCGCGCGCACCGATCTTTACGCGGCGACCGAGGACAAGCATGTCGAGGCCGAATTCGAAGCGCAGGTGCCGGCTGATAAACGACTCTCCGCGCGCGGCATCGAAGTGGGGCACATCTTTTTCTTCGGGACGAAATATTCCCAGCCGATGCGCGCGCTCGTGGCCGGACCCGACGGGCAGGAACGGGCGGCGGAAGGCGGTTCCTATGGCATCGGCGTCTCGCGGCTCGTTGGTGCGATCATCGAGGCGAGCCATGACGAGGCGGGAATCGTCTGGCCGGAGGCGGTGGCGCCGTTCGATGTCGCGCTGATCAACCTCAAAGCAGGCGATGCGGCTACAGACAAGGCTTGCGAGGACATCTATGCGAAGTTAACTGCCGCGGGGCGCGACGTGCTCTATGACGACACGGCGGAACGGCCTGGCGCCAAATTCGCGAGCATGGATCTGATCGGCATACCCTATCAGATTATCGTGGGCCCGCGTGGACTCGAAAAAGGCCTGGTGGAAGTGAAGGCGCGCAAGACCGGCGCGCGCGAGGAGCTTTCGCCGGATAGTGTAGCAGAGCGGTTCACGCGGCATAAATGACGTGACATTTGCAAGGCCCGCCCCGTGACACCAGCACCTCGCATTTCCAACGGCGGCACACGCGCCTTCGCGCCGTTCGAATGGTTGATTGCGTTGCGTTATCTGCGCGCGAAACGGCAGGAAAGCTTCGTTTCCGTGATCTCCGGCTTTTCCCTGGCCGGTATTGCGCTGGGCGTGGCGACGCTCATCATCGTGATGGCGGTGATGAACGGCTTCCGGCACGAGCTGCTTTCGCGCATTCTGGGCCTCAATGGCCACATCATCGTGCAATCTTCCTTTGGCGATGTCGCGCAATACGATGCGATGACGGCGCGCGTGCGCGCTGTGCCTGGCGTCGTCAGCGCGACGCCTATCGTCGACGGGCAGGTGATGGGAACGGCGAATGGCGTTTCCACCGGCGTGCTGGTGCGCGGGATTCGCCGCGAAGATTTGCGCGCGCTCACGACGGTTTCGAAAACGCTTTCCAAAGGCGCGCTGGCGCGTTTCGAAGGCGGCGAAGCCGTCATCATCGGCACGCGACTGGCCGACAAGCTGCATGTGATCCCGGGCACGCAGATCACGCTCATCGCGCCGCGCGGCAATGTCACGCCTTTCGGCGTCACACCGCGCGTCAAAAGCTATACGATCGCGGGTACATTCAGCATCGGCATGTCGGAATACGATCAGACCTATATGTTCATGCCGTTGAACGAGGCGCAACTCTATTTCAATATGGGCAATACGGTCAGCGGGGTCGAAGTGATGCTCGACAATCCCGACCGGGCCGACGCCGTGGCTGCGGAAATTGCGAAGACCATCGGGCCTCTGTCGCGGATCATCACCTGGCAGGACATAAATTCGAGCTTTTTCGGCGCGCTGCAGGTGGAGCGCAACGTCATGTTTTTGATTCTCACGCTCATCATTCTGGTGGCCGCGCTCAACATCGTTTCGGGCCTCATCATGCTGGTTAAGGACAAGAGCGGGGACATCGCGATTCTGCGCACGATGGGAGCCACACGCGGCGCTGTGATGCGCGTTTTCTTCATCGCGGGCGCGTCCATCGGCGTCACCGGTACGTTGCTTGGTTTTGTCATCGGCGTCGTCTTCTGTCTCAATATCGAATCCATCCGGCAATTCCTGTCGTCGCTCACCGGCACGCAACTTTTCAACCCCGAGATCTATTTTCTCAGTCACATGCCGGCGGAAATGGACGCGGGCGATGTGATTGCCGTCGTCGCCATGGCGTTGACGCTGTCATTCCTGGCGACGCTTTACCCGTCATGGCGGGCCGCGCGTCTCGATCCCGTCGAGGCGCTGCGCTATGAGTGAAGCTGTCGCCGCGCTGCGCCTCGAAGGCGTTACGCGCATCTACAAACAGGGGCAAAGCACGCTCGAAGTGTTCCGCGGCGCCAGCCTCGCCATCATGCCCGGCGAGCTCGTGGCGCTAGTCGGTCCGTCGGGCGCCGGCAAATCGTCATTGCTTCATATGGCGGGGCTTCTGGAGGCGCCCACATCGGGCACGGTCCATATCGCGGGCCTGGAGGCTGCCGCGTTGCCCGAACGCGAGCGCACACGGCTCCGGCGCGACCTCATTGGCTTCGTCTATCAGGCCCACCATTTGCTGCCGGAATTCAACGCGCTGGAAAACGTGATGATGCCGCAATTGATCGCAGGCCGGTCGCGCGGTCGGGCGGAGGCCGAGGCGAAGCGGCTGCTCGTTCTGCTGGGCCTGGGTCAGCGGCTTACACACCGGCCGTCCCAACTTTCCGGCGGCGAACAGCAGCGTGTGGCGATTGCGCGGGCGCTTGCGAATGGGCCGGCCCTCCTGCTCGCGGATGAACCGACGGGCAACCTCGATCCACGGACGGCGACCGGAGTGTTTGACGCGCTTGTGAGTCTTGTCCGGGCCGAGGGCTTGGCGGCGCTCGTGGCTACGCACAATCTCGATCTGGCCGCCCGGATGGACCGCTCTCTCGCCCTCCACGAAGGCCGCCTGATGGACGGCGGCAGAGCCACCGCGCACGTCTGATTGCTTTTTTCACAGCTCCCGATCGCTAATGTTCTTTATTTGTTCTTGACGCGTACGGAATGAGAACATATAAGGAACAAATGTAACTAACGGAGGCGGAAATGGCGATCTGGATTAAAGACACGGCGGCAGGTGTGGGGCTGCTGTTTTTCATTGGCGGCGCGTTCGTGCTCGCCGATGTGGCGAACGCGCTTTTTACCGCCGTTTGAATGCAGGCTTCTGTGGATGAAGCCATTGCCGGCATTCGCAGGCGCATCGCATCGCCGATACTGAAAAGGTGATTGCGAAGGGGAATTGTGTTGACCAGAAGCGAAGCACGCAAACCAGCGGCGTTCGTTCATCTGCGGGTGAAGAGCGCCTATTCGCTGCTGGAAGGTGCCGTCCGACCGGATGAGCTGGCCAAGCTCGCACGCACGAATGCGATGCCCGCTGTTGCCGTTACCGATGTCAACAATCTGTTCGGCGTCTACGAGATCAGCGAAACGCTGAGCAAGGCCGGCGTGCAGCCCATTGTCGGCTGCCTGCTTTCCGTCGATCTCGGCGAGAACCAGTCCGTTTCGGGCGCGATCGTGCGTGAGCGGCCGCCCGCGATCGCACTGCTGGTGCAAAACGATCTGGGTTATCGCAATCTCGCCAGGCTTCTGAGCGCCGCCTATCTGAGCGTCGAACCTGGGGATTGGCCGCACGTAAAGGCGGCAGCACTGGCGGCGCATTCTGTGGGGCTTATCGCGCTGACCGGTGGCCCGGGCGGGCCGCTCAATCGGTTAATCGGCGAGGGGCAGCCGGAAGCTGCCGGTGTACTGCTCGACCGCCTCGCGGAAATGTTCGGCGACCGGCTCTATGTGGAACTGCAACGCCATGGCCTGGCGGAAGAGCGCGCTGCAGAAGACCGGATCGTCACACTGGCCTATAAGAGGGACTTGCCGCTCGTCGCCACCAATGATGTGCATTTCGGCGCGGCGGAAATGTACGAGGCGCATGATGCGCTGTTGTGTATCGCCGACGGATCGTTTGTCTCGCAGGAAGATCGCCGCCGACTTACCCGCGAACACCGGTTCAAGACGCCAGCCGAGATGGCGGCGCAATTCGCGGACCTCCCGGAGGCGATTTCGAACACGATCGAGATTGCAAAACGCTGCGCGTTCCGGCCCAAGAAGCGCGATCCGATCCTGCCGAAATTCATACCGGAATCCGGCTTAACACCCGCGGCGGAATTGCGGGTGCAGGCCGAAGCGGGGCTTGCGCGCCGCCTCAAGGCGCATGGTCTGTTCGCCGGTGAGCAGGTCTATCGCGATCGGTTGGCGTTCGAGCTCGACGTAATTCTGGGCATGGATTTCGCGGGGTATTTTCTGATCGTCTCGGATTTCATGAAATGGACGCGCGTCGAGGGGATTCCCGTGGGCGTGCGCGGCTCAGGCGCCACCTCGCTCGTTGCCTGGGCGCTCGACATCACCAATCTCGATCCCATCCGTTTCGGTCTGCTGTTCGAGCGGTTTCTCAATCCCGAACGCATTTCCATGCCGGATTTCGATATTGATTTCTGCCAGGAGCGCCGCGACGAGGTCGTGCGCTATGTGCAGCACAAATATGGCGTGGATCGCGTGGCGCATATCATCGCGCTAGGTTCGCTGCAGGCGCGGGCGGCGGTGCGCGATGCGGGTCGGGTGCTGCAGATGCCTTTGGGTCTCGTCGATCGCATCGCCAAGCTCATTCCGAATCCTCCTGGCAAGTCGGTGTCGCTTTCGGACGCCATCGAAAGCGAACCCCGGCTTCAGACGATCGCCGAGCAGGAGCCCATCGCGCAGAAATTGTTTGCGATCGTGGGCCAGATCGAAGGGCTTTACCGGCACGCCTCTACCCATCCGGCTGGTGTCGTGATCGGCGACCGGCCGCTCGATGAAGTTGTGCCGCTCTATCGCGATCCGCGCTCCGAAATGCCGGTCACGCAATTCGACTACGAGGATGCTGAGAAGGCCGGCCTCGTCAAATTCGATTTCCTGGGACTCAAGACGCTCACGGTGATTGCCAAAGCGGAGGCTCTGCTGAAACGCCGGGATATCGAAATCGATACGCAGAACATCGATTTCGAAGATGTTCCAACCTTCGAGATGCTGTCACGCGGCGAAAGCGTCGGCGTGTTCCAGCTCGAGGGCGCCGGCATGCGCGACCTCATGCGCAAGCTGCGGCCCGATCATATCAACGATCTGGTGGCACTCGTGGCGCTCTACCGGCCAGGTCCGATGGATTCGATCCCGAAATACATCGCCTGCAAACGGGGCAAGGAAGAGCCCGATTATCTGCATCCTGCGCTGGAGCCGATCCTCAACGAAACCTTCGGCGTCATGACCTACCAGGAAGACGTCATGCGCATAGCCCGCGAGCTCGCGGGCTATTCCATGGGCCAGGCCGATCTCCTGCGCCGCGCGATGGGCAAGAAAATCCCGGCCGAAATGGCCAAGCATCGGGAACTCTTTGTGAAGGGCGCGGGCGAGCGCGGCATCCAGAAGCCGATCGCGGAGCAAATATTCGAACAGGCCGCAAAGTTCGCGGGCTATGGCTTCAACAAAGGCCACGCTGCAGCCTATGCACAGGTGGCCTACCAGACGGCCTATCTCAAGGCCAATTATCCGGTTGAATTTCTCGCCGCGTCGATGACTCTCGATATCGGCTCGACCGACCGCCTCAACGTTTTCAAGCAGGAAGCACTGCGCCTCGGCGTCAAAGTGGCCGCGCCCGACATCAACCGGTCCGATGCGCATTTTTCCTGCGACAGCGAAGCGGGCGTCATCCATTACGCGTTGGCGGCCGTCAAAGGTGTGGGCCGGCAGGCGATGGAACATGTGGTGGCGATGCGCGAGGCGGGAGGCCCTTTCAGGAGCATCGCAGACTTCGCGCGCCGCGTGGACGCGAAACTGCTCAATAGGCGGGCGTTCGAAAGCCTGGTGCGCGCCGGCGCCTTCGATGCATTGAATCCGAACCGGCGGCAACTCGTGGAATCCGGCGATGCGATCCTGGGCGATGCGCAGCGCACCACGCGCGAGCGCGAAAGCGGCCAGTCGACGCTGTTCGGCGCCAGTGCGATCGCCGAGGAATTGCGGCTCGCGCCCATCGCCGACTGGCTGCCGCATGAAAGGCTGGGCGAGGAATTCGGTGCTATCGGTTTCTATCTGTCTGGTCACCCGCTCGATGCCTATGAAGGCGCCCTGAAACGCCTCGGCGTGGTGACGAGCGCGGCGCTCGCCGATGACCGCCGCCGCTCCGGCTTTCGCGCCGTACTGGCCGGCACGCTGATCCGCAAGCAGGAACGCCGCGGCCGCGGCGACCAGCCTTACGCATTCCTGTCGCTCTCCGATCCCACCGGCATGTTCGAAGTGATGGTGTTTTCGGAAGTGCTGGCGGCGTCGCGCCCGCTGCTTGAGGCCGGTAAGTCGCTGCTCGTGACGGTGAGCGTGGACTGGACCGACGACGAAATGAAGCTGCGGGCGCTCGCGCTCACGGATATCGACAAGGCCGCCGCCGAAGCCGATGAGGGCCTGCGCGTCTATCTCGAGGATGCGCGTCCGCTCGGCGCCATTGCCGGCCAGTTGCGCGGGGCAGGGAAGGGCATCGTGACGCTCGTCGTTCCCGGCGCTTCGGGACAGGAGGTCGAGATCAAGCTGCCGCAGCGTCAGCACATCACCGCCGCGATCAAAAGCGCCATCAAATCCTTTCCCGGCGTGGCGGCGGTGGAGTCGGTTTGAGTATCGATTGGCGAAACGAACGAATTGCAAGCAAAATGCATGACAGGCGGACGTGCCGAATCATATAGCGGCCACAGCTTTCCCCAATCGCTCCAGCCCTGTTTCAAGTCGCGCCGCATTTTGCGCGAAGCAGATGCGCAGGAACGAATCCGAACGCGCATCGTCGGCGGGGCCGAAAGCGGAGCCAGGCGCGACGCCGACGCGCGCGTTGCGCACCAGGTTTCTCGCGAAGCCGAGGCTGTCGCTTAGTCCTTCGACATGCAGGAAACCATAGAACGCGCCTTCCGGTGCAATCCAGCGAATGCGGTTCTGGCCGTCGATAAATCTCTGCGTCACAGATTTGCCGTTGCGGCAGCGTTCGAGCAATTCGCTGCGGAAGGCGTCGCCCGCTGGCGAGAGAGCCGCCAACGCGCCCCATTGCGCGAACGTCGTGGCGCCGGTGTTGTTCGCTGCCGACATGGTCCACATCTGCCCGTCGATCTGCGCCGGATGCACCAGCCAGCCGATGCGCCAGCCCGTCATCGCCCAGGGCTTCGAAAAGCTGTTCACGACGAACACGGCGTCGTTCGGCTCGGCAACCTGGAGGAAAGACGGCGCATGCGCGCTGCCGTCATAGACGAGCGTGCCATAAACTTCGTCGCTGATGATCGCGATACCGCGCTGTCGCGCAAAATCAAGGACCGCCCCCTGCTCCCAGCGCGACATGACCCAGCCGGTGGGATTGCCTGGACTGGCAATGAAGATCGCCTTGGTGCGCGCATCGCAAACAGCGAAAAGCCTTTGGAGATCGAGCCGCCAGCGGGGAAGGGCGGCGTTCCATTCCTCGTCGAGCTGTGCGAAGCGGATTTCGGCGCCGCAGATCTGCGCCGCCTGGAAGATATTTGGCCACACTGGAGAGACGGCGACCACATTGTCGCCCGTTTCCAAGACGCATTGCAGCGCAGTCACGACGGCGAGCATCGCGGCTCCCGGAATAGTGATCCGTTCGAGGGCGATGTCGGCGTCGGCGGTTCGCAGGTGAAATTGCCGGATGGCCTCTCGCAGCGGCGCAATGCCGCGCGCGTTGGTATAGAAGGTGCGGCCTTCGTCGAGCGCCCGCTTGGCGGCATCGCGGATAAAGGCGGGCGTGACAAGGTCGGTTTCACCGAACCACAAAGGGATGATGTCCGGATCACCCAACCCGGTCGCGGAAACGAGGCCGATGCCGTTCGGTTCAAGGTTCCAAATTGACGGGCGGACGGGGCTGTTGGCGGAGGCAGACTCGGGCATGCTCTTATCGACCGCAACCGGCTTGCGCAGGTCAAGTCAAGTTCCTATAACCCCTGCCATTCCGCACGCGCAGGGTGGGTAAAGAGGCGAGTTGCCCCTTCCCCGTCCGGTGCCCTTATGGGTGATCCCCTCGCGTCAGGCTGAACCGGAAAAGGAGATATTTTCCAATGGCATTGCCAGAATTCACTATGCGCCAACTTTTGGAGTCGGGCGCCCATTTCGGCCATCGCACGCAGCGGTGGAATCCCAAAATGGCGCCTTACATCTATGGTTCGCGCAATTCCATCCATATCATCGACTTGACCCAGACCGTACCGCTGATGCACCAGGCGCTTCTCGCGCTGCGCGATGTGGTGGCGGGAGGCGGCCGGGTTTTGTTCGTGGGCACCAAGCGCCAGGCGAGCGAGCCGATCGCGGCTGCGGCCAAGCGCTGTGCGCAATACTATGTAAACCATCGCTGGCTGGGCGGCACGCTCACCAATTGGCAGACGATTTCCAACTCGATCCGTAGGCTGCGCGGCATCGAGGAAACGCTCAATTCAGCCGGCGGCTCAGGGCTGACTAAGAAGGAATTGCTAGGGTTGTTGCGCGAGCGCGACAAGCTGGAACGCGCATTGGGCGGCATCAAGGAAATGGGCGGTCTGCCCAACATGCTGTTCGTGATCGACACCAACAAGGAAGAGATTGCGATTTCGGAGGCGAGGAAGCTGGGCATTCCGGTTGCCGCCATTCTCGATTCCAATTCCAACCCGGACGGTATTGCCTACCCCATTCCCGGCAATGACGACGCGGCGCGCGCGCTGTCGCTTTACTGCGATCTCGTGGCGCGGTCGGTCATTGATGGCCTATCGGAGGGGCAGGTCGTGGCCGGCGAGGATACGGGCGAGGCGACGGTGTTGCCGGATCAGCGCGAATTCGTAGGTGAATCCGTTGAAGCTCCCGCCACCGCCTAAATCAGGAGTTTCAGATGACGAACATCACCGCAAATATGGTGAAGGAACTGCGCGACAAGACCGGCGCGGGCATGATGGATTGTAAATCGGCGCTTGCGGCCACAGAAGGCGACATGGAAAC
>Ga0302324_100004774_pt1 | contig 29906 bp, 24 predicted proteins | sample Palsa_T0_1_FD_201949 | JGI IMG/M metagenome (GOLD analysis project Ga0302324, IMG submission 201949) | Peat permafrost microbial communities from Stordalen Mire near Abisko, Sweden - Palsa_T0_1 | ecosystem: Environmental > Terrestrial > Soil > Palsa > Peat permafrost | place: Sweden: Abisko...
TGGAGCTGACACTGTGGCAATCGATTCAGCGCCTGCTGCCGCTTGCGCCGCGCTTCGTCTCGGTCACCTATGGCGCCGACGGCTCGACGCGCGAGCGCACCCATCAGGTGGTGACGCGCGTGCTGCGCGAGACCTCGCTGACGCCGGCACCGCACCTGACCTGCATCGGCACGGATCGCGAGCACATCCTGGAGATCGCGCGCGGCTACTGGCAGGCCGGCATTCGCCATATCGTGGCGCTGCGCGGGGATGCGCCGCAGGGCAGCGGTGCCTACCGGCCTCATCCGCAGGGCTTTGCCTACGCGGTGGATCTGGTGCGTGGGCTCAAGAGTGTCGGGGACTTTGAGATCTCGGTGGCCGCATACCCCGAAGGACATCCGGAGGCGCCGAATGCGGAGTTTGATCTGGCCAACCTCAAGGCCAAGATCGATGCCGGGGCCGAGCGGGCCATCACGCAATTTTTCTTCGACACTGACGTGTTCCTGCGCTTCCGTGATCGCTGCGCAGGGGCCGGAATCAATGCCAGCCTGGTGCCCGGAATTCTGCCGATCACGCGCTTTCCGCAGATGCTGCGCTTTGCAGCCCGCTGCGGTGCCAAGGTGCCCGATTGGCTGTGTCAGCGCTTCGACGGCCTGGACGAAGACGTCGAGACACGCCGCCTGATCGCCGCGGCCTTCGCGATCGGACAGGTCGAGACACTGACACGCGAGGGCGTGGATGAGTTTCATTTCTACACACTCAATCGCGCCGACCTGACCTACGCCATCTGCCACGCGTTGGGCGTACGCGCACCTGCGGCTGAGCCGCCGGCGCGGCTGGAGCAGCGCGCATGACCCGCGCGCAGCGGCTGGAGGACTTTCGGCGCCTGCTCTTGCAGCGCATCCTCGTGCTCGACGGCGCCATGGGCACGATGATCCAAGCCAGCAAGCCGGACGAGGCCGCCTATCGCGGCCAGCGTTTCCGCGATTGGCCCAGCGACCTCAAGGGCAATAACGATCTGCTGACGCTCACGCAGCCGGCGCTGATTCGTGACATCCACGGCAAGTATCTGGCCGCGGGCGCCGACATCATCGAGACCAACACCTTCAATTCGAGCGCTCCCTCGCTCAGCGATTACCGCATGGAGGGCCTGGTCACAGAGCTGAATCTGTCGGCCGCGAGACTGGCGCGCGAGATCGCTGATCACTACGCCGAGCGTACCGGGCAGACGCGCTTCGTCGCCGGCGCGATCGGCCCGACCAGTCGCACGGCTTCGCTCTCACCGAGCGTGAATGATCCGGGCTTTCGTAACATCACCTTCGATCAGCTGGTCGCGACCTACAGCGAGGCGACGGCAGCCTTGATCGAAGGCGGCGTGGATCTGCTGCTGATCGAGACCGTGTTCGATACGCTCAACGCCAAGGCCGCCTTGTTTGCCGTGCGCCGCACGTTCGAGCAGACCCACACCGAGCTGCCGATCATGATTTCCGGCACGATCACCGATGCGTCGGGTCGCACGCTCTCCGGTCAGACCGTGGAGGCGTTCTGGAATTCGATCCGGCACGCCCAACCGACTGTCGTCGGCCTGAACTGCGCGCTTGGCGCCAAGCAGCTGCGCCCCTACGTCGAGGAGCTCTCGGGCCTCGCCGATGTCGCGGTCTGCGCCTATCCGAATGCCGGGCTGCCCAATGCGTTCGGCGAATATGATGAGCAGGCCTGCGAGACCGCCGACCTGATTCGCGAGTTTGCCGCGCAGGGTCTGGTCAATATCGTCGGCGGCTGCTGCGGCACGACCGCCGAACACATCGCCCATATCCGCGACGCGGTCGCGGCATTGCCCACGCGAGTTGTGCCGCGACGAGCGCCGCGCTGCCGACTGTCCGGGCTCGAGCCGCTCGATATCGGTCCGGAGAGCCTGTTCGTCAACGTTGGGGAGCGCACCAATGTCACCGGCTCGGCGAAATTCCGCCGCTTGATCGAAGCCGATGACTACGCGGGCGCACTGGATGTCGCGCGCGCGCAAGTGGCCAGCGGCGCGCAGATCATCGATGTGAACATGGATGAGGGCATGCTCGATTCCCAGGCGGCCATGGTGCGATTCCTGCACCTGATCGCCTCCGAGCCGGACATTGCGCGCGTACCGGTCATGATCGACTCCTCGAAGTGGTCGGTCATCGAAGCCGGGCTCAAATGCCTGCAGGGCAAAGGCATCGTCAATTCGATCAGCCTGAAGGAGGGCGAGGAATCGTTTCTCGCGCAGGCGCGGCTAGTGCGTGCATACGGGGCCGCCGTGGTCGTCATGGCATTCGATGAGCAGGGTCAAGCCGACAGCGTGGCGCGCAAAGTCTCGATCTGCGAGCGCTGCTATCGGCTGCTGGTCGATAAGGCCGGCTTTCCGCCCGAGGACATCATTTTCGATCCCAACATCTTTGCGGTCGCCACGGGTATCGAGGAGCACAACGGCTACGCGCTGGATTTTCTGGAGGCCACGGCGGCGATTCGCGCGCGCTGCCCGTACGCGCTGATCAGCGGCGGGGTCAGCAACGTGTCCTTCTCGTTTCGAGGCAATGAGCCGGTGCGCGAGGCCATGCACTCGGTGTTTCTGTACCACGCGATTCGCGCCGGCATGAGCATGGGCATCGTCAATGCCGGACAGCTCGCGATCTACGAGCAGATTGAGCCGGAACTGCGCGAGCGCGTCGAGGACGTGATTCTGAATCGGCGCGCCGATGCCACCGAGCGTTTGCTGGAGATCGCGGCGCGCTATCGCGGCGAAGCGGGCGGCAGGCGCGTGGAGGATCTGGCCTGGCGCGAATGGCCCGTGGCCAAGCGTCTCGAGCACGCCCTGGTGCGCGGCATCGACGAGTACGTGGTCGAGGACACCGAGGAGGCGCGTGGACTGTTCGAGCGGCCATTGCAGGTCATCGAGGGACCGCTGATGGCGGGTATGAACGTCGTGGGCGATCTGTTCGGCGCGGGCAAGATGTTCCTGCCCCAGGTGGTCAAGTCTGCGCGCGTGATGAAGAAGGCCGTGGCGCATCTGATTCCGTACATAGAGCTGGAGAAGGCCGCCAACGGCGGCGAGGGGCGTCGCTCGGCTGGCCGCATCGTGATCGCGACCGTCAAGGGCGATGTGCACGACATAGGCAAGAACATCGTCGGTGTCGTGCTCCAGTGCAATAACTTCGAGGTCGTGGATCTGGGCGTCATGGTCGCCTGCGACAAGATCCTCGAGGCGGCGCGCCGCGAGCAGGCCGACATGATCGGCCTGTCGGGCCTGATCACGCCCTCGCTCGACGAGATGGTGCACGTCGCGCGCGAAATGCAGCGCCAGGGATTCACGCAGCCCTTATTGATTGGCGGTGCGACCACATCCCCGGCCCATACTTCGGTGCGTATCGATCCGCAATACGAAGGTCCCGTCGTCTATGTCAAGGATGCCTCGCGCGCGGTCGGAGTCTGCCAGGAGCTCATCGAGCCGACCTCGCGCGGTGCCTTTACGGAGCGGGTCAAGGCGGAGCACGCCCTAAGACGCACTCAGCATGGCTCGCGTCGCGTCAAGTCGCCGCAACACACGCTCGCACAGGCCCGAGCCAACGCACCGCGGCTGGACTGGAGCGGCTATGTGCCGCCGGTGCCGCGCATGCTCGGCGTGCGCAGCTTTGAGGACTACTCGGTCGAGGAGCTGGCGCGCTATATCGACTGGACGCCGTTCTTTCAGGCCTGGGAACTGCGCGGAAAATATCCGGATATTCTGACCGATGCGCAATACGGCGAGCAGGCGGACAGTTTGTACGCCGATGCGCGCAAGATGCTGCGCACGATCATTCGCGAGCACTGGCTGCAGCCGCGCGCGGTCTTCGGTTTTTTTGCGGCCAACTCGCTCGATGATGACGTCGAGCTGTATGCGGACGAAGCGCGCAGCACCATGCTTTCACGGGTGCACTTTCTGCGCCAGCAGAAGGATTTGCCGGAGGGCAAGCCGCACGTGGCATTGGCGGACTTCGTCGCGCCCAAGGCCTCCCATTTGCGCGACTACCTGGGTGCCTTCGCGGTCAGCACCGGCCAGGGGATCGAGGCGCCGCTGCGGCGCTTCGAGGCGGCGCACGATGATTACTCAGCCATCATGCTCAAGGCGCTGGCCGATCGGCTCGCCGAGGCCTTCGCCGAGCGGCTGCACGAGCGCGTGCGGCGCGAGTTCTGGGGCTACGCGCCCGAGGAAAAGCTCAGCAATGAGCAGCTGATTCGCGAGGAGTATCGCGGGATTCGTCCGGCGCCGGGCTACCCGGCCTGTCCGGACCACACCGAAAAGGCAACGATCTGGCATCTGCTCGACGTCGAGCAACGCGCCGGCATCCGGCTGACCGAGTCCTTTGCGATGTATCCGACCGCGGCGGTCAGCGGTTTCTATTTCTCTCATCCCGAGGCGCGCTACCTGGCCGTCGGGCGCATTGATCGCGACCAGGTCCTCGACTATGCGCGGCGTAAAGGCATGACGCTCGAGGAAGTCGAGCGCTGGCTCGCGCCCAACCTCGGCTACGAGCCAGAGCCGGCGCAATTGCTGCCAGCGTGAATCACGCAGGTCGGCCGCCGATGCCCGCCGAGGCGGCGCCCGCGGGCCGTGGGGCAGACCTGTTGCAGGGGTTCTTCGGCGTATTCCGTTACAGCCGCCGCGCCATCGATCTGGTCTGGAGCACCAATCGTGCGCTCCTGGTCGCGCTCGCACTGCTGACGTTGCTGGCCGGCCTGCTGCCGGCAGGCGTCGCCTGGATTGGCGGACAGATAGTCGATGCCGTGGTCGCAGCACGCAATCTGAGCGGCCATGGCGCGGCGCGTGTGCTGCGGCTGGTATGCATCGAGGGCGCGCTCGTCACGTTGCTGGCCGGCGCGCAACGCGGCCTCTCGCTGTGCCAGGCACTGTTGCGCGCGCAACTCGGCCAGCGCGTCAACGTCATGATTCTCGAGAAGGCATTGACACTCGAGCTCACGCATTTCGAGGACTCGGAGTTCTACGACAAGCTCACGCGCGCGCGGCGCGAGGCCTCGAGCCGACCATTGAGTCTCGTCATGCGCACTTTCGGAATGGTGCAAAACGCGATCTCGCTGCTCAGCTACGGCGCGCTGCTGGTGCGATTCTCGCCCTGGACGGTGTTGATACTGCTGCTGGCCGGACTGCCCGCATTCGTCGCCGAAGCGAAGTTCTCGGGCGACGCTTTTCGCCTGTTTCGCTGGCGCTCTCCAGAGACGCGTATGCAGACCTATCTCGAGACCGTGCTCGCACGCGAGGATCACGCCAAGGAGGTCAAGCTGTTCGGGCTGGGTGCGCGCCTGTTGCAGCGCTATCGCGATATCTACACCAGGCTCTATCGCGAAGACCGCGCCTTGTCGATCCGCCGCGACAGCTGGGGTTTTGCGCTCAGTGTCATTGCGACCGCCACGCTGTACGGCGCCTACGCCTGGATCGCCGTCGCCACCGTACGCGGCGCCATCACGCTCGGACAGATGACGAGGTATCTGCTGTCGTTCCGGCAGGGACAGGGCGCCGTCACCGCGATCCTCTCGGCCATTGGCGGCATGTACGAGGACAATTTATATCTCTCCACGCTCTATGAATTCCTCGAAACGCCGGTCGAGGCGCCGGCGGGCAGCGCCGTGCATGGCCCTGATCGCGCCGATGGCGTGCGCTTCGAACATGTCAGCTTTACTTATCCGGGCGCATCGAGCCCCGCGCTGGTGGATATCAACCTGCACCTGCCACCTGGCAGCAGCCTTGCGCTGGTCGGGGAAAACGGCTCGGGCAAAACCACGCTGATCAAGCTGCTCACGCGGCTCTACAGTCCCGATTCCGGCCGCATACTGCTCGACGGGCTGCCATTACCCGAATGGCAGGATGAGGCTCTCAAGGCACGAATCGGCGTCATTTTTCAGGACTTCACGCGCTATCAGATGCTGGTCGGAGAGAACGTCGGCGCCGGCGATGAGCGCTACTTCGAGGACGAGCAGCGCTGGCGCGATGCGGCGGTCAAGGGGCGAGCCGCGGAATTCATCGATCGGCTGCCCGGCGGCTATCAAACGCAGCTCGGTAAATGGTTTCGCTACGGCCAGGAGCTCTCGGGCGGCCAATGGCAGAAGGTTGCGCTGGCGCGGGCCTTCATGCGCACGCAGGCCGACGTGCTGGTGCTCGATGAGCCGACCGCCGCCATGGATGCGCGCGCCGAGGCGGAGATCTTTGAGCACTTTCGTTCCCTGGCGCGCGAGCGCATTACGATTCTGATATCACACCGCTTTTCGACCGTGCGCATGGCCGACCGGATTGCGGTGCTCGATCAGGGCCGTATCATTGAACAGGGCAGCCACGAGGAGCTCATGGCGCTCGGCGGGCATTATGCCCATCTGTTTGCGCTGCAGGCGCGTGGCTATCGTTGATAAGCAGCGCATCGCGCGCACCGGATCCCCACACGCAACGCGAGCAGGTACACTAGCGTCTATGGAAGAAGCCGACACCTTCGACTCCGCATTTTCCAGGGCCGTCGACCTGGGTAATCGCCTGGCGGGCAAGGACAAGGAGGCCGATCTCTGGGACATTGCCGACGGCCTGCTGGCAGGGGCGATTCAATTCTGGCTGTACACGCGCCAGCCCTGCGGGGATCCACGCTGCGAAGACTGCGTGCCGATCAACACCGCCGAGGCGCGCCTCGCGGAACTCAAGCGGCTCATGGATCAGTTGGCCGCCGAGAGCGAGTACTTCCATGCACCGACCGATGCCAACGCGGGCCGGGCCTAGGCGAGCAGGGCTCGCCATTTTGCCTTTAGTCGGGCGCGCCAGATCATCTTAGTGCGCGAGCGCGCGCACCGCGTTTGTTGCCCGCCACGCGGGCAGGTCGCTAGAATCGCGCGCCCTTATTTTCCAAGCCGGTGAATACACTTTGAACGACACCAGCAACGCCTCGATAACTACCGAAGTGCTCGTGATCGGCGCCGGGCCGGCCGGTCTGTTTCAGGTCTTTGAGCTCGGATTGCTTGGCATCAAAGCTCACGTGCTCGACTCGTTGAGTCAGCCCGGCGGCCAATGCACCGAGCTATACCCGGATAAGCCGATCTACGACATCCCGGCGCTGCCGATCTGCGGCGCGCAGGAGCTGGTCGATCGGCTCATGCAGCAGATCAAGCCCTTCGGCGCCGGGTTCCATCTGGGCGAGGAGGCGATCGAACTGCAACGCAAGGACGACGGGCGCTTTCGCGTCGTGACCGGCGCGGGCACCGTGTTTGATGCCGGCGCCGTCGTGATTGCCGCCGGCGTCGGCTCGTTTCAGCCGCGTCGGCTCGTGGTGCCGGACGTCGAGGCGTTCGAGGGCTCGCAGGTGCACTATCGAATCAAGAACGTCAGCGACTTTCACGGACGCAAACTCGTGATCTTCGGCGGCGGGGACTCCGCGCTCGACTGGACACTCGCGCTGGCGAGTGATGCGGCCGGCATCGTGCTCGTGCACCGGCGCGCGGAGTTTCGCGCGGCGCCGGCCTCGGTCGCGCGCATGCAGGAGCTCGCGGCGCACGGCAAGCTGCGCTTCATCGAGGGCCTCGCGCATGCGCTGCACAACGATAACGGCGCGCTGCGCGGCGTGCACATCAAGAGCGCGAGCGGGGAAGTCGAGCTGCTCGAGGCCGAGCACCTGCTGGTGTTCTTCGGTCTGGCGCCCAAGCTTGGGCCGATTGCCGACTGGGGCCTTGAAATCGACAAACGTGCGATCAAGGTCGATACCGAAAAATTCGGCACCAACATCCCCGGCGTGTTCGCCATCGGCGACATCAACACCTACCCGGGCAAGAAGAAGCTGATCCTCTCGGGTTTCCACGAAGCGGCGCTCGCGGCCTTCGCGGTTCAACACTATCTGTACCCGGCGAAAAAGCAGTTCCTGCAGTACACGACCACCAGTCCGGCGATGCAAAGGCGCCTCGGTGTCACCAACGTCTGATGCAAGCAGCACTGGCCGAGTTGTTGCGACTGCTCGAGCTCGAACGGCTTGAAGTCAATTTGTTTCGTGGCGAGAGCCGTGACATCGGCAGTCCGCAGGTGTTCGGTGGGCAGGTTCTGGGACAGGCGCTGAGGGCTGCCTACGCCACGGTCGAGCCCGGGCGTCTGGCGCACTCGCTGCATGCCTATTTTCTATTGCGCGGCGACTTCAACGCCCCGATCGTGTACTTCGTGGACCGCAGCCGCGATGGGCGCAGCTTCACGAATCGGCGCGTCACCGCTATTCAGCATGGCGAGCAGATTTTTAATATGGCCGCGTCGTTCCAATTGCCGCAGTCCGGCGTCGAGCACCAGCTGCCGATGCCCCAGGTGCCTGAGCCGGAAACATTGACCGATCTGGCGGCGCTGCCCAACGAGACGGTGAAGCGCTTGCCGCCAGCGATGCGCCGCTATTACGAGCGTGCTCAGCCGTTCGAGTTTCGCCTCTGCGAGCCCGACGATCTGCTCGAGGCGCGCAACGCCCCGCCGCTGCAGCACGTCTGGATCCGAGCGGTCGACCGGCTGCCCGATGATGACGCGTTGCACCGCTGCCTGTTTGCCTATGTTTCGGATTTTCATCTGCTCAATGCGGCGGCACGTCCGCATGCGCAGAGCTTTCTGAGCGGCACGGTGTTGCGGGCGAGCATTGATCACGCCATGTGGTTTCATAGGCCGATGCGTGTCGACGAGTGGCTGCTCTACGCGATCGACAGTCCGAGCGCCTCAGGTGCACGCGGCTTCGCGCGCGGCAGCGTATTCATGCGCGATGGCCGGCTGGTCGGCAGCACGGCGCAGGAAGGCTTATTGCGCGTGCTCGAGCCGCGCGATTCCGGCCACTAGTGTGCGGAGCGCTTGCGCGACTCCTCAGCCGCATAAAAGCGCAATACGGCCACGGCCAGTGACATGATCACCGGGCCGACGATCAAGCCCGGAATTCCGAGCGCTGCTAGTCCCCCGAACAGCGCGATGAATGTCAGCAGGGTCGGCATAGCGGCGCCGCCGGCGACGCGCGGCCGAATCACATAGTCGCAGGCCGCCGCGACCAGCAGCGCTCCCCACGCGAACTCGACGATGGCTGCGGCCGGATGCCCGGTGGCAAACAGATAAATCGCCGCTGGTACCCAGATCAATAACGTGCCGACCGCCGGTACCAGCGAGGCCAGCATCGTTGCGATACCAAAGAAAATCGGATGGGGTACGCCCGTCAACCAGAAGCCAATGGCGGCAAGCACGCCCTGTACGACTCCCGTGAGCACAGTCCCGAGCACCGTCGTGCGCCCCACGCGCCGGAATTCAGCGAGCAGGGATCGGGTGTAGTGAGGCTCGAGCGGTGCAACCACGACCACCGCCGACACCATGCGCGACCAGTGCAGCAATACCAGGTGCATCGCCAGCGCGGCGAAGAACATACCGAGTATTGCAGCAAAGGTACGCGAGGCCAGTTCGCCCGCTATGCCCGCCGAGCGTGATGCAATCTCGCCCGCCCCGGCTTCCAGCTGCGCCGTCACGCTGGCCGTGGAGACGCCAAAATGCGTCAGCCAGCCGGTTACCGTATCGACCCAGGCGCTGAGCTGCCCGCCGCTGCGCAGTTGCGCGCGTACCGTATCGGCGAACTGCACGACCCGCGTCACGAACTGAGTTGCAAACGCCGACAATGTCCCCAGGATCAGCAAGGCCGAGCTCGCCACGGTAATCAGCGATGCCAACAGAGGTCGGCCGGTGCGCCGCGCCAGCCAGGCGTAGACGGGTTCGAGCGTGAAAGCCAGCAGGGTCCCGAACAAAATGCCCGTGGCGAACGGCAGTGCGAGCCACAGGATGGTCAATACTGCGCCAACCGCCAGCCATCCGAGCGCCCAGCGTTCGTTCATTGGGCTTAGCCTAGAATGCTGGGCAACAACAGTCCAGCGGGCCCCATGTCGGATGTCCTGATTGAAGTGTTTCGATCTGCATCGAGGTCGGCTTGCGATGAGCGCGCCTTCATGCTGCGAGCGGTCGGTATTGCGAGCGTCATCGACTTCGAGGCTGAGCAGTATCTGTTGCGCGTCGAGGGCATCGATGCGGCGCAGGCGCTGCGGCATCTGCGCCTCTATGAAACAGAGACCCGACGTGCGCCGCCGCAACCGGCACCGCCGCAACCCTATCCAAATGCCATATCGGGTTGCCTGATCTACGCGCTCGTGCTGCTGATCGTCGGTTATGCCGTCGCGAATGGGTTATGGCGCCTCGATGCCTTCGAGCTGGGCGAGCTCAACGCCGGGCGTGTTCAAAGCGGACAATGGTGGCGCGCCTGGACTGCGCTCACGCTGCATCTGGACGGCGCGCATCTGGCGTCGAATCTTGCCGCGGGCGTCTGGTTCGGTTACCTGGCTGCGCGCCAGATCGGCAATGGCATCGCCTGGCTGCTCATCGTCAGCGGCGCGGCGCTGGCCAATCTGATCGAAGCACTGCTCGGTCCGGCCACGCATCGAGCCGTCGGCGCCTCGACGGCCGTGTTTACCGCCCTTGGGTTGCTGGCCGCTCACGCCTGGCGTACGCGCTTTCATCTGCCGCAACGATGGGCATTGCGCTGGGCCCCATTAGTCGGCGGCGCCGTGCTGCTCGGTTGGCTCGGCACGGCGGGGGAGGGAACTGACATCGTCGCCCATGCACTGGGATTCGTGGTCGGCGCGGTGCTCGGAGCCGGCGTTGCCTTGCCAAAGTTCGAGCGCGCGCTGCGGCGCGTGCCGCAGTGGCTCCCGGGCGTGGCGGCTCTGGGTTCCATCGCAATCGCCTGGGCTTGCGCGCTGTCCAGTTGAGTCTGCGCAGGGCGCGCGGCCGGTCTATAATTTGCGCCCCGCGAGCCGGCCGCCGAGCCCGGCTGCGATCAGGAGTTTAAAATGAGTCAGTCCTTCTACGATGCCTCGATACCCACCTTGCTGCAGGCAGTGGCGAATCTGTCTGTCATTCTCGACAAGGGCGCAGCGCACGCCGAGGCGGAAAAAATTGATGCCGCGGCATTCCTGTCAGCTCGGCTCTATCCCGACATGTTTGCACTGACGCGGCAGGTTCAGATTGCCTCGGATCAGGCCAAGGGCGGCGCCGCGAGGCTCGCGGGAGTCGAGCCACCGAAGTTCCCGGACACGGAGAATTCGTTCCCGGAGCTCAAGGCACGCCTGGAGGGCACCACGGCATTCCTGCACAGCATCGAGCGCCGGCAATTGGAAGGGGCAGGTGAGCGCGCTGTGGTGATCAAGCAACCGCAGCGTACGCTTTCATTCCCCAATGGCTGGGTATATCTGCTGCAGTACGTATTGCCCAACGTCTTTTTTCATAGCGCGACCGCCTACGACATCCTGCGTCACAGTGGCGTGAAGCTGGGTAAGCGCGATTTCCTGGGTGCCGTAGGCTAGAGGCCCACCATATCGATCTGCTCGTAGGCGCGCTTGAGCCATACCGTAACTCGCTGACGCTCGAGCAGTCCGAGCGAGCCGTCGGCAGTGCTGCTTTGATTCACTGCAGCCCAGAAACTGCTGTTGACCGCATCGATCTTGTGCAGGGTCGCATCGGCAAGTCGTTGCAATACGACGACCTTGGCGCCCAGTTGCTCGGCGCGTGCGCGCTGGCCGGAGGCTTCGAGCGCATCAAACTGCTCGCCGCGCACCTGATTGAGCACCAGCACCAGTGGCAGGCGCCCCTCGAACTGATCGAGCAGCACACGCAGCAGTTCGGCCGAGTCGCGACCTGCGTCCATGACGTGCCAGTACCTGAGCGCCAACTGCACTTCGCCTGCGGCCGCGAGCACGCGCGAGTCCTCCATCCAGCGCACCATCGGCGCATAGCTCTGGGAGGAGAGATCCACGAGTACCGTTTTACCAGGCTCCGCCACTGCGGTCTCCACGGCGCGGTCCAGGCCGCGGAATTCCTCCAGGGGCGCAGGCAGCGTGTACTGCGGATAAAAGCGCAGCAGTGCGCCGTGAGATCTGTCGGTGTCAAAAGCCTCAAACGGCCGACCGTGGTCGATCAGGTACTGCGCCAGTATGCGCGCGATCAGCGACTTGCCGACGCCGCCTTTTTCGCCTCCGACCAGATGAAGTGTGCTCATAGTGCCTCGCGTGTGGGGGTGAGCCGATCATATCGCAGCACTCGGCGCTGCAGATGACAGCGCTGTATGCTGCAGCATGACTCAGGCCCCTTGGTTTTACTGGGCGCTGCTGTCCGCGGCGTTCGCGGCGCTGACCGCAGTTCTTGCGAAGCTTGGCGTGAAGTCGGTGGATTCCGACCTGGCGACGCTGTTGCGCACGTTTGTCATTGCGATTGCGCTAGGCGCCGTAGTCTATGCGCAGGGCAAGTGGAGCAATCCATTGCGGCTGCGCCCCTCGACGCTTGCATACTTGATTCTCTCGGGCCTCGCAACCGGTGCGTCCTGGTTTTGCTATTTTCGGGCGCTCAAGCTTGGAGAAGCTTCGAAGGTCGCACCGATCGACAAGCTCAGCGTCGTGCTGGTGGCGCTGTTCGCGGTGTTGTTTCTGAGCGAGCGACCCACTGCGCGCGACTGGCTCGGCATCGCGTTGGTCAGCATCGGCGCGGTGGTGCTAGGCCTTAAAGCCTGAGGTACCATGACTGCAATGATCCTCAATCATGCTGCGCCGCTGCGCCGCGCACGGGCGCTGGCCTTGTCGTGCATCTGCGTTCTCGCTGCGCTCATCCCGGTGCACAGCGCCAGCGCGGACGATGAGTCGGTATTGCGCGCGACGTTGCCCAACGGGCTGAAGGTCATCATCGTGCGCAATACGCTCGCACCGGTAGTGAGCACCTCGGTCAACTATCTGGTCGGCTCGGATGAGGCCCCGCCGGGCTATCCCGGCACTGCGCACGCGCAGGAGCACATGATGTTTCGCGGCAGCCCCGGCCTGTCGGCCGATCAGCTCGCCGACATCGGTAGCGTGGTGGGCGGCAACTTCAACGCCAACACGCGCGAGAGCCTGACGCAGTATCTGTTCACGGTGCCGGCCGAGGATCTGGATGTCGCGCTGCACATCGAGGCTACGCGCATGCAGGACGTGCTCGACAGCCAGCAGGATTGGGATCTGGAGCGCGGCGCAATCGAGCAGGAGGTCGCGCAGGATCTGTCCAATCCGGAATACGTGCTGTACGAAAGGCTGCGCGCACGCATGTTCGCGCATACGCCCTATGAGCACGATGCGCTCGGGACGCGGCCGTCTTTCGATGCCACCAAAGCCTCGATGCTCAAGTCATTCCATGACACCTGGTACGCACCGAACAACGCGATCCTCGTCGTCGTCGGTGATCTGGATCCGAGCGCGACGCTTGAGCAGATCAGGCAACTATTTGGTTCGATCAAACCCAAGAGTTTGCCGGTGCGGCCGGTCGTTAAGCTGCAGCCCTCACATGCATTCTCGATCGCCGTCGATACCGACCGTCCGACCGGCACGCAGATTCTGGCCATGCGTGTTCCTGGATTGCACAGCCCGGATTTTCCGGCTCTTGAAGTGCTGACCGATGTGCTCAGCAGCCACCGCTTCGCTCTCTACGGACTGGTACCTGAGGGCAAGGCGATCGAGGCGAGCTTTATCCTCGATCCGCTCCCGCAGGCCGGCCTCGCCTATGCGGAAGCGCAATTTCCGGCGGGCACGGATTACAAAGCGTTGGAGCAGCAGCTGCGCACGATACTCGCGCAGGTCGTGCGCAATGGCGTGCCGCCGGAGCTGGTCGATGCAGCCAAGCTGCAGGAGCGCAGAGAGGCGGAATTTCAGAAGAACTCGATCGAAGGCTTGGCTGACGTCTGGGCCGATGCGGTGGCGCTCTATGGCCTGAGCTCGCCGGATGAGGACCTCGTGCGAATCGAAAAGGTCACGGTCGAGGACGTCAACCGCGTGGCACGCAAATACCTCGATCTGCGCGATGCGGTCTCGGCTGTGTTGGTGCCCCGCGGTGAGGGTGCCCCGGTCGCAGGCAGCGGCGGCGGCGGTGGGGCGGGTGGTCAAGAGAGCATCTCGCTCGGCGAAGCCAAGCCGACACAACTGCCGGACTGGGCGCACAGCGCATTGGAGCGCCTGGACGTCAAGCCTTCGAACGTGCAGCCCGTCGTTAGCACATTGCCCAATGGACTGACCTTGATCGTGCAGAGCGAAGATGTGAGCGACACGGTCAGCGTATACGGCAGGATCCGCAATCGTCCCGAGCTCGAGGCGCCGCTCGATAAGCAGGGTGTGGAGCAAGCTCTCGATCCGCTGCTCGCCTATGGCAGCGAGCATCTGGACCGCCTCGCCTTTCAGCGTGCGCTCGATGATATTGGCGCCGACGAGCATGCCGGCACTGACTTCGACGTGCAGGTGCTCTCGCAGAGCTTTGATCGTGCCGTCGCGCTGCTCGCGGACAATGTACTGCATCCGGCGCTACCGGCCGCGGCGATGGACGTGGTGGACCGGCAGCTGGTGCAGATCGTGGCCGCGAGGATCCACAGTCCCGGTTATCTGACACAGCGCTCGCTGCATGCCGCGCTGTATCCGGCGGATGATCCGATCCTGCGCCAGGCGACGCCGCAGTCCGTGCAGTCAATCACGCTCGATGACGTGCGCGCTTTCTATCACAAGGTATTTCGGCCGGATATGACCAGCATTGTCGTGATCGGTCATGTGTCGGCTGAACAGGCGCGAGCCACGATCGAAAAATACTTCGGTGATTGGAGCGCGAACGGCGCCAAGCCGGATACCGACCTGCCGCCGGCGCCGCCCAACAAAGCGAGCGCGGTGGCGGTGCCGGACCTCAGGCGGGTACAGGATTATGTACTGCTCGCGCAGAATCTGCCGCTCAAGCGCTCTGATCCGGATTACTACCCGCTCGAGCTCGGCAGTGCCGTGCTCGGCGGTGGCTTTTATTCTGCGCGCCTGAGCATTGAGCTGCGCAAGAACAGCGGGCTGGTCTACAGCGTCGGGTCAAGTCTGCAGCTCGGCAGGACTCGCGGCGGTTACTACATCCAGTATGCCTGCGATCCGGGAAATGTCGGCAAAGCCGCTGACATCGCCGTCCACGAACTCAAGGGCATGCAGAGCGCCCCGGTGGGGCACGACGAGTTGCTGCGCGTCAAGGCGCTGCTGCTGCGGCAAATTCCGCTGGCCGAAGCGAGCGTCGAGAGCATCGCGCACGGCCTGCTTGGACGCCGCGAGCTCGACCTGCCGCTCGATGAGCCGACGATTGCCGCGCGCCGTTACATGGAGCTCACGCCGGCCGACGTGCAGAGCGCGTTTGTAAAATGGATGCGCCCAGATGATCTGGTGCGCATCACGCAGGGCCCCGCGCCGCACTAGAGCGCTGGCTGCCGCGCTGGTAGAATGAAGGGCTGCTCCTTGGCATCCAGCCCATTGAGCCGAAAGGTTTTTTCCTTCCCTCTACCCCCGTTTTGCCAGGAAAGTTGATGTCCCAGTCCCTGCTCGAGCAGCTCGCCAGTTCGCCGCTGTACGGGGCGAATGCGCCCTACCTGGAAGCCCTCTACGAGCAATACCTGCGCGACCCGCAAGCGCTCGATGCGAGCTGGCGCCAGTACTTCGATGCCTTGCCGGGCAGCCGCGCACATGAGCGCGATTACCTGCGCGCCGCGGCCGCTGTGCCAGCGGCGTCGCAGGCCAGAGCGATCGCACCGGGCGCGATCGCAGCCAGCGCTGCACCCGCCGCGCTCGCCGGTGAAAAGCAGGCGGCGGCCTCGAGGTTGATCCAGTCCTACAGCAATCGCGGCCATCTGATCGCGCGCATCGATCCACTCGGCTTGCAGCAGCGCTCGCGGCCGCGCGTGCTGAAGCTCGATTACGCGGGCTTGACCGAAGCGGATCTGGATACGGTGTTTTTTACCGCGAGTCGCAACGAATGGATTGCGCAGCACGCGACGCTGCGCGAGATCATCACGCGCCTGGAGGCGATCTATTGCGGACACATCGGTGCCGAATTCGCGCATGTCTCGGACACCAATGAGCGCTTATGGCTGCAGGATGAGTTCCAGCTCGGACGCATACAGCAGCACTTCAGCGCCGAAGAGCGCCGCAATCTGCTCTGGCAGCTGAGCGCCGCCGAGGGCCTGGAGCGCTACCTGCATACGAAATTCGTCGGCCAGAAGCGCTTCTCGCTCGAGGGCGCTGATGTCCTGATCGCGCAGCTCAACGATCTGCTTCAGCAGGGCGGCAGCGCGGGTATCGAGGAATTTGTATTGGGTATGGCGCACCGTGGCCGACTCAATGTACTGGTCAACGTGCTTGGGAAGTCTCCGGCGGAGCTGATCTCGGAGTTCGAAGGCAAGCTCGACGAAAACCATATACAGGGCTCCGGTGACGTCAAGTACCACAAGGGCTTCTCCTCCGACGTGCGCACGCCAGGCGGCAACGTGCATGTGGCGCTGGCCTTCAATCCCTCGCACCTCGAGATTGTCGATCCAGTCGTCGAAGGCTCCGTGCGCGCGCGCCAGGAACGGCGTAATGACGCGCACGGCGACAAAGTCGTGCCGGTGCTCATGCACGGTGATGCGGCATTTGCAGGCCAGGGCGTGGTCATGGAAACGCTGCAGCTCTCGCAGCTGCGCGGCTTTCGCACCGGCGGCACGATTCACATCGTCGTGAATAATCAGATCGGCTTCACGACTTCCGATCCGCGCGATTTGCGCTCGACCACCTACAGCAGCGATGTCGCGAAAATGATCGAGGCACCGATCCTGCACGTCAACGCGGACTATCCCGAAGACGTGATCTTCGCAACACGTCTGGGCCTGCGCTATCGGCAGCGCTTTCATAAGGATGTGGTCATTGATCTGGTCAGTTATCGACGCCTGGGCCACAACGAGGCGGACGAACCCGCAGCGACCCAGCCGATGATGTATCAGGCGATACGCCAGCATCCGACGGCGCGCCAGCTCTATGCCGAGCAACTGCGTGCCGACGGGATCGTCAATGCCGGCGAGCCCGAGCAGATGGTCGAGCAATACCGCAACGCGCTCGACTCCGGTCGCCTCGAAATGCACCAGGCTCTCGGACTGGTCGGCAATAAATACACGGTCGACTGGTCGCGCTACGCGCATACAGATTTCTCCGAGTATCCGCACACTGGCGTTGAGCCCGAGCGTCTGCTGGCGCTGGGCCAGCGTGTCGTGCAATACCCGAGTGATCTCGTATTGCATGCGCGCGTGGCGCAGATCATCACGCAGCGCGCCCGCATGATGTCGGGCGAGGTGCCGCTGGACTGGGGGGCAGCTGAAACCCTGGCTTACGCTTCGCTGCTGGAGGAGGGCGTGGCGGTGCGCATCTCGGGCCAGGATTCTGCGCGCGGCACGTTCTTTCATCGCCACGCGGTGCTCTACGATCAGAAGAGCGGGCGACGCTACATACCCTTGCAGCACGTCAGCAACGGTCAGCCGCGTTTTACGATCATCGACTCGGTGCTATCCGAGGAGGCGGTGCTCGGATTCGAATACGGCTATTCCACGACCAGTCCGGACTGCCTCGTGATCTGGGAGGCGCAGTTCGGCGACTTCGTCAACGGTGCGCAGGTCGTGATCGACCAGTTCATCTCCTCGGGCGAGGCGAAGTGGGGCCGGCTGTGCGGTCTGACGCTATTTCTGCCGCACGGTTATGAAGGGCAGGGTCCGGAACATTCCTCTGCGCGGCTCGAGCGCTTTCTGCAATTGTGTGCCGAGAACAATATGCAGGTGTGCGTGCCCTCGACGCCGGCGCAGATGTTTCACATGCTGCGGCGTCAGATGCTGCGCTCGTTCCGCAAGCCACTGATCGTGATGACGCCCAAGAGCCTGCTGCGCCACGAGTTGTCGGTATCCTCGCTGGCCGACCTCAGTCAGAGCAGCTTCGCCAACATCATCGATGAGATCGATACGATCGACGCGGCGCAGACGCAGCGCGTCGTGTTCTGCAGCGGCAAAGTGTATTTCGATCTGCTCAAGGCGCGCCGTCAGTCCGGGCAGCGCGATATCGCGATCGTGCGCATCGAGCAGCTCTATCCCTTCCCAGTCGAGGAGTACCAGGGCGTGCTCGCGCGCTACGCCAATGCCACCTCCCTGGTCTGGTGCCAGGAGGAGCCGCAGAATCAGGGCGCCTGGTTTCAGATTCGTCATCGGCTGCAGGATCTGGCGCCGTCGCGCCTGGTCTTTTTTGCGGGGCGGCCCGCCGCGGCAGCGCCCGCCACGGGCATTCAGAAATTACACGAGGCCGAACAGCGACGCCTGGTCGAGACCGCACTGAACGCGACCTCGGTCGATCAGACGCTGCGCAATATACCCACGCCGCGGCTGACGCTCACGGGCACAGCACTTGCCGAGCGCGATCCCATGCCAATCAGGAAGCACAGCTCATGAGCGTCGAGATCCGCGTACCGCAATTGCCCGAGTCTGTCGCCGATGCCACATTGGTCGCCTGGCGCAAGCAGCCAGGCCAGAGCGTTGCGCGTGATGAGAATCTGGCCGACCTGGAGACCGACAAAGTCATGCTTGAGGTCCCGGCGCCAACCAGCGGCGTGTTGCGCGAGATCAAAGTCGCAGACGGCAGTACGGTCAAGAGCGGTGAGCTGCTCGCCATCATCGAAGATGGCGCAGCCACGGGCGCGAGCACGAGTGCGCCTGCGAGCGCGGCCTCGCCGCCGCCCGCGCCCGCCACTGCGCCCAAGGCACCACCGGCAGCCGCTGAGGTGCCGCGCACCGGTCCGGCTGCCCGGCGCGTCATCGAGGAGAATTCGCTCGCACCAGGAACTGTGGTTGGCACCGCGCCCCGGCGTCGCGTGACAAAGGCCGATGCGCTGGCCGCCGCCGTAGAGGCCGCCGCCGTAGAAGCCGCCGCCGCGCCGCCCAGCACAGCGCGCCCGGGACGCGGCGAAAAGCGTGTGCCGATGACGCGTTTGCGGGCACGCATCGCCGAGCGCCTGGTGCAAGCGCAACTCTCGCAAGCGCTGCTCACGACATTCAACGAGGTCGATTTGGGCGCGGTGCAGGAGCTGCGCGCGCGCTACAAGGAGAGCTTCGAGGCCGAGCACGGCGTGAAGCTCGGTCTGATGTCGTTTTTCATCAAGGCGGCGATCGAAGGTCTCAAGCGCTACCCGGTGGTCAACGCGTCGGTCGAGAACAATGACATCGTTTATCACGAGTACTTCGATATCGGCGTAGCGGTATCGACCGAACGCGGCCTGATGGTGCCGGTGCTGCGGGATGCAGACTTGCTTAGCTTCGCGGCGATCGAGGAACGCATAGCGCAGTTCGCGACGCGCGCGCGCAGCGGCTCGATCACGCTCGAAGAGCTCACCGGCGGCACCTTCAGCATCACCAACGGCGGCATCTTCGGCTCATTGATGTCCACGCCGATCGTCAACGCCCCACAGAGCGCGATTCTCGGCATGCACAAGATTCAGGATCGCGCCATGGTGGTGAAGGGCCAGGTGACGATCAGGCCGATGATGTACCTGGCGCTGACTTACGATCACCGCCTCATCGACGGGCGCGAGGCGGTGCAGTTTCTGGTCGCGGTCAAAGAATGCCTGGAGGATCCGGGTCGGCTGCTACTCGGGGTTTGACCGGCGTGGCCGAGGCATTTGATGTCATCGTGATTGGGGCGGGCCCGGCTGGCTATCCGGCCGCGATCCGCGCGGCGCAGAACGGCCTGCGCGTGGCATGCGTCGATGCCTGGAAGAACCGCGATGGCAGCAGCGCCTTCGGCGGCACCTGCCTGAATGCCGGCTGCATTCCGTCGAAGGCACTGCTCGAGTCCTCCGAGTTGTATTACCGCGCGCGCTCTGAGTTCGCGGTGCACGGCATCCAGGCCGCCGGCATCGGGCTGGATCTGAGCGTCATGCAGCAGCGCCGCGCGCGCGTCGTGCGAACGATGAGCGGCGGAGTTGCATCGCTGCTCAAGGCGGCCGGCGTGGATGCGACGCATGGCACAGGCCGTTTACTGTCGGGGCGACGGGTCGAAGTAACGATTCCCGACGGTACGACGCGCGAGCTCTCGGCCAACCATGTCGTGCTGGCCACCGGCTCGATACCGACCGAGCTCAAAGGCCTGCCCTTCGATCACCGCTTCATCATCGATTCGTGGGATGCGCTCGAGCTCAACGCGGTGCCGGGCAAGCTCATCGTGATCGGTGCGGGCGTGATTGGCCTGGAGCTCGGCAGCGTCTGGCGTCGCCTCGGGTCCGAGGTGATCATCCTCGAAGCACTTGATCAACTGCTGCCCATGGCCGATCAGCAGCTCGCGCTCGAGGCGCTGCGTCACCTGCGCAAACAGGGACTGGATATTCGCCTCGGCGCCAAGGTCGAAGCGGCCACGATTGCCAACGGCGCGGTCAGCGTGCAGTTCAGCGACCGAAGCGCCGTCGGGCAATCCCTGAGCGCCGAGCAGATCATCGTCGCCGTGGGCCGGCGCCCTTACAGCGCTAATCTGTTCACGCCGGATAGCGGCGTCACGCTCGATCAGCGCGGATTCATCGCGGTCGATGAGCAATGCCAGACAGCCGCGCCGAACGTCTGGGCCATAGGAGATTGTGTGCGCGGGCCGATGCTTGCGCACAAGGGCAAGGAGGAGGGCATCGCAGTCGCGGACCGCATCGCCGGCCGCTATGCGCACGTTAACTATGCCGTGATTCCGTCAGTCATCTACACGGCACCGGAAATCGCCTGGGTCGGACAGACCGAGGAGCAGCTCAAGGCCGCCGGTACGGTCTACAAAAGCGGGGTGTTTCCATTCGCGGCCAGCGGCCGGGCGCGCGCGATGGAGGCGCCGGTCGGCTTCGCCAAGATTCTGGCCGACCGGGAGAGCGATACCATCCTGGGCGTGCACATCATTGGTCCTATGGCCGGCGAGCTCATCGCCGAGGCGACCCTTGCCATGGAGTTCGAGGCCAGCGCCGAGGATCTGCAGCGAACCATACACGCGCATCCAACGCTGGCTGAGGCGCTGCACGAAGCGGCCCTCGCGACCGATCAGCGCGCGATCGACATCATCAACCGGCGTTAGCGGTGAGTGTCGCGCAGCCGCGCTCAGGTGCTGTATCGATGTACCGGTAAGGGTCCGAAGGTTTGGGTGACCGGCATCATTTCGATAATGTTGATATTCACGCGCGCCGGCAGCGTAGCCACCCAGTACACCGCCTCGGCGACATCCTCGGGAGTCAGCGGATCGGCGCCCTTGTAGAGCTTCTCCACTTTTTCCTTATCACCGCCGAAGCGTACCAGCGAGAACTCGGAACCTCCGACCATCCCGGGCTCGACGCTGGTCACGCGCACACGGCTGCCCAGCAGGTCGGCGCGCAGGTTCATCGAGAACTGACGTACAAAGGCTTTGGTCCCGCCATAGGCGTTGCCGCCCGGGTAAGCATGGGCACCGGCGATCGAGCCCAGATTCACAATATGGCCGCGGTCGCGCGCGACCATACCCGGCAACACGGCGCGCGTCATGTACATCAGACCCTTGATGTTGGTGTCCACCATCGTGTCCCAATCATCCAGACTTGCCTGGTATGCGGGCGCGAGCCCCAGGGCAAGCCCGGCATTGTTCACGAGCAGGTCGATCGCCGCGAGCTCGGGCGGCAGCGCAGCTACTGCGCTCGCGACCCCGGCGCGATCGCGCACGTCGAGCACGATCGGATGCACGGCGTTTGCGCCGAGCTCCTTGACCAATGCATCGAGCCGATCCTTGCGCCGTCCCACGGCGATGATCCGATTCGACTCGCCGCCGAAGCGACGTGCGATCGCGAGCCCGAACCCAGCAGTAGCGCCAGTGATGAGAATAATCATGCGCGGCATCATAGCGCAGGGCGCTGACGCCGTGCCATCGCCGCAGTGGCGCTTCCCGTCAGGGCAGACGTTGCGCGCGCAGTACGTTGGGCACTGCGCTCAGGCGTTGCAATACCCGTCCGAGCTGCTCATGGTCACGGACAGCCGTGCGCATGACGATCGTTGCGATCCGATCGCTCGGGTCGGTATCGGAGTTGACGCCCTCGATGCTGAGTTTCTCGAGCGCCATGACATCCGATACATCGCGCAGCAGGCCGCGCCGGTCGAAGGCTTCAACGCGTATGCGCACCGGCTGCAGGTTATCCGAATCCAGCGTCCACTCGACATTGAGCACGCGCTTGGGATTCAGGCCGCGCATGCGCTGCATGCTCGCGCACTGTGCGCGATGAATCGTGACACCGCGACCCTGCGTCACGTAGCCGGCGATGGGCTCCGGTGGCACGGGGCTGCAGCAGCGCGCGATCGTGATCGGCAGGTCCCCGACGCCCTCGATCTGTACCGGCGAGCGACTTGAGCGGCCAGGGCGGCGCTTGCGCAGCGCAATTAATGCTGCCGGTTCAGGTTCGGGTGGCGCGGCCCCGCGCTCGATCAAGGGCTCGCTCTCGTGCGATTCCTGCCTATCGAGCCGCCGGAACCATGCGCGCACCTTCGCACGGCTCCTGGCCGAGACCAGGAATCCCTGCTCGGGAGACAACCAGTCCCGGCTCGGCGCAGCCTGCCTGCCGGTAATGATCTCCACGACCGCGCCGTTGGCGAGCGGCTGATTGAGCGGCACGATGCGGCCGTTGAGCTTGGCGCCGCGGCAGTGGTGTCCCAGATCGGTGTGTACGTGATAGGCGAAATCCAGTGCCGTGGCCCCGCGCGGCAGATCCACGACCTCACCGCGCGGTGTCAGCGCATAGATGCGGTCGGCGAATATTTCCCCCTTCAGGCGCTCGATCGGATCCGCAGCCATCCCTGCCGCCTGCACCGGGTCGAGCACGTCTCGCACCCACGCGATCTTGCGCTCGTATAGCTCATCGCGCGCGCCGCCTTCCTTGTAACGCCAGTGCGCGGCCACGCCGAGCTCGGCCTTGGCGTGCATTTCGCGCGATCGAATCTGAATCTCGAGCGATTTGTCCTGCGGCCCGATCACCGCGGTGTGAATGGAGCGATAGTCATTGTCCTTGGGCGTGGCGATGTAGTCGTCAAACTCGCCTGGGATGAAGCGCCACAGTCCGTGCACGATGCCAAGCGCGGCGTAGCATTCGGCGAGCGACTCGACCAGGATGCGCACGGCTCGCACATCGAAGACCTGTTCGAACTCCACGTGCTTGAGCTGCATCTTGCGATAGATGCTGTAGATGTGTTTCGGACGCCCGTAGATCGTCGCGGCGATGCCCGATTCGCGCAATTCGCGTGCAAGCAGCGCGCAGACCGCCTCGATGTAGCGTTCTCGCTCCACGCGCGGCTCGGCCAGCGAGCGCGCGATGCGCTCGTAGTCGTCAGCCTGCTGATAGCGGAAAGCCAGGTCCTCGAGCTCCCACTTCAGATTCCAGATCCCGAGACGGTTTGCGAGCGGCGCGAGGATCTCGCGTGCCTCCAGGGCGAGCCGCAGTTGCTCGCTCGCCGCCACGTCGCGCGCATGTCGCAGCTGCACCAGATGCTCGGCCAGCCGCGCAACCACGAGGCGAGGATCGGCCGCGACCGCGAGCAGCATCTTGCGCAGCACCTCGGCCTGCGCTGCTTTCAGGCTCTGGCCCGCCGACCAGTTTGCGGGCAGGTGCAGCTCGCCCAGGCGCTCCAATCCGGCGGCCAGACTCAGCGCTGCGGGGCTCAGCCAGGGCTGCTTCGCCGCGGGCTCGCGCGCTAGTGCGCCGAGGCGGCGCGCCCAGTGCAGCGCCGTGGCCAGCGCCAGATCGGCGTCCTGGGTCAGCGCCGCGACTTCGGTGGCCGCCTCGAGCGCGCTGTGCAATGCGGCTGGCTCGCCGCCATCCTCGAGCAGCGCCGCGCGCGCGGCCTCGAGCATTGCGGTGATCTGCGGCGATGCCTGCGGCGCGGTTTCCATGCTGTGTGGCTGGTGGCTTCCGGCTATCATTCAAGGTATGAGCGGTGACAGCAAGTGCGTCTGAGGGTTTAAAGTCCGTGCCGCGATACACGAGCAAGGCGTGGCGCGCGTTTCGGCCGCGCAGCGAGCTCGGTGCGATCACGCTGGTGGCAAGTCAATGCCGCATTCTCGGACTCGATCCGGGCTCGCAGTGCACGGGGTTCGGGATCATAGACAGCGATGCGGCCGGCGAGCGCCACGTGATCAGCGGCCATATCAACGTCGCCGGGCGCGCGATGGTCGTGCGTTTGCAGCGTATTTATGCGGCGTTGAGCGCCCTCGTGGGCGAGCATCATCCGGATGTGATCGCGATTGAGCGCGTGTTTGTCCACCGCAATCCCGATAGCGCGCTGAAACTCGGCCAGGCGCGTGGGGTCGCGCTGTGTGCGGCCGCGGCACTGGGCGCCAGCGTGCACGAGTACGCCCCGCGCGCAATCAAACTGGCCGTGACCGGCTATGGGGCGGCGGCCAAGCCACAGGTGGCGCACATGGTACGCACGCTGTTGCGGCTGGAGCCAAAACTCACGGCCGATGCCGCCGACGCGCTGGCCGCGGCGCTGTGTCATGCGCAGAGCCGGCGGCTCGCCGGCCTGCAGAGCCTCAAGGGCGAGCGCGTGGCACCTGCGCGCGCGATCACACGATGATTGGCTCGCTCTCGGGTGTACTGGCCTACAGATCGCCGCCGCATCTGCTGCTCGAGGTCGGCGGTGTGGGCTACGAGGTCGAGGCGCCCATGTCGACCTTCTACAGCCTGCCTGCGGTGGGCGAGCGCACGCAGCTGCTCACGCACCTGGTCGTGCGCGAGGATGCACATGTGCTCTATGGCTTTGCCACCGCGCAGGAGCGCTCGCTGTTTCGCGCTCTGCTGAAGGTCTCCGGCGTCGGCCCGCGCATAGCGCTGGCCATCCTCTCGGGCGTCACGGCCGGCGGCTTCGCGCAGGCCGTGCGCGCCGAGGATACGGCCGTGCTCACGCGCATTCCCGGCGTAGGACGCAAGATCGCCGAGCGGCTCATCGTCGAGATGCGCGATCGGCTGGAGGAGTTTGATGGAGCCGCCGCGGGCGCCCCGAGCGGCCTGGATGGCGCGCGCACCCCATCTGGGGCGCAGGCCGAGGCCCACAGCGCGCTGGTCGGGCTCGGCTACAAGCCGGTTGAGGCAACGCGACTGCTGAAGACTTTAGGCACGGACGGCGCCGGGCTCTCGACCGAGGAGCTCATTCGGCGGGCATTGCAGGGCGCGGCCCGCGAATGAGCGCCAACGGCAGCGAACGGCTGATCAGCCCTGCGGCCTCCGTCCCCGAGGACGCCATCGATCGAGCCATACGGCCGCGTGCGCTCGCCGAGTACATCGGCCAGGAGCAGGTGAAGTCGCAGCTTTCCATCTTCATCGACGCCGCTCGCATGCGTGCCGAGGCGCTCGATCATGTGTTGATATTCGGACCACCGGGCTTGGGCAAGACCACGCTGGCGCACGTGATCGCCACGGAATTGCACGTGAATCTGCGTCAAACCTCGGGCCCGGTGCTCGAGCGGCCCGGTGACCTCGCGGCGATCCTGACCAATCTGCAGGCGCGCGATGTGCTGTTCGTCGATGAGATCCACCGCCTGAGTCCCATCGTCGAGGAGATCCTGTATCCGGCCATGGAGGACTACCAGCTCGACCTCATGATCGGTGAAGGGCCGGCTGCGCGCTCGATCAAATTAAATCTGCCACCATTCACGCTGGTTGGCGCCACCACCCGCGCGGGCCTGCTGACCTCGCCATTGCGCGATCGCTTCGGCATCGTGCAGCGCCTGGAGTTCTACACCATTGCCGAGATCGAGCGCATCGTGCATCGCACGGCCGGCATTCTGGGCGTGCAGGTCGATGCGGCCGGGGCGCTGCGCATCGCGCAGCGCTCGCGCGGCACGCCGCGTATCGCCAATCGCCTGCTGCGGCGCGTGCGCGACTACGCGCAGGTCAAAGGCCATGGCGGCATTGATGAGAGCGCCGCGCACGCCGCGCTCGACCTGCTGGATGTCGATCCGCAGGGGCTCGATGCGCTGGATCGTAAATTACTGCGCACGATCATCGAGAAGTTCGATGGCGGCCCGGTCGGTATCGAGAGCCTCTCGGCCTCGATCGGGGAGGAGCGTGGCACGCTCGAGGATGTCATCGAGCCGTTTCTGATCCAGCAGGGTCTGGTGGCGCGTACCGCACGCGGCCGCGTCGCGACGCGCCTGGCCTGGCAGCACTTGGGCCTGACCATGCCCGAGCGAGCGGCGGCCAACCTGCCATTGTTTGGCGAGGGCGCTTGACGTCCTTTCGGTGGCAGGCGCGCGTCTACTGGGAGGACACGGACGCCGGCGGTATTGTTTACTATGCAAACTATCTGCGGTTCCTGGAGCGGGCACGCAGCGAGTGGCTGCGCTCGCGCGGCATCTCGCAGCGAGCGCTCGCCGCGGAACCCGGAGTCGTTTTCTCGGTCGTGTCTCTTGAGGTGCAGTATCGGCGTCCGGCCCGGCTCGACGATCTGATCGCGATCAGCTGTGAGCCGGCGCAGCGCGGCGCGGCCAGCCTGGATTTTTTACAAAACATCTGGCGCGACGGCGCCGATGCGCAGCTGTTGCTCAGTGCCACCGTGCGCGTTGCCTGCCTGGACACGCAGAGCCTGAAGCCCAAGCGCCTGCCGGAGGTCGTTATCAAGGAGTTGCAGTAATGGGCGGCGATATGTCGATGGTCCGCATGATCGTGGACGCAAGCCCGGTGGTGCAGATTGTGCTCGGGCTGCTGCTGCTCGCCTCGATGAGCTCCTGGGCGATCATTTTTCGCAAGCGCCTGGTGGTCAATCGCGCACGCCGTGATGCCGATCGCTTCGAGAGCAGTTTCTGGTCTGGCGGCGATCTGAGTACTTTGTATCGCAGCATCGAGGCGCGCGGCAAACCCACCGGCATGGAAAGCATCTTCGAATTTGGCTTTCGCGAGTTCGCGCGCCTGCGCTCGCAGGGTGGCGTGGCCGCCGATATGCTGCTCGAGGGATCGCGACGCGCGATGCGTGTGGCGCAGCTCAAGGAGATCGATCGGCTCGAGCAGAGTCTCGCGACGCTGGCGACAGTCGGTTCCACGAGTCCCTATGTGGGTCTGTTCGGCACCGTCTGGGGCATCATGAGCGCCTTCAGTTCGCTGGGAAACGTGCAGCAGGCGACGCTCGCGATGGTCGCCCCTGGCATATCCGAAGCCTTGATTACTACGGCCATGGGTCTGTTCGCCGCCATACCAGCAGTGGTGGCCTACAATCGCTTCGCCGATCAGGTCGGCCGCCTCGAAGTGCGCTACGACGGCTTCATGGAAGAGCTCTCGACGATCCTGCAGCGCTATGCAGGCCGTACGCCGGGCACGGCCGCGCCGTTGCTGGCGGACTCGCTGCCGCCGCCGAGCTCGCCGGCGCGGGGGCGCTGATATGTCCGTGGCGCAGCGAGGCAAGCGCAGGCTGCTCGGCGAGATTAACGTCGTGCCTTACATCGATGTGATGCTCGTGCTGCTGATCATCTTCATGATCACCGCGCCGTTGCTGACCCAGGGCATCAAGGTCGACCTACCGAAGGCGGCGGCCGAGCCGCTCAACGTGCGTGCCAACGAGCCCCCCTTGGTGCTGTCGATCGATGCGCACGGGCTCCTGTATCTGAATGTCGGCGCGAATCCGCGACAGGCCATCAGCGATCAAACCGCGCTGGTGCGAGCGACAGCGGCGCTGCGGCGTGCGCCGGAACGCGCTGTGCTGGTCAATGGCGATCAGTCGGTCAGCTACGGCCGCGTAGTGCAGGCCATGGTGTTGCTACAGCAGGCTGGCGCGCTCAAGGTCGGATTCCAGACCGATCTGCCACTCAAACTCCCAAAACCACCATGAGCGAGCGCCGCAGCGATCGCGTCCTGTCGATTCTGCTCTCGATTCTGATCCACGCTACGATCATCGGAGCGCTCATCTGGGGCTGGTGGCAGTACCGCTCGCCAAAGCCGGCGCCGCAGACCCTGGCGATCGAGGCGAACGTCGTGCATGACAATGGGGCGGCGGCCAACCCCGAGCCCACCCCGGCACCGCAGACCCCGCCGCCAGCACCCACGCCGGCGCCACCACCGCCCACTCCGCCGCCGGACGCGCAGGCCGAGCAGCGCGCGGTCGAGGAGCAGGAAGCGGCCGCGCAGCGCGAGCGCGAGGAGGCGGCCGCGAAGCTCGCGGCGCAGCGCAAGGCCGCGCTCGAAGCCGAAGAGCAAGCCAGGGCCGATGCAGAAGCGAAGGCCGAAGCCGAGGCCAAGGCAAACGCCGAGGCTGAGGCGAAGGCCAAGGCGGAGGCGCAGGCCAAAGCGGAAGCCGAGCGCAAGGCCCAGGAGCTCGCGCAACAGCGCAAAGCCGAACAGGAACGCGCGCAGCGCGAGGCGGATCTGCGTACGCAATTACAGGTCGAGGAGCATCTGGATGCAGCCCGCACCAACGGGGCTCTGGCGCAATATCAGGCGTTGATCGCCGCACGCATCGAGCGCGCCTGGATACGGCCGCCCAGTGCGCACGCCGGTATCAATTGCCAGGTCAACATCACTCAAGTGCCCGGCGGGGAAGTTACCGCCGCACAGGTCGGCAAATGCAACGGCGATGAGGCCGTGCGCCAATCGATCGAAACCGCAGCCTATCGGGCATCGCCATTGCCCGCGCCGCCCGATCCGGCCTTGTTTGATCGCGATGTGGTTGTTACCTTCGCCCCCCATGATTAGAGCTCACATGTGGAACGCAACGGCGGCGCTTCTCGGGCTGCTGACGCTGGCAGCGCTGCCGGCGCGTGCCGCGCTGCAGGTCAATGTCACGCAAGGCGTCACCGACCCGGTCCCGATCGCGATCGTGCCCTTCGGGCGCGCGGTGCCGGCCGATGGCGGCTTTGATGTAGCCGCGGTGGTCCAGCATGATCTTGAGAGCAGCGGACGCTTCCGCGCCATGCAGCGCGCCGTCATGCTCAGCACCCCAACCAGCGTCGCGCAGGTACAGGCGGCGGATTGGAAGGCTGCCGGCAACGACTATGTGCTGATTGGTCGCGTAAGCGCTCCGAACGCGAACGAGCTCGATGTCGACTGCGATCTGATCAACACCCTGACCGGGCAACGCCTGGGCGGCAAGCGCTTCACGGCCACCAGCGCGAGCCTGCGCAATGCAGCCCATCAGGTCAGCGATTACGTCTATGAGCAGATTCTAGGCGTGCGCGGGGCATTCGCGACGCGCATCGCTTACGTATCGGTGCAGGGGGAAGCGCCCAATCAGCATTTTCAGCTCATCGTCGCGGACTGCGATGGCGAATCGCCCCGGGTCATACTCGAGTCCACGCAACCGATCATGTCGCCGACCTGGTCGGCGGATGCTCAGTGGCTCGCCTATGTGTCGTTCGAGAATCGCCTCTCCGCGATCTATGTTCAGCGCGTGCGCACCGGCGAGCGCCGCCAGGTGTCGGCCTATGCGGGCGTCAATGGGGCGCCGGCGTTCTCGCCCGACGGCACGCGCCTGGCGCTCACGCTGTCGGATCCCGGCGGCAATCTGGATCTCTGGCTGCTCAATCTGGCCACCTCAGCGCTCACGCGTCTGACCAACGATCCGGCGGTTGACACGGAGCCGGCCTGGAGTCCGGACGGTCAGAGCATCTATTTCACGTCAGATCGCGCGGGCGGTCCGCAGATCTACCGGCTCGAAGTCGCCAATCCAAAGCGCATTCAGCGCATCACCTTCGGGTCGGGCTACAACGCGCGCCCACGGGTATCACCGGACGGCATGAAGATCGCCTTCGTGTCGCGCGAGGGCAGCAATTTTCGCATTGGCGTTCAGGATCTCGCCTCCGGCACGGTCAGCGTGCTCACCCACGGTAGCCTGGATGAATCACCCAGCTTCGCACCCAACGGCGCCACCATCATCTACTCTGGACGCGATGGACCGATCGGGACCTTGCAGACGGTATCCGTGGATGGGCTGGTCACGCAGCGACTGACCTCGAGCCAGGGCGAGCTGCGCGAGCCGGTATGGGAGCCGTTCGCGCGCTAGAATGCGGCA
>Ga0302324_100004775_pt1 | contig 29904 bp, 24 predicted proteins | sample Palsa_T0_1_FD_201949 | JGI IMG/M metagenome (GOLD analysis project Ga0302324, IMG submission 201949) | Peat permafrost microbial communities from Stordalen Mire near Abisko, Sweden - Palsa_T0_1 | ecosystem: Environmental > Terrestrial > Soil > Palsa > Peat permafrost | place: Sweden: Abisko...
CCAACCGGTCAGCGGCTTCCTGCGCGGACGTGCTGGTCAAAAGCGTGCTCGCGATTTCCGGGTCGGTGACCATGCGCGTCAGCCCGTCCGAGCACAATAGAATGTTATCCCCCACCAGCAGGATCTGTTCGTCGGTATCCACCTGCACCGTGCCATTCGTTCCCACCGCGCGCGTCAGCACGCTTTGCATTTCGCTGGCGTCGGCCTCCTGGGGCGTGAGGATACCGATGCGCACTTTTTCGGCCACCAGGGAATGATCGGCCGTCAACTGATCCATCGAGCTGCCCCGCAGCAAGTACGCCCGGCTATCTCCCACATGCGCCAGGGAAAGCTTTTGCCCATCGATCCACGCAGCCACGATGGTCGCTCCCATCCCCATTTGCTCGGGGTTGGACGCGGCCGCCTCAAAAACCTTTCGATTCGCCAGGTGAATCGCGCTGGCCAGGCGATTGGTCCGCTCGGAAATCTCCGGGTTGGGTTCGCCGAAGATCGGGGTCGCGCGGCTGTTTTCGGCCTGCCTGCAATGCGTCAACACCGTCTGAACGGCAAGTTGGCTGGCCACCTCGCCGTGCGCTTCTCCGCCCATTCCGTCGGACAACACGTACAATTGCAGCGATGATTCAATGGAATAGCAATCCTCATTGTTTTTTCGAACGCGCCCAAGATCGGTGCGCGCGCCGGCTTGTATGTGCAAAGGGGTCCTCATGGGGATGGCGGTAAGGCCTAACGCATGCGAATGCGCAGACCGCTTGCACCACAAACCTGCGCCAATTCGAGAATCTTTTCTCTCGTGGCTCGTTCGGCTACCGTGGGCCAGACTAGCAAACCCAATTGGAGACCGCAATAGCGTGTGACGTAAGTAGTTACATCCTTTCACGACAACTCCGCCATTGACTGGCTAGGAACGACCCTACCATTTCGATATACTTTCTGAAGCGGAGAGTGCGCAGAAATCCTATCCCTGCGGCATCCCGCAACCTTCTGACATGCCGCAGCGCGCAGAAATTTGGTATTTAGAGAGTTCCCAGGCCTCTGCTCTGGCCCGCCCCCTGAGCCGCAAGTATGCGGTTCGGGAGCTGCCAACTGCGTCCCGAGGCCAGCGCACTTCCGCGCCGAAGCCTGGCGATGCTCCGGTAGTGTGTTTTGCCGATTTAGGCGCGAATGACTTAGCCGTAATGCGGCGCCTCGCGCGCCAGGCCTCGCGCGTCCGGCTCATCGGCATCTCCCGCAATGGTTCCAATCACAATCCTCCGGGTTGCTTCGCTACACTTCCGCGCAAAGCGAACCCCGCGCTGGTCCGCAAGACAGTGGATGCCGCGATCGCCAACATCGAGCTGGCCCAGCGGGAACGTGACGCACGCGCGGAACTCGCCCGGGCCGAACGCGAGATGGAGGAGCTGAATCGCATCGGTATCGCTCTATCGCAAACGCATGAAGTCGGGGCCCTGCTGAATATGATCCTGACCAAGGCGCGCGAAATCACGGGCGCCGACGCGGGATCTCTTTACCTTGTCGAGGAAACCCGTCCGGATGTTCTGTCCTCCGGCCCGGGCGACCGCCATTTGCGTTTTAAACTGACCCAAAACGACAGCGTGCAGTTTCCCTTTGCCGAATTCGAGCTTCCCCTACAAGAGAACTCCCTCGCCGGTTACACGGCGTTGCATGGCGAAGTAATCAACCTGTCCGACGCCCGGCGCATTCCCCGCGATCGTCCCTATCATTTCAACCCGCGTTATGACGAGGAAACGGGTTACCGGACGCGGTCCATGTTGACGCTGCCGATGAAGAACGGCCGGGGCGAGGTCATCGGCGTCCTGCAACTCATCAATCATAAACTCCATCCCGAAGCGCGTCTGACAAGCACGGAAATCGTGGCTCGCGAGGTGCGGCCGTTTTCCGACCGGGCGGTGCGGCTGGCTCTCTCGCTGGCATCGCAAGCCGGCGTGGCTTATGAAAATAGCCACCTGTATCAGGACATCGAAAAGCTGTTCGAAGGCTTCGTCCAGGCCTCGATCAAGGCCATCGAACAACGCGATCCCACGACCTCGGGCCATTCGCTCCGGGTTTCCCGCATGACCGTAGGCCTTGCCGAGATTGTGGATCGTGTCGATAAGGGGACCTATGCGCCGATTCGCTTTTCTCCCGAGCAAATGAAGGAGATCCGTTACGCCGCCCTGCTGCACGATTTCGGAAAAGTCGGTGTACGCGAGGAAGTCCTGATCAAGGCCAAAAAACTCTACCCGGCGCAACTGGACCTTATCAAGCACCGCTTCGACTATCTGTACATGGAGATGGAAGCCCGCCTGGAGCGCGAGAAGGTCCGCCTCCTCCTGGAAATGGACCGGCCAGAGGCAATGGCCCGGATCGCTTCCCTGGAGGAGGAATATCGCGTCCGGAAAGTTCAAGTGGAGAGCGGATTCGAGGCCATCGTGCAGGCCAATGAGCCGACGGTTCTTCCGTCGCGAGAGTTTGACCGTCTCTTCGAAATCGCCCGGCGCACCTATCATGACCCTCGGGGCGTCGAGAAGCCGATCCTCACCCCGGAAGAAGTCCGCTATCTTTCCATTCCACAGGGAAGCCTCAGCCCGGACGAGCGCGCCCAGATCGAATCCCACGTCATTCACAGCGTCAATTTCCTGCTGCAGATTCCGTGGACCAAGCAAATCCGCGAGATCCCTCGGATCGTCCGCGCGCACCATGAAAAACTGAACGGGACAGGCTACCCCTACAAATTGCGCAGCGAGGAAATCCCTGTCCAGGCCAAGATTATGACGATTTGCGATATTTTCGACGCGCTCTCCGCCTCCGACCGGCCCTACAAAAAGGCCGTAGCCTCCGACCGGGCACTCGAAATCCTAGAGATGTCCGTCAAGGATCAGGAACTCGACCCGGAACTGTATCGCCTCTTCCTGGAAGCCAAAATCTTCCACCTCGCAAACATAACGTAGACCCCAGTGGCGCAGGCTTCAGCCTGCGGCTTTTGGCCCAACCCCCCGCAGGCTGAAGCCCGCGCCACCCACCACCGCAATTCCCTCCCTTACCCAGAAGGGGTAGAATTGCTGTATGCCGCGCGCAGGGGTCTATCACAAGCCGCCGGGCTTCTGCCTGGCTCTCATCCTTCTGGCGGCTGTGTGCGCCCCGCAGGTCGCTGCCCAGCAACCGCCGAAACCGCACCCTCCCCCGGTCCCACGGATAATTATTCTGCCCGGTAAACTGGTTGCCGGCGCGCAGGCCACCCTGGCAGTGCTCGATCCCCTAGGCCGCCTATTGCCCAACGTTGAGGTGGAACTCTCGGGAGGCCAGAAAGTCACGACAGATACGACGGGGCGCGCCTTGTTTTTAGCTGCCGGCGAACCTGGGACACTGATTGCAAAGGTCTCCGGCCTGGGAATCGCCGCCTCCGCAAGTGTGTTGCCTGCCGTCGGCCCGCGCCCATCTGCGGTGTCAGATAGGTCCCCCGGAGCCATTATCATAGCTTCCTACCCGCATGTATTGGTGATCCATGACCGATTCACTCTGGAAGGCTCCGGCTTCCGGGGCGCGGCGGATTCGAATCGCGTCTATCTTAATGGCGACCCTTGCCTCGTTGTGGCGTCCTCCCCGGTTTCGCTCGTGGTGTTGCCCAGCCCGCGGCCTCCCGTTGGCGACGTCAGTCTTCACATCACCGTGGCTGGAACGGACGCGGGTCAATACCCCGTCTCGGCCGTGCTACTCGATTTCAGCGGTCCCGCCGACGCAGTGAACGCCGGCTCCAGCGGGAAACTCATTCTGCACGCGCATGGCACGACGGAGCCGCTCGAGCTGGAAGTCCGCAATGGATCGCCGGGTGTGATCCAGCTCTCGAAAGGGAACGTGCAGCACATCAAGACGTCCGGTGGCGATGAGAATACCGCGCCCGTGGAGGTGCAGTTTGTGTCGGGCGGCAACTACCTGGTCTCGGCGAGGCTCTTGTCCGCTGACGCGAGCCTGCCCGAGCTGGATTTAGCACGAAGCCGCGTGGCCGAGGCGCGCAAAATCGCCTCCGGCGATTGGTCCACGCGAATCGATCAAGTCCTCCTGACAATCGATCGGGCGCCGGCGGATTTGCCCCAGATCCGCGCCGAACTCAAGAGCCTGCTCGATGCCAAGCCCGCCGCTCCGCTGGCCTCGCTGCTGGATTCTGCCTGGCGGGAACTCAACTAGTAGCGCGGGCTTCAGCCTGCGGATTTGGACTTTTATCCTGGCCCCAAAAACCGACAGGCTGAGGCCCGTCCTACTGTCGGCGTGATAGAATCTCGTTCTCAGATTTGAAATTTCGCTTTACCCTGCATGGAAGGCGCCTTCGTGACAATTACTGAAATATGGATCGCCATCGCCGGGCTTGCGATAGGTTTTGCGGTTGCCTGGGCGTGGGCAAATTCCGCGGCCGGCGCCGCGCGACTTGAATTGGAGAGGCGTGCGGCGGGGCTGGATGGCACCGCGCAAGAGTTAAAAAAGCAGAACGACGCGCTGCAACTAGACCTGCGAGCTTCGCAGAAGAGAATGGAAGAGGAACAGAAGCTGCGCGCCGCCGCGGAGAAAGACGCCGAGTCGCAGCGGGCGAATCTTCTCGAACAAAGGCGCTTGCTCGATGACGCCCAAGTGAAGCTGCGAGAAGCTTTTCAGGCCCTGGCCGGCGATGCGCTGAAGGCCAGCAGCGACCAGTTCATGCAGCTGGCGAAAGCGAAATTCGATTCCTTGCAAAAGGAAGCCGAGGGGGATCTCGAGCAGCGCAAGATTGCCATTCAATCCATGGTGGACCCGCTGGAAACGGCCTTGAAAGACCTGCGCACGGAAGTGGGCCGAGTCGAGTCCGCCAGGCAAGAAGCCTACGGCAGCCTGCGCAGCGAAGTGCAGCTGCTGGCCACGACCAATAAGGAACTGCGCGAGGAAACGGGCAGCCTGGTCAGCTCCCTCAAGCAACCGCAGGTGAAGGGGAAGTGGGGCGAACTGACGCTGAGGCGCGCCGTAGAGCTCGCCGGCATGTCTCCGCATTGCGATTTTGTGGAGCAACAGTCGGTCGACACCGAGGACGGGCGCCTGCGCCCGGATTTAATCGTTCATCTTCCAGGCAATGCGCAAATCGTTGTGGACGCAAAAGTGCCCCTCCACGCGGCACTGCGAGTGGTGAGCGCGCGTTCCGAGACCGAATATCGCGAAGCCATGATTCAGCACGCCGCGCTGGTCCGCAATCACATTCATGCCCTGTCGGGAAAGGAATACTGGAAGCAATTCGAGCCCACGCCGGAATTCGTCGTCCTATTTGTTCCCGGCGAATCTTTTTTCAGCGCCGCTTTGGAACAGGACCGTACGCTCATCGAGGACGCCATCGAGAAACGCGTGGTGCTTGCCAGCCCCACGACGCTCATCGCGCTTCTGCGGGCGATCGCCTATGGGTGGAAACAGCAACTGGTGGCCGAGAACGCGGAGCGCATCAAGGATCTGGGCAAGGAATTGTACGATCGCGTGGTGAAATTCGCCGAACATCTTTCCGAGATCGCGAAAGGTTTGGAGCGCGCCAGCAAGGCCTACAATAACGCCGTCGCTTCGTTCGACAGCCGCTTGATTCCGTCCGCCCGCAAGTTTCGAGAGATGGGCGTCGGCAGCGAAGACGTTCCGCAAATCGATCCCATCGAAACATTCCCCCGCCCACTGCTCTCCACCCCTAGCCCCGATGAACAGTGAAGCGTTTCGTTCAGAACGATGAAAAGGTGGAATCGTTTTTCGTCAGCTGGGTAAGCAGGCGCCACCCGGACCCATCGCACCCAGAAAACTCTATAGCCGTTTACGAAGATATTCAAAAACCACGTAGCCCATCAGTCCGCAAATCACGGCTATCACGAAGTTGTCGGCCGTGAACATATCCTTCATGGCGAAGGCCAAAGTCTTGCCCTGGCCATTCGCACGGGTAAACTCACCCATTAAAAGATTGGAATAGAAAAGGAAAATGATGAAACCAATTTCGATCAGCGCTCTCCAAAGCGCGGCCAATTTTCTGGAATCCTTGGAATTCAATGGCATGGCGTCACTATAGCAAGAAAGGATTGGCACAGCGCGCATTCTGAAAACCCGCAAGATTCGGAGGAGCGTTTTAACGCGGCAAAAACTCGTCCGTGTGAGTCACAAATTCCGGATACGCTCCGGCGCCCAGCTCGTGAAGGTCCATGCCCTGCCGCTCCCCCTCGACCGAAACGCGGTAAGGATAGAAGCGGTTGAGGAGGCGATTCACGCCATAGGTGAGCGGCAAGACGAACCCCAGCAGCGTGGCCACGCCGATTACTTGCGCGAGCCACTGACCGGAAACAATTCCATTCACGCCCACGGGCAAAAAATCGCCCGCCACGTTCCACACGGGCCGCTGGAATTCGCCGAACACGCCGAGCGCGAGGAGGCCCCAAATACCCGCCACGGCATGTACGGAAATAGATCCGCCAGGATCGTCGACTTCCATGCGCAATTCGAGCCATTCCACGGAAAAGATTACGACGGCACCGGCGATTGAGCCGATCACCACGGCTTCCGCGGGGTTCACGAAAGCGCACGACGCGCTGCCGGCGACAAGCCCCCCGACCCATCCATTGGCGGTAAGAGAAGCGTCGGGTTTGCCGAACCGAATCTTCGTGATCAGCGCCGCGGTGAGTGCCGAGGCCGAAGCCGCGAGCATGGTATTGATCCCGATCAGCGCCACCCCCGAGAGATCTCCTCCTGTGAAGAGGATCGCGCCCGCGGAATTCAGTCCGATCCAGCCGACCAGCGCGAGCACGCAGCCAAACAGCACGAGCACCGCATTGTGGCCGGGGATCGCGGGCGCCATGCCGTCCGCGGAATATTTCCCGCGCCGCGGACCGAGGATCCAAGTGACCGCCAGGGCCGTTAGGCCGCCCAACACCTGGATCGATCCGGCTCCCCCGACATCCAGAAATCCGTTTCCAATTCCGTAATTGACGCCGAGCTGCGCCAGCCACCCGCCCCCCCACACCCAATGCGCGAATAGCGGATAGGTCCAGGCGGCCAGCAACCCCGTGGATAGACAACTGGCCCGAAGACGCCACCGGTCCGCGCCGCTGCCCAGCGGGATTAAAGCAGCAAGGCCGACGCAGAACATCTGAAACAACGCGGTGAGAGAAGCATAGGAGCCGTCGAGGAAGAGCCGCCGCAGTAACAAGGGTTCCGCCGCAATCCAATTCCAGTTTTTTCCGGATAAATTCAGCGTGCGCCCCGGCCCGCCGATGAATCCCTGCCACGCAAATCCGCAGACGAAATAAGCGAGGCCGGCAACGGCGAGCGCCGTAAGCGAGGCCATCATCATATGGCCGGCGCTGCGCGACCTCCCTAGGCCGACGTTCATCAGAGCCAGCCCAGCCGCCGCGAGGGGAACCAGAAAAATAAAAAAGAGGCAGGCAGCTGTCGTAACTTCCGGGAGTCTCGAAGGGGACATGGGAATTATCTTTTTTCCTCTCGCGGAATCAGATGCGATCGGAAAGCCAGGATCAATCCCAATGCCTCCACAGCAACGCCGGCCAGGACAAACGCGGCCCGCAAAGGCAGCGAGGCGAATAGAACGATCGCCGCCATCACAAGAAACCAACCCGCCAGCAGCATCAGAAAACCCACAAGCTTCATTCCGAACTCCCCCGGTTCGGTCCAGAGAGACTTGCACGGACATTTGCGACGCAGGTTAAAATATCACAACCGCATCGCAACCCAACGTGCCTCTCCAACAAAAATGAAACGATCCTCGCGGCCTTGGCGCGGTGCTGATTGGCGCTTCGGATCGAAGATTCGACGAGAACGGCCCCAACACCCAGAAAATTCGCATACAATGAATTCAAAAATTGAATAGAGAATCGACCCCCTTACTCCTAGCTGAGATTGTTAGGGCAATTTTGAGATCGAAACGTCCGTTCTGGGCAACCGTGCAAATCTATGCAAATAAGGAAATTATAAAGAAGGCAGGAGCAGGCTACACCCGCTCAATTTGGTATTTCCCAAGCCCAAGCGCATTCCATCCGGCACGTTCGAGCCAAGATTACAGCCATATGAATCCGTAATTGGGGCCATCGAAACGTTGCATTTTACTACTCCAGAAGGCCCCACTAGTATCTCGCTTCTCGACACAATTTAGTTTAGGCAGTTGCGGTAAAGGTTGGGGATTCAGCGGCGAGATAAAGAATATATAAAGGAGAATACATGGCGGAGAATACCGGCGAAGTCAAGATGACACCAACCTTAGGTTTGACCGGGTTGACGATGAACGCCATGGCGCTCATCGCACCCGGTGCTTTCCTTTGGCTTACCTTTGCGATTCAGGGGAACACGGGCGTGACGGCGCCGGCAATGTGGCTCGGCATCATTGTCGCCTTGCTGCTCTGCCTGGCTACGGCTGTCTGTTATGCGGAAATGGCCAAACTCTATCCGGGCACGGGGAGTTCGTATTACTTCGCTGAACAATCGTTCCTCAACCATGAAAAGGCGTGGAAGTACGCACGGCTCTCGAAGTTCATCATCGGCTGGGGCTCGCATCTTTACTACTGGATTTACCCCGGCGTCATGGTGGCCGTCACGGGAGTATTCTGCGGTTACATCGTCGGCACGCTCTGGCCGAATTCGATGAGCGCCTCGAATCCTGGTCCGGTGTTCATGGGGCTGGTCGCGGTTTTATTCTCCTTCGGTGTCGCCTACATCGCTCATCGGGGCGTCAACGGCTCGACGGCGGTCAACATTGCCATTAACGTCATTCAGATTTCGGCGTTGATCGTTTTTTCCGTCATGGCTTTGGGCTATCGGATGAACCATCCGCCGGGAAGCGTCGCCTTCCAGTTCGACCCGACTTCCGGCGAAGCCTACAGTTACCAATTCGCCACGACGAGCCAAACGGTTAATGGGACAGCTACGGATGTGGTCACCCGTGACGCGAATATGGTTCCGCAACCCAAGCTCGATGCCAGCGGAAAGCCCGTGCCCTATCTAGTCAGTTACGACATGTATGACACAAGCAATCCGCCGGTCTTTCAGGCCCACCCCACGGCAGGTTCCGTTCTCGCCCCTCACAAATGGGGTTGGGTATTCGTGCAGGCTACCGTGGCCATTCTGATTCTTGTCGGATTTGAATCGGTAACCGCGATGGGCGGCGAAGCCAAGAATGCCAAGCGGGACATCCCGATTGCGGTCATTCTGTCGCTCCTGGTTCAAGGGGCGTTCTGCTACCTGTTCGAGTATTTTGCCGCCAACTATTTCTTAAATAGCGGCTATCCGATGGCGACAGCGACCGGCTCTGCGGCGCCGATCGGCGACATGATGATCATGGTGGGCGACGCCCTGTTTGGAATGGGGCATGGCCGCACTTTCATGTTGATCGAGGCGGTCACCGTATTCCTGGCGCTGATCGGCACTACACTCTCTTGCATGAACACCGGGGCCCGTGTCACCTACGCCATGGGCAAGGACGCCGAGGTGCCGGAACATTTCGGCATGCTCCATGAGAAGAACCTGAGCCCTCACCGAGCCATCTGGGCTCTGGCGATCATTTCGGCCGTAATCGGCTGTATTGGGGTCTTGACGGTGTTTGGCGATGCAGGAGCACCCACGGACGCCGCGATACAAGCCCTGCCGCACAGCATGTGGTCGAGCTTCGGATACACCACCCATGACAAGCTGGCGGCTCTGCCCAATTCCCTGCTCACCGTTACGCTGGCCTCCAACTTCGGTACGTTCCTGCTCTACGGCCTAAGTTGCGTCGTCTGTATGGTGGCGTACCACAATCATCCCAATTTCAAACTCGTTCGACACCTTCTCATTCCAATCTTCGGACTGGTGGCCAACTTGGCTTGTATGGTCTTTTACCTCGTTGGGCCATTCATGGGGTATGGCACCGTAAAGGAACCCTTGCTGGCCTTAGGAATCGCCATCGTCTGGGCCATCTATGGAGGAATTTTCTTCTTGCGGTCCAGTAAAGCCACGGGCCGCACAACGCTGGTCACCAGCCGCACGTAATGGTGTAGTATGAACTTAGCTCAGTTAGCCAGGAAATTCGGACAGGCTATTTTGCCTGTCCGAATTTCCGTTTCAGACGTAAGTGAGATTCTTGGGGAACCCGCGCGAAACGCTCTCCAGAACAGCTCTTCCTGGGTCGCTTCCGTTAGACGTTCCACCTCCGGCCATATGCTTGACCTTGAATTCGTGGCACAAACCGATGTCGGGCGTGTCCGCGACCACAACGAAGATTATTTGGGCTATGCAACGCCGGCGACTCCCGAGCAGGTGCGCACGCACGGCTGGCTCTTCGTGCTGGCGGACGGGGTTGGCGGACAGGAAAAAGGGGAAGTCGCGTCGCGCACCGCGGTCGAGAGCATGGTCGCCGGATTCCGCAACGCCAAGGACGGAGAATCGCACTCCGCGGTGTTGCAGCGATTGGTTCAGCAGGCGAATGCACTCGTTTTTGAGGCTTCGGTGACCGGCGGCCGGGCTTCGGCGGGTATGGCGACCACGATTGTGGCTTGCGCGTTGCGCTATGACCGGGTATCCGTCGCGCATGTGGGCGATTCGCGCTGCTATATGATCCGCAATGGCAAGGCGGCTCAAATCACGCGCGACCACACCATCGCCAGTGAGCATGTGCGCCTTGGGCTGGTCACCGCGCAAGAAGCGGCCGAAGGACAGACGAACCATATCCTCAGCCGCTCGCTCGGTAGCGAATTGGTTGCCAATGTCGATACCAACGACCACCAGATCTTCGCCGAGGATGTTCTCTTGCTCTGCTCGGACGGTTTGCACGGCACGGTGGACGCTTCGGAAATGGCCGCGATTTGCGGCCACGGCCAGGATTTGCATCTCGCAGCGGAGAAACTGGTTGCTCTTGCCAACGACCGGGGCGGCGGCGATAATATCAGCGTTCAATTGATCCGAATCCGGGGCGTCGAGCGGATGGGTATGTATCGCGGGCGGCCCTACAAACTTTACTGATACCTGATACAGGTTCGCTGCCGTCCTTTTGCCGCCAAGCTGCCTTCTCAATGAGCGACCTCCATCCTGGCGATCAGCTCGATCATTACCGCATCGATGGCTTGGTCGCCAGAAGCGGCATGGCTTCCATTTTTCGCGGGACGGACGAACGCGACGGCCGCGCGGTTGCCATCAAGGTCCCTCATGAGGAAATGGAATCCGATCCGGTCCTGTTCGACCGGTTCAAGCGCGAAGAAGAAATCGGCAAAAAACTCGTTCACCCCGGAGTCGTTCGCGTCTTCAACGACGAGGAGCGCAGCCGGCGCTACATGGTTCTGGAATGGGTGGACGGCCGCCTGTTGCGCCAAATTCTGAACGATGAGGGGAAGCTTTCCCCGGAGCGCGCCATCCGCATCACCATCGCCCTGTGCAATGCCCTGGAATACATTCACAGCAAGGGAGTCGTGCATCGCGACCTGAAGCCCGAAAACATCATGGTCGGCCCGAACGATGAAGTGAAGCTCATCGATTTCGGAATCGCCGCGAACGCCGGATCGCGCCGCCTGACCTTTGCCAAGCTGACCGAGGCCATGGGAACGCCGGATTATATTTCTCCCGAACAAGTGAAAGGAAAGCGGGGCGATGCCAGGAGCGACGTGTATTCCCTCGGCGTCCTGTTTTATGAAATGCTGACCGGCAAGGTGCCGTTTACCGGTCCCAATCCCTTCGTCATCATGAACGAGCGTTTGTTGAACAATCCCATCCCGCCGCGCGAGGTCAATCCCGAAATTTCACCCCAGCTGCAGGAAATCATTTACCGGGCCCTGGAGCGGGATCCCAACAAGCGGTATCCGAACACGCACGAATTCGCGCTGGATTTGGAGCACCCGGAAAAAGTGGGCGTGGCCGACCGGGCCGAAATCAGAAATTGGAAACAGAAACGCTCGCCCGTGTTGCGGCGGATCCTATTTTACGTCATGCTGGCCTTGATTCCCGTGGTTGTCTTCGGTGTGATGCTGCTCTTGGCGCGCAATAAGTAGCGGCGGTGCCGCTTCCCTTCTTCCGCATGCCTTTAAACCGGATCAATCTCGCGCAGTTTACATTGCTGCTAACGCCACGGCCCTCGGACATTCCGCGGAGCGAAAGCCAGCCGGGAACTTCGAGCCGATATACTTAGACGTTTATCCGCACGGAAATTCGGGAGACCGTTTTCATTCATGCGAATCGACGAATTCCAACAGAGACTACAAGACTCCGTACTCATCGCGGATGGCGCCACGGGCACTATGCTCTACGAGACCCTGGGACCTCAGCACTGCGTGGACGAACTGAACGCCACGCGCGCCGAGGAAGTGTTTCGCGTTCACATGGCTTATCTCGAAGCCGGCGCGCACATCCTCGAGACCAATACCTTCGGGGCCAACCGGAATAAGTTGAGCGCGTTTGGACTCGAGGGGCGCGTCACCGAGTTTAATCATCGCGGCGTGAAAATCGCGCGCGAGGCGCGCGAGGCGGCCCGTCACGATGTCCTCATCGCCGGATCCATCGGGCCGCCCGGCGCGTTCCGCGACCCGCGCGAGGCGACGCCGCAACATTTGCGCGAAATTTTTCGCGAACAGGCGGAAGCGCTTGAAGAGCGCGGCGTCGACTTTTTCGTCCTGGAAACCTTTGGAAATCCCGCAGAGATTTTGGCGGCCATCGATGCAATTCGTTCGTTTTCACAGCTTCCCATCGTCGCGGAGATGAGCTACTCCGAGGAGGGCAGCACCTTCAGCGGCGCCCGGCCGAAAGACGCCTGGGCCCTGTTGCAGGAGCGGGGCGTGCAGGTCATTGGCGCGAACTGCTCCGTGGGCCCGCAGGACCATTTGCGGCTTCTGCAGGACCTCGCCGCGGTGGCCGGTTCGTTTCCCATGAGCGCGATGCCGAATGTGGGATTTCCGCAGCGCGCGGGGGACCGCGTGATTTATCCGAAATCCTCGCCCGAGTATTTCGATCTCTTCGCGCGCGAAGCCGTGCTACTGGGCGCGCGAATTCTGGGCGGGTGCTGTGGAACCACGCCGGAACATATTCGCGCGATGGTCCGCGCGGTGGAGGGCATGCATCCGGCCGCGGGCGCGAGCGCGGTGGCCGAGGTCGAAGCGCCACCGGAGGTGCGTCCCACCGCAGCGGCGCGGGAACCGGAAAGCGCGTTGTGGCGAAAAATTCAGGAGCGGAAATTCGTGATTTCGGTCGAGATCGACCCGCCGAAAGGGACGTCGATCGATCGCGTTCTCGAGCAGGTGCAAAATGTGATGGCGTCGAAAAAAGTGGACGCCATCGACGTCAACAGCGGGCCGCTCGCACGCGTGGGCATGGACGCGCTTTCTCTTTCCGGAGCGCTCGAAGCGCGCGGTATCGAGACCATCCCGCACCTCACCACGCGCGATGCCAACTTGATCGGCTTGCAAGCCATGCTCCTCGGCGCGTGGGCTGTCGGAGGAGTGCGCAACGTTCTGGCCGTCACCGGCGATCCGCCCTCGCTCGGCAGCTCTCCGGAATCGTTCGGCGTGTATGAAGTCGATGCCATCGGTCTAGTGAAAGTCATGGCCAAGCTGAATCAGGGACTCGATTGGGGAGGTAAAAATCTTGGCGGCGCGACGAATTTCACCATTGGAGTCGCCGTGAATCCTCTCGCCGAGGATCTGGATGAGGAACTGCGGCGATTTCACTTGAAGGTTGAAGCCGGCGCGCACTTCGCCATGACCCAGCCTATTTTCGATCCCGAGCACTGGGAGCAGTTTCTGGCGCGCCTGGGTGGAAAATCTCCGATTCCCGTCCTGGTTGGACTCTGGCCGCTGAGCAGCTACAAGCAAGCTCTGCGCCTGCACAACGAGGTGCCCGGCATCGTAATTCCGGAGCCGCTGTTGAAACAACTCGAGGCCGCGGGAGGCAATGCGCGCGAACACGGCTTCGCCCTCGCGCGCAAATTGCTGGATTGGGCGAGAGGCGCGCGCGATCTTGGAATCGCCGGCGCCTACTTGATTCCGCCCTTCAAGCGATACGAAGAAATTCTGGATCTCTTTTCGTAGGAGCCTCTGCAGGCGGTCGTGCGGCATCCAGAAGCTCGCCCGGCTCATCCAATAGAACCAAGTCCCAAGAATCGGCCTGCGCGAGACCGTTCCGGACGGTAAACTAACGAGAAACCCGTGAAAGCGCGAGATTTCGCGCGCTGGCGCCGGCCAGGAAGCGCTTCCGATTTCCGCGCGCCCGGCTAACGTGGAGACAGTTCTTGAATCGAAGAGAAACACGAATCGCCGCCCTGAAAAATCTCCTGAAGGAGAGGATTGTCATTCTGGACGGCGCCATGGGCACGATGATCCAGGCGCAGCAACTGGAAGAAGCGGCTTTTCGCGGCGCGCAATTTCTGAAGCATCCGCGCGACCTGCGCGGGAACTTCGACGTGCTGAACCTCACGCAGCCGCGCATCGTGCAGGCCATCCAACGGCAATACCTCGAAGTCGGCGCCGACATCATCAAAACCAACACTTTCAACGCGAACGGGATTTCCGCGCTTGATTATGGCCTCGAGAATCACATTCACGAGCTTAATGTCGCGGGCGCAAAAATCGCCCGCGAGGTGGCCGATGAATACGAAGCCGCGCATCCCGGAGAATACCGACTGGTCGCGGGATCGCTGGGGCCGACCAACCGCACCGCGTCGATGTCACAGGACGTGAACAGCCCCGCCTCGCGCGGCGTCACGTTCGACAAATTGCGCGAAGTGTATTACGAACAGGCCCGCGGCCTCGTCGAAGGCGGCGCCGATCTGCTGCTGCTCGAAACGATCTTCGACACTCTGAATGCCAAGGCCGCGCTCTTTGCCATCAGCCAATACAATGACGAATTTTTTGCAGCCGCCGGTCACCGCGTCCCGGTCATGGTTTCCGTCACCATCACCGATCAGAGCGGCCGCACGCTTTCCGGGCAGACGGTCGAGGCGTTTTGGATTTCCGTTTCGCACATGGATCTGCTAAGCGTGGGTATCAACTGCGCCCTCGGCGCCAAGCAGATGCGCCCATACATCGAAGAACTTTCCCATCTCGCGCCCGTTCCCATCAGTTGCCATCCGAACGCGGGGCTACCCAACGCCTTCGGCGGATTCGACGAAACACCGGAATCGATGTCCGCCGATCTGCGCGAATTTGCGTCGAACGGCTGGCTGAACATCGCCGGCGGATGCTGCGGCACGACGCCCGCACATATCCGCGCGATTGCCGAGGCGGTACGCGGAATCCCGCCGCACGTTCTCTCCAAGCCGGAGCGCTACACGCGCTTCAGCGGCCTCGAACCGCTCGTGCTGCGCCCCGATTCGCGTTTCGTCAACATCGGCGAGCGCACCAACGTCACGGGTTCGCCCAAATTTTCCAAGCTGATCCTGGCCGGCGAACTTGAAGCGGCGCTTTCCGTGGCGCGGCAGCAAGTCGAAAACGGCGCGCAAATCATCGACATCAACATGGACGAAGCCATGCTCGATTCCGAGCAGGCCATGACCACGTTTCTGAACCACGTCGCCGCGGAGCCGGACATCGCCCGCGTCCCGATCATGATCGACAGCTCGAACTGGAAAATTATCGAGGCCGGCCTGAAATGCATTCAAGGCAAAGGGATCGTGAATTCCATCAGCCTGAAGGAAGGCGAAGAAGCCTTCCGCCAGCGCGCGCGTCTTGTCCGACGCTACGGCGCGGCCATGGTGGTGATGGCGTTCGATGAAAAGGGCCAGGCGGATTCTCTGGCGCGCAAGATGGAAGTGTGCACGCGGGCCTATAAGATTCTGACGGAAGAGGTCGGCGTCGCTCCCGAAGAAATTATTTTCGATCCGAATATTCTGACCGTGGCGACAGGCATCGAAGAGCACAACAATTACGCCGTCGATTTCATCGAGGCCACGCGGCAAATCAAGGCCAAGCTTCCGTACGCAAAGGTGAGTGGCGGCGTCAGCAACATTTCGTTTTCTTTCCGGGGGCAGAACGTGGTGCGGGAAGCCATGCACTCCGCGTTTCTGTACCGCGCCATTCAGGCCGGCCTGGACATGGCCATCGTGAACGCGGGCCAGCTCGCCGTGTACGAAGAGATTCCAAAGGACCTGCTGATTCTCGTCGAGGACGTGTTGCTCAACCGGCGGCCGGACGCGACCGAACGATTGCTGGCGTTCACGGAAACCTTTAAGGCAAAAGAAAAAGGGGCGGTGGAAGAAGACTCCTGGCGGAGCGGCACACTCGAGGAGCGCCTGACGCACGCCCTGGTTAAGGGCGTCACGGATTACATCGAGGAAGACACCGAAGAGGCGCGACAGAAATTCGGAAAGCCGCTGGCGGTGATCGAAGGCCCGCTGATGAACGCCATGAACGTGGTGGGAGACCTATTCGGATCGGGGCGCATGTTTCTGCCGCAGGTGGTGAAGAGCGCGCGGGTGATGAAAAAAGCGGTCGCGTACTTGCAGCCTTTTTTGGAAGCGGAAAAGCAGGCGGGCGGCGTGTCGGTTAAGGGACGCATCATCATGGCCACGGTTAAGGGCGACGTCCACGACATCGGCAAAAATATCGTGGGCGTGGTGCTGGGCTGCAACAACTATGAAGTGATCGACCTCGGCGTGATGGTGCCCGCCGACAAGATACTGAAAACCGCTCGCGAGACGGGCGCGCATTTAATCGGGCTAAGCGGACTCATCACGCCTTCGCTCGAGGAAATGACGCACGTGGCCAAGGAAATGGAGCGCGAAGGATTCACCGTGCCGCTGCTGATCGGCGGCGCCACGACCAGCCGCACGCACACGGCGGTAAAAATCGCGCCTTCCTACCGCCAGGCGGTGGTTCACGTGCTGGATGCATCGCGCGCCGTTGGCGTCGTGGGAAGTTTGCTCAGCGCCGAGATGAAGGTTCATTTCACGGAGGAAAACAGCAAGGAACAGGAGCGCGCGCGGGAAAAGCACTCCTCGCGGAAGGCGCAGCCGCTCTTGCCGCTCGCGGAGGCGCGGAACAGAAAGCCCGTTTACGATTGGGCCGCGTACGAGCCGCCGCGGCCTTCCTTCCTCGGCACGCGCGTATACGATCCGGTGCCGCTCGAGGAAATCGTTCCCTACATCGATTGGACGCCGTTTTTTCACGCCTGGGAACTGCGCGGATTTTATCCGAAAATTTTCGATCAGGAAGGCGTCGGCCCAAAAGCGAAAGAGCTCTTCGACGACGGGCAGAAGCTGCTCGGATGCATCGTGCACGAAAAATTGCTCGAAGCGCGCGCCGTCATCGGATTTTTTCCCGCGAACAGCGTTCAAGACGATATCGAAGTGTACGCCGACGAATCGCGCCATCTGCTCACGACATTTCACACGCTGCGCCAGCAGCAGGTGAAAGGCAACCAGGATCCCAGCTGCGCTGTGGCGGATTTCGTTGCGCCGCGCGAAAGCGGCAAGCTCGATTACCTCGGCATGTTCGCCGTCACCGCGGGATTGCGAATCGAACCGTTGGTCGCGAAATTTGAAAAAGACAATGACGACTACAACGCGCTGATGGCCAAGGCGCTCGCCGACCGCCTGGCCGAAGGTCTCGCCGAACTCATGCACAAGCGTGCGCGCATCGAATGGGGCTACGGCAAGGACGAGAGTCTATGCCATGACGATCTGTTGCACGAACGGTATTGCGGCATTCGTCCCGCGCCCGGCTACCCCGCGCTTCCCGATCACACCGAAAAGCGCCCGCTCTTCGACCTGCTCCGCGCGGAAAAAAACGCGGGAATTACGCTGACGGAAAATTTCGCGATGTATCCGGCGGCTTCAGTGAGCGGCTTCTACTTTTCGCATCCCGAATCGAAATATTTCGCCGTCGGAAAAATCGGCCGCGATCAGGTCGAGGATTACAGTCGCCGCAAAGGCCTCGATTTGCGCATCGTCGAGCGCTGGCTCGCCCCCAATTTGAATTACGATCCGGACGCGGCGTAGGGCGGGCTTCAGCCTGCCGCTTTTCCGCTGCGCCTTTTCTCACGAAACCCGACAGGCCAAAGCCCGTCCTACCAAAAAACAAAGCTCCAAGGCAGCGCCGAAAATGCGGCGGCTGCCCTGGAGCTTTTCGATTCGCGGTTAAGTTGGCGGCGGGCGCTATGGCAAATCGTAGCGCAGGTCGATGTACACCATGCTGTTGTGGGCCGTGGGCAGAACGCTCGGATTTGTGACGGATGGTGACTCCACGTACCACGGCGCACGCGACACGTACGAATATTGCGTGATGAGTTTCAGGTCGCCATAGCTCGGATTCTTCCAAAACGTCTGGATGATGCCGAACGTCGGTTCGTAGAAGAGCCGGTTGGCGCTGCCGGTGAAATTGCTCGCGGCCGCGGGGCAAACGGCCGTTCCGGTTGCCACCGACGTGCCCGGCCCGTTGCCATAGCCGTAGTAATTTGTCACGGTGCAAGTGCCGACTCCCGAGGTAGCAGCTGGAGTCGTAACGACCGCGTCCACATTCCGGCCGAAGTACGCAGCGCTTCCGTAGCCGTAGAAGAGCGTCTTCGGAGTGGCCTGCCACTCAAAGCCGCCGATCGTCGATCCCGACTTGACGCCGGACAGGCCGCCGCTGGGCGTGACGATCACGTCCGGTCCCGCCGTGCTGCCAATGTAGCGGCCGCCGCCGGAACTCCAGAAGGCAGTCCCGATGAGGTGGAAGTTCTTGAAGAGTTCAATGTAAGCGGTACCCGCAACGCCGCCGCCATGAATCGTGTCGGTGTTGGTGTTGACGGTGGTGAGATTGCCGTTGGGCGTTGAGGTGACAAGATTCACGTCTTTGAAGCTGCGGAACAGCCCCGCGACATCAAAGTGCATGCGATGACCTTCGGGGCCGAAGTCAATCGCGGTCTTGGCGATGATGTCGGGGTGCAGGTTCGGAACAGCGGTATTCGAGACCACGCCCGAGCCGGTCAAGCTGCCGCTGTTGGTGTCGAACTGAGAGCCATCGTTTGCGCTGACGCCTGGGGGCAAAGCCACGCCTCCGGGCAGGGTTTGCTCGGGGTTTTCGAGCGAAACACCGAACGCCCAATTGTTCGTCGGATGCACAATGACGCGAAAGCCCGCCTGCCTCGCCCAAGTCAAGCCCAACTGGTAGTTCGTGTCCATGTCTTGGGAGTAGAAGAGGTCGCCCGGCAAGGCGGAAAGCCCAACGCGGTTCGGAGTCAATAAGCTCCAGGATTGCCCGCCGAGCACTTCAATCTTTCCAACCTTAGCGTCCACCCAATAGAGCCGCATGCGGAGCGAATCGCTGTTGCTGGTGTCGTAGAAGTTCGGAGGCGTGAAACCCAGAAAGTCAGCTTCGAGGTATCCGGTCACATCCGCCGGGCCGAACATAGCGTGCGTCCTCAAGCCAAGCCGGGAGTTTTGCGCGGAAAAGTGATCCTCTGAAAGTCGCCCGGCGACCGTATTCGAAAAGGGCACGGAGTTGAAGCCCGTACCGATACCCGTGCCCACGTTGTTCGTGCGGAAGAAGTTCGTCAAATCCATGAAGCCGAGGGGATAAAATTCCGCCCCGCCGATCTTGAAAAATAGCGGCGACTGATCTTCACTCTTTTGTGGCGTCATTGCCATCGTTGCGGTTGTGGCGGGACCCACCGGTGAAGCGGCGGTGACTGAGACCGGCGCTCCGGCGGAAGTGGCCGGGGAAGCCGTCAGAGGAGCCGCCGTGGGAGCGGCGGCGGGTTCGGAAGGCGTGGTCACGCCCAATTTTTCCTCGAGCGCTTCCATCTTGAGTTGTTGCGCCTTGAGCGCCGCGCGCTGTGCCTCCAGTTCCGCCCTTTGTTCCTCGACCAGGCTGCGAAGGTCTTGCATTTCGCTCTCAATGGCCGAGCCTTCCGCCTTTACGGCCGTTGGTTTATCCGGCAAAGCGGGAGTGCTACTAGCCGCTACGGGCGCGTCCACCTTGGCGGTCTCATCGGCGTTGCGCGCCAGAAGAGGCGATGCCGCGAGACTTATGCCCAGCAACAGTGCTGCGAATACTCGCATTTCATTTCCTCCTGAAAATGAAGTCCTAGGACTGGTTTTTCATCCTTAAAGCTGGATTGGAATTCTTACCTGCTCCCAAATCACCCCTAGCACTTGGACTCGACTGCAGGTTTGTTTGAAATGACCCCATCCCCACCGGGAAAGGCCCACTCCGACTACGCCTAGGCAGAATCTAAAGCCGTGCGACCTAATTCTGAGAACCGTTCATTCCTGTTTTTCGAATCGGCACGCTCGACAGACACTACCCGGCCACTGCGGACACTATCGGGGCGGGCTTAATGGGCCATGAGAGGAATGTTAATTCTGTGTTACATATGGCCCAAATGGGGAACCGCGCCCGGATAAACGAAGCCTCTGGCGTCTGTGTATAGTGATGTAATATAAGGGGTTATGTGATAAGTCGCGTGGCCAAGCGATTATGTATAGATTTAGACTGAAGTTGGGATGTTTATGACAAACAAAGCGATTTTGGTTGCAGCAGTGTAGTTGCTAGCTTTGCCCTTAGTTGCGCTGACCTCGGATGTCATTACGATGGACCAGGAGCCTCATCATCATGTCGCCCTCCGAAATAATTATGTCAAGGTGTTCAAGCTGGAAGTTTCGCCCGGCGATTCAATCGTTTTGCACCGCCACGACCAGGATACCGTGGCCATTGCCATCGGCGATCAGGACGTTACGGTCGGCATTCCGGGCTAGCCCGATGTCCGCCAGAAAAATGCGGACGCGCAGGTTCGCTTGCAGCGCGCCGGCTACGTGCATTCCACAAGTGTCGTAAGTAGACACGCCGTATCACACCGTTGCTGTCGAGCTGCTGCCACCGCAGACGGGCTTTCACAATGTATGCGCGGCCGTTCTCCTTGGCGGACCCTCGAATTGCCCGGAAGCTCCCGCGAAGGCTCCTTCCTCCTACACGAGCCAGCCTCTACTCGGCTCCCGTTTTCCGTGCTCGCGATTGGCTCCCTGGACTTGGTTTTCGCTTTTTTCTTCCTCGCAGCTTACTTCGCCACAAAATCCGCTCGCCCCTCCGTTTAATCCGACTATCCCGAACTCTTTGTTTAATTTATAATTTACAGGTATTCTATAAACTTCCATTATGTGAGCACTGAGGCCGAGCCAGGCACCAGTGGCGCAGGCTTCAGCCTGTGGATTTTAGTTTGTTCGGGGACCAACCCCCCACAGGCTGAAGCCTGCGCCACATGAAAGGACCCATGGATCTCTCTCAATTGCATGTATTTCTCACCGTGGCGAAGGAACAGAGCTTTTCGCGCGCCGCGGAAAAACTCTACCGCACCCAGCCAGCCGTCAGCATCGTCATCCGCAAACTCGAGGAATCGGTGGGCCAGCCGCTGCTCGTGCGCGGCGCGCGCCAGGTAAAACTCACGGACGCCGGCGAACTCCTGCGCGATTACGCCGAGCGCCTGCTCAACCTGCGCGACGAAATCCAAAAGGGAATGGAAGACCTCGGAAACCTGGGCCGCGGCGAGCTGCGCCTCGGCGTGAACGAAAGCTCGATCCACGCGCTGCTCCCGGCCCTCGCGCGCTATAGAAAACTCTACCCCGGCGTGAAGCTGATCATGCACCGCACGCTCTCGCGCGACATCCCGCAGGAAGTGTTGAATTATCGCCTCGACCTCGGCACCGTTTCTTACGTGCCGGAAGACGCGAAACTCGAGGCCGTCGAAATTCTGCGCGATGAGCTGACGTTCGTCGTCCCCCCGAAACACAAGCTGGCGCGCCGCCCTTCGGTAGACATCAAGGAGCTGGGCGAGGAAACCTTCATCGCGCACAACGTCGATTCTCCGTACCGCTCGCGCGTCATCCAGCTCTTCGAAAAGCACCGCACCACGCTGCGCCGCGACATCGAGCTCCCCACCATCGAAAGCATCAAGCGCTTCGTGCAAATGGGCATGGGCGTGGCCATCGTCCCGCGCATGTGCGTCCGCTGGGAAGTGGAAAGAAAACTGCTGGCAGAAGTCCGCATCCGCCAGCTGAAAATGCCGCGCTCGCTGTATCTGGTGTCGCGCCGCGGCGCGCGCCTCTCCCACGCGGCAGTAGGGTTGATAAAATTATTGCAAGAGTAACAGTGGAGTACATGTAGCGCCCGTCCGCCGCGGCGGACGGGCATCTGCTGGATCCCAACGTGCCCGCCTGAAGGCGGGCGCTACAAAAACCCGTCAATTTTGAGTTCTTACACCGAATCTTTAGCCCGGTTGACCCACTCCCATAAATATGGGAGCATAGCTTCATGAAGACAACACTGGAAATTCCTGACCCGGTCTTTCGCCGTGCCAAGTCCGTCGCCGCGGCACGCGGAATTCCATTGCGGGAGTTCGTAACCGAAGCGGTCAAGGACAAACTGGCAGCCGAGGTTCGCCCCGGCGAAAAGCCCTGGGTGAAACATATGGGCAAGTTGAAGCGCTTGCACAAAGAAACGCTTCGCATCAACCGCATGATCGAGCAGGATTCGGAAAAGATCGATCCGGAGATGTGGCGTTGATTTTGGATACCAACGCTCTTTCCGCCGTTGCCGACAGCGAAGCTTCCGCCATGGAACTGGTTGCCGGCGCCGATCGCGTTGCTGTCCCCGTGATCGTATTGGGCGAATACCGGCTTGGAATCGCCCAGTCGCGCCATCGGGCAAGCTATGAGAGCTGGCTTCGCCAATGGATTGCGGCCGTGACAATTTTGGACATTGACGATGGGACCACCCAATCCTACTCAGCCATCGGCCTCGAATTGAAAAGGAAAGGCAAGGCCATTCCAACCAATGATCTTTGGATCGCCGCACTCTGCCGCCAGCATTCCCTCCCGCTTGTAAGCCGGGACCAGCACTTTGATTTTGTTGCCGGACTCCGGCGCCTCCATTGGTGATAGCGCCCGTCCCTCGCATGCTACGGTGGGCTTGATGCGTTTGCTTCACGCAGGAGGAGAGAAAGCTTCATAGATTCATGCAGGCGGGTTTCAAGCTGTATACTCTTGCGGCCACTCCACCCACACAAGGAGGTTCGCTCATGCGGATTCGACCGGCCAGATTTTCTCGGCCTGGTTCTCTGTTGATCGTGCTTGTTTGCATCGCCGCCGCAATTCCTTTTGTGGCACGGTCGCAACAATCCGCGCCCCCGCAAGGTTCGTCCAAAGATGTCGAAATTGTATTTCTGGGGACAGGGACTCCGGTTCCCGATGCGGATCGCCAGGGACCTTCGCTGGCCATCGTTGCAAATGGGAAGGCCTATCTGGTCGATGCCGGCTCGGGCGTGGTCCGGCAAGCCAATTCGGCTTTCCAGCGCGGGATTCCCGCACTCCGTCCGAACGAACTCGACATTGCGTTCCTGACGCACCTTCACAGCGACCACACGCTCGGATTGCCTGACCTGATTTTTACTCCCTGGGTTGCCAGCCGGTCGAAGCCGTTGCGGCTCTACGGCCCGGAAGGCACCAAGGAAATGGCCGCGCACATTCTCGAGGCGTACAAAGAAGACATTCAGGTACGCACCATGGGACTAGAGAGCGCCAACACGACGGGCTACAAAGTGGAAGCGCATGACGTCCAGCCAGGAACTGTCTATCAGGATGAAAACGTCACCGTGAAAGCTTTTCTCGTAAAACATGGTTCGTGGAAGGAAGCCCTGGGATACCGCTTCGAGGCCGCCAGAAAATCCATCGTTATTTCAGGAGACACCGCGCCGGCAGAGTCGATCGTCAATGCCTGCAGCGGCTGCGATGCCCTGATTCATGAGGTGTACTCCGGACGGGCGCCGAATCTCAGTAAGCCTCAGATGACGGAGGAGCAATGGATGCACTACGAGCGCGAATTCCACACCAGCGCCGTGGAACTCGGAGATATCGCCGCCCGAGCCAAGGTCAAGATGCTGATCCTGACGCATTGGCAACTGCTCGGAAACAACAAGGAAGACGACATGTTGCGCGAAATCCGCCAAAAATACAGCGGCCCGGTCATCATCGCGCGCGACTTGGACGTGATCGTTCCATAGGCGCGTATATCTCGACTCAGAAGGGCTTGCGCTTCCGCCAATTCTTGCCTCGTACGAGCTTGATGCGAACCGAGGTGCCTTCCGTAGGCTCAAATTCCAGGCTGTCGCCATGCCGCGCTCGCAGTGCGCGCAGAAATTTTCGAGGCACGGTAACACGCCCCTTGCTGAGCATTCGCGCTTGCCATTTCATGACGGCAATTCTCGCTTATAATCTAGTCAAATGAAGATCGGCAAGAAACGCGTTTACAATTACACAGCTTTTTTCGAGGCGAACGAACACGGCGGCTACACGGTGACGGTCCCCGCCCTCCCTGGACTTGTGACAGAAGGCAAGGACCTGGAGCACGCCCGAGTCATGGCTAAGGATGCCGTCCGCTGCTATATCGAAGGCCTGAAGAAGGCAAAAGAGCCCATTCCAGTCGAACGTGAATCCGCACAAGTCAAAATCTCTGTCGTCGCATAGGCGGAGCACCAAAAACCCCCACCCTTGCAAAAGGCGCAAGGATGGGCCACCCGTCCAAGCCGCTAGGCACCATTCGCACTTAAATCACTTTCCGGCTGTCACCATTGATGCTTTGACGTGCGCTTTATTTCCAAGTTGGCGATCGAAAGATCTCAAACACCCGGAATGGAAAATCTTCAGCTTTTGAAACTGGTCGACTGCTTTTATGCCTGAGAGCAACTCCTGTCGAACCAGACCAATCACGCGGGCGCGTCCTCCGCGACCGAGTTCCGTCAACTCAGCTACGAGAACCCTCTCGCTCGGCCCGAGGTTTTCATGCTTACGACGAAGGGCTAGGGATCACACGGACGTGCCCACCAGAACATTTATATCGTAATGTTAATTTACTTCGTGGGTTTCGTCACGCCGACGTCCACACTCTTGCCGACTACCTTGTTGTACTCAGCAGTCTCCGATGGTGAACAAATCATCTCCTGCACGTCATAATCGTCAGGACGTAAGTAAAGAGCTTGCTTGTCCATGGCAACCCAAGGCTTGGCGTACATCTTCGGGTCGTTAATCGTAACCGTCAGCTCCAGGGTGTCATGGTCAAGCCGATGAAATCGCTCCTCAACCTGCATTTCGCCGCTGTGTGGGCGCCCAGCATTGTCCAGCCAGGTTCTTTCGTCCATGCCAACCGTGTGAACGACAAACGTATAATCATCCTCCCACTTCGCAACTGAGTACCCGAACCAGCGCGGGACTGGATCCTTGGGCAATTCCCGGCCATCGGTCCAGATCACACGCCAGACCTGGTCGAACTCGTACAGGATCAACACTTTCTTGGGAAGCTGGACAATCTGGGTCACCCTCAGCTCAAAGAGGTCATCGCGCGGCGTTCCCGTCGGATCGCAGAAATCCACAGGATCGTTCGCCTCCGCCGCGGGAACTTCGGTCACCCCAAAGCCCGGCTTATTCGCCAGGAACGCCTGTCGTCCTGCAGCCGTGTAAGGCAACTCGTGCTCCGGCTTCCCATCCGAGGGCATATTCTTGGCTCCGAATGCCTGAATTCCAGTGGGGCCGCCTGTATCCCAGGTTCCGGAAATGTCTCGCTTGGGAGCCGGAGCCTTCTTCTGACGGATGTACTCCTCGGGAAATGCTTGAGAGTCATTGCTCCACTTCGGAGCCGTATTCTGCGCTCGCGCTATCCCCAAGCACGCCAAAACTGCGCCGACCACAATTGGGAGGCCTCCCAAACGTCTTCGCATTTCCCCAGTCCTCGCAAAAGTTAGATTCCGCTTCTTGTGGTTGAGCATACAAGCTGGCCCCTTCGGTAGAACGGAACGATGTTGACCGCACCTTCCGTTTTGATGATCACGGCGGCCCGCGCTACCCGCACTTCGAGCGCCACCCGAGCGTCCCCGCACGCCTGGACAACCTATTCAAGCCGCGGAAGCGAGGAGGTCATGCCGTCTCAGCCGGGATTTCCGTTTTGACCGCCAAGATGGGCATCCTTGTATACCCGATCCCCCTTCCAAGTACAGCAAATTGTTGCCGTCGCACCCAGGAGACCGTCAAATTTCAGGATCGACTGGGCGCCCGGTTCACGTTCTAGGCGCGGTCCTCGTATTCCGCCGACGTTGTGATAGGATGTGCCCATATTTTCCTCGAGCTGGAGGCTGCGAGGGGAGGATTTCAGTTCGGCCGCGGCGAATTTGGCTTTAGGTTTACGCTGCACACGACATCATCTCGGGCCACCCTCGCGCCTCTGCCAAGTGCGGGCGAGAGGATCCATTTCGAAATTGAGTTCATGCTGAATAGGAATTAACATACATAATTACAGTCAGAAGGGTTGCGCAACATGAGGGACGAGGGGAAAGAAGGGCAGCTTGGAAGCGCTTGCTCGACCCAACGGTCTAAGCAGTCGGCACGGCGAGAGATTTTCCGATCGAACGCGAGACAGTCGCCTAAATTACATCTTCGACGGGGGCTAACGCGACAATGGTAGCCATCGCCGAGGAGATTTGGAGGGATACTGTGAATACGACCCTGCGATCGATTTTATCTGTGCTCGTTTGCGCATTGATGATGGTTTCCGCCCCGGTGTATGCACACCACGGAAACGCGTCGTACGATCCCGATAAAACCGTCACTCTCAAGGGTACCGTAACGAAATGGCTGTGGGCGAATCCCCATTGCCTTCTATTTTTTGACGTGAAAGAAGACAAGAGCGAAACCCAGCATTGGGTTGCAGAGGCCAGCAATCCGGTTGACATGGAGCGCGCGGGTTGGGCCAGTACCAGCATGAAGCCGGGAGACGAAATGACCATTGATGTAATGCCAAGCAAGAACGGCGTGCCTGTCGGACGCATCCGCCAGGTTCGCCTTAACGACGGCACGGTTTTGAAAGCGGGAGGGAGAATCAGCCCGTAGCGTGAGGCGGGAGGAAGTCCAGCGGCCCGGCCCGGCGTGTTGCCGAGGTTGCTGCAGCGCTCGGTGTGTGCATGTGGTTGTCGCCAGCAGAAATCAAGAGGATTTCCAATATGGCCAAGAGAGCGGCGATCTGGACGGTTCCTCTAGCCGGGCAAATGTCCTTCGCGGGAGCTCCGGCTTCCGTCTCCTTCAACACCCCCGACGATCTGCACTCCAGCTTTCACCGTTGCCAAAAGAGCATAATTTTTCGTAGCGATTTGTGGAGGCAGGGCCCGCCGAATTCAAGACGGTCAAGGAACGATGACGCAGGTTTTCCTGAACAAGAAAGAACGCGACCAACCCCTACGGCCAAGAATAAACAGGTAAAAGGCGAAAGAGCCCATTCCAGTCGAACGTGACTCCGCGCAAGTGAAGATCTCTGGCGTCGCATAGGAGGGGCCCAAAACCCCACCCTTGCAAAAGGCGCAAGGATGGGGCACCCGACTTAAAATCGCTCAAAGGACAGGCTCCCGCCCAGCACCCGAAAATTCAAAATCAGAGGCTATGCCACCCGCCCGGGTCGGTTTCTCGATCTATGCAACGTATTAAATAATTTTGCTTGCACAGCACTAAAGTCTGTACTATTAAGAACCGGCTAATCCCTGTATTGCTGGCAGCGGTGCAGGGGAATTAATTTCATTTTCAGGGTCTGTGTGGTATGAAACTGATTTCCACAATGAACCGACATTATTCCCAAGTTGCACTTCGCGATATTGTGGAAGCAATTGAATTTAAGGCGGTTGTGGAATTGGATCGTCTGGCCCGAAGATTGCATCCAACATAGTGGGATTCTATGAGGGAATAGTGTCTGATAACGTCGTAAATTTTTCGGTTCAAGGCCAGTCGCCTCTCGAAGCCGCGGCACCTCTTTTCAGTAATTTCCTGGCGGTTTCGCGACTCGGAACAGAGATTCAGTTTGAGTTTGTGTTCCTAGACCTAAATCAGATGGCTGTAGCCCTCGAGCAATTCAAAGCAGAGGGCGTCACGGTCTCCCCGGTGGTTCAAGGCAAGACGGTGTCAAAGGTGGTGATGCCAGCGTCCGCATTTGCGCAACTTAGAGGCCAGCTGGAAAAAATTTTCGACGCTATAGAACAATTAGTTCCGAGAGCGACGGAGGAGCGAGATGACCGCCGCAACAGCAACAGCGCCCTTGCTGGGTAATATGAAGTTCAATTGCGGGGACGCCGACAAGGCATCGTTCGTCACAGTACTGGACGAGGAACGCGATGTGCATATCCTCGCAAAGACGCTTTCACAGTCAATCAATGCTGATCCCGTTCAGCCGGTTCGTGGCGTCGTTGTTGAACTACGTCCCAGAACCTTTAAGGAAACTGCGGCACACTTTAAGAGTGCTAGCACACCGGTGACTTGGCCCGCAGACGAATTTGACGTAGACTAGCAACACTTCTATGGAAGATTTCTACCTGCCGCCCGGTAGCCGCTTGGAGCCGGGCGACATTCTTATCGAAGTCCCCCTTCCAGCTCTCCGCTACCCGCTCGAATTCTTCAGGCCCAGCACAAAGACACCCAAAAGCGCCGACATGTTTACGCTGGACGACTGCAGACCGAAGGACGGCGATACGGCCCGTGGACCGTTTCAGCTCAGAGTTGTCATGCTTCTAAGTCACGGATGCGAACTTGACGGCGTCGAACGAGATGTGCAAGCGAAAAAAACTGAGAGGGGAAGGCGGTACTGGCTTGTCGCTCCGGTACAAAGGCTCCTGAATGGGACTACGCTGCGAATGCAGGAACGGACGAGGGCAGGTCAGCAGTACAATAAATTTTATCTACCCCCTGTTGAGATGCTTCAAAACGAAGAGTCTTACGTCGATTTGCGAAAGATCACCCCTGTAAACGCTCCCTATATCACTAACGCCAAAAAGATTGCGAGTCTGACGAGACCGGCTATATTAGCGTTGCAAGCTCACATTGGGCTGTTCTTTTCTGGTCTTGTGCTCTATGTGCAGCCTATAAAGTGTCCCACGTGTTCAAACGAAATCGATCCCACGAAGTTTTTAGCGCCATCTTCAGATGAAGAGGAGCCGGACTAGCTGGGCATGCTTGTGTTCGGAAACCTCCGTCAAAAGATCGCCTTATTTCGCTGCAAATCCTAAGGGCGGCGGGAACAAAAGATTTCGCAGGGAGAATCGAAATAATAGATTGTACAAAAGTAACAACCAAAATAAAAAGCCCACCTCAGTAAAGGGGTGGGCTTTCGTTTCGGTACGGTCATTGAAAAACTGGGACGCGCACATGGAGTGCGCGTTTGATAAAGATGAGATCTGACAGAACCCGCTCGAAGGTCGAATCGTTCGAGTGATGACCTCGGACCCCCGTGAGAGGTTCCGAAGCTTGGGCACTTCACCTGCACACCTGCACAGGATCGGTTGCCGCTATGTTTAGAAAGGAGGTGATCCAGCCGCAGGTTCTCCTACGGCTACCTTGTTACGACTTCACCCCAATCATGGGCCATACCTTGGGCGCTGGCCTCCTTACGGTTGGCTCGGCGACTTCTAGTACAGCTCACTTTCGTGATGTGACGGGCGGTGTGTACAAGGCCCGGGAACGTATTCACGCCGCCGATCTGATGCGGCATTACTAGCGATTCCAGCTTCATGCAGCCGAGTTGCAGACTGCAATCCGAACTGAGCATGGCTTTTTCCGATTAGCTCCCCCTCGCGGGTTCGCAACAGTCTGTACCATGCATTGTAACACGTGTGTAGCCCTGGACATAAAGGCCGTGCTGACTTGACGTCATCCCCACCTTCCTCTCCGTTATCCGGAGCAGTCCTCCTAGAGTTCTCCCTTGCGGGTAGCAACTAGGAGTAAGGGTTGCGCTCGTTGCGGGACTTAACCCAACACCTCACGGCACGAGCTGACGACAGCCATGCAGCACCTCTACTACGGTCCCTTGCGGGAAGAGGATATTTCTACCCTTGGTCCGTAGCGGTTCAAGCCCAGGTAAGGTTCTTCGCGTTGCGTCGAATTGAACCACATGTTCCACCGCTTGTGCGGGCCCCCGT
>Ga0302324_100004776_pt1 | contig 29900 bp, 30 predicted proteins | sample Palsa_T0_1_FD_201949 | JGI IMG/M metagenome (GOLD analysis project Ga0302324, IMG submission 201949) | Peat permafrost microbial communities from Stordalen Mire near Abisko, Sweden - Palsa_T0_1 | ecosystem: Environmental > Terrestrial > Soil > Palsa > Peat permafrost | place: Sweden: Abisko...
CCGCGATGAGTCCAGCCGGGTATTCCTTGGCGGTGCTCTCCAGCAATCGCCTCCGCTTCGCCGACTGTGTTCAATGGTGGGGCAGTTTTCGCTTGAGGTCAACAGGAAAGACCAGCCGGCCGTCCGCCGGAGGCCGCCGCTGCTGTCGTCAAAACCGGCAGAAATGCGGGCGTTTTATTCCGGCACTGACAATCTGGTGCTGACCGGCCATGCGGAATGTTTTGGCATCTTGATGGATCGGCATTTCGCAGTGGTCAGATGTTGCATTCGCCGGATGACGCCAAGCGTTTCGGATGTGGACGACATCATGCAGGAAGTCCAGCTTAAGATCTGGAGGCGTCTCGGATCATTCCGGTCAGAGTCCAGCTTCCGAACATGGATGACCAGCGTCGCGATCAATGAGGCGCACCAGTTCTACCGAAAGGCGAAGCGCTTTCCGCTTGTTCGCGACTGCAGCGAATTGCCGGAACAAACGTCGCCGAGTGAGTCGCCGCTTCAGGCTTGTGTGCGTGGGGAGCTCACCGAAAAATTGAAAGCTGCGGTGGAACGCCTTTCGCTGAAGCATAAGCAAGTGGTTCTTCGTAATCTCAAGAACTTAGTCTTCAGGAAACAGCGCAGGAACTACATATGACGATCCCGGCAGTCAAGGCGCAACTCTTTCGGGGCGAAGGCCGCACTGTCTCAGGCGTTCCTGCGCGAGTTTGGAGGGATTAGTAGCCAGCGCACGTTCGCGCCGAAGCTGCGCCCCTGCCCCCGGAAACTCGCCGCCTAACGCCTTTCGCTACTTTCTTCCCTTCTCGATCGGTGTGAATCCCACCATAGCCGTTGACGGAAACCCGCCAATTGCCAAGGATTGCCGGTTCGCAAAGCGTTTGCCTGGACCGCTAAGTTGCTCTAACAACAATGGGTTGGAAGGTAACTGATCTTGGAAGGACAACTGCCTCTTCAGGTGACCGCAACGAGGAGCTGGCACCAACATGATGAATCCGCCAATGGCAAATGACCGCACTTTCCGTGAAAGTGGAGTGATTGAAAGATTCTTGCAATCGCCAAACGAGGAAAAGTTCGCCGACCTATTCGGCGTCTTTACGCCCCAACTGGTCGCATTCTTCCGCTCACGCGGTTGCCCGCTCGCCCTGAGCGAAGACCTCACTCAGGAGGTAATGCTGACGGTCTATCGAAAGGCTGCGCAGATTCGCGATCGATTACTCTTCCGCGCCTGGCTATTCAAGATTGCGCGCAATGCCCTTTGCAGGCAATACCGAAAGCAGTCGCGTGAGGTGGAAACGGTTGATCTGGCGAACGTCGCGGGCTGTCTGGTTGCCTCGAGCAACAAACCAGCAGGCACCCCGGCGTTCGAGTTTCACGGCTGGATGGCTTTCCTGGAATCAGGCGAGCGCGAGGCTTTGACCTTGCGTTTCGTCGAGGAGTGGGAATATCACGAGATCGCCGCTGCGAAAAATCTCCCCATCGGGACGGTCCAGTGGCGCGTTTTCAATGCCAAGAAAAAGTTGGCTCCGCATCTGAAATCCCGGGAAACCTCGAGCCGCGAAGCGGCCTAAAGTCAAGCCCTAACGCAGGGCGTCTCCCGGGCCGCTGATCGTCGGGGATGCGTTTGATGTTCGGATATAATGCGAGCCATGGCCCCCAATGGAGATGGTGCGGTCCGACGGGATCAAACCTCGGATCTTCAACTCCTAGTCCATTCGGCGCCCAGCTTGATTCACACGGGTCGGCCGGACGGCTACCTCGATTTCTTCAACCAAACATGGCTCAGGTACGTAGGGCGGTCGCTGGAGGATTTGCAGGGCTGGAAGTGGACAGCGTTCATCCATCCGGAAGACGTCGAAGGAATCGTAGAAAGGTGGCGCGCGTCCTTGGCCAGCGGCGAGCCTTTCCTGCATGAAGCTCGCGTCCTGCGCGCCGATTACGAATATCGCTGGATGCTGCACCACAAAGTAGCCATGCGCGATGGGTCCGGCCACATTGTTAGATGGTATGGATCGAGTATCGATATTGAGGCTCGCAAGCGGGCGGAAGAACAGCTCCGACGAAGCTCCCAGGAGCTGCAAAGAAGCGAGTTTTATCTCGCCGAAGGGCAGCGGCTTGCCCACATGGGTAGCTGGGCCTTCGATCCTGCCGGATTCGACTACTGGTCTCCTGAATTATTTCGGATTCACGGTCTCGATCCGGACCGCAAGCCGCCTACCGTTCAGGAATACTTGGATTGTGTCCACCCACAGGATCGCGAGTCCGTGGCGAATCTCATCAAAGGACTCTCGGCGAAAGCTTCGCCCTTCGATGCCACCAAGCGCGTCGTCCGACCCAATGGCGAGGTCCGGTACATTCGATGCGTCGGGGTTCCTGTCGCCGCAAACCAAAACTTGAAAAAATACGTTGGCAGCGCCATAGACGTTACGGAGCAGGAGCTCGCTACCCAGCAACTCCGGACGCGCGAGGCCTATCTGGCAGAAGCCCAGAGACTCAGTCACACAGGCAGCTTTGGGTGGAAACCCGACAGTGGAGAGATCGTCTGGTCAGACGAAACCTATAGGATTTTCGAGTTCGACCGCGGTGAGAAACCAACCCTAAACATGGTGTTCCAGAGTATACATCCGCAAGATAGGGAGCTTGCACAACAGGTCATCGAAGGCATATCGAGGAGCACAGACTTCGAACACGAGTATCGTCTGGTTATGCCAAGCGGGACAATCAAGCACATCCACGTGAGAGCGCACGCTCTTCCCGATTCATCCGGCAACATCGAAATTATAGGGGCGGTGACCGACATCACTGGACGCAAGACAGCCGAGGATAAGATCCGGCGCGTGGTCGAAGCCGGCATTCTGGGAATCTTCATCGCGAACGTCGAGGGTGAGATAGTCGAGGCCAACCAGGCGTTTCTACAAATGCTGCAATACGACCGTGAGGATCTCGTCTCGGGCCGATTGCGCTGGACGGATCTGTCGCCGGACGAAGGGCGCGAACGCGACGAACGTGCCCTGACAGAGGCACTAGCAACCGGGGCTATTCAGCCATACGAGAAGGAGTATCTCCGGAAAGATGGCAGCCGCGTGCCCGTGCTGCTTGGAGCTGCGCTGTTTGAAGGTAGGAGCGATGGCGTCGGGTTCGTCCTCGACTTGAGCGAACAAAAGCGCGCCGAGGAAAAAATCCGAGAGCAGGAAATGGAGTTCCAGCAGATTCTGGACTTCGCGCCTCAGCTTGTTTCGGTATACGGGCCTAATCGTGAACGCCTTTACGCCAACCGCGTCATGCTCGATTACCTCGATTTTAGTCTCGAAGAGTGGCGGCGGAGATTTAAATTTGGTGAGGCCCTTCATCCTGATGACTGGGAACGGGCGATCGACCATTTTGATCGTGCTGTCTCTAGTAGGGCTGGCTTCGAGGTGGAGTTGCGCCTAGGCAGAGGCGAAGGAAATTATCGCTGGTTTCTGACTCGTTGCAACCCTGTGTGCGACGACAAGGGACAGGTCAAGCGTTGGTATGTTGCGCTTACGGATATTGATGAGCGCAAGAGAGCCGAGGAGAAACTTCAACAGGAGAATGTTGCCCTTCGCGAGGAGATCGACAAGGCGTCGATGTTCGAGGAAATTGTCGGCACATCGAAGCCTCTGAAGACGGTTCTTTCCCGGATTGCCAAGGTCGCTCCTACCGCCTCCACCGTCCTGATTGCGGGGGAAACCGGCACGGGCAAAGAACTTATCGCCCGCGCCGTTCACAAACGATCCCAAAGATCTGGTGGCCCCTTTATAAGTGTGAATTGTGCCGCGCTTCCGCCTACCCTCGTCCTCTCGGAATTGTTTGGCCATGAAAAGGGAGCCTTCACCGGAGCCACGCAGCGTCGGTTTGGCCGCTTCGAAATGGCTGACCGCGGAACGATTTTCCTGGACGAAGTGGGCGAACTCTTGCCCGACACACAGGCGGCGTTGTTGCGAGTGCTACAGGAACGGGAATTCGAGCGAGTGGGGGGAGGAGGGCAGCCCATTCAAATCAACGTTCGCGTAATCGCTGCCACGAATCGCGACTTGAACGCCGCCGTAGCGAATGGAGCCTTTCGCCAGGATCTCCTCTATCGGCTGAATGTGTTTCCCATCGACGTGCCACCTTTGCGAGAACGGAAAGACGACATCTTGATGCTGGTCGAGTATTTCGTGCAGCGCTATGCCAACCGCACCGGCAGAAATATCCGATCGATCGACCAGAAGACGTTAGATCTGTTGCAGTCCTACGATTGGCCTGGCAATATCCGTGAGTTGCAGAACGTGATTGAAAGGTCCATCATCCTGAGCTCCGCTGATGTGTTTTCAGTTGATGAGTCGTGGCTTTCCGTGAGGACTTCTCCGCAGTCGTCGGCATGTAAGGTTGAGGCGCGAGGCGAGCGGGAAATTATCGAGGCGGCGCTGGCTGAGACTAGAGGCCGGGTTTCCGGACCATCCGGGGCGGCGGCCAAGCTAAGAATTCCGCCCTCTACTCTTGAGGACAGGATCAAGGCTTTGAAGATCGACAAACAACTGTTCAAATTCCGCTAAAGGTTCTCTCCCCTAAGAATCTCAGAACTCCCATCCGCGGTCACGGAATTGACGGAATTGACGGAATTCGCGGAATTCGCGGCTTCTGAAATCCAGTGTTGTATTTATTTTCATAAACATAGAAGTGGCTTGAGTATTGCCTTCCGTTAGGCGCAGACGCTTCAATTGGGGAAGCAAACCTAAGGTCCGCAATGAGCTGCAGAATTGATCGAGTCGTCAGCGATGGCAATCGCGTGGTGTTGCTCGTAAGCGGTCGGATTACGGGTGAACATGTCGACATGCTTCGAGGCGTAGAGGAACGAGAGTCGGGTAGTTTCACCATCGATCTCAAGGACGTCCTGCTTGTCGACAGAGACGCCGTGAAGCTCCTGGCTCTCAGCGAAGCGAACGGAACGGAACTCAGGAATTGTCCGCCCTATATCAGCGAATGGGTGACGAGAGAGAGGGCGGAAACGTATGGGCGCCAGTCGGAGCAAGCGCCAGGAGGTAGGGAGGACATGGAAGATGCATAACACGAACCCTCGCCTGCATTTTCGCGCCACGCCGGATCACATATCCAATTCCCTGACAGATGATGCTGCGAGCCGGGCGAGCATTGGAATCAACGGAGACCTGGACGAAGAAACGCTCGACCTTCGCGACGAGGTTTTGTCCACATCCATGTTCGAGGAGATCGTCGGCTCTTCCCGCGCGATTTGCGGCGTGACCGCGCAGGTGATGCGAGTTGCTCCTAGCGATGCCACTGTTCTGATCACCGGTGAGAGCGGCACGGGAAAGGAGTTGATCGCCCGGGCGATTCACAAGAGGTCGCATAGATCCCGGTCGGTTTTCACCAGGATGAATTGCGCTGTCACTCCCCCGTCGCTAGTAGCGGCCGAGCTCTTCGGCTACGAGAAAGGCGCCTTTACCGGCGCCAATCAGCGGCATGCCGGGCGCTTCGAAGTCGCGAACCACGGGACGATTTTTCTCGATGAGATCGGTGAAATGCCGAGCGAGACCCAGGTTGCCCTGTTGCGGGTGCTTCAGGAACGCGAGTTCGAGCGCGTTGGAGGCACTCAGAGCATTCCAGTCGACGTCCGTGTAATTGCAGCTTCAAACTGCGATCTGCCATTGGCAGTTCGTTCCGGGAAGTTTCGTCTGGATCTGTTCTATCGGTTGAACGTCTTTCCAATCCATGTCCCCCCACTTCGCGAGCGTCCGGAAGATATTCTTTTGCTGGCCAAGTATTTCATCGAACGCTACGCCGCTAAAGCGGGCAAGAGGATTCGAAGGGTAGAAAAGCGGACAGCGGAGCTTCTAGAGGGCTATCACTGGCCTGGCAATATCCGGGAGCTTCAAAATGTCGTCGAACGAGCCCTGATCCTCTGCGACTCGGACACGTTCTTGGTGGAAGAGGCGTGGTTGCAGGCGGAACCAGAGCCTTGGGTCGCCCTGCAGCCGTCTCTGCTGAAGCAGGAACGAGAGCTCATCGAGGTGGCGCTTGCCGAAACCGGTGGCCGCATTTCGGGTCCGGAGGGAGCTGCCAGAAGGCTGGGAGTTCCGCGGACGACTCTGGAATACAAGATTAGGACCCTACGCATCGATAAATACCGGTTCCGTGCCTCAGCATGACGATTCGTATGGAGACGAATCCCGTTCTGAGACAGCATCGCTGGTTGTATATTCTGGTCGTGCTCGCGTTCTTGGCGGTACCGTCACGAAACTTGTACGCTTTGACGCCTGATCGACACATCAACCCGTACGGTCACCGCTCGTGGAAGATCGAAGACGGATACTTCGGGGCCTCGCCACGCTCGATTGCGCAGGACCGTGACGGCTATCTTTGGTTGGGAACCTATTACGGACTGTACCGTTTCGATGGCGTCCGTTTTGTACGCTGGATGCCTCCGGCCGGAATGCATCTGCCGAGCTCCAGAATCACTTCGCTGCTGGCAGACAGAGACGGAAGTTTGTGGATGGGCACCGAAGCCGGACTCGCACACTGGACTGGTGGCCACCTCGACAATTACCTGGAGCATGAGGGGTGGATATATGGATTCGAACAAGACCCCGACGGAGCGGTATGGTTCGCAGTGAAGTCCTACAACAAGAACGAGTCCAGGGTGTTATGCAAGATCCGAGATGCCGCAATGGTTTGCTACGGAAGCAAGGATGGTTTAACGCAGGAGGTTATGGCCGCGACGCAATTTGTTCGGGACGGTGCCGGTTATTTGTGGACGGGCACCTCGACCTCTGTCATAGGCTGGAAGCCTCCATCGTTGCAGGTTTATTCACCCGATTTCCTGAAGAACAAGAGCGGATCGACAACCGTCACGGGACTGGTCGTCGAGCGGGATGGCTCACTTCTGGTGGGAGGACCGTTGGGTTTGTACCGGATTTGGCATGGCCGATGGACCCCAGTTTCCGCTCCGGGATTCGATGGTAAGAATGTCTACGTTGTATGCATCTTTAGAGACCGTCACGATGCCATCTGGATCGGAACCCACGATGCGGGCTTGTATCGGCTGTACCGGGGAGAAGTGGAGCACTTTAGTAGTCGGAATGGGCTTTCCGCGGATGCGGTCTGGGCGATTCTCGAGGACCGGGAGGGCGGCATCTGGGTTGCAACCGATCAGGGGCTGGATAACTTTCGCGAGCTGGCGGTTCTCACGCTGCCAAAGTCCGCCTTGGGAGTTTCTGAAATCGACACCTTGCTCACAACGCGAGATGGGACATTGTGGATCGGTGCTGACGGAGGCCTGTTGAGCCGAAGCGAGGGTGATCCTGGCTTCCGTTCGCGCGGCGGTAACCTACGAGGAAAACAGGTCGCTGCGATCTTCGATGATAGTCGCGGCCGAATGTGGATCGGCCTGGACAATACTCTAAACATATTCGCAGGAGACTCGCTCAGGGCGGTTCCCATGCCGGACGGAAGTCCAACAGGCATGATCGTTTCCGTGGCTGAAGACACTGAAGGCGATTTGTGGGCGGTGAGTTTGGGGCCTCCGAGGCACATTATACGGATCGATGCGGATACTGCGCGGATCTCGATCTCATCCATCCCCGGCATGCCGGGGACAAGCAAGATCGCGCGCGACCCCCGCGGAGGACTTTGGTTGGGACTCAACAACGGAGACCTCAACCACTATTACAAAGGGGAGCTTACAGCCTATCCGCTCCACCATGGTCCGAACGCGCGAATTCAGCAACTGACAGTTCTGCCAGATGGGGACGTGCTGGCAGGGGCGCCGTTTGGTCTCATCCAATGGCGAAGCCCGACGGTCCGCGTCCTCGACGAGCAGGGAGGATTGCCCTGCAGCAACATCAACGACTTCGCCTTCGACTTGCAAGGCAACCTTTGGCTCTACACAGAATGCGGCCTCGCCGAACTGACAGAGTCTGATTTTAAGAGCTGGCAGCGGGATCCGTCGCACAAGGTTCAACCGCGCCTTTTCGATTGGATGGACGGCGTGCAGATTAACTTTCCGCCTTTTGAGGGAGCTGCGCGAGCGCAAGATGGAACGTTGTGGTTCAACAACCAGTCCGCACTACAAATAATCGACCCCGCGCGAATTGCGACGAACCCATTACCACCTCCGGTGCATATTGAAGCAGTGATGGCGGACCGAATGAGTTACTCACCACACAGTTACTCACAAGGCGGGCTTCGTCTTCCCAAGCTGACTCATGATCTCGAGATCGATTACACCGCTCTGAGCTTCATCGCCCCGCTGAAGATGCGATTTCGGTACATGCTGTCGGGGGTGAATCAGGGTTGGCAGGACGTCGGGGCGAGGCGCCAGGCCTTCTATACGAATCTGAAGCCGGGCGCTTACACATTTCGAGTGATAGCGAGCAACAACGATGGTGTATGGAATGAGGCCGGAGATACCCTTAGATTCAACATTCCACCTGAGTTTTATCAAACCTATTGGCTTCGCTCGCTAGGCTTGATCCTTTTCTTGGCCGCCCTATTCGGGCTCTACCAGCTTCGGATGCGGCGGTTGGCTCAACAATACACCCTGCGTCTGGAAGAGCGTGTCGGGGAACGAACGCGGATCGCACGGGAATTGCATGACACTCTGCTACAAAATTTCAACGGGCTGCTGCTCCGCTTTCAAGGGGCTTACAATCACCTGCCGTCGCGTCCAGAGGAGGCGCGCAAAGCGCTTGGGATGGCGCTCGATCGCGGTGCAGAGGCCATCACGGCCGCCCGCGACACGGTCCAAGAGCTGCGCTCGCCGCCATCGGTGACCAACGAGCTGTCAAGCGCGGTCGCAGCGTTGTTGGAAGAATTGCGAGTCGCTCAAACGGAAGGTCTGTCCCCGGCTGTGGACGTCGAAGTCGAAGGCGGCGGGCGAAAGTTACATCCGATCCTGCGTGACGAGATTTACCGCATCACGGCGGAGGCCCTTCGCAATGCGTTCCGCCATGCGCAAGCGGCGCGGATCGACGTAGCCATACGACACGGCGACCACGAATTTCGTATTGCCGTGAAGGACAACGGAAAAGGAATCGATCCTGAGGTTCTCAAGGAAGGCAGCCGGCGCGGCCACTGGGGCTTGCCGGGCATGCGTGAACGCGCAGAGGCGATAGGAGCGGAACTGGATGTCTGGAGCAGCCAGGTTAACGGCACGGAGGTGAGCTTGCGCGTGCCTGCGGCGATCGCTTATATTTCTCCCGCCCGCCGGCTCAGGTGGTTCAATAGAACAATCAGAGAAGCGAAATGAACGCGATTCGAATCCTCGCGGTGGATGACCATCCGCTTTTTCGGGAAGGGATCGCCGCGATCCTTGAGGGACAGCCCGACATGTCGCTGGTTGGGGAAGCATCCGACGGGCGCGAGGCGATTCAGCAGTTTCGCGCGCATCGTCCCGATCTCATTTTGATGGACCTGCAAATGCCGGAGATGAACGGCCTGGATGCCACCATCGCCATCTGCGGTGAAGATCCTGGGGCACGGATTATAATTTTGACGACGTACATGGGAGATGTACAGGTAATGCGCGCGCTCAGGGCGGGAGCCCGGGCATATCTTTTAAAGAATCTCTTGCATAAAGAACTACTTGACACCATTCGGGCAGTCTACACCGGCAAAAAGACTCTCTCTCCCGAGGTTTCTTATGAGCTCGCCCACCATGCCACCGATGAAGCGCTCACTTCAGCGGAGATCGAGGTGCTTCGGCTCATCGGGGGAGGCAACGCGAATAAAGAGATTGCCGCTCAGCTTTCACTCACCGAAGAGACCGTCAAGGGCCGGGTCCGAAGTATATTGTCGAAGCTCGGCGCTAACGACCGCACCCACGCCGCGATGATAGGAGTCAAGCGTGGCATCATCGATTTCTAAATCGCATCGAAAGATCGCCGCACATCCTCTTTTGAGGCTTTATCGATCAGCCGGTATTCTCTTACGCTTGAATCGAGGCAATATCCTTGCGTTCGTGGATTTCCGGGTTTGTACGCGGTTGGGAAGGTATCGGTCTGCTGCTCATGCGGCTGGCATGCGGCGCAGTGTTGATGGGGGAGGCGGTGGCCCGCATTAGCGGCATACCTGCATCGGAATCGTTTATTTATATCGCTCTGTTGGCACCAGCCAGCCTTGCGATGCTCACCGGATACTGGACGAGAATCGCAGGAGCGGGTACGGCCGCCTTGGAAGTGTCTTTTCTCGCGTTGGGCGAAGGGAATGCGGTAGTTCACTCGTTGTTGGCGACACTCGGGGCGGCCTTGGCATTGATGGGACCTGGCGCGTGGTCGGTGGACGCGCGGCTTTCCGGGTGGCGGCGCATCCATATTCCGAGGCGGCGGGAGTGAAAGGTTTGCTCCAAAGATTCTTCCCTTTCCACTTCAAGGGATGTTTGCGATGCTTGCCCCAATTCAAGAATTGGGAAGGAGGCGAGATCAGCCATGCGTGAAAGGATTTTGTTCCACTTTTCTGGATGTCATTGCCTACAACGCGCGAGAGGAGCCTTACGATGAGCGGTTTCTCGGCTGGTCGCCTGCGGCCTCGCGCCACGCCGGATCGCGCGTCCAGTCATTTCACAAATGATGCCGTGGGCCGTGCGAGCACGGCAATCAACGGAGAGCTGACCGAGGAAATGCTCGACCTTCGCGACGAGGTTCTGTCGACGTCCATGTTCGAGGAGATCGTCGGTTCTTCCGATGCGATCTGCCGGGTGACCGCGCAGGTGATGAGAGTTGCTCCGTCCGACGCTACAGTTCTGATCACCGGAGAGAGTGGCACAGGAAAGGAGTTGATCGCTCGCGCGATTCATAAGAGGTCGCGCAGATCCCGGTCGGTTTTCACCAGGATGAATTGCGCTGTCACTCCCCCGTCGCTGATCGCGGCCGAACTCTTCGGCTATGAGAAAGGCGCCTTCACCGGCGCCAATCAGCGGCATGCCGGACGCTTCGAAGTCGCGAACCACGGGACGATCTTTCTCGACGAGATCGGTGAGATGCCGAGCGAAACCCAAGTTGCCCTGTTGCGGGTGCTTCAGGAACGCGAGTTCGAGCGCGTTGGAGGCACTCAAAGCATTCCAGTCGACGTCCGTGTCATTGCAGCTACAAACTGCGATCTGCCATCGGCAATTCGTTCCGGGGAGTTTCGCCGGGATCTGTTCTATCGGTTGAACGTCTTTCCAATCCACGTCCCGCCTCTTCGCGAGCGGCCGGAAGATATTCTTTTGCTGGCCAAGTATTTCATCGAACGGTACGCCGCAAAAGAGGGCAAGAAGATTCGAGGGGTAGAAAAGCGAACAGCGGAGCTTCTAGAGAGCTATCACTGGCCTGGCAATATCCGGGAGCTTCAAAATGTCATCGAACGAGCCATGATCCTCTGCGACTCAGACACGTTCTTGGTTGAGCAGGCGTGGCTGCAGCCGGAAGGAGCGCCTCCGGTCGGTCTGCAGCCGTCTCTGATTAGCCAGGAACGAGAGCTCATCGAAGCGGCGCTTGCGCAGACCCGCGGCCGCATTTCGGGTCTGGATGGAGCTGCCAGAAGACTGGGAGTTCCGCGGACGACATTGGAATACAAAATCAAGAGCCTACGCATCGACAAATACAGGTTCCGAGCTGTCATCTAAGTGCCGATCTGCTCACAGTAGGTTAAGGTCTTTCTGCCAGTTAGCCGGGATCCCTCATTTGCGCTCTTTCCCTCGTTATCCACTCTCCGACGTACAGCGGACAGTTAACCAGCTTGACACCGTCCGATTCGCAGCGAATCAAGAAGCGAACGCTGTCGCGATCCAAGAGGGTGACCTCCTCTAAGTCCAGGCTCGGCTGGGCGCTGCACTTCTCGATTTCGGCTAGCAATTCCGAAAGCCCGTCCGCTTGCATTCGGCCGCTCAATTTTAGATTGGTGGAGGTACCTTCCGACCGCCTTTCGATGCGCAGCATGACCTCTGGCTCCAAAAGCAAAGAGCAGATCCAAGATAACTTTGTTTGATGCAGTCAGAAGTCCTCTGGAGCCAACAGACAATAACAGCAACGACTCTTAATGGTTAGGTACGACTTGTCCCACAGTCTTCCGAGAGTTGTCATCGTTGGAGGCGGTTTCGCCGGCCTTGCGGCTGCAAAGGCACTTCGCGAAACGCCGGCACAGATCACTGTCATTGACGTTATCGTGAATCAATACGGCATGCCGCAAATCCTCGCAAGAGCTGAAGCGATACCGCAAGAGACTCGGGCCTAAAGGCCCGGGGTCTGGCCAACCGTCTGTTTCAGTTCCGCCCAAGCGAGCATGTAATTCAGATTCGCTTGCAAGAGATCGACTTGCGATTTATAGGTTGCTGAAGTGGCTTCCAGGGTGTTGGCTACCGTCACAACACCCTCAGTCACCTGGTTATGCGACAGCCGCTCGTTCTCGCGCCGTAGCGCCACAAGCTGGTCCGATACAGCCACGAGATTTTTAGTTCGCTCGAGCGCGTTGTAGGCGCGCTCGACTTGCGCCGAGATACTGTCCTTGAGACGCTTCACGTTTTCTTCCGCTTCCGCAAGCTGCGCTTCTCGCTCCCTAACAGCGGCACGTCTCTTACCGAAATCAAATACATCATAATTGAGCCGAACTCCAACCGTGCCGAAGTTGGTAACGATAAACGGCACTCCGTTTTGCCAGGTATCGCTCGCGTAGGCTGTAATGTCGGGAATGAACGCAGATTTCGCGCTCGTCACTGCTGCTCTGACCTTTTTGATTGATTCCTCCGCGGATGCGATTTCGGGATTGTTTGCCCAGGCGGTCTGAACGTACTCTTCCAACGGGCGCCTCTCTGTGCCGATCGCCTCAATGGGCTGCAGATCAAGCTTGGTGTCCAGCGGGAGCCCGAGCAAGTCATCCAACTCGGTGTTCAGATCGGTTACTTGAAGGTCGGCCGTGAGAACCGCTTGCTGTCCCTGAAGCACATCCACATCTCCCTGGATCTGGCTGACGCGAAGCAGGCTCCCGTCGCGAACGCCCTCCGTATTTTCCTTCAGCTCTTGCCTGGCGTAGGCGATCCGCTCCTCGGCGGCCCGCTTTTCGAGTTCGGCGGTTAGGACCGCAAAGTACAAGCGATGGACATCGACGGCTACCTGGTTTTCAGCTTTCTTTAAATCTGCCCGCGAGATGGCAACTTCCGCGGCGGAGATACGATTGGCCTCATGGATTCGTATTAACTGGGTAAGCGGCTGAGAGATGCTTGCTTCATTGAGCAGCAGGTGGTGCAGACCCTGAGGAATACTGACCGCGCTTCCCGGGACCAACTGGCGTTGGACGCGCCCGAGTGCTCCGGTTGGTATCACCAGGTGATCGACTCCTGTACTGTCGTCCGCGTTGGCGGCATCCTTGATCGAGGGAAAATAGGAGGCGTGTTCACCGGCCTTTTTCTGCTCGTTCTCGACGATTTTCAGGCGTGCAATACGCAGCGAGTGATTCTGGCTGATTGCCAGTTCGACAGCTTCCTTCAGACTTAACTTCCTCACCTCGGCCCCATACTGGGGAGCACCGGCGAGCGACAAGAATGCGAAAATGGTGAACTGGCGGGAAAGAATTGCGCTCGTCATTAGGGTCATCACGGCATTCGCCTCAAGGCCCGGTAAGAGATTGCGATCGGCCGCAATAGAAGCATCATCATGAGGTAAAACACTACGGTCCACGCGATCAGAACGAATCCGTCCGAGGTCGCAAGGGTGAACGCCTGCGCCCGAACTTGTAATCCCAGGATTTCGGCCGCGCGATACCGTGCCTCTTCCGTTCCGCTCGACTTTCCAAAAGCTCCGGCAGCGAGCATTCGAAGACGCTGGTCTGTGATCCACGTACCGCTGTGGACGTGCAGGCCCAACAGATTGGAGTGGAACTTTTCTCGTGCCGACAAGAAATGCGTCATGAACGCAACACCCACCTCACCGCCGAACAGCCGGATAAAATGAGCAAATCCTGAGATCGTCGCCGCCTTCGCCAGGCTGGTCATTGCTCCCCCTTGGATCGCTTCCAAGACAAGACTGCTCACCAAACCGACGTACGAGCAGGCAAAGCCGACGGATAAAAGGAGCTCCCAGAATTCGAAACTGTTCCCTGACCAAGAAATGTCAATGCGGGAGTAGTGCCAGCAGACGACAGCAGCAAGGGTCAACCCAAGGGCGAGTATAAGCCTGGAGTTCGTGAAAATGACGACGATGGCAACAAGCCACACAGTCGCGAACATCGGCAGCGCGACCCAAGCCAGAGCATCACCCACCTGAAGCGGGCGGTAATCATGAATATTTTCGAGAAAGCTGGGCACCAGAACAAGAGTCGCGAGCTGAGCGAACTTGAAAACGAAGATCGATAGCCCAATGACGACGATGTTTCTTTTGCCTAGGAATGCGAGGTCCAGAACCGGCAGAGGCTGGACCAGCCGTCTGAACGCCGAAGCCAGAATAAGGATGATTCCAGCGCTCAGCATTCCGACGATGACTCCGGAATGCAGCCAATACAGACGCTCGCCTTGATCGAGCGCGCCGTAGATCAGGGCCAATCCCAAGCTAAAGTACGTAAACCCGCGCCAACTCGGCCGCTGCGCGGGTAAATGCGCCCGGGGAATTCCAAAGTAAACGCAAAGAGCCATCAAAGGCGCCAGAACCGCGGAGTTCCAGTAGATCCAGTGCCACGACAGGTGTTGGGTGTACCAGGCTTCGAGAGCCGGTGCAACGTTCGCCGTGAAAACAATGTCGGCCGCATAGGCGGCGACACCAAAAATGATGAGTCTCTTGGGAAGCGAGCTGAGTACAAAGGTCATCGTCAGGGAGTAGAAGGTTCCCGAGGTCAACCCGGCGACCACCATCAGCATCACTATCCCGCCAAATCCGCGCGCGAAGGGAAGAAGCGCGCTGGTTAGCGCGAACAGCAGCGAGGCTGGTATCAAGATTCGCCGTGGCCCAAACAGGGCGCTCAAGAAAACCACAAACAAGCCGCTGAACATTGCAGCCATATTCAACGCCGTTGGAAGCCAGGATGCCTGGTCGAAGCCAAGTCCGAGAGCGCCGCGGAGATCCGGCAGCCCCACGCTGATCAGACGTGCGTTCATCGTGGCGAGGGTTGCACCCAGGAACACGCCGACGATTCCGACGTAGGGATTAGTAGCGGGCTTCGGCTTCGATGGGATTGCAGCGGTCATGAGTGCGAACCGTTCGTGTGGACCCGCACGATCACTGATAGACCGGGGCGCAAACGAGCGTCCGTTGATTGATCTTTGTCCAGAACAATCTTTACCGGAATACGCTGCGCAATTTTCGTGAAGTTTCCTGTAGCATTGTCCGGAGGCAAGAGCGCGAACTGCGATCCGCTCGCCGGAGCCACTTCTTCTACTTTTCCCCGCAGAAGCACGCCGGGAATCGCATCAACTCGAATTTCCGCGACGTCGCCTCGTTGGATTCCGCGAATCTGGTTCTCCAGAAAGTTCGCTTGCACCCACACATCGCTTTGGACCAGAGAGATTACTTGGGTACCCGGGCTCACCAGTTGTCCCGGCCTGACCAGGCGCTCGCTGACGATCCCGGCTTCCGGAGCCACGATTTTCGTATAGCCGAGATTGGTCTTCGCCAATGCCAGCCCAGCTTTTTGCAGTTCCACCGCTGCGCGAAGCTGAAGTTCTTGTGAATCGAGCACTGCTCGCTGGCGCTTCTGCGCTTCGACCTCAGATTGAGCGCTCGTCAACTGAGAGCGCGCGCGGGCCAGGTCGGCTCGCCGGCTGGATAATTGAGCATTCGCTGTCGCCAGGTCTGCGTTGCGGATAGCGAGTTGGGACCGATAGCTTTCCTCGTCTGCGACCGCCTGCTCGAGTTTCTGAGGTGTCGTGGATTCCGCAGCGATTAATGCCTCCTGACGTTTGCGCTCCTTGGCGGTTCGGGTGACATTCGCTTGAATGGCCTCGATCCCGGCGTGAGCTCCGATGATCGATGCGTTTGCCGCCTCGACGCCGGCCTGGGCCGCTGCGATATTTGCGTCTGCGGTCCGGATTCCATCTTCTGCTTCCACGATGCGAGCATCTTGCAACAGTTTCTGCTTCTGATTGTTGACTAGCGCCGCTTCCGCCGCAGCGACTGCTGCTTGGGCTTGCTGGACTTGGGCGGTGAAATCGTCATCGCGCAATGCTACGAGCAGATCGCCGGCCTTCACCGCCTGATAATCCGAGACCGCTACCTTGGAGACCAGCCCTGCCACTTTCGTGCTCAACGGCGTAAGGTCGGCGTGCAAATATGCGTCATCTGTTTCCTGCACCGCTCGTCCGCCGGCCCACGCGTTCCAGTTTGTAGTAATGAGGAGGACGATTCCGACTGCGAGCAGGAGAATAATCGCCGGAATGAGCCATAGCTTGAGACGGGCGCCAAGCGAAATCGCTTGTGGTGGCGTTTCTTTCGAATCGGGCATACGGTGTGTCCATCCGAAACTGCTTCTCGGAGGCGTTAACAGGTAAGAGCCGAAACAGCCTTCGATTGTTTGATCCCATCCGAGCCAACAAAACTTTCTCTACTGTGCTCTACGCCTTTGAACACTTTGGGGAGGAAACAATTCGCATGCCCTATCAAACCGCGAATCCATTCAATGGCAAAGTGCTTCGCACCTTCGATCAGCACACCGATCAGCAGATGGAGTCAGATGTTGGCTAACGCCGACAAAACCTTTCGGGAAATCTGGTCTAAGAAGGCGGTCCGGGATCGCGCCAAGATCATCGGGAAGGCAGCCTCGTTGATGTTGGAGCAGAAGGAGAAGTTTGCCCGCCTGGCAACACTCGAAATGGGAAAGCGGATCGCGGAGAGCCGCGGGGAAGTAGAGCTGAGCGCCTCAATCCTGAAGTACTACGCCGACAACGCTGAAACATTTCTCGCGCCTCGCCCGCTGAAGTCCATCGCCGGCGAGGCCTACATTGAGTATTCGCCGCTCGGAGTGCTGATCGGCGTACAGCCATGGAACTATCCGTATTATCAATTGGCGCGTTTCGCTGCCCCGCATCTGGCGTCAGGAAACGTGATGCTGGTGAAGCATGCTCCCGGCGTGCCGCAATGCGCCTTAGCGTTTGAAGCGCTCTTCGTAGAAGCGGGAGCGCCGTCCGGCGCTTACACCAACGTATTTCTATCTAATGATCAGGTCGCAAAGCTGATCAACCTCCTCCGCTAGTTGGTACAGTTCCTCGCTCAAAAGCACGCCATGGGCTACCGCTATAGAGAGGAGGCGCATCGAGAAACCTGGGCACTGGCTTTTTCCGGGCGACATCGAGGGCCGGCATTCCCAGGCGTGCCAGCGTGGTAAGTCCCGCGTCATGGTAAGAAGCGGCGGAGCGAGTGCGGCGATACCGTTTCAGTCTCTTGCCCGCGCCCAATGGCTTGAGGGACACCTCAAAACCGGCCTCCTGGGCACTGCCTTGCGCGAGCGTTGTTACGCATGGCTTCCGTTAAGTAGTGTGGATCGTATCCGCACCGAGGTGTTTGGGGTCCGCCGCGTACGGCGTCAGAATCGGGGGGCGATAAACAGGGCAAGTGTTCATACAAGCGCCGCAAAAACAGCGCCCTTGGAGCCTGGTAAGAATCCGGACCGAGGTTCGGTACGCACTCGGCGCGTTTCAGGGCGACCCAGATGGCCACCGCACCAACCACGAGAGGTCCTACCAGTGCGAGAGTTCCGACCTGCCCAAGCCAGTTCATGCGTAGTGGGAAAAACAGCTGAAGTGATTCATCTTCAGGTTAGGAGCGTCAGGAAGGCGCTCCTTGTTGGGTCTGTTGCGCTTAGTTTGAGGACCGCGTCAAAGCCGAAAGCTGCGCTTGCATGGAATCCACTAAGCTACTGACGGCGCTTCCGAGCCCGCTAGACATTTCTGAGACGACACCAGGAACCGAGCGATCTCGCACCTTCACTGTCTTTATCGAAGTGCCCCGCCATAGCACCTCGCCTGAACCGAGTTTGATGATCCGCGCCGAGAGACCGACTTCGACCGAGACGTTGGATTTCTCATCAAATTCTTCGAGATGATCCAAAGATCCGATAATTAAGCAATCCGGCGACTGACGCCCGTCGTAAAGGTCAACCGACTGGAACAGTCCACGCTCGTGCAATTCCCGTACCAAGGCCTCCGTAGCGATCCGCCGGGGATCTTCAGCCCAGAGGGCATACGTATAGTAATCCAATTGTTCCGGCCCAGGCCGATATACAATTGCGCCTTCCTTAAGGAACCTCGGCGCACTAAACTCCCTTACCGCGACTGATCCGAGGGCCTGTTTCGTCGGAACTCCTGGAGAAGCGGGCTGCTGCGGCACGTTCAGCACGTAGTAACTCGGGTATCGGACACCGGCGCATCCTCCGAGCCCCACCGACGCTGCGAGTGCAAAGGTTGCAGCAATCTTGCGCATCGATGGTCTTCGAACTTCCTGGCTCACACTGATAGGACAGCATTTCACGCGCTTTTGTTTGGGCTCTTTCCGCCAGAGTCTGCACAGTCGCCGCCCAACAAAAGTGGGCCAGCAAGTCTCTTGATAAGCGCAGGACGACCCGATGAGCCCGACCAACATTTTTGCTCCCGTATCCACTCCAGCGGAGTCGATCTTCGGACTTTCGGTCTTCGTGTTCTCGATTGCAGCGGTCATCTTCGTTGTCGTATTCGCTTTACTTATCTATGCGATGGTGCGATTCAGGAGTCAAGGCTCCCACCGCACCGAGCCCGCGCAGATTTATGGGAGCACGCAAGTGGAACTGGCTTGGACGGTTATCCCAGTTCTTATCGTTGTGGCCCTGTTCCTGGCGACGGCGCGCGTGATTGGGTCCATTCAGAATCCGGCACGGCCGCAAAACGCGATCGAGGTCATCGTCACCGGGCATCAATATTGGTGGGAATACCGGTATCCAAGTTTCGATATCGTGACGGCGAATGAACTGCACGTGCCAGTCAGCGATCCGGCTCATCCAAGACCCACGTTCCTGACATTGCTTTCCGCCGATACAGATCACAGCTTCTGGGTCCCGCGAATGGGCGGCAAGACCGATCTGATTCCGAATCACCCGAATCAGACGTGGATCGATCCGCATGAAACGGGCCTGTTTCTGGGGCAGTGCGCGCAATATTGCGGAACACAGCACGCCAAGATGCTGCTGCGGGTATACGTGCAATCGCGCGCGGAGTTCCAGCGCTGGGTTCACGAGCAGCAGCAAATGCCGCAAACGCCCGAGTCCGCCGGCAAACGCGTGTTTGAATCGACTTCGTGCGTCAATTGCCATACCATCGCGGGGACTTCAGCGAAAGGACGGTTCGGCCCGGATCTGACTCATCTGATGAGCAGGGACACCATCGCCGCTGGTGCGGCCAAAAATACGTCCGAAATGCTGAACCTCTGGATTCGCAATCCCGACGCCATCAAACCTGGATCGAAGATGCCGGCCATGGGATTGAGCGATCAGGACGCGAGCGCAGTTACTGCATACTTGGAGACTCTTCGCTGATGTCTGCCAGCGCCATCGCGATATCTGAAGTTCCAGTTCGTCCACTTACCCTGCGCCTGCACGAGTGGGTTACGACGGTGGATCACAAGCGGCTCGGGATCCTCTATGTCGTTTACGCCTTGATCTTTCTGGCGCTGGGAGGCGTTGAAGCGACCATTATGCGCGTGCAGCTCATCCGGCCGCACAACGCATTCGTTTCGCCTCAGGTTTTCAATCGTCTGTTCACGATGCATGGCACGACGATGATCTTTTTCGTCGCCATGCCTTTGGTTTTCGGATTCGCTAACTACCTGGTGCCGCTCATGATCGGGGCTCGCGACATGGCGTTCCCCCGGCTCAATGCCTTCAGCTTCTGGATGACAGCTTTGGGCGGACTCCTCTTGTATTTCAGCTTTTTTGGCGGTGATGGACTATATGGAGCAGGAAGCGCGCCCGACGTCGGTTGGTTCGCATATGCTCCGCTGACGGCGAAGACATTCTCGGTAGGGCACAGCACCGACTTCTGGACGCTTTCGCTGCTTTCGTCCGGTATCGGCAGCATCGGCACGGCAATTAACCTAATTGCCACCATCCTGTGCATGCGCTGTCCGGGAATGACACTCGGGAAAATGCCGCTGCTCGTCTGGCTGAATCTTGTGATGGCGGCTCTGGTCATTTTAGCAGTGAGCCCGCTTTCCGCGGCGCAACTCATGCTCGTCGTCGACCGGTACCTCGGAGGGCATTTCTTCGATACCCAGGCCGGCGGCTCTGCTGTCATCTGGATGCACTTCTTTTGGATCTTCGGACACCCGGAAGTCTACGTGCTCGTGCTTCCCGCCTTCGCCTTTGCGTCCGAAATCATACCCGTTTTCTCACGCAAAGCGATTTTCGGCTATCCGGTGATGGTGCTGGCAACCATCGCGATCGGATTCATCGGAATGAGCGTGTGGGCCCATCACATGTTCACGGTCGGCATGAGCGCGGGCGCAAATACTTTCTTTGTGCTCTCCACGATGGCGATCGCGGTGCCGACGGGCATCAAAATCTTCAATTGGCTCGCGACTATGTGGGGCGGCAAAATTCGCTTTGCCACGCCGATGCTGTTCTGTGTTGCATTTCTGTTCCAGTTTCTCATCGCCGGGTTGACCGGAGTGACGCTCGCCGTAGCGCCGCTGGATTGGCAGCTCGGCAACTCCTATTACGTGGTGGCGCACTTCCACTACGTGATTGTGGGCGGTATCCTCTTCTGCATTTTCGCCGCGTTCTATTACTGGTTCCCGAAAGTATCGGGCAAAATGCTGAACGAGGGGCTGGGCAAGCTGCATTTCTGGCTTTTCCTGATCGGCTTTCACCTAACGTTCGATTTCATGCACGTGCCGGGGATCTTGGGAATGCCGCGCAGGATTTACACGTATGAGCCAAGCCGCGGTTGGGACATATGGAACCTGATCGTGACGATCGGCGTCGTCTTTCAAGCTCTCGGAATCTTAGTTTTCGCGGCCAATCTGGTCTGGTCTCACTTCCGCGGGAAGCGGGCGGGAAATGATCCTTGGGACGCGTGGACGCTGGAGTGGTCCACAAGTTCACCGCCGCCGGAATACAACTACGCGAAAGTTCCCAGCGTACGGAGCCGCCGGCCGCTCTGGGATCTAAAGCATCCGGAAGATCCCGACTGGAGGTACGAGTAGCTCATGAGCGCATTATCTGTGAGCGCCCCTCAGGGCAATCTCCAGTGGCGGCTTCCGTCGCGAGGACGCGTTGGAATGTATTGCCTGATTGCAGCCGAATCGGCAATCTTCACGATTGTCGTGGTGGCATATCTTTTCTACATCGGCAAGAGCCTCACGGGACCGAAGCCCAATGATGTTCTGCATGCGCCGATTTTCTATACCATCTGCCTGTTGTCGAGCAGCCTGACGATACACGTCGCCCTGCGAAGGTTGTCTGCTGCAAAGATCGTGGCGTTCGGGTTTTGGTGGCTGCTTACAATCGCACTCGGCAGCGTGTTCCTTTTCGGAACCGCGCGCGAGTGGGCCCACCTGATCCACGACGAAGGTCTCACCATTAGTACCAATCTATTCGGTACCACGTATTACTCGCTGGTCGGCCTACATGCATTTCACGTGACCATGGGGCTTTTGGCCCTGATAGCGGTGTTGGTCTTCTGCTTCGCTTCGAAGCTCCAGCGCGATGACGCCGAGCGAGTGGAGATCCTCTCGATGTATTGGCATTTCGTGGATGCGGTTTGGGTGATCGTCTTCACGGTGGTTTACGTGATTGGTAAATAGCCGAGAAGCCATGCAAACTCCAGACAATATCGAAATGCCCGCACGGACGGCCTGGCCTCTTGTGCTCGCTTGCGGATTGACCTTTATAGCCGCCGGAATGGTCACCGCGGCTTCATTGAGCATCCTGGGCGCAATGTTAACGGTAGCCGGTGCGGTGGGATGGTTCCGCCAAGTGTTGCCTGTAGAATCCCACGAAGTACTTCCCGTCGTTCAACAAGAGGCTGCTATTGAGACGTCCCGTGAAACCGTTGAGCGAATCGCGGGCGTTCGAGAAATCCCTCGCGCCTGGCTTCCGCTCGAGACTTATCCGATCTCGGCGGGAGTCAAGGGCGGCCTCGCTGGCGGCGCTGTAATGGCCGTTCTGGCAGCGGTGTACGGACTGCTGAGCGGGAACGGGATCTGGTATCCGATGAACCTGCTGGTAGCCGGCCTGTTTCCACCAGCGGCGGGAGATAGTGCGATCCAGATCGGCACATTCAATTTTCAAGAGTTCCTCGTTGCCGTTCCTCTGCACCTCATGATCTCGCTACTCGTTGGCCTTCTCTATGGAGTGATGCTGCCCATAGCTCCGAAACGTCCGATTCTGTTGGGCGGCGTCGTTACGCCGTTACTGTGGTCTTTCTTGATTCACGGCAGCTTAGGGATCATCAATCCCGTAATGAACCAGCGCATCAACTGGCTGTGGTTTGGGCTGTCACAAATCGGATTCGGAGTGGCAGCCGGTTTTGTGGTGGTGCGCCAGGAAAGAATACGTACCCGGCAGCCGCAACCGCTCGCTTTTCGCATGGGAATAGAAGCGCCCGGATTCATGAGAGACCGCAGCGAAGGCGATCGCGGGGAACCGGGGAAATGAGAAAGACGATCACGCTCGTAGCCCTCTGCCTCACGCCAATGCTTGCAATCACGTCTTGTGACGCGCACGGCCGCCATGTGGTGGAGACAGCCGCGATTCGTCCTGCTGACATCGCCGATTTTCATCTGCTTTATTCCGAGAACTGTTCTGGATGTCACGGGGCGAATGGACAGGGCGCTTTGACCGTGGGCATCGGCAGGCCCGTCTATCTTGCCATCGCCGAGGACGCGACAATCCATGAAACGATCGAGCAGGGCAGGCCAGGAACCCCGATGCCGGCTTTTGCGCGGAAGGCGGGCGGCATGCTGACCGATGCTCAAATCGACATTCTGGTTCACGGAATTCGGAGTTGGGCGAATCCAGGCGCTTTCGCGAATGCAAGGCCCCCCGCTCACGCAGCCTCTGAGCCCGGCGATGCTACTCGGGGAGGCGAAATATTCAAGATTTCCTGCGCTCAGTGTCACGGTCCCGGAGGCCGCGGCGCGCGCGCTATCGCAGACTCTTCATACCTGGCTTTGGTGAGCAATCAGCATCTTCGCACCGTGATCATTGTTGGCATGCCCAATCTGGGTATGCCGGACTGGCGCAGCCACAGCAAATCGCTGACCGATGCCGACGTAGGTGATCTTGTCGCGTGGCTCACCGCGCAGCGGGAACCGTTGTCGGCGGAATTAAAGCATTGAGGTACTTCCGATGAGCGATGTTTCCAGACGTCAAGTGGTCTTCAAAATCGCGATGCTATTCAACGGCGCAGTGGGCGTTCTGCTCGCCATACCGATCGTGCGTTATCTCTTCTCTCCCGTGAGCCGGGGACGAAAGTCCGGGTACCAGAACTGGGTCTCTCTTGGTTTGGTTGATGAGTTCCCCGTTGGCCAGACCCGCTTGGCCACCTATCGCAATCCGATGGCGCACGCTTCGGACGGCGAAACTGCTGACCTTCCCTGCTGGGTCCGTAACATTGATGGCAATCGCTTCCAAGTATTCGCGATCAACTGCGCGCACCTCGGCTGTCCCGTGCGTTGGTTCCCGCAATCGCGACTCTTCATGTGTCCTTGCCATGGCGGAGTTTACTACGAAAACGGCGCGCGGGCTTCCGGTCCGCCGGAGCGGGGCTTGTTCGAATACTCTTTCAAGATCCTCGACGGAAAACTTCAAATCCAGGCGGGCGAGCTGCAAACGCCTGGGTTTTCGGCGGCCAACAAAACTCTTATCCAGATCGAAAGGCAATCCCCATGCGCCTGATCCGCACGATCGGAAACTGGCTCGACGCACGGCTTCAGTTGGGCTCCCCTATCGCCGAGACGATGCGGCACCCGATTCCCCGGGAGACGGCGAGCTGGTTTTACGTTTTCGGCAGCGCGGCCTTGACGGTCTTCGCCCTCCAGCTTGTTACGGGAATACTTCTCGCGCTTATCTATGTGCCATCGGCGGGAGAGGCGTGGAACAGCTTGCAAATCCTAAACCACCAGGTCACGCTCGGATGGTTCATTCGGGCCCTGCACGGCTGGGGTTCGAACTTCATGCTCGCCATCGTGCTGATCCACATGGTGCAGGTGTTTCTTTTTGGAGCCTACAAGTTTCCGCGAGAGCTTACGTGGATCATAGGAATCTTCCTGCTGCTGATGACGCTTGGGATGGCCTTCACCGGTCAGGTTCTGCGATTCGACCAGGACGCTTATTGGGGGTTGGGAATCGGGGCCTCGATCTCGAGCCGCATACCGATTGTGGGTCCCGCACTTGTAAAGCTATTGTTAGGGGGCCCGATCATAGCGGGCGCCACTCTCGCGCGTTTCTTCGCACTTCACGTCTTTGTGATTCCTGGCTTGCTGATCGGTTTTGTTGGACTGCATTTGCTACTGGTCCTGAAACTCGGGATCAACGAGTGGCCTATGCCGGGCCGATTGGTCCGCCGCTCCGACTACATGGAGAAGTACTACGAGCTGACGCACACCGAAGGCATGCCGTTTGTGCCTAACGGAATCTGGAAAGACGCAATCTTCTCGGGAGTGATTTTGCTTGCCATCGCGGCCTGCGTGCTCTATTTCGGGCCCTTCGGTCCGAGCGGCCAGCCCGACCCACGGATTATTCAGACCGCTCCTCGACCCGACTTCTTCTTCCTGTGGCTCTACGCATTGCTCTCATTGCTTCCACCGGCGATGGAAACGCCGGTTCTGCTGATCGGACCTGCTATCGCATTGGTGATTCTGCTCGCACTACCCTTCTTTTCGGGTGAAGGCGAAAAGAGCTGGAGGCGGCGGCCAATAGCGGTCCTCACCATCCTGCTGAGCGCCGTGGTGCTAGGCACGTTTACCGATCTGGCCGACCATGCACCGTGGAGTCCCGTTATGGATGCTTCGACCGCTGCTGCTATTCCCGCGAAATTCGTTGCAGGACGAACGCCGCTGCAGGTCCAGGGAGCGCTCGTCTTTCAGTCGAAACAGTGCCACAACTGCCATTCTCTTGGCGACATCGGTGGCAAGCGTGGGCCGGCTCTCGACGCTGTGGCCGTTCGATTGACGGGCGACCAACTCGTGCGCCAGGTGTTGCAAGGTGGTGGCAATATGCCGGCCTATGGAAAAAATCTGAATCCGGCGGAGACGACGGCGCTCGTTGCTTTTCTTGAAACCCTGCATCCATCCGCCCAAACGCCGGCCCATGACGCTTCATTAACGGCGGGAATCCAACAGTGATTTCGCTGGCTCATCTGGATCATCATCTTGTCACCGCACACATGGTGATGCATATGCTGATCATGCTGGTGGCAGCGCCGCTGATTCTCTTCGCTGTTCGCTCCTCCCTTATGCGCTGGCGTCCTCATATCGCATTCTGCTGGATGGCCGGCACCCTTACGGTGCTCTTTTGGCATGTTCCGGCCGTTTTCGAACTCGCTCTCGAATCGAATTTTTGGCATGAGTTCGAATACGCCAGCTTCTTGGTTGCGGGAATAGTTTTTTGGTGGCCAGTAATCCAGGTTCGCCCGACTTCAGGCTGGTCTGTGCCGGTGTATCTTTTTCTGGCGACACTGCCGTGCGATGCCCTCTCGGCATTCCTGGTATTTTGCGGCCACGTCGTGTACCGGCCATATCTCTCCGAGGATCACGGAATGTTTGGCCTCTCACCGCTCGACGACCAGGCCCTGGCCGGAACGCTCATGTGGGTTACGGTGACGTTTGCTTACCTGATTCCGGCACTCGTGCTTACCGCCCGGCTTCTCGCGAGCGAACGAACTCGTGTCTCGGAAGTGGGGGCTGGTTGATGGCCGGTTTATCCACCTCAGTGCTTGACATCGGGCCGAGCGTACGGCCCGCCTCCTCAGTACGTTCTGCCATTCCCGATTTCTTGGCTCTTACAAAGCCGGAAGTGAACTTCCTGATCGTAATTGCGACGTTCACCGGCTTCTATCTGGGTTACCCAGGTGATTTGGTCAACTTCCCGGTAGCACGAATGCTCAGCGCGTTGTTTGGAACGCTCCTAGTGGCGAGCGGCACGGGAACGCTGAACCAATATCTGGAACGTCGCTTCGATGCGCAGATGCGGAGAACCTCTCGACGCCCGATTGCGGCGGGGAGACTCCGCCCCCGAGTTGCGGCTTGGTTCGGCATATCGCTTTCCATAGTTGGCTCTGTTTACCTCCTCGCCACGGTGAACGCACTCTCCAGTGCCCTTGCGGTCTTCACTGCGACTAGCTATCTGTTCATTTACACACCCCTGAAACGGAAGACGCCGCTCTGCACATTAGCGGGGGCTGTTCCCGGCGCCATGCCCTCGCTGATCGGCTGGGCGGCGGCTTCTGGTTCTTTCGTGAGCGCGAAAGCTTGGATGCTATATATCGTGCTGTTCCTCTGGCAATTTCCTCACTTCATGGCAATTGCCTGGATGTACCGGGAAGACTACGCGCGGGCCGGGTACCTGGTTCTTCCACCGGGCGAGCAGAGCGGGCGCTTCATGTCGTGACAGGCCCTGCTGGCGTCGCTCGCTCTGGTTCCAGTTAGCTTAATCGGGTCCATGATTGGTCACACAGGTCCCCTCTACTTTCTTTTGGCCGGCATACTCAGCTCGTTGCTTCTCGATTACAGTGCCAGCCTGGCTATTCAAAGATCCGTCCTCGCTGCGCGTCGGATGCTGTTAGCCTCAATCGTCTATCTGCCATTGGCGTTCTGTCTGCTAATTCTTGGGAAATAGAAAGGAGCGGTTATGGTGCGGAAACCAATCGTAGTAGTGACAACCCACTTCATTGAAGGCGTGGAAACGCGCATCGATCGAGAGTACGAAGCACGACGGAGCAAGAATGGCGTGCCCTTCAAATCCGAGGAGCTGCTCGCAGCCGCGGAAGGAGCGGATGCCATGCTCGTCACGCTGGCGGACAGAATCGACGCCGAATTCTTCAAGCGAGTGTCAGCGTCCGTTAAGGTGATCGCTACGTACTCTGTGGGCTACGATCATGTCGACCTGCGTGCTGCCGCCGAGCGAAAGATCGCGATTGCCTATACCCCCAGCGTTGAAACGGATGCCGTGGCGGATTTAGCGATGCTGTTGCTGCTAGGCGCTTCGCGGCGAGCATACGAAGGGCAGGAACTCGTACGCTCGGGAGCGTGGAAGTCGTCCGGCGCTACCGCGTTACTTGGATGGCAGCCCACCGGCAAGACTCTCGGCATCTTCGGTATGGGACACATCGGCCAAGCGGTTGCGCGCCGTGCGCGTGGCTTTGGAATGAAGATCCATTACTACAACCCCATTCGCTTACCGGAGGAGACAGTGGGAGATGCGGTATTCCATGCCAACCCGTTGGATCTGCTTCGCGTCAGCGCGTTTCTAAGCCTCAATGCGCCGGACTCAAAAGAAGCGCATCATTTTCTGAATGCCAAGACGCTCCAGCTTCTACCACCCGGTGCGATCGTCGTCAACACGGCCCGGGGTGGACTTATCGTGGATGAAGAACTCATCGCTGCTCTTCAGAGTGGTCATGTAGCCGCGGCCGGACTGGACGTTTTTGAAGGGGAACCCAAGCTTCATCCTGGATATCTCGCACTCAAGAACACTTTCCTGCTGCCGCACATCGGGAGCGCTACCGTGGAGACCCGAACAGCCATGGGTATGCTGGCTCTGGACAACATTGACGCCGTGCTCAACGGGAATCCTGCTCCTTCGCTGGTAACGCCGCATACTGATTGATCCTATGACCACCAAAACTCGACTAATAGCTATTGCAATCCTTCTGCGATTTGGCCCATACACCAGCGCTGCCACTTTGAAGCTGAAGCCGGAAACGGTAGCAGCTTGGGACGCTTACCTACAAGCCGCAAGTGACAAAATGCTGGCCCGCCTTCAGCCGGGCGCACATTTCTTGTGGATCGACGAAGAACCGGATCGGGCGGAAAAGATTCGCACCAAGGGACCCGACATTGCACCCATGGTGAAGGACATTCCAAGGAAGGTTCCATCGGGGCTGATTCATGACTGGCTCGGCGCCGGTTTTGTCCCTAACGTGAAGATCGAAGATATTTTGCACGTGGTCCGGGACTACGATCGATACAAAGATGTCTACCACCCAGGCGTAATCGATTCAGCCTTCCGCCGTACCGACGGAATGCAGGACTTCTACTTCCTGCGGCTTGCGAATCGATCGGTGGTTGCTAAGACAGCTCTGGATGCCGAAGGTGTGTCCACCTACACTCGCGTAGATGATACGCGCTGGTACGGTGTTTCCAACACGACCGAGATCCGCGAAATCGACAAGTTTGGAACGGCAGAGCAGCGAACTTTGCCCCCGGACGAGGGTACAGGGCTGATTTGGCGGCTATCCAGCATCACACGCCTTGAGGAGCGCGACGGAGGCGTGTACGCGGAGCTGGAGGCGATTGCACTGAGCCGCGATATTCCTGCCGCCTTTCGCCTGTTCGTGACACCGATTGTCCGCCGCGTATCAAGAGACTCGCTCGCCACGTCTCTCCACCAGACCAAAGTAGCCATAGACGATCGCATGCCGCGCCGTGTGCAGGAAGCTCAGTGAGGAAGCTTGACGCCATGCCTTTTCGGCGCGAACGCCCCGTCCAAAAGGCTTTACTTCAATCCGTGACAATCGAAGCGGCGCATTTTGCGCTGGTCAGCGGGATCCCTTATGTCTAGCGCGAAAATGGATTGCGAATTGTAAGCCCATCGATTGCCTGGCCGTCTCGCATGTCCTCCGTATAAAGTGTGTCGGCGCCGGCATGGAGCGCAGCCGCGATGATGAGTGAATCAAAGATGGAATACCCGAGTCGCTCGGCAATATGAACGGCTCTCTGATGGGTCTCGACCGTAAGTGACACGGGCTCAGGACACAAGACGCGAAGTATGTCAAGGGCGCGGCGAACTTCCTCCCAGCTCTTGTCAAGCTTGCGCCGGGCCGCAGCGACGAACTCATTAAGTACCTGAACTGATAGTGCCCCTCCCGCAGCCAGCAGAGTTTCGGCCACCTGACCGCGCGTATCGTCTTGGCTGAAGGCGTATAGGATGACGTTGGTATCAAAGAACGGTTTATCGTCCATTGATCTCTTCGCGATTGAATTTGAAATCAGGAGGGAAGGACCACTGCATCTGACGGAGCTGCTCGAGCGCCCTCTCTTTAGACCGGTCTCGGGACACCTTGAAGTCGCGCTTCCCCGCGATGGAAATCTCGGTTTCGCCTCCCTCTTTGAGATCGAGCGCTTCGACAACCACAGCGGGAAGACGCACAGCCAAGCTGTTGCCCCATTTGGAAACCTGCATAAAAGATATACCTGAGTTATTGTATATCCACGCAAGCTTGGGGGCTGCCGTCACTGATTCGTGACGGTCCGCCCAATTACCCTCCAGTATTGGACTAAATTGACGAATGCCGCAAGAACGGTGGCCATCAAGCGGGAGCCGAAAATGGTACTACTCCGCACCCTCCAAAAACCCTCCATTAGCACGCCAGCCGAAATGAGATACTGTTTTGTTAGCGTTTTCCATACCCTGAATCAACGCCGTGCGCATTTATATTACTGAAAACAAAACATCGCCCATTTTCCCAAGCTGGACGTCGCGGGTTCGACCCCCGTCTCCCGCTCCATCTTTTCAAGGGTTTAGCGGATTCCCCAAAAATCACGTTACCTTGTTTACCTCGTTAAGACAGATCGAACTCCTTCCTTCAACTTCAATGCTTGCTCAAGAGTCGTAACTGTGTGCCGGTTCAGCGTGAAATGGAGAGTGGGCGCTCTCCGTTAGTGAGTATTCCGCCCCTTCGGGGCGGGGATTTTCAAGGCATAAGGGTCTACCGATCCGATGTGTTTTTGGGAAGAGCGCGAAAG